>SXGT01601441.1_pt1 | contig 21527 bp, 15 predicted proteins | sample 3176221 | NCBI WGS metagenome assembly SXGT01 (sample SAMN11356862, study PRJNA531348) | freshwater metagenome | isolation source: freshwater sample F1-120 | place: China: Fuxian Lake, Yuxi | collected 2017-12-25
GAGTTCGCGCCCCTTTCTTTAGGCCGTGGTTCTTGGTTGCGTGGAGGCAACCACAAACCCCCAACACCTCAGTAAGCCTGCTGTTAACCCAAAACCACTATGCCTGACTTTGATCTAGATGATGCATTGACGCCTGATCCCGCCCCGCCCAGACAACTGCCTCTGTCCGAGGCAATGCAACAGATCATCGAGAAAGCGCCGAGCACCCTTTTCTATCCTGGCCGTGCCCAAGACATTGATCCACTCGTCTGGTGTCGAGACACTTACGACACATTCGTCTATTGCGATTTAGGGCTGCCGGACACTGCAAGGATGGAAAGCCTCATACGTGAAAAGCTTGAAAGGCATCCACAACTCGCACGGCGCTTCCAGACTGTAAAGGCGGTGGCTATCGAATCTTCGGATCAAATTTTTGATTGGGAGAGTAGGACGCGACAATTCTTACGTGTGTTCCAAACCGACATGGAATTTGGGTATGATTGCTTTAGCAGGGAACGCGACGCCGGAGCCGAACGCCGGGCGATGGAGTTGACACTGACAGCCACCGATGGCGGTATGGCCATTACAATATACTTGTTCCAGGTTGAGGGCGTAGCGGCCTATCTGCACCTCTATACTCCTAAAGCTCTCGCACCGAGCGCAGTTCTTGTTCCCCATGCTAACCCCGGACAGCATGCGCGTCTCCTCGATCTAGATGGACTGTTTGGCGCGGTGCTCAAACGCATCGCGCCTCGTCCGTCTGTTTTGATTATTCCGAGCGAACACAGGGAGATGATGACTGAATCTGAATGGCAGCATACGTGGAGCGATTATCCGGAATGGGCACACATCGCGTTTTCGCGGGAGCCACGGTAAGTGCAACCGTCGCTTGTCAGTGCAATATCCGAGTCAAACACACAACTCGACTAATACACATATATTGTGCCTGACTTCGACACGGACGCCGCCCTTGAAGACACCTACTCCAAGGCCCTGATTGGCTCAAGGCAGCTTGTCCGTATGCACGGCCTCTTGGAAGACGGTGGCTCCGTTCTGTCGGAGTCGGCAAATCCATTTGGCGGTGACTTCCACGAGGCACAGCACGAGATCGAGTATCACGGGGCTGTTGATGGCCCTTTTCGTGGGGTTACGCCACCAGAGGTTGGGTGCAGCAGGAGCTGGCGCGCATCGGCTTCATTGTTCGGAGCATCGTGCGGTCCAGCAGGGGCGCGGCTTCTATATGTGCCCTGCCAGCAAGCTCGCTGCACAGCTGCCGGTTGGGTAATCCAGTGGGATTTTGTCGGCAGTTTGGCCGGTAACGCTACTACCGCGCTGACAGCCGTAGTCCACGCTACGCTGGGCCACGCCGCCTGATGAATGCCTCCCCGTTCACCTGAATCTGTTTTCCGCTGCGCGCCTTCTCATTGATGAACTTCTGCTGGCTGCCGGTGAGCTTTCGAGGAGCGTCCACCTTCAGCATCAGTTCAGTTTCCTCGACGCGCACGAAGCCCAACTCGAACATCTTCTCATAAACGTCGCTGCCGGGCTGCAATCGCTCAGCCAATGTCTCCTTGGCGATGTCGATGTGCCCCTGCCCAACCGCTCCGCGCATGCGGCCCGTGGGCACGCCATCCCGGTCGAGAAAATACTTGGCCATAAATCAGGGCGGATGCGCTTGCTGGCCGTCCAGTGATTTGCGCAACCGTAAGCAGTATTCTGTCACGAGTGGCCCGCCAACACAATCGAGACCATGCGCCCCGTGACGCGCCAAGGCAGTCGTGGACGACATTAACTTTCCGCACGCACTCGTCGATGTCAGCCGTTGCCCCCGCAGGCGAGATCAAGGTCAACATCAGGCAGACCCAATCTTCCGCAGGTAGTCCGCCAGTCCAGGAATGTTCGCGCCGCTCTTGAACGCCCTGCCCACACTTTGAGGCGCACCCTTCAATGACTGGAGCGGGTTGCCGTAGCAGAAAAAGTCACGGCCAACTCTCATCGGTGCGCCTACGAGCGACTGAAGTTGATTGCGTGCGCAGGAAAAATTGCCACCCACCGTCTCCGGCGCACCCACCAAGGTCTGGAGCTGGTTGTGCGAGCAGTAGAAAGTTCGGCCCACCACCTTCGGTGCACCCTCCAGAGATCGCAGATGGTTGTTGGAGCAGTAGAAGTCGTTGACCACCCGCTCCGGGGCACCACGAAGCGACCGCAGTTGATTGTGGTAGCAGTTGAAGCTTCCCAGCACCGCCCTCGGAGCGCCTTCAAGGGACGCAAGCTCGTTGTAGGCACAGTAGAAATCCCCGCCCACAGTTTTAGGACCGCCCGCCAACCACCGGAGTTGGTTGTCGTTGCAGTAGCAGTCGCCGCCCACCGTCGTTGGAGCACCTGCCAGCGACTTGAGCCGGTTATCGGCACAGTAGAAATAGCCGCTGACCGTCCCAAATTTGAGGGGAATTTCCGTCAGCTCCAAGCAGGACAAATCAACATCCCCGGTGACATGCACGAGGCCGTCCACCACCTCGTAGGTGCCAATGATGGCAGCCCTGAATTCCTCTGGAACAGCCACGGGCAGGGGTGGGCGTTTCACGGCCAAGAGCGTCTCACGCTTTCACGCGGCTGTCACGGGAGGGCGACGACATCCGTGCGTCCAGTTCCCGCCAGGGTTTGAGCAAGGCTTCGCCGTTGGCTGCAAGCCTCAGTGCTGGTGTCCCTGACGAGGCTTGCCCGCGTGCAGCACGCGCAGTGAAAATCCGCGCCCATTCTCGAACGGCTCCACGGTCGCGGTCACTTCGAGCACGGGGTAGCGCACCGTCGCCAGCCCGTAGCTGCGATACGTGGGCGCGAAGAGTTCCGTCTCCACGATGCCGGTCCAGTCGGCCAACGTGAGGAACTTCATTGGCTCACCCGTAATCTGGTGATGCACGCGCTGCTCGATGATGAGGCCGCACATGACGACCTGCTGGCCGACGTGCTCGCCGAGCCGGGACACCGGGCAGTAGGTGTCCCACGCGATGTGGTCGTGGGGTTCGAGCGGATGGCCGCTGGCCGTGAAGTCGAGCATCTCTGCCTCCCATTCCAGCCGCTGGCGGCGCGTCGGCTCCTGCAAGGGCACGCTCGGCAGCCGGTCGGTCGCAGGCGGCGGCAGGAGCCAGCCCTGCCCCGGCGCGCTCGTGCTGTTGTCACCGAAGGCGTGGTGCAGATGGCGTGACTCCCAGAATTGGGCCGTGCGCGTCTTGCCGAAGATGTCGAACGCACCCACCTGCGCGTGCATGGCATCCGCCCGGTCATGGTAACGGCGGCGCAGCCCTTCGAGCACGAGCTTCCGCAGGTAGGCGCGGGGCGTGGAGCCGTCCTCCGGCTGGAAGGCCGGGAACTGGGGCGCACCGAGCGGCAGCTCGAAGGGACAGCGCTCGGCCACCCGTCCACGCGCAGGCCGACGGGATACGACCGCAACTGCGTGAGCAGGCTGAGGAGCAGCGAGTCGCCCATGGAGCGGATCATGGCGGGAAACTTCGGGTCACGCAGCAGGTCGCCGAGCTGCTTGCGGCCTGCCTCGCACACACCCAGATCCACCCGTTGCTCCGGCGGAATCTCGAACGTGCGCAGCGCCAGTCCGCACTGATACGCGATGATGTAGTCAGCGGGCGTGCTGCCTCTAGGCCGGTAACGCAGCAAATGAACCGACTGGTTGCCACGAGCAACCTTGATGTCGGCCACCAGGTTCATGGAGGCGACCTCCGTGATGTGGACAGGCCGCTGCGACAGCGCCTCAAGACGCTCGACAATGCTTTGTGTGGTTGGCAGCAGGCTCATCAGTTTCGGGCAGATGGTAGCGGCGTTTCAGCAGCACGTCGCGTGGAAAAGCTAGCCTCCCGCCTCGAATCACGTCGCCGCTGTCGTTGAGAGCGGCGACGGTTGGCCAACCAATCATAGCTACGAGGGCGTGGATTGAGCGGCCTGCTTCAATGCCTCCACGACTTGCGCGAGAAACTCGCTGTCTACAAAAGGCACCTGACCGAAAATGATTTCAGGTGCGCCTTCGAGCTTCGCGGCGAGGTGGCCCTTGCCGAGCAGACGCTCTGCACCCTTTTCACCGAGCGCGATTTCCGACGTGCCCTCGCCATCCACGCGCAGCACAAGTCGGTTGCCGAGGTTGGCGCGAAGCTGCATCGGCATCACGTTCGCGTCCGGGCGCTGCGCGGCGAAGACCAGCGAGATGCCTGCGGCGCGGGCCTTCACGCCGAGTCGGCCCACGATGTCGGACACCGCCGCAGCGTATTGCTCCGTCATCATCCACTCAGCGAACTCGTCGTGAATGACCCAGAGGAACGGCAGGCGCTCGGTCGCGGTTGGCTTCTTGTTCAGGTCGAAGATGTTTGAAACCTTGTTCTCCTTGAGGACGGTGTAGCGCCGATTCATCTCAGCGACGAGTTCGTTCAGCTTTTGGATGGCCGCGTCCTGCGCGTCGATGATGCCGCCTTGCAGGTGAGGCAAGCCCTCGAAGGCGAAGTAATCCACCCCCTGCTTCGGGTCGATGAGCACGATGTTCGCCTGCGCGGTCGTGTTGGTGCAGGCGATGCCCAAGATGATGTTTTGCATCAACACGGACTTGCCGCTGCCGGTGGAGCCAGCGATGAGCGTGTGCGGCGCGTTAGACTTCGGGGAAATGAACAGCGGGCTGCTGTCTTCCTCGCGCACCGCGATGAGCAGGTCGTGATTGCCGTGCGTGCAATTCGGGTTCCAGTTCTTCCACACGTCCGGCAGATGCAGCACACGACGATTCGGGCGAGCGATGGCGATGGACACGATACCGGGTTCAGCACGAACGGAGATGACGTTCAGACCGTGAGTGGTCAGGAATTCTGAACGTCGCTTGAGCACCTGCTCCACCGTGAGGTTGGCGCTGCCTTGGAATTTCAACAGCGCCGCATTGGGTGTGAGCGCCTTCGTGAGCAATTTCGATTGAAGCTGGAACTGCTGCAACGCGCCTTTGCACTTGCTCTCAACCTGACGCAGCCATTCCTCGTCGGCGGCGCTGTCTTGTGAACCCCCTTGATAACCGGCGACGAGCTGGCCCACCTGCGCGAACGGCCATGTGCCGGTGGGCGCGGCTTGTGGTGCCGGTGTCGGTGCGGACGCGGGAGCGGATGCCGGAGATGATGTGGGCATTACAGGAATCGTTGAGGTTGTCGGCTGCGACGAACCGCTGCCGCCTACGCCGGGCGTGACACCGCCAGTGTTCGGTTCCACTTCCACCGTGCGCCGGTGAACAATCTGGATGCGGTCGGATGGCTTGCGGTAGGTCTGTTCAGTCCAGATGTCGCTGCCTGCGTTCGCTTTTCGGATCGGCGTTGGGTTCACATCCTTCGCGTAGCTCGACACCAACTCGCGCAGCCGTGCTCGCGAGAAGACTTCCTGCCACGAATCATCAGACTCCGCCACGGTCACGAAGTCGGAGCACTCCGGCGAATCGGAAGGGCCGGAGACAAAGACGTGCGAGTAACCGCGCATGTGGATGCCACATTCGCCGTCGCGCACAGCTTTTCGCCACGCCGACAAGTCAATGGGTGAGTTCGCCGGGAACTGGATGCCGTTCAGCATCAGGTCGGAGAAGCGGGACAGCCACAGGTCGCGGTCGAGCCGCTGCGGGTCGCCGAAGATGGCATCGTGTATACGCCGCACTGTGTCGCGCAGTTGCTTCTGAGACTCCTTCCGTTTGGCGGAGAGGCTGGCGTGGTCGATGTATTTGGATTCCGACACGATGACGGCCAGTCGAAGTTTTCCATCCGGCGTCTGCTCCGGTGTGAGGGCGAGGATGTCAGCAATCTGTTCTTCACGCTGGCCCAACCACTCGGCGTAGTCGTCGAGGAAATACCAACCGAAGCGCCGCTTCGCGCCAAGCTCGTGACGAATCATGTAGCGGCTGAGGACGACGCCCATCAGTTCACTCGCATTGCGCCCGCGCTTGGCGGCACGCAGCACGATGTCACCGGAGATTTCGTTCGCGTCGTTGATGAACTTCTCGGTCAGGTCTTTGCACTCGGCGTCGCTCAACTCAAGGTTCAAGTCCTTCACGCGGCCCAGCACCATCGAGCGCAACAGACTCAGTGATGCCGTCGATGAAATGAGAATGTTCCGCCCCTGTGTCGCGCCCTGCTTGTAACGGATGACCTTCACGTTCTGGTTCATCAGTTGGCGACGGTCGAGAAGCTCATCGTAGTTCACGACCCAGTTTCCGAGGTTGTGAATCTCTTTGAAGATGCTCGCGGTCTGCGGGTCGTTGAAGTCGAGCTTGCGGGCCGGGAGCAGACGCTTGCCCTCGACGCAATCCCAGTCGCCCCGGATGAACGTGGTCAGCGCGGTGATGAACGACCAGCCCTCTTTCGTCTGCACGGGACAGCACAGGTAGACGACGGATTTCATGTCATCGCTCGGCGACGGACGCCGCCGTGACCAACGCGCCGGGATGAACGTAGCCGAATCCACGGGCACGCAAGTTTCCGTATACCATTCCATGCCCGCGTGCCGGGCGATGACATCCTGCAAGAACACCATGTCAGCCGGAGGGCCGTCCTTCGGGTCGGGCACCGGCGCTTGGTCGGCCATGATGCCGATGCGGAGCCGGGCCATGAAATCTTTCGCGGCCTCGCTGGACACAAACGAGTCTACGTCCGCGTCCGAGGACTCGATGATTTTTTCGTAGAGTTCGCGCAGCTTCGCTCCGTCGCGGTGACGCAGGATGATTTGGCAGCGCATGTCATCCTCGTCCTCGTGAAGCTCGTTCATCTTGTCTACGAGCGAATACGGCAACCGGGCCGAGTCGCAGTTGTAGAGGACGACCGAGAGGTTGGCCCGCTCGTGCGGGTAGAGGGACAGGAACCGCTTCGTCAAATCCACGATGAGCGTGGATGTCTCCGCCGGACTTTCGTTCGTGTCGTCGTAGCCATCGTTGCTGATGACCGGCGATTCGTGAAGGCTGTAGTCGAGATGATGGTCGGTCAGCGAAAGCATCTCCGGCTTCTTGTCGTGCCAGCCCAAGACTATTTCCGGGTAATAGGGATGCGCGAGTTCTGCCTCAAGCTCATTGAAGAACAGCGGCGCGTCGCCGAAGAAAACATTTTCAGCCGTCAGTAAATACCGAAGCAGCGATGACACTTGCAGCGCCTTGTTCGCCATCGCCGAGAGCCGGAGTGGATGCCACGGCGCGACGATGGCGGTGACGCGACCGCCGTCTACAATGACGGAGCCGATTTGCAGTAACGGTCGCAACAGGCTCTCGCGGTTGCGGTCGCCCTTCGCGTCCCGGCAGATGGCATCGAGCAACACACCATAGTCTTCGGCCTGCTTGACCATCCCCGCGCAGGCCAGTCCATCCTCGGCGAAGCCCTTCACCGCCGCTTGGTAGCTCTGCTGGAATGCTTGGAACAAAGCCAACAGCTTCGCGCCGGTCGCCTCGGACACGAGTCCTTCCTGCTGGGCCTTGATGAGATTTGACGGCCAGAGCAGCGAGATGTCGTTCTCCTTCTTGTAAGTGGAGACGAACGAGCCACGGTCTTGGCCGTAGGCGGGATACAGCGTGCGGACGTTGCGAAGGTCGAGCGACTGGTAGCGGCCTTTGCCGCTCACCGGTTCCCGGTTCACGCGGCAGAGCATTAGGGGATGCTCGGCGAGCCGCAGCCAATCGCCGGGGAACTCGCTGGCGATGGAGTTCGGGTCATGCGCCCAGACCAGTTGCTTGAAGTAGGTGTCCGTCGTCCCGGTGGAAAGCTCGACTTCGAGTTCAATCAGGAACTTCAACTGCAACGCGGCCTTGGCGGCGGATGCGTTACGGAAAGGCTTGGTCGCTCTGCGCCACTGGTCGGACAGCGCCTCGAAGCTCATCAAGTCGCCCACGTCCCACGAGACGCGATTTCCAAAGAGCGCCTTCAATCCCCGATAGCGGCGGGCGAAGAACAGCCCGGCATCTTCGTTCAGTTCCTTGAGGTCTTTCTTCGTGCGCCGGTCGCAGGTGATTTTCAGACGGCGCTTGGACGATGGCGCGTCGTCGTGGTCGAACAGACGCTCCAAGCAGAGCGTGAGGCCAATCAGGAAGTCCTCCGTCTCGATGGGCGCACCGAAGATGAACCTGTCCCACTTCGACTTGAGCGCCGCCAACTCTTTGAGTTCGTTCCGGTGCCGACGATAAAAGTCTTCGTCCTCATCCTGCGCTTCGGTGCGGTTGTTCTCCCGGAGGCGCTCAAGGTAGTCGCGTTCGTCCGCCGTCAGGAGCGACTCATCGCGCTCGTCGTAAAATTCGAGCGTCGCTTTACCGAGGTTGAACTTCTCCTTCTTCAACCCGTCGAACAACGGCTTCACCATTTCCCACTCGCACTGAGCAAGGTCGGCAGCCTGCTGGTTCCACCCGCTCGCGGCAGCGATGAAGGCTTGAATGGTTGGGTGAATCTCGTCCGGGATGGATTCCTTCACCTTGAGGAACGACTCCGCCAAATCGTCTTCGAGCAGCAACGCCTGCGTCGGCGTCTGCTTCACAAGGAAGCACGCACGCTTTTTGATGACCTGCGCGAAGAGCGCCTTCCACCGGGACGTGTGACCGGCGTTCTTCGGCGTGAGTGACGAAGCGAAGGCCGTGTCCTTCGGAACTTGCAGCGCGGGCAAGGCCACGCCGAGCGCAGCCAGCACCGGCTGGCCGTCTTCGATGGCCACGCGGGTTTGCAAGATGTAGGCAGCAAGCCGGTCGAGGGCGAATGAGCGGACTTCCAGCAGACCTTCCAGAGCCTTCACCCACCAATGCTGATGGTCGTCGAGGATGGGCAAACCCTCGGCAGCCCAGTTCACCCAGAGCGCAGGATGTGCGAGAAGTTCCGGTGCGCCAATCGGCACCAGTTCCTTGAGCGACTGCTCTTCGTCGTCGCCCGTGTTGGCTACGAGCAAAGCGGATTTCGCGCATGAGGCGTTTCGGAAATACGTCGTGCGCTCGTTCGTGAGGATGTGCGCGGGCAACCCGTGTTCACCGACGAAGTGGATGGGCAGTTTGATGTCTACCAGCGCAGCGAGCGAAGCATCGTCAAGGATGGCCTTGGCGACCGCAGCCGTCTGGTCGGCGCTCAGGCAATCAAGTTGGTAACGGGCGACGCCGGTCGAATCATCTTCCGTGAGACGGTCGCGCAGATAACTCGCGACGACCTTGCCAATGAGTTGGTCGCTGGTCATCGGGCCTCCGCGTGATACGGGTTGACGACGTAAGCGCAGCCATCCGACAACCGGCGCAACAAGCCCAAGCTGCCGAGCCGCTGTTCAAGGCGACGCGAGTTGCCCTGAAATGCCTTCTTGTCGAACTCATCCTTCGAGAGCACCTGCTCGGCCTGCTTGTCCCCGAAGACCAGTCCGTAGCGCGAGTGTAGACGAGCGAGGAACTGATGAAGCTCGATGCGCTTTTCGACGTTGGCGAACAGGAGTGTCTTGAGCAGCGCGTCCGTTGGTGCGTAGCGCAGCTTCACGGTGCCACGCTTTGACACGAGGCCGATTTCACGCCCGTAGTTGCGGTGGATGTTGGCAACGTGCTGGCGATGGCGCTTCATGGCATCTTGACGAAGCCGCGAGATGAGTTCCCCGGCATCGGACGGGCCGTCGTAATCCTCACCCCAACGCACTTGCTCTTTGAGAATCCGTCTACACTTCTCGAACGCTCCACTCTCGGTGATGGCCCGCTGCCAGTCGCCGGACTGCTCGATGTTGTTGATGAATGTCTCAACGGCCTGAGCAGGCAGCAGATTGTTCGACTGGTAGAGTTCGCAGGAAACCTCCCTGACGAGGGTCTTCTTCGGTGCGACCACTTCACAGATGAGAGTGAGCGGCGTGGCCGAGGCGAGAACCTGTCGTGAAACGGTCAACTGGTATTTCAGCAGGTGCAGCCCGGCCAGATTGACCAGATGCGGATACACGTCAAAACCCGGAATGTTCAGCCGCAGCACTGCCAACCAGTCGTCGGCAAGGTCATCGAAGCAAGGGTGGTTCGCGTAAGGCAGAAACGCATTTGCGCGTTCGTTGCTGATGTCTTCGTCAGCGGTCGGTTGCAGGCACCGGATGATGGAATCCCATGTCTTGTCTGTCTTCGCCAAACGTCCTTTGAGCGCGGCAAGAAGCTCCTGCTTGCGGCTCGTGCGGGAGAGCATCAAGTAGAGCATCTCGCCCGTCCTGCCGAAGAAGCGCCGGTCATTGGTCGAGGCGTTGTTATCCAAGTCCTCGTAGAGACAATCGCGGCCATACGGAAAAACGAACTTCGATGTCCACCGCTTGTTGCTGTTCACTTCGAGGCTGGTCGAGCGCACCAATGACACGACCTCGCAAAAGTCCTCGAATGAGTGGAAGTGGTCTTCAAGGAACCCGAACTCCGGGTGATTGAGTCCGGTCGCCGCCGACTTCATCCGCCGCAGCCATTCATCCCAACGGTTGGCGTCGTTCGGAAACGCCAGCCGGATTTCTGGCAGATGCGGATTGTTGAAGAGGATGTTCCGAAGGTAGAGCCGGTGAGCGGCGCGATACTTCAACTCATTCGGTCTGCCCTGTTCATCAAACGCACGGCCCTTGTCGTCCTCGTGCGTGAACACGTTCAGGAACTCAAGGAACACGAACCACGGCAACTGCTCGTCGTAGAGGCGGTGCCCCCATATCGCCTCGTCCACCCACATGGAGGACGATTGCTCCAAGCTCTCCGGCGGCGGCAAGGTTTGTGGCAGCGCGTTCATGGCATGATTTCAACAGCCCGTGGGTCGGGCGTTCCTTGCTCGGTCAGAGACAGGAGCGTGAGCGAAATCGTGGAACCCACTGGCGCTTCCTCCTTGGCCTGACGCTTGGTGTAGGCGGCAATCAGTTGGCTCTTGAACGCAAGCAAGTCCTCGTAGCACTCCTTGGAGAAGCTGGCGGGCAGAGCGCCTTCCACGGCGATGCGCGACAGGAACTCGTAGCGGATGAGCGTGAGATTGAAGTCTACGGAACTGTCCGGTGTGAAAAAGACGGACAGCAGCACGCGCCCGCTCGGCGGGTCAAAACGCAGCATCACTTTCTCGCCCTTGCTCGGCTCGACCGACACCCGCTCCACGAGGATGCGGCTCACCTTGGCCTGTGAGTAGTTGCCGCTCGTTGCCAAGAACAGTTCACGGTCGCTGTTTATGAGCATTCCCGTGAACACGCGGTTCAATCCTTTGACCAAGCGGGACACGAGCGGGCGCTTCACAACCGCGCCGCGTTTGAGCACGTCTATAATTTCTTCGAGGTATTCCCCGGCGAACCGAAACACGGTCAACTCCCACAGGTTCAATTCGTGCTCGGCCTCCTTGGGAATTTTGAAGAATAGCCCGCGCCGCTGGGCCACGAGCATTTGCAGGAACTCCTTGTCCTTGTCCTCATCCTCACTCGTGCCCTCAATGTATTCGTGTTTGGCTGCGTAGAACCGTTTGTCAGCACCGTAGAACTTGTCCTGTTCAATGAACGTCTTGAAGTAGCTGCCCAGATGGTCGTCGTCCTCGCCGAAGATGAGCAGGTTGTCTACGCGGTTCGATGTCTCATAGCCAATTTGAAACCGCTCCAAAAAATCAAAGATGGTGATGGACTGCCTCCGGATGTCCGAGAGGTTCGCGCCGAAGATGTTGTTGTAGAGACTGGCCTTGGACACGGTGCCCGCCGCGATGAGCTTCGGCACGTCGCTCGGCAGCATCAAATGTTGGCTGGCATCAGGATGACCGAGCACAGCGTTGGAGAGCAGTAGGAGAATCTGGCGCACCGGAACGTGAAGGCCGTTGTGGTCGCACAGTTCCAGCAGCGACCGCAGCCGCGCTTTGACGAGAGGCGCGCCGAGCAGTTCGTAGTTCTGGCGGATGGGGCACTGCGGGCCAAACACGTCATTCTCACCGGGCACGCCCTGCTTGAGTTCATCCCAGCCCGGATGAGCGAGGAACTTCTCGATGGCGCGGTCGAACAAGTCGGCGGAACTGGCGCGGCTCAGGTTGAAAAATCGTAGACGCACTCCGGGTTGCTCTTGCCGGTCTTCGACCAGCACGTCCTCGAACACCTGCCGCGCCCGCTTCACATCCTCAGTGTCCTTCAAACGACGGAAGGACTCGATGAGTTGCCCGTCGTTGGCCGCGATAAGAAAAATCTCGTCCGCCTCGGCATTGAACAACGAGTGGCAAAACTTTTGGAGCAATGCCTCCTTGTCTACATCCCACTCCGCCCCTTGCTGCGGTGCCCAACCGCTGAGGTCGCGGATGAAGTGAATCTGCACAGAACGATACAGACTCTTCTCTCGGGAGTCGGGCCACGTCGCCCGGTCTTTGGGATAGTGGAAGCGGATGGTCAGGTAGGGATTGTCGGAGGCCCAATCTTCGTCCTTCCCTTGCAGCGCCTTCCACACCTGCCGACACAAGTGCGTTTTACCGTCGCCCGCCGTGCCGGTCAGGATGACCGAAACTGGGTCAGCCGTGGCCTGATTGAACGAGTCCGCGATGCGCTTCTGATAGGGGTGCTCGAAGTCGATGGGGGCAATTCCCTGACGACGAGCCGACCGTTGAATCGTCTCGTCATACATGTTGTCATTCCGGGGCACCGGCCCGTAGTGACGGAGGAATTTCAGCCACGCGCTCATGCTTCATTTACAAGGCAACCTCGCTCGCAAGTTCATCAAATTGAGTTTGGATTGCCGGGATGGAGGCACGCCGAGTCTTTGAGTGTTGGAGCATAGGCATCAAGATTCTGGAAAAAATGTTCGTGTTGCCAATCTTGAAGTCCTCCAAAGCCAACTGTCCGGTGGGCAGGTTGCCTTGCAGGATATACCAAAAGATTCTGACCGGGTCCACTTTTCTGAGCCACTTGGTGTGTTAGTCCGGAGACTTGGTTGAGGTTGTCTGGTTCTGCTCTGTTTGTCCATTCCTGGCGCAGGGAGGGCGTAGCCCGACCGCAGACGGGAATGGACCGATTCTCGCCGCGAACGCCACGGGGCTCTCATAGCCCAGCTGGCTGTGCGGCCGCTCCTGATTGTATTGGCGCCGGAAGTCCTCAATGACCACCCGCGCTTCCGTCAGCGTCCACAACTGCTCCCGATTCAGGCACTCGTCCCGAAACCGTCCGTGAAAGCTCTCCACAAACCCGTTCTGCCACGGGCTGCCGGGCTCGATGTAGATCGTCCTGATCCGCTGCTCGGCCAGCCATCGCTGCACGATCTTCGCAATGAACTCCGAGCCGTTGTCGCTCCGCAGGTATGCCGGCGCCCCGTGTTGCTCGATGGCCTTCTGCAGCCACGTCAGCACGTCCTGCGAGCGCAAGGCCCGGTCCGCCCGCAACACGTGACACTCCCGCGTGTGCTCATCCAGGATGGTCAGCATCCGCAGCGCTCCTCCGCGCACCGTCGCATCCGCGATGAAGTCCCATGTCCACACGTGGCCCCGGTGGACCGCCTGCGTCGGCAAACCTGTGGAAACTCCCCGCCGGCTCACCTTGCGTTTGGTCGGTGGCACACGCAGCCCTTCCAAGCGCCGCAGCCGTTGGAGGTGCCGCTTGCCCACTTGCCAGCCTTCCCGCCGTAACAAGGCCGCGATCCGCCGATACCCGTAGCGCGGGTGTTCCCCCGACAGCTCGTGCAGCCGTTTTCTCATCTGCTCTTCCGCCGTCGTGGGCGCTCGTCCGCGATAGCTGAACGTCGAGCGCGCCACCCGCAGGATCCGGCAGGCTGCCCGCTGCGAACACAGTCCCGTCGCCACCACGGCCTGCGCCGCCGCCCGGCGGTGCGCCGGGCTCACAGCTTTTTTTCGCATACGGCCTCCAGCACCCGGTTCTTCAGCAGCGACTCCGCCAGCATCTTCTTCAACTCCGTGTTCTCACGCTCCAGTTCCTTGAGCCGCCGGGCCTCGTTGACCTCCAGCTGCCCAAACTGCTTCTTCCACCGGTGAAACGTCACCTCCGAGATGTTCACCTCCCGGCAAATCACCTGGATCGTCCGCTCGCCCCGGTCGGCTTCCCGCAGAATCCGTATCTTGTCTTCCGTCCCATATCGTTTGCCCTTCATGTCTGTTGCCTTTCTTTGTTGGCCTCAGACTAACACTTCCCCTGGCCCGAAAAAGCGAGGTCACGTCAATTCCTCCAAGTTGATAAACGTCGGAAAGCTCATCAATCGCGCACTCGTGCTGAAACTCGTGTGAACCATAATTCGCAAACGCTTTGTTAATCGCTTCCGGAGACATCAAGCCAGTCGGCCCGATGCGTTCGCGTGGCCCGTCGATTTCTTCATCCTCACCTCGATAGCTGATGAAACCTAAGTCGCCAATTTTCCACTGGTCGTCCACGAAGAAGATGTTGTCAGGTTTCAAATCGCGGTGGTAGATGCCCAGCTTTTCGTGCAGGGCCAGAAGTGCCCGGAGTATGGAGCCGCAAAGGAGCATCTTCTGTTGCAGTGTGGGAGTATTCTTTTCAAGAAACTCTGCCAAGTCGTAGTCTGCTTCCTCCATCACATAATACAGAAACCGCTGCTTCCCAATAGCACACTCGCCACTCTCGAAGAAGGTAATCAGGAAATCACCCAACTTGGCGTCAAAGGCTTTTCTGAGCGCCTCTACCTCCCGACAGAACCGCCTCCGGCGCTTGACTTCTTCATCGCCTTGAACGTCATGCGGAAAGCGGCAGAACTTGACGATGACATCATCGCCGCCTTCCGGATGGACAGCCCGAAATACGCATGAGTTTTTGCCCTTCCCTGACCCTGAGCCGGGTTGGAGGCTTTTCAGCAGCCACTCCCCATCGGAAAGTTGAATGTAATCCCGATTCGATTCCGGCCCCTCAAGCTCAATGCTAAATTCGTCCTCCAAAAATTTCATTCGCGATAAGTCAGATTGGTAGTTCGCCTTGGTCTGGGTCACGAATCTCTTCCCAGCGTAGCGTTGTATACCCAGACATCCTGACCAACGAACTGCTGGTCAACTTGAAGAAGCGTAGCAGCGCCTCTTGAACGGGGTTCGGTTCTGCCGCTGGATTAAGTAGGAGCGACTCCAAGAATGCCAGTCGGTCTTGCCGTGCCTTCTTAGAGTTGGACTGCGTGACGCAATTCAGCGCGTATGTCATCAGTGGCTCGCAGCGTTCCTGCGATGGACGGATGTATGGGCCGATTTTGATTAGCAACTGATAAAAGTAAGCCAAGTCCTCGCGTTCTATGCCTGTGTGTTTGTGCAGAAATCCAAACAGCGTATAAAAGTCGTTCTTTTGGCGATACCGGGTCTTGCTGATTGGGGCAATGGCATTGAAAGCCGTCACCCTTCCCAGCACCTTGACAAAGTTTTGCCGCAGGCGCTCAAACTCCGCGTCCGAGATGTCTGCTTCGTAGAGGTCATCGACCTTTTCCTTCTTGTCGGTGATGCCGAACTGCATCTGAGCAAGCAGTTCTGAAACGAAATCCACATCGTTCATCCGCTGCGCGGAGAGTCTCGTGAAAAGGCCGAGTTTGTGAAACTCATCCAACTCGGCGAGGTTCGTTACCAGCCGCAGCAGGTTGGTCGTGTAAAACTCAGCTTTCCGAATTTCTGGGCGATTCAGGCGCAGTCCGGTGGAATTGACCAATGCGTAAAACATCTCAATTGACTCGCCGGGCGCGAGGTCTGTGATGCGCGTGACTGAAAGCTGGTAGGATAGGAAGATGTCTCGAATCGACGTTTCTCCTGCCTTCTCAGGCGGTGACTCGATGTTCTTCCCATCGGAAGTGTTCAACTGGCGACGCCAAAACGCAAAGATGGTGAGCGCCCGTTGTTTGCCATCCACGACCTCAAATCGTCCATCAGGCTTTTGAAGCAGAAAAAAGCTGGGCATGGGCCAACCTCGAAGAATCGACAAAATCAATTCCTTCTGTGCTGGTGCTGACCAAATAGGGTTGCGCTGATAGGGCGGATTAAGTTCAAGCAGCTTCGCGTCGTATAGCGCGACCAAATCTTTAACCGACCATGCCTGATGCTCGAATTTCATCGGATAAGCCTAAAGCTGGCAAATCAGGCACGCTTTCGGCCCGTCGTCCTCTTCCTCCATTCCAGCCAGCACTTCAACGAGGCGCTTGTTGCCACGGTTGGCTTTGCGGCGTTCCTCGTATTCAGCGTAGCGCCGCTTGATGCCCTCGATAGTTTCCGGCTTGCGTAGTTCGCTCAACGGCATCCCCTGAATCCAAGTGAAGGTCTTGCCGGGGTCGTCCGTGACCTTCTCGTATTTCATCGCCGCCTCAAACTGGTCAGGATGATTCTCAAGCAGTCGCACCCACTCGATGGGCCGTTGGAAGAAGCAGAAGAAGCAGCCGGAGTGCGTGCGGCCCCACTTGAGGTAGGGCGGCATCCCGATGCCGCTGTCCTGCAAAATCTTCATCACCCCTGCGTATCCAATGCCGTCTTCCTTGAACGGAAAAGTCGCCTTGATGTTCTCCTTGGTGCTAATGTAGCCCTCGCGGTCTTCATCGGCACGGATGCCGACGTAGCTGATGACAGGCTCGTCGCCAACGTATTCCTCGAACGGCTTCAGCTTCAGCAGCTTGGTGCACCATCGCATGTGCGGGGAGGGGAGGTAGCCACCGAACACGTCGAGCCAGTGGTCGAACCCGGCTTTCGCATTTAGTCTCACGATCTTCTTCCCCAGAAACGCTTCGACGCGATTCAGATATTCATACGTCTCGGTCAACTCCTTGTCGGTGTCGCAGAAGACGTATTCCATGTCCTTCACCCGGTCGCGCATGTAAAGCGCGAGGGCGGTGCTGTCCTTGCCGCCGGACATGCAGAGAATGTGCCGCGTGGGTTTGCTCATGGCTTCAATTTTTCGACCTTGTCTAGTTTCGACCAGATAGCCCGTGAAGCCGCTGCTAACCCAAGGCGTTTGTCCTTGGTGAGAAGCGCTTCAAACTGCGCTTGGAGGTGGCCAAGTTGAGTTTCTTCATCAGCCGCAACGTGGATGACCTGCTCGTGTTCGGTCCCGTTGGCTTGCGTGATGGCAAGTCGGATGCCGATGCCGCTCTTCTCCTGCTTTCCATGTGCGAAGACGATGCTCTCGACCCGATGGAAGCGCGAGGCAAGCGGGCCGAGTTCCTGCGCGAACAAGTCTTCCTCCGCGTCGTGCCACTTTGCAGGCGGCTTGAGCGCGAGGTAGCTGCCGAGGGATTCCAACCATTCCGACTCTGGTAGGTTGTCATCCATCAACCGGAGACAGAAGGCCCGTAGCTTTGGCTCGTTCACACCGAGCACCACCTGTTCGGCTCTCCGCGCAAGCGCCGACCGGAACTGCTGGAAGGAGCCGGGCAGATCGAACGCATCACGCAGCAGTTGCCGTAGACGTTCCTGTAACTCCGGGAACGCAGCCCGCAGTTCATCGAGCGCAGTCTTCAATCCACGGATGAACGCCTGAACTTCCTTGCTCGCGGCGGCGTTGGCTGGGAACGGCTCGAACCCGCACGCTTTCGGCAGGTCGTTGAACAGGAGCTTGGAAGGCTCACGCGCCGCGAGGATGGCATCCCGCACAGCCAGCGCTGTTGACGAGAGCTTTTTCGTGTTGTGAACGTAGGCAGGCAGTTGGGCAACGAAAACACACAGCGGCTTAACAACATCCAACAACTCCGTCCGGCGCTCGCCGGTGGGCTTGACCTCCAACACACTCAGCAGCTTCTCGAAAAGCTCTGCTCGGACACCTTCGATTTTGCAGTATTGAAGCTCAAAGCGCTCCGGCATCTTGGTGAGGACAAGCATGGCCTCACCGGTCATTTCGCGCAGGAAGCTACCATCTTTGTAGAAAGCCACATCTTGTTCGTGCGTGATGGCGAATACCGTGAGCAGGAGTGGAATCATTCCGTCACGCACACCGAGAGGCGGCTTGCGCAGTTCCTCGAACAGAACTGCGACGCTCACGCGGGCATCGAGCTGACGTTGCACGATTTCCTGAATCCTTTTGAGAGTGGGCAGGACGTTGCGCTGTTTGTCCTGGGTTTGATCGGGTTCACCTATGCGCCATGAGCCGTCGTGTCGGCGGTGCATTCCTGTGTGGCGCAGCACCGACAGATACATGCTCATTTCCGGCGGCTTCTTGGCGGCGTCCATTCCCAGCCATTCCGAGTTGCCGTGGGTGAACATTCTTTCAACAAGCCGCATCCGAGCCGCCGCCGCTGCGGAACTCAGGTTGCGGCGATTCACTAGCTCGTTGTGGATGCGCGGCGCGTCAGGATACGTCTCATCGCAGAATTGCGACAGTTTGGATAGCAGCTGCCTACCATCCCGAATTTCGAGCGGGTTGCCTCGCTGAAACCACGCAAGGGAGGTGCGTTCTCCAAACTGCTTGAAGCCGACCTGTGCCTGGATACGTCGTTCCAGTTGTGCCCGTGCTGCTTGAAGTTGGCGTGAGGCTTCCTCACGGCCATACTTGTCCGCATTCAATTCGAGCGTGTTCGTGGCGACCCACTCCCACCGCTGAACTTCCTGCACCAGGCTGGCCAGATTGCTCAAGGGTTGCGGCACCGCCACCAGCCAGTTCTTCCGATCCTTGAGTCCGTTTGTCCTCGTGAACGCGACCGCAACATCTCGCTCGGCGACGGTCTCACACAGTGGCACAACGATGACGCCATCAGCATTGCCGAGCTTTTCCGGGAGCAGGCCCGACAGTTCCGCGACCGAACAGTAGCGCACGTCGTAGTGCCGGAGATTGCCGGTCTCGATGTAATGCCTGCGAGCGACGATGGGGCGCGTCTCAAGATGCTCTTTGATTAGAGTGGCGACGCGCTTTGGAGTCTGCACGGCGTGGCGCGCATTGTCATAAGCTTGCTCAAGGTCAACGGACGTGTGCGGCCATAGACACAGGCCGCGACCACGGCCCCGGTCGTAGAGAACGCGCTTGCCCCGGTGCAGCTTGTCCAACGCGGTCTTGGCCTGGCGTTGAAGCGCGTGGTCATCGCCAGCCACGGCGCATACCACCGAGTCTTCCGTGGCCAGCAGGTCGTCGTTTAGCAGATTCAGGATGCCAACCGTCTTGAGAATCTGAATGTGTAGCACCTCGTCGGTCGCGTAACTTTCAACAATTGACTCGATAAGGTTCCAGTGACTTCTGTAGCTGTGAACACTCAACCTGTGGCCGAAGTTGCTGCGGACGTAGTCGAAAAGATTGTGGAGCCTGTATGGTTGTGCGTCGTGTAGTCGCTGTTCGCTAAACGCCTGCAAACCGAAAGGCTCGTTGGAAAGCAGAAAGCTGAACAGCGAACGCTCGTTCTGGCCAAAGCGTTTGAACACGCGAATGAGAATCGGCAGCACAGTGGCGTGGAGGGGGAAGAGCCGAGCGGCTAGGTCCATGAGCGGCTGCCGCTGTGCTCCTCCAAACCAGTCCAATTTCAATGCGTCCTCCATCCCGTGCCGCATCCAAGACGCCTGCGGTCTGGGAATTTGGTCAACTCGCACGTTCAGCGCGGAAGCGATGAGATGGCCAATTTGTTCCACCGGCTGGTCAAAAACAATTTCGTCGAAACGCCCGGCAACCTTTTCCCACTCCCTCTGCGCGGACTGGTTGAGATGGTCGGCGTAGGCATTGAAGCCTTGGTGGAGCAGACCCACAAGGAACCAAGGTTCATTCCCACTACGCGACGCGGCCTCTGCAAGACGCTGCAACAAAAAGACATCCTGCCTGTGCGGATTTAGGGCAGCGAATTCGAGGAACTTGCCCAACTCGTCTACAATCAGCAGCAGGCCATGGCCCTTTGAGTCGGCGATGATCTGGCAGTTGGCAGCAAGGATGGTGTCTACAATTTGTTCATCGCTCGCTTCAGGCTTGGCGTTAAGCAGCTGCTGGATGTGTTCGGCAGGTATGGACTTCGCTCCGCGCTTGTAGACCGCAGAGATGCTCGTGTGCAACGCCTGTAGAATGGAGGTGCCGAGCGGCTGCCGGGAGCAGGTGACCAAGACCGGGAGAAACGCGGGTTGCTCCACGCCAAGTTTTCTCCAATCAATTACCCGACGGAGCTGTGGGGGAAGGTCATGGTCGCGCCCGCCGAGCGAGTTTGCGAGCAGCAGGGCAAAGCTGGATTTGCCTGAGCCGTAATCGCCGGTCACGCGCCATGCCCTGCGGCCCGACTTGGGACGAAGGCCGTCGCCGATACGGTCACAGCACCCCTGGATGAACTCCGTTCGGACGTAGCCGGAGAGCGCGTCGGAGTCGTGAAAGTCTCGCTCAAGGTGCGCCGAGCGCAGGAAGCGGCTCTTGATATTGAAAACGTCTACAATGCGCTTTTCAGCCATGCTCTTCCCTCCTGTCGAAACACGTCGTCCAGCAAGTCAATGCTCTCGCGCCGCTCGCGGCGTTGAACCCTTTGGAGATTTGATGACTCGGTGTAAGCAAAGGAACTCTTCGTTTGCTGGGCCAATCGTTCAACCCGCGCCCGCACGTCGTCCTCCGGCAGTTTGTAAATTTGGCCGGGGCTGCCGTGTCCGTGTGCGACCTCGCGGAAGGTCATTGTGCCCTCCTCCGGGTGACGCCTGTTCCAGAAATCATTCAAGCTGTAGACAAAAAGTTCTGGCGTGATGTCCGGTTTTTCCTCACGCCGGAAGGCGAAAATTGGCTCAGCGCGCCCGGCGGCCTTGTCTACAGGTCGCTCCCCTACGCGCACGATAAGTCCAAGTTCGACGAGCGGACAATCGAGGTTGTCTTCCTGCACTTCTCCTTTGCGCCCACGAGTCGGCACGTAGGTGTGGAGAAACGTGTCCCAGTGCTGGTTGATGGTCACAGGCGAGGGAGATTCGCCCTGCCTGGTGGCCTCCCTTTCCAGTGCCCGGAGCACTACGCTTGGCACCATTTCAGGTTCCTGCCAGCGGTTGAGCAGGAAGTCCCACGCGAGGAGCGGAGTCTTGGTGTCGGTGGACAGGTTCCAGTGCAGCAGCCAGAGCGTCCGAATGTCCTCCAAGAACGGATCGAGTCCGCGCTCACCGAGAAGCGCCCGGCCCAAATCGGTGAGCAGGTGCCCATCGCCTTTGGTCCCGGGGGTAGTCATCCCGGCGACCTGTGCCCAGAACCTGACGGAGCGCACCATGTTCTTGCCGAGGCCCAAAACGACCATGGCCTTCGCTTCGTCGGAGAAGAGCTTGCCATTCTCGGTCAGTCCACGAACGGCTTTGGGTAACCATGTGTAGCGGCACGAGAACGACTCGTGGCCCGAAATCCGGTATGGCGCTGCTGTCCTCATGGTCCTGCGGTCACTGCCGCCAAGAATGGCTTTGGTGAAAATCTCTGTCGAGCGCGCATTCTCGATTTTTCGCTCGTGCGCCTGGATGGCCACGGGGTGCGGCTCGTCATCATCAGGCGACCGAGACAATCCACATCATCCCTTCCACGGTGGGACAAATGCAGTCTGAGCGATGAAGGGGGTCTGGTGGGCCGGTATCCCTCCATGGCGTCATGGTCACATACGTCGTCACCACCACATCCACCAAAAGCTGGTTTTCACCCGCTTCGGCGAGTGCGCTGCCTCGGTCAAAAGTGCCAGTTTGGCCGGTTTCGGGAGGCAAAAGTGCAAGGAAACA
>SXGT01406634.1_pt1 | contig 21526 bp, 6 predicted proteins | sample 3176221 | NCBI WGS metagenome assembly SXGT01 (sample SAMN11356862, study PRJNA531348) | freshwater metagenome | isolation source: freshwater sample F1-120 | place: China: Fuxian Lake, Yuxi | collected 2017-12-25
GTGGCACCGGCACGGGCGCCGCGCCAGTGGTGGCCAAAGCCGCGCGCGAAGCTGGAGCGCTGACCGTCGCGGTCGTCACGCGGCCGTTCACCTTCGAGGGACGCCAGCGCGCACGGCAAGCCGAGGAAGGGCTGCGCGAGCTCGCCGCCGCGGTCGACACGCTCATCGTCATCCCCAACGACCGCATCTTCAAGATTGCCAACCCGCGCATCCCGGTCAAAGAAGCGTTTCGGCTGGTCGACTCGGTGGTGGTCGAGGCCGTGCGCGGCATCAGCGACATGGTCACGGTCGAGGGCCTGGTCAACGTCGACTTCGCAGACGTCAAGTCGATCATGAAGGGCAAGGGCATGGCGCTGATGGGCACCGGCCGGGCCAGCGGCGACAACCGCGCCGCAGATGCCGCCAAGGCTGCGATTTCGTCGCCGCTGCTCGAAGACGCCGACATCTCGGGCGCTACCGGCATCCTGGTCACGATTACCGGCGGCAACGACATGAGTCTCGCCGACATGAACGAGGCGATGAACATCATCCAGGACGCCGCCGCCAGCGACACCAACACCATCTTTGGCGCGGTCATCGACGAGTCGATGGGCGACGAGATCAAGGTCACCGTCGTCGCCACCGGCTTTGACCGCGTCGCGGCGCAGGCCGCCAAGGAGATCACCCAAACGCGGCTCTACGCCCCCGCGCGCGCCAGCAGCAGCAGCCTCGAGCGGCCGCCGGCCCCGGCCATTCCGCCGCCGCCGCCGGGTCGCGCCCAGGTGGCGCCGCCTCAGCACGAGACCCACGCCTACGCGATGGCCGCCTCGGCCCCGCATGAGCGGGTGATGATGGCGCAGGCGGTCACGGCGCCGATCGGTGCAGTCGCCCACCCGGCGCAGATGCAGTCGGCGCTGCCGGCCGCCCCGACCATGCCATCGGCGCCGCTGCCGTACCACGAGCACGAGATCGACCAGCCGACCTACCTGCGCCGGCAGACGCCCAACTACGCCATCCCATCGGCGGGTGCGGTGGTCGGCCGCCGCGAGCCGGTGCAGCACAACCCGTTCGCCGCGGATCCACAACTGGAGTTCCCGGCGTTTCGGCGGCAGAAATAGGGCAAGTTGATAAACAACTCGCCCATTTGCTTGCTGGGTGGGTCGCCAGCTCGCGGCCTCGGAGGCCGACTCGCGGCTCCATTTTGGCGTGCGGACCTGCGGCCACGCCTGCCGCTCTTGGGTGCGGACAGGCTTCCGCGCTTGCCATGCCTGGGTGCGGACAGGCTTCCACGCCTGTCCGGCATGCGCGTGGTGAACCATAATCTGGCAAAGCCCCCCGCCAGGGTGGCCTCTGAGACAGCTTCGTAGGAAGGCGCGCCGATGACCCAGCCCAACGAACCCCGCACCGCGCGCACGGTCGGCGTCGCCGTAGTGGTGTTGTTGACGCTTGTCGTGGCAGGTCTGCAGATCGTGCGCGGCCGCGGCCATACGGAGCAGGCGCTGGATCAAGCCTTTGGCGAATTGGCACAAGCCGAAATCGCAGGTGGCAAACCGCGGCAATCGCATGTGGCCGAGGCACACCGCCTGTTCGCCAAGGCCGCGGCCATCGTGACGCTTGAGCCGCAAGCCCTGGTCGGCGTCGCCGTGACGGAGAACCTGCAGCGTCACTGGGGTGACCCGATTACGCTTGCCAAGGATCCGACACAGTGCAGCGACGAGGAGTTGGCCGGGCACCTGCGCGGGCTCCTGGAGCGGGGCAAGGTGCGGCAGGCCGAGCAGTTCCTGACGGTGCCATTCGTGGTGCAGCGGCGCGGGGCGCTGGGGGCGCTGGTGCCGTTTACCGAGCGGTGGCGGGCGGCGCAGCGGCAGATGGCTGGGGAGGCGAGGTAGCTGTGGCCAGCGTGCGGCGATTGCGTAGCAGCGCACTTCGACCGGGCTGATGACGATTTGTCTACTTGCAGGCAGGGCAACAGGGCGCGCACCATGACGTCGCCTGGAGCGGGCCGTGCGTGCATCCGGCGGCGGGATCGCAGTCGTCGACCGTGCATTCTTTGCCGTCGGTACAGGCAAATTCCTTGCTCGCGCACGCGCTTTGCACACCGTGTCCAAAGCCATCGACTGACCGGACGAGGGACGACTCGACCGTGACAAAACCGGCGCCGGTCCAAAGCAGCCTACCATCCACATCCTGTTGGTAGTCCCATGTGGCATCCTTGTGGTTGCGAATCCACTGCACGTGGCCAGCGTGGCTGACATGCAACAGAAACGTCCCGGTCAAGGATTTGGCATAGCTCGACTTGGGTGCCGCCCCAGCCAGCGCGATGCCGCGGGTACCCGCGGCAACCATGACCTGAGGCAAAGGGCCGGCGTTTTCAGGTTCCGAATTCGACAGGAATTTGGTCGTGAGGCCGCGCTGCCACAGCACTTGACCGGCGGCCGACGCGGCCAGCACGGTTGACTCTCCGGTCGAGCTTTCCAGGTACAAGCCAACGCAATTCTTGCCGATTGGCGTGCCGACGACGGGCTTGCGAAAATCGGGACCGCGCAAGTCCACATTCGCGACGAATGTGCTGGCTACACCGTTGCGGAAGGGCTTGACCACGACAAGCCGCAAGACTACCTGCTTTGTCTTGGCTAGGCTGTCGCTGTCGTACTGTAGCGTCCACGCGCCGTCCCCAGAGTTGCTCAGAGCCACGGGAAGTTGACCCTTCGCTTCACCGATCTTGACCACACCACCGTCGGCGAGGACGTCAAACAGGCCCGCGTCATTGCCGCACCATGCAAGTAGCGTTACGCTGCTCGCTGCTGAGGCAAGGTCAACGGGATAGCAGTTTTCCGGCAATGCTTCCCAATTGATGGCAACTGTCTGCAAGTCTGCGTCGATTTGAGTCAGACTGACGGTTGGGGACGCTGTCGAAGCACGGCCGAGCATGAAATAACCGCCCGCTGGCCGGGCCACAATCTTGAGCGGTCGAAGAGGTGGGAACCACCTCGGCCATCCCGTCACGAGGCGAGGCGCACCGACCGTACCGGTCGCCTCCACCGGGACCAGGACTACGGCATTGTCCTGGTCTGGCCCGAGTTGCGCGAAACCCGCCGTGATGAGCCTGCCCTTGTCCAACAACACAGCAGTCGGCCCGTAGTAGCGATTCGGCAGCACCTTTGCTAGCGAGACTTCGAACAGAGAAACTGGTTGTGGCAGGCTGTCTACAACACCGCACAGCGCCGCAACGTTTTGAGTGGTCATCGGCAGCGGGCAGTCGGCCGACCCGACCTCAGCCTTGCCGGCCGCGCCACCGTCTATTGTGGCTGCGTCCTGCGCCAGTTGCGAGGGGACGTCAGAAACGGCGTCTGCAACGACTGTGTCCGGCTTGGCGTTGGGAACTGGCATCGGCTTGCAGGCGGCCAGTTCGCCCGCGAGGGCAACAACGAAGCAAAATCTTCCAAATGCGGGCACCGCTATTGACCGTCAGCGAAGTCGCGGGGCGTCAAGGTCAAAAAGTGATACTCGTATGGCATTTTCACCGCTTGCTCAGAGCGTGGCATATGGAAGTGCCGAAGCACAACAAATGCTTCGACTTTACTGCCCAAAGCTAACGGCGCACCCGCCAGCGATTTCGAGGCCGCGAGGGGGTCGAGTGCGAACACCGGATATGGCCCACTTGCCTTAGGGTTCTGGGCATCTACGACCAAGTCCTTAGCTGGCAACTTGCCGCTGAGGTAGTAGTCCGCTGAAGTCACAATCTGGTCCGGTTCGGCACTGTGGCCGCCAGATACCTCAATCGACCGTTCGAACGAGGGATTGAACTTGTACTCCTGTGAAACATGGACTGGACTGTCACCCGGGTTGTAGGCAGCACTCCTAAAGCGAACCGCTACAACATCGCCGTCGGGTGCAGTTTGGGGGCCAGCAGTCGTGCACGGGACCCAGTGAAAGTCCTGTAGTGGTGCGACGACCTTGCGCACACCGACGGGGGTCGCAAGGTGCAGCGCGACGGCATGTTGTTGCCGGCGCAGATAGTCCCACCGAGGCAAGTTTCCGAATTGATTGCTTGGATTGATGCGGAAGACGAAATCGTGCAGATGTAGAACACCTTGGCCATTGAAAAGTGCACCACCTAGCAACACACCGAATTCAATTCTGCCGTCGTCAAGAAATCGGTAGACTGAGACAAACTGGTAGTTCAACAACTGAAACCTGGCCATGATTTCAATTTCCAGTTCGCCATCAGGCTTCAATTCCATTTTCTTGTTCGCGTACTTGCCTCCTGCTGGCTTTGCCTGTTGGTCCTTCTTGTCAACATGAATAACCTCGAAAGCACTCAATGTCGAGCTTTCCTGAAGTGCGGCGAGCGCCTTCGCTGCGTCAAAGTCAACACTGGGTCCAGCGCTCCAGCGCAGGGGGATGAAGGGGCTGCCATAGTCAAAATCGGCCTCGATGAATTTGCTGGTTTTCCCTTGCACGCCGTCCCGGAACAAGGCTCCGACCGTCGCAAACGGTGGATTGTATTCGTCATAGTAGATGGCAAATGCTAGGGGCAGCGAAATAGAATCGACAACGGCAATCGGATTCTTGATTGGCTGGAGCGCATTCTTGTATGGTGAAATCCAGTGTACGCCAGACAGCTTGAGGCCGCCACCAAAATCCGCCGCGCCAGGCCGCGAGAACTCAACCTTGAAGGACCAACTTCGGTGTTCCACCGAAATCATGCCATTTAGCGAGTCGAGGAGCGCCGCGGCCAACGATATTGTGGGTACCGATGCCACAGCCGCCGCAATACAGCCAGGGGAATTGCAAGGGGCTTTCACCGGTATTCCCCAGAAATCCCGGTTGACCGTTCGCCCTCGGGCTGATGATGCAGGTCGTGGTTTTCACCTTGAACGGCAGCAATGCCAGATTCCAGCAATTCTTGTAGTTGCCGTGCCGTCATCCTCGCAATTTGCGCGAGTGCCTCGTCAACATCATGGTTGTGGTTCAATGGCGCGTGTCGCAAAATGTCCGCTATTACTCCGCGAAGGGCCGCCTCCGACATGCTTGATGGTGCTTCGTCGGGGTCTTCGCCGGTCGGCGCTGCTGCCCGCAAGCCGTCCGTGAGCGAGCGCCAATCGACTTCGCTGTGCGGGCCGAATTGTGGAAAGCCGGTGCTCATGGCAGCTATTCGAAGGCCAGGATGCCAACGGAGATGAGCACCTTGAACGTGGTCGGTGGCGATGGCGACGCTGGCTGCGAACCCTTGACCCGCAGGTCAAGAGACGGACCGACTTGCGCCGTGATCATGGCCCCATATACCTTGCCGACCACGCTGGTGTTCGTCAATTGCTGTGTCGCCCCAACGGCCGTGCTTTCGAACGCGGCTTCTGGTTGGGCAGGGTTAGGCCACGTAGGGATCAGTTCCACATCGACCGTGCCACCGGTAGGAATGCTACCGGTCTCATACCGCACGACCATGGAGCCCTTCGAAAAGCGGGAGTAGTCAATGTTGCGGACCAGCTTGATCGTCATGGTGCGGCTATTCGCCAGATCGCCGAAATCCAGTTCGGCGTTTTCAATGACCTTGATGAACATGGGAACCCCCACGCGGCCAACCACGGCGGCGCGGTTCATATGTTGTCTCTCTCTCTCTCTGCAAAGTCAATGCCAAAATCAGCAAGCCCAGCCTGCTCTGCCGGACCCACGAGGGCGCTGGTGCACCGCGCCGAATTCACAAAGGGGATCCCAACTGCCAAGAACGCAGGAACCGAGCCACCGCCTACTTCACCAACTCCCGCGCCACCACAAACTCCCCAATGGCCTGCGCCAGCGCCGCGGCCGTGGCATCGCCAGCCGCCACCGCGGCTTTGTAGCGCGCAATCAGCGCCGCCTTGGCCGCTGCGGACTGCGCGCTGCCCTTGCCGACCAACGCCACCAACTGCTGGGCAACCGCTGCATTGGACTCGGTGCCGAACTTGGCGACGGCCGGCTCCAATACCGCCGCGGGCACCTGGTCGCCGCGCGCATAGTGGGCGGCGAAAGCGGCTACGAGTTGTGCCGCGACGGCTGGCGAGTCCTCGCGCGCGAGCCATGGGCCGAACAGCGACACGACGGACTCAGCAGGCATGCCGCGCAGCGCGTCCGCCACCCGGCGGCGGATGTCGGAATCTTCGTGTGTGCTCAACGGCACTAGCGCTGCCAGCAATGCCGGATCTGCTGCATTGCCCGCGCCATTGACGGCTGCGAGCAAGTACCGCGAGTCGCTCGGGTCGCGCAACGCCTGGTCAAGGTCCGCGATCGCCTGCGCCCGCTCTGGTGTATCGCGCAGCGACGCCTGGTTGGCGGCAATGCCGAGCGCCGACAGCGCCGTAGTCGAGTCCTGGCTCGCCGGCCCGGCATCGGCCGCAACGCGCTCAGACGCGCGGCGACGCAGCCAGGCGAGGTCTTGCGCGTCGATGCCCTCTGCGGTGGCCAGGTTCAGGGTCGCGTGCAGTCGCAACGCGCTCGCCACCCGCGCGTCCTCGCCCAGACCGCGCAGCGCGGCCCGCGCGGAAGGCAGGCCACAACGCCCGAGCGCGGCCAATGCCAGCCGCGCCCACTGGTTGCCGGCGTAGCCATCGCCCAAGCCCCGCAGCCAGGCTTGCAGTTGACCAACCGCTTGCGGGTTCGCCAGGAGCCACGCCTCCATGGTGCGCAGCAGGGCCTCCAAGTGCTCGGCGTTGGGGTCGGCTGCGCGCAACTCAGCCAGCAGGCCTTGCACGTCCAGCGCGGCCAGTTCCGCATCGGCGCGCAGTCGGGCACGCCGCACCAGCCCCGCATCCAGCAGCAAGTTGCCCCAGACCCAGGCGGCGTTGTCGGGGTCGATGCTGGCGAGTTCAAGGCCGGCGTCGCTGCGCTGCAGCTCAGCCTGGACATGGACAGCGCCCACCGTTTGCCACGCCGGATGGAGCCACTGCTCCAGTCGGGCCGACTCGACCCAGGCGCCGCGCGCGATGTGAACGCGTAGCCCTGCCCCGTCGACGCGCAGGCCACCGGGCATTGCCTGTTGCGGATGCGGCGCCACCCGGGCATAGCCGAGATTGCGCGCGTGCACGACAGTCTGCTCCGGATCGTCGCGCCGGATGGCGGCCATGCGGTAGCGCCCGTTGTCGTCGATGGCGTCGGCCAGTGTCGGCGTTGCGGGCTGGGGTGGCAAGATGAAGGCAAATCGGGCGACCAGGGCCTGCTGCAGACGCGCGCCCTGCAGATCAGCGTCGCGGCGCCAGGCATATTCGGCATGGCTGCAATCTGCGGAGAGCCGGATGAGGAACGGCGGCCGCACGTCTCCCGCGGGCGTGGCCTCCGGTTGCCCTGTGCCGTGCCAAGCAATCCGGGCGGCCACCAGGGTGCTGCCGTCCGGCTGGGCGCGCACGCCGCGTGTGGAGACCTGCCAATGCAAGGCTGTCTTGGGTCCCCCAGCGTCGGCCGTCAGCGACGCCGATGCGCGGTGATGCCAATCGCGCAACAGCGGCATGGGACAGCGCGGTCGGGTCTCAGCAGCGACGCCAGCCGTCGACGCAGCCGCAGTTGGTGCGGCCACCTTTGGCGGCTCTGAACTTGTCGCCTGTACCTGGACTGGCACATCAGGACGCCCCGACGGCCGCAACCACAGCCAGCCGCCGACAGCCAGCGCCAACAGGACCAGCAACGCCAACGCGATGCGCGAACGCTGCGAAGGCGGAGGCTGAGCGGCAACCAATGTGGACTCCGTGGTCGCCAGGGCTACGGCAGTTCGACGCTGCCCAAATCGCAGCCGTTGCCTTGGGGCCGCGCGCCGCCCAGGATGTCGAGGCCGCCGACCGGCTGGGCCAGGCAATGCTCGAGCGACCCGGTGTCGATGGCCGATGAACCCGACGTCGGCAGCATCACCCGCGCGTTGCCGATGAGCTTTTGGCCCTGAAGATTGGCAGTGTACGCCGTGCCGCCGAACGGGGGTTTTAGACCGCCGCTACACGCCAGACCGCTGCCCGCGGGGCCCCAATTCGACTTGCTGGACGTGACCGTGATGATGGACTTGATAACGTTGAAAACCGGCGTGTTCGGTCCGCGGCGGCAATCCAGGCCCTTCTTGGTTGAACCCGCTTCCGAAATAATCGAGTTGATGATGGTCGTAGGCCCGTCGACGTACAACGCCGGATGTTCTGTCTCATCGATAGCCGAGTTGCCAGAGATCGTGGTGTGCAAAAGCGTCAATACGCCTTCGCTGTACACGCCGGTGCCGATGCCGTAGTTCTGGTTGGCGTTGATGGTCACGTTGGTCAAGATGGCGCTGCCGCCCTTGGCCACGCCGACGGCGCCGCTGTGGGCGACACCGCCGTAGAACGACGAGCGCCGAATGTCGCATGCACTGCCCGGACCGCACCAGATGGAGCCGCCAGGCCCAGGCCCGCTGTTGTAGTCAAACCGCACGCCGTTGACGATGAGCTTGCTGTTGGCGCCCTCGACCCGTACAGCGCCGCCGCCGTCGCCGTAGAGCAGCGTCCCGTTGGGTCCCGGCCCGCCCAGGCCCTTCTTGCGGATGCACTGTACGACGGAGCCGGCGTGCAACAAGACCTCTGCGCCGCCCTTGACCAGGACGCCGCCACCGCCATATTCGCTGGTACCGCCATACAGGGTGCAGTTGTTCAGCGTGAGCTTGGCGGCATTGACGACGACCAGGGCCCCGGTGCCCGCGCCTTCGGGATCGCTGGCTTTGTCGACAAAGCCATTCTGCAGCTTGATGTCCTTGACCTGGCTCTGGCCACCGGCAAAGGTCATGGCGCGGTACTTGCCGTCAGCGTCGATGATGACGTTCTTGCCGCCCGCTTCGATGTGCAGGCTGGCGAGCACCACGTCCATGTTCTTGCTCAGCGTCAGCTTGCCTTCCACGAAGAAGCGAATGGTGCGAACGGTCGGTTTGGTGTCGAACTTGACCCAATAGTTGGCGTCGAAGATGGCCTCGCGCAGGCTGCCGTGCTCAGCGTACTCAAGGCCATCCTTGGTGCTCCAGAAGGAACCGTCGCCGAGCGTCGTGACAGCGTAGTCACACACCTTGGGCCCAGGCTTGCAGGTACCGGCCATGCACTGGTCAGGCAGCGTGCACAGGACACCGTCGCTGCACGGCGTCTTGTCGGCTACCGCCACGTGGACGCAGCTGCCGCCGGGTGCGTTGCAGCTGTCGATGGTGCAAGCATTGCCGTCGTCGCAGTTCTTTTGGCCGCCTGGCAGGCACGACCCAAAGATGCACAAGTCGTTTTCGCTGCACCAGTCGCCGTCGTGGCAGTCATTGGTATAGGTGTGCTTGCAGCCAGCCTCTACCGTGCACTTGTCGAGGGTGCAGATGTCGCCGTCCTCGCATTCGTTGAATTTACCTGGCCAGCACTTGCCGCTCTGGCAATAGTCGGCTTGCGAACACGGGTTTCCATCGCTGCACGACACCGCGTTGGGCTTGTACGCACACTGACCGCTGGCGACGTTGCAGGCGTCGTCGGTGCAGGGGTTGCCGTCGTTGCAGGCCTTGATGCTGCCAATCTTGCAGCCGCTCCAGTAGGTGCATTCTTCGACGGTGCATGCATTGCCGTCGTCGGGGCAGACGACGGGCTTACTGTCCAAGCAGGCGCCGTCTTTGCACTTCTCTTCGATGGTGCACGGGTGATAATCGTTGCAAGGCAAGGTGTTGTTGATGCCAGCGCAGGCCTTGTTGGCGCAAGCGTCGTTGCTGGTGCAGGGATTGCCGTCGTCGCATAGCGCGGTGGTGGCGGCAAATACGCAGCCGCTGGCCTTGTCGCAACTGTCGGCGGTGCAGGCATTCTTGTCGTCGCAGGTAATGGTGCCAACGCTACAGCCACCGCCAGAGCAGAACTCATAGGTGCATGCGTTGCCATCGTTGCAAGTCAACGAGTTGTCCTCAACCGCGCCGCAGCCCTTGATGGGGTCGCAGAAGTCCTTGGTGCAAGGCTTGCCATCGTCGCACGGGCTGGGTTTGCTGCCGACGCACTGACCCTTGTCGCACACCTCCTCGACGGTACACGGGTTGTTGTCTTTGCAGACGCCGGGCGCCAGCATGGTGACGCCCTCGTGGGTACACTCCCAAGGCGCGCCCGGATTTTGCGTGCAAAAGTCGTTGGTGCATGGATTGGCGTCGCCGCAATCGGAGTTCTGCTTGCAGGCGGCCAACCCCCACTGCGTTTGCAGCTTGGTCGCCATGCTTTGCAGCTCGCCATCGGTCAGTGCCTTGTCGTACAGCAACACCTGCGCAAAAACCGCGTTGCTGTCGGGGTTGTTGCTGTTCGACTTGTTCAGCGACAACCCGACGGTGCCGGACAGCGACGCGGACCCAGGCGACACCACCGAAGCCACGCTGGGCGAGCCCCCGGCAAATGCTTGCAGGCGCGCTTCCTTGGCGTCCGCACGCACGAAAAGCAAGTAGTCCTTGCCGCTCTGCCAGGGCACGCTGGCAATGCCAGCCCCGCCAAACATCAAATTCAGTTTGCCGTCGTAGAACTTGCCGCGCCATTTGCCGAGCGAGAACAAGTCCGACGTGACCTGCTCGTTGACGGTGCGCACGGCGAGCACCAAGGTGAACGCGCCGCTGAGCGTGGTGCCCATCTGCAGACCCGTGCTGGCGGTGTCGACCGCATCGCGCCCAAACACGGCCGCCTTGACCATGACTGGTTTGCTGTTGAAGGGCACGGCGAAGCCTTTGCCGTTCTGGCCCACTGCAGCTTCGATCTGGTACCAGGCGTCGATCTTGCCGTTGTTGATGAGCAGCGACTTGGCGACGCCTGCGTGGGCGTGGAACACCGGCGCAATGGCCTGTTGGCAGATTTCGCCGGCTGGCGTGCACTTGCCTTCGGTCAGCACGCCCGCTTTGCCGCACGCCTCGTAAACCGTGCAGTAGTTGCCGTCGTCGCACGGATTGTCGTAGATGAGCGCGTGCTGACAACCGCCCTTGCCCGAGTCGCATGAGTCGATGGTGCACACCTTGTCGTCGTTACAGTTGGTGTTGTTGTGCGCGCAGTTGCCGTTGCCATCGCACAGGTCGTCGCTGCAGGCGTTGCCGTCGTCGCAGGCCTTGCCTGGGTCGAGCTTGAACACGCACTTGGCGGCCCCGATGTCGCACGAATCCACCGTGCACGGCTTCTTGTCGTTGCACGGCACGCCGGTGTCTTGCGGGTAGATGCAGCCCTTGACGCCGTCGCATTGGTTCTTGGTGCAGGGATTGCCGTCTTCGCATTGGGCGTCGCTGCCGCTGTGCAAGCAGCCCTTTTGGACGTCGCAGGCGTCAGCCGTGCATGCAATCTTGTCGTCGCAGCCGTTGGCCGCCAGTGTGGCGCACGGATTCTTGTCGGTGCAGTTGGTCAGCCCGTCCATGCTGAGGCGACCCAGCACCGTGCTCGATTTGCCGGTCTGGCCATTGTAGCCACCGCCAGCGATAAGAATCGCCGTGCCGTTGACCGCGATGCTGCGGTAGGCCACGTTGATCGGCTGCTTCGGGTAGCTGTTCTGCCAGACGATGTCGAGATTGCCGTCAAGCTTGGCGATGTCGCCGCGCACGCCGGCCAGGAACACATTGGGTCCGTACGTGGCCGCGCCCAACTCGCCGAAGCCCCACATGCTCGGATACGACTTGACGACTTGTGGGCCACCTGCGATGCGCACCGCGATTGGCGTGGTCTGGCCATTGACCGGAGCCGTGCCGAATGCCCAGACGGCTCCGTTGAAGGGCAGCACGGCATGGAACTGCTCGTCGCCCGATCCGCCGTAGGTAGTGACGTCGGTCACCACAGAGTTGCTGGAGAATTCGGGATTGCCAATGCTGGCGTACCAGGCATCGTAGCCGCCCGCCCCCTTGGACAGGGTGTAGCCTACCGCCCAGCTGCCGTTCTTGCCGTCGATGTGCAGCGAAGTCGCGCGATCCTCGTTGCCACCGGTAAACGCAAGCAGCTTCTGGTTCTGGTTGGTGGTGTAGACGAAGGCGTCGCAGGTGCTACCGCCGCCCGGGCAGCCAAAGCCAGAGTAGGTCGTTGGCCCGCCGCTGATAAAGCTGGCGTCGGTGAAAATGGACTGCCCGCTGGTCATGGTGGGGGCGTACAGGTCCTTGTAGCTGCCGTTGCTGAAGTTGTAGGTGTTGGCGATAGCGGAAGACCCGCTCAAGTCCTTGCCAAACGCGACGCAATAGCTGTTGTCCCACGGCGAGCAGCGCACGCCCCACCACTGCCTTGAATTGGCTCCGGTTTCGTACTGGGTCTGACCCAAGATATTGCGACGCGCGAAGTACGCGGTGTTGGCATCGTTGTACACGAACACCGGGCCGCCACCGTCGTTGGGCTGCGCCATCATGGTGTGGGTGGCCATGTGGCCGTCGTTGGCCTGGTAGACCCAGTACTTGCTCAACCCGTCGTAACAATTGCCATCGCCGCCGCAGGTTGCGCTGGTGTAGCACGAGTTCGACGGGGTGCAACTGGCATTGCTGGGCTTGTTGACCACCTTGCAACCGCTGACGCTGTCGCAGCTGTCGGTCGTGCACTCTTTGTTGTCGTCGCAGACTTTGCTTGGACCGGGCTTGCAGGCGCCGCCGCTACAGGCATCGGCGACGGTGCAGACATTGTCGTCGGTACACAGCGCGACGTTGGCGGTGTGCGCGCAGCCTTTGATGTTGTCGCAGGTGTCGTCGGTGCAGGTGTTGGCGTCGTCGCACAGCTTGATGTCGGCTGCATAGGTGCAGCCCAAGGCCAGGTCGCAGGTGTCGGCGGTGCAGGGCTTCTTGTCGTCGCACTTGGCGTGGTTGGCGGTCTGCTTGCAGCCAGTCTTGGTGTCGCAACCGTGACTGGTGCAAGCGATGCCGTCCTCGCAGTTCTTGGCGGGGCCACCCAGGCAGGCCTTGCCGCCACAGGTGTCGCCAGTGGTGCAGGCGTTGCCGTCTTCACACGGCTGGGTATTGGCGGTGTTGGTGCAGCCTTTGATGGCGTCGCAGGCCTCGTCCGTGCAGGGGTTCTTGTCGTCGCACGCCGCGGTGCTGGCGGTGTAGGTGCAGCCTTTGACTGCGTCGCAGGCGTTGGCGGTGCACAGGTTGCCGTCGTCGCACTGGGTGTTGTCCGGCGTGTACACGCAGCCGGTCTTGGGGTCGCACGAGTCCATGGTGCAGGCGACGCTGTCGTTGCAGGTCTTGCCGGCGCAGAGGTTTTGGGCCGTGCAGGTGGGGGCGCCGACACTGCCATCTTGGTTGACCTTCAAGACAAAGGCATAGGCGGGCGTGCCCTTGCCGACATTTTGATACCAGCCGCCCAGCATCAAGCTTGAGCCGAGCGATGCTGCCTTGATGTTGCCGCCGTATTCATAGTTGAAGTAGGTCTTGGACCACGACAGATTGCCGCTATCGCTGACGTTGGAGGCCATGGCGTAATTGCCGTCTTGCATCCCTGCCAAGACCGCACCGCCCCAACCTGGAATCATGAACGCCCCGGAGGTTTGGTGGTTCGCGTCGGCGGCAAGCTTGGATTTGGTCCACACCACGTTGCCGTTGCCGTCGATCTTGCGCACAACGCTTTGGTCGGGCCACGAACCGTCGTTGCTGTACACAAATAGGTTGCCGCCGTAAGTGGTGCAGGCGTAGGCGGACAAGCCATCACCAAAGGTGCTACCAATCGACTTCTGCCACTGGATTTCCAGGTAGCCGTTGCGCCGAATTTTGGCGACCCAAGGCTTCCAAGTGAAGCTGCCGGGCGACTGGAGCGTGTGACCGCACACGAAATAGGTCTGGTTCCAGTTGCCGTCATAGGCCAGGTCGTACCCGAATGCCGGCAGCTTGTGGGAGTATTGCAAATTGCCACTTGTGTCGAAAAAGTGAATGTCGTTGTTCTGCGTCACGCTCGTTTGCGGCACGCCGGCAACACCGCCGTTATCGATGCGGATTCGGGTCATCGGCTGGGGCGTAGGCTTGTTCCACACCTCGCTGCCGTTGCCTTCGTGGATGCGGCGGATGCGATTGTGGACGGGATTGCCGTCGTGCGTATTGCTGGCGACGATGAGGGCAGTGTCGAAGAAGCCGCCGCCCCACAAGTCGCCAGTCAGTCGCTCACTTGGGCCGCCAGCGCCCTGGAACTTGACGTCGAATTCCGTGTTCAAGTCCGCGTCAAGTCTCAAGATATGGTAATAGGTCTGCGGGTCGTTCGAAGTCACCACCCAAGTGGTGTCGCCATTAGAGAGCAAGGCCGTGGGGTGCAATGCCATGTTCTTGACCGTGACCTTGGGCTTCTGCGCGCACTTGCCCGACAGGCAAACCGGCTGGGTCACACACGGATCACTGCTGGTGCACCCGCTGTTGTCGTTGGCCGTGGTCTTCTTGCAGCCAGCGACCGCGTCACAGCTCTCGGTCGTGCACGACTCGTTGTCGTTGCACAGGTTGTTGTTGGGTGCGAACTTGCAGCCGGTTGCCGGGACGCACGAGTCGACCGTGCACGCGACGTTGTCGTTGCAAGTCACCGGCGTGCCGTTGCATTTGCCCTGCGCGCAAGCGTCGTTGCTGGTGCAGGCGTTGCCGTCGCTGCAATTGGTTGCGGTGTTGGCAGTGTTCTTGCACCCGGCCAACTTGTCGCAGGCGTCGTCGGTGCAGGCGTTGCCGTCGTCACAGTTCACCACCGTGCCGCCGCAATTGCCCGTTGCACACTTGTCGGCGCTGGTACAGGCGTCGCCGTCGCTGCAAGCTGCCGTGTTGTTGGCGTGCTGGCAGCCCTTGACCTTGTCGCAACTGTCGTCGGTACAGGCGTTATTGTCGTCGCAGTTCGGCGGCGCGCCAGCCAAACACGCACCGTCTTTGCATGCATCGCTCAGCGTGCAGGCGTCGCTGTCGCTGCAGGTAATGGTGTTGGCCAGGTTGACGCAGCCACTGACCTTGTCGCAGCTGTCGTCGGTGCACAGGTTGGTGTCATCGCAGTTGACGGCCGCACCGTCGCACTTGCCGCCTGCGCACGCGTCGCTGCTGGTGCAGACCGTGCCATCGCTGCACGCTTTGGTGTTCGGCGCGTTGACGCAGCCCTTGGCTTTGTCGCAGCTGTCGTCTGTGCACAGGTTTTTGTCGTCGCACTCAACCATGGCGCCGACCTTGCAGCTGCCGTCGCTGCACAAGTCCGGCGCCGTGCAGGCGTCGCCATCGCTGCACGCCGTGACTGTGTTGGTAAACAAGCAGCCAACCAGGCTGTCGCAGGTGTCGGAGGTGCAGCCGTTGTTGTCGTCGCACACCGTCGGCTTAGACGTGCAATTGCCGCTGGCGCAGGTGTCCTGGGTGGTGCATGCATCGCCGTCGTTGCAGGCCTTGGTGGTGTGGACCGAAGCGCAGCCCTTGGCCGGGTCGCAGCTGTCGTCGGTGCAGGCGTTGTTGTCGTTGCAGTCCTTGGCCTTGCCGGGGACGCAAGCGCCGTCTTTGCAGCCGTCGCCTTCGGTGCACACCGTGTCGTCGGTGCAGGTCGCGGTATTGGCCAGGTTCACGCAGCCTTTGACCGTATCGCAGCTGTCGTCGGTGCAGACCTTGCCGTCGTCGCAGTTGGGCTTTGGCCCCGGGATGCAGTCGCCGTCCTTGCAGTTGTCAGTGGTCGTGCAGGCGTCGTTATCGGTGCAGGTGACGTCCAACGGCGCAATGATGCAGCCCTTGTTGGCGTCGCACTTGTCGCCGGTGCACGGGTTGTTGTCGTCGCACACAGGCGGTGCGCCGCCCTGGCACTTGCCGGCGAGGCACACATCTTGCGTCGTGCACGCGTCGCCATCGCTGCAAGGCTTGGTATTTTGCTCAGTCTTGCAGCCGGCCGCTTTGTCGCAGCTGTCGTCGGTGCACGGGTTGGCGTCGTTGCAGTTGGGTGCGAGCCCGGACACGCACTGGCCCTTGTCGCACTGGTCGCCGACGGTGCAGGCGTCGTCGTCGCTGCAGGTCTCGGTGGTATCGGCCGCAAGGCACCCCGCCGTCTGGCTGCAGCTGTCGGCGGTGCACGGGTTGTTGTCGTTGCAGTCTTTGGCTTGACCTTTCGAGCAGTTGCCGTTCTGGCAAAAATCGCCGCTCGTGCATTGGTTGCCGTCGTCGCAGTCGCCGGTGGTCGCCGTCGCCGCGCAGCCGAGCTTGACGTTGCACGAGTCCTTGGTGCACGCGTTGCCGTCGTCGCAGACCTTGGCCGCGCCGGCCGCGCACTTGCCGTCGGCGCACGCATCTTTTTCCGTGCAGGCGTTGCCGTCTTCGCACGTGTCCGTCGTCGGCGTGCTGACGCAACCCTTGGCCGTCGAACACGCGTCCTTGGTGCATGGGTTGTTGTCGTCGCAGTCCTTGTCGGCGCCGCCGCCGCAGAAGGTGTTCAAGCACTTGTCTTTCACCGTGCACACGTTGCCGTCGTCGCAGGTTACGTCGTTGGGTAGCGTGAGACAGCCCAGGTTCGGGTTGCAGCTCTCGGTCGTGCATGGGTTGGCGTCGGCGCAGTTGACCGCCTTGCCACCCGCGCACTTGCCGCTGTCGCAAGCGTCGCCGGCCGTGCAGGCGTTGTTGTCGTCGCAGCCGCCCGCGACCGCCGCGTGGGTGCAACCGGTCTTGGGGTCGCAGCCGTCGGCCGTGCACGGGCTGTCGTCGTCACACTCCGTCGGGCCGCCGACGCATAGCGCGCTGCCGCACTTGTCGCCCGACGTACAGGCGTTGCCGTCGTCGCAGGCAGTCGTGCTGATGGCCAGACCGCAAACACCTTCGGCGCACACGGCCGGCGCGCAGGCGTTGCCGCTGGCAGGGCAGTCACTGTCGGTCGCGCAGTTGCCGCCGCAGCCGACGATCGGCTTGGACTTGCACTTGCCGGTGCCCAGATCGCAGGCGTCGAGCGTGCAGGGCTTATTGTCATCGCACGCCACCACCTTGCCGGCCTGGCACTGGCCCTTGGCGCAGGCGTCGCCGGTCGTGCAGGCGTTGTTGTCGTTGCACGGCGCGGTGTTTGCCGAGGATGTGCAGCCAATCACGACGTCGCAGCCGTCGCTGGTACACACGTCGCCGTCGTCACAGTTCAGCAGTTTCGCGCCCTTGCACTCAGTGGCTTTGCAGGCGTCGCCGACCGTGCACACGCTGCCGTCGTCGCAGGGGCCGTCTTTGGCGCTGCTGCTGCAGCCGGTCTTGGCGTCGCAGGCGTCGGCGGTGCAGGCGTTGCCGTCGTCACAGGCGCTCTCGGTGCCGGTGCACTTGCCTTCCAGGCAGGTGTCGCCCGCAGAGCACACATCGCCGTCGTTGCACGCCATTTCGGTGTAGACGATGACGCAGCCGCCACCGGCGCACACCGCTTGCGTACACGGATTGCCGTCGTCTTCGCAGTCCTTGCTGGCCGTGCACTTGGTGCCGCAGCCTTTGAGTGCCGCAAACTCACACTTGCCGGTCGCCGCATCGCAGCTGTCGGCCGTACAGGCGCTGCCGTCGTCGCACGCGACCAGCACGCCGCCCATGCAGGTGCCGTCGCCGCACTCGTCTTCTTTGGTGCACGGGTTGCTGTCGTCGCAGGGCGCCGCGGTGGCGGCGTGGTCACAGCCAGCGTCCGGGTCGCAGGTGTCGAGCGTGCAGGCGTTGCCGTCGTCGCAGTTGACCGCCGGGCCGGGCGCGCACAGCTTGTCTTTGCAGACATCCTGGTTCGAGCAGGCGTTGCCCAGGCTGCACGGCGCCGTGTTGGCGGCGTACGCGCAGCCGCTTTTGGGGTCACAGCTGTCGGTCGTGCACGGGTTGCCGTCGCTGCAAGGCGTCGGCGAGCCGCCGCACTTGGCCGCGAAGCAGCTGTCGAGCGTCGTGCAGGGATTGCCGTCGTCGCAGGCGCCGGCCGCGGGCTGCACCGCGCACTTGCCGCCGCCGCATACCTGCGCGGTGCACGCGTTGCCGTCGTCGGGGCAGTCGCCGTCGGCCTGGCAGGCATCGCCGCAGCCCTTGATGGCCGCGTGGTCGCAGTTCGCGCCGGCCGAGTTGCAGCTGTCGGTGGTGCAGCCGTTGCCGTCGTCGCAGGGGCTCGGGTCGCCAGGCAGGCACGCGCCCTTGCTGCAAACGTCGACCACGGTGCAGGGATCTTTGTCGTCGCACGGCACGCTGATTGGGGCAAACTGGCAGCCGACCTTGGGGTCGCAGCCATCGGCCGTGCACGGGTTGGCGTCGTCGCACTGCTGGCCCAGGCCGGCCTTGCACGCCGCGCCCTGCACGCACTTGTCTTGCACCGTGCACAGGTCGCCGTCTTCACACGGACCGAGCTCGGGCTTGTGCGCGCAGCCGGTCTTGGCATCGCACGAGTCGGCCGTGCAGCCGTTGGCGTCGTCGCACGCCGAGCTGTTGCCCACGCACGTGCCCTTGCTGCACGCGTCCTTGGCCGTGCACACGCTGCCGTCGTCGCAGGTCGCGGTGGTGTCGCTGGCCGCGCACACGCCAAAGCCGCACGCCAGCACGATGCACGGGTTGCCCGACTCCGGGCAGGCGACGGTGTCGCTGCACGACGCCCCGCAGCCAGCGATGCCGGTGAACGCGCACTTGCCGGTGGCGCCGTCACAGGCGTCGCTGGTGCAGCCGTTGCCGTCGTCGCAGACCTTGGCGGTGCCGCCTTTGCACTTCTCGCCGTCGCAGCTGTCGCCCGTCGTGCAGGGGTTGCCGTCGCTGCAGCCTAGCCCCGCCGCCTCGTGGGTGCAGCCCTGCTTGCTGTCGCAGATGTCAAAGGTGCAGTCGTTCTGGTCGTCGCAGTCGGCCGCGGCGCCCGACACGCACGCTTTGTCTTTGCAGTTGTCGCCGACGGTGCACACCTGCCCGTCGGTGCAGGTCGCCGTATTGGCCAGGAACACGCAGCCGCTGGCCTTGTCGCAGCCCGCGTCGGTGCACGGATTGGTGTCGGTACAGACCACGCCGGAACCGACGCACTTGCCTTGGCCGCAGGTGTCCTTTTCGCTGCAGGCGTCGCCGTCGTTGCAGCCGCTGGTCAGGTAGTCGATCTTGCACTTGCCGGTCTCGCACAACCACTCGGTGCAGGGGTTGCTGTCGTCTTTGCAGTCGCTGGGCGCCGCGCAGTTGTCGCCGCAGCCAAACACCACCTTGTTGACGCAGGTGCCGGTCTTGGCGTCGCAGCTGTCGAGCGTGCAGTCATCGGGGTCGCTGCAGTCCTTGGGTCCGGTGGGCTTACAGCTGCCGCCTTTGCAGGCGTCGCCGATGCTGCACGGATCGTCGTCGGTGCATGGCGTCGCGCTGTCGGGGTGCTGGCAGCCGACCTTGGGGTCGCAGCTGTCGTCGGTGCAATTGTTGCTGTCGTCGCAGTTGGCGGTGCCGCCGGGGGCGCAGGTGCCGTCTTTGCAGACCTCGAGGATCGTGCACAGGTTGCCGTCTTCGCAGCCGCCGGTCGCCGGCGCGCTAGTACACTTGCCGTCCTTGCCGCAGGCGTCCACCGTGCACGCGTTGCCGTCGTTGCACGCCGCTACGCTGCCGGCACACTGGCCCTGCTTGCACGTGTCAGCGCTGCTGCACGGGTCGCCGTCGTCGCACTTATCCGCTGCGAACGCCACGGCGCACACGCCAGTCGCGCACTCGGCCAGCGTGCAGGGATTGCCGTCGTCCTTGCAGTCGGTCGCGGTCTGGCACGCCGCGCCGCAGCCAGCCACCGTCGTCACCGCGCACTTGCCGGTCTTGGTGTCGCAGGTGTCGAGCGTGCAGCCGTTGCCGTCGTTGCAGTCGGTCTTGGTCGCACCGCCGCACAAGCCGAGCGCGCAGACCTCGCCGACGGTGCAGCCGTCGCCGTCGTCGCAGGCGCCTTCGGTCGGCAGGTACTTGCAGCCGCCGGTCTCGCTGCAGGTGTCGAGCGTGCAGGCGTTGCCGTCGTTGCACAGCGGGTCCTTGCCCGAGGCGCACGCCTTGTCGACGCACTTGTCGCCTTGCGTACAGGCCTTGCCGTCGTTGCAGGGCACGTTGTTGGCCGGAAACGCGCAGCCCGCCTTGGGGTCGCAGGCGTCGTCGGTGCACAGGTTGCCGTCGTCGGTGCACACCGTGACGTCGCCGCCACCGCACACGCTATCGGTGCATTTCTCGCCGCTGGTGCACACGTTGTTGTCGTCGCAGCCCGTGCCGGCGCCGAGCGCACAGCACGGGTTGTCGTCGGTCTTGCCGTTGCAGTCGTTATCCTTACCGTCACACAGCTCAGTGCTCGGAACGCAAGTCGGGCTGGCGTCGCCGCCGCCGTCGATGCTGTCCCCACTGCCGGCGTCTTCGGTGCTGGCGTCGGTGTCGATGGACCCCGCGTCCGCGTCGTCGCCTACGGAGGTGTCGCCCACCGAGATGTCGCCCACCGAGATGTCTGCATCGGCCGCGGTGACTGCGAAAGCAATGGTGTTGCTCGCGCCGCCGCCCTTGGGCGGGTTGACGGCGGCAAGCTGCAGCGTGCCCGGCTGGGCGAGGTGGGCGGCAGTCAGCTTGCCCTTGAGCGCGGTCGCGCCGTCGCGGGTGGTCGGAATGCCCTTGCCGTTGACGGTCAGCTGCGCGCCGACCACAAAGTCCTTGCCGTTGACGGTGATGGCCAGGTCGCCGCCGCCAGCCTTGGCGGACGCCGGATCGACGCTGTCGACCACCGGCATCGGATTGGGCGGTCCGTCGACGTCGCACGCCAGCGCCTTTTCGAGCGCCTGACCGCCCTTGTCCTTGACCTTGACCGAGAACGCAAAGCTGCCCGCCTGCTCAGGCGTGCCGCTCAGTGCGCCATCCGGGGCCAGCGCCAGACCCATCGGCAGGTTGCCGCCGGCAAGGCTGAAGGTGTAGGGCGGCTTGCCGCCGCTGATTTGCAGCTTGAGCGGGCCGTAGGCTGTGCCAGTCTTGCCCGGCGGTAGCGGCGAGGTCTGCGCGAACTTGAGCGGCGGCCCCTTGCTTTTGACCGGGACGGCAATCGAAAAGTGGCTGGTCTCGGCCAGCAGTTGCTTACCGGCCGCGTCGTAGGTGGTGTCGAGCGCCGTGAACTCGCCGCCCGTTGCTGGCGCCAGTACGATTTGCATCTCGCTGGGGTTGATGCCGGCGAGCAAAGAAGGGTCGAGCGGCACCGCAATCTGCACCGGCACCAGAAAAGTCTGCCCTTCAGGCCCAAGCAGCAGCGCCGCGCCGAGCGGCGTGCCGACTTCGGCGACCGACGCGGGTGGCGCCTTGGCCTCCATGGTCAACTCGACGTCGGCCGGCAGTGCCCCTGCCGGCACCTTAAGCTTGGCGCCCGACTTGTGCTCGACCTTGCCGCCGGCCGTGCCGAGGTTGACCGTGACCGGTTCGGCCGGCGGCGTGCCGACGTCGGGGGCGACGAAGGTGTCTTTGCCGGCAGCCTGCGGTGGTGGCGTGGTGCCACTGCTGCACGCAGTAGCGACGAGCAAAAGCACGCTGACGACAAAAGAGCGGCGCAGGGCCGACGGCTGGAACATCGGTCCCTCCTTAAAGGGTGTATGCAAAAACTTGACCAGCAACCAATCCGTGCGAGAACCCCGTCTGGGCGAGGAGGCGGTCATGGTTCTGGGAGAGCAGGTGCGGCAGAGGGTCGTCGGGTTGCTGAGAGATGGCGTTGATATTAAA
>SXGT01548035.1_pt1 | contig 21524 bp, 16 predicted proteins | sample 3176221 | NCBI WGS metagenome assembly SXGT01 (sample SAMN11356862, study PRJNA531348) | freshwater metagenome | isolation source: freshwater sample F1-120 | place: China: Fuxian Lake, Yuxi | collected 2017-12-25
GATAAAAAGTGTTTTAGAGAATTCTTTCAAAAAGATCAACTGAATAGTGATAAATTATTTAGATAATTTTGCCTTTTTATTTATAAAGAGCGCGCCAATACCAATACTTATAAGTAAAAAAGCAATAAAATGGCTAAAAGTAATTGGCTCCCCCAAAATAAAATATGCAGAAATTGCAAAGGTGCCTGAACCCTTCCTGGTCATGGCGACGCAGAATCCGATCGAGACCGAGGGCACCTACCCGCTGCCGGAAGCACAGGTCGACCGCTTCATGATGAAGATCCTGATCGGCTACCCCACCGAGGAGGAAGAATTCGTCATCGTCGAGCGCGTCACCGGTGCCGCCGTTGCCGTCGCCGCGGTAGCAACGCCTGAGCAACTGGGCAGCCTGCAGCGCGAATGCCGCAAGGTGTATGTTGATCCGAACCTGATCCAGTACGCGGTGCGCCTGGTGGCCGCCACGCGCGAACCGGAGCGCTACGGCCTGGCCGAGTTCAGCCGCTTCATCAGTTTCGGTGCCAGCCCGCGTGCCACCATCAACCTGATCGAAGGCGCCCGGGCCCTGGCGTTCCTGCGCGGGCGCACCTACGCCCTGCCGGAAGACGTGACCGACATCGTTCCGGATGTACTGCGCCATCGGCTGGTGCTCTCCTACGAGGCCCTTACCGAAGCGCAAACCCCCGACCGGATTGTCCAGCGCATCATGCAAGTGGTTGCCGCACCCGAAAAGCCCCTGGCCACGCATGTTCAAGTTTCTCCGGCGTAAGCGCGCTGCTGCGCGTCCAGGTACCGCGACCCCGGCGTCGCCGGGTACCGGCGCGTCTGCACCAGTGGCGAGTACAACGGCGCATGGCAACCATGCCGCACTGCACGGCAGTGCCGAGACGCTCTTGCAGCGGCTGGAATGGACGGTGATCCGGCGCCTCGATGGCATGCTGCAGGGCGACTACCGCACGCTCCTGCGCGGATTCGGGCTTGACCTCGCTGATCTGCGCGAATATCAGCCGCAGGACGACGTGCGCTACATTGACTGGAACGTCACAGCGCGACTCGGCGTCCCCCACGTACGCGAATTTCAGGAAGACCGTGAGGTTACGGCGTGGTTCCTGATCGACCTCTCCGGTTCGGTGGACTTTGGTTCACGCGATGTGAAAAAAGGGGACCTGGCTGCCGAGTTGACGGGCGTGCTGGCCCGCCTCCTGACGCGCCACGGCAATCGGGTTGGCGCGGTGCTCAAGGGTGCCGCGCATGCAAGCCGCTCCACCGTGATCCCGGTGCGTGGCGGCCGGCGCCAGGTGTTGCACATGCTCGACAGCATCCAGCGCGTGGCACGTGCCGGTGTGCCCGCCCATCCAGACGCCACGACCGATCTTGCTGCGATGTTGCGCGAGGCACATGGCGCCATCAAGCGCCGCTCGGTGGTATTTGTCATGTCCGATTTTCTGAGCACGCTGGGATGGGAAACGGCACTGGCCCAGCTTTCACGCCGGCATGAAGTCATCGCCGTCCGCCTCTACGACCCGGTGGAGCAATCCCTGCCGGAACTGGGCTTCGTGATGCTGGAAGATGCCGAAACCGGCGAACAGTTGTTTCTTGACACCCAGGATCGCGGCTTCCGCGAGCGCTTCATGGCGCTGGCGAAGGAGCGCGAAGCGAAACTGCGCACTGCGCTTGCGAATAGCGGTGTCGACTGCATGGAGCTTGCCACCACCGACAACCTGCCGCAGGAACTGCTGCGCTTCATCGACCTGCGCAAACGGCGCAGCCGCCTGGCGGCCGGCGGCCTGCGCGCCTCACTGCTGGCCGATTTTCGTCCCTGACCCTGCTTCGTAATTCGAAAGCGCCATGCCGCAACTACGTGAGATCACCTTCATCTGGCCGCTGATGCTGTTGCTGCTGCTCAGCATCCCGGTACTGATATGGTGGTATCGGCGGATTGATGCCAGGCAGCGCGTGACCGCGCTACGCTATGCGCGTCTGGCCGCTGCGACCAGCATGACCGGTGCAACTGCCCAGTCCTTCCCCGCGCCGGCACGCGGCCGCTGGTCGCGCCATGTGCCGGCATTACTGCTGTTGCTGGGGATCATTACGCTCCTGGTTGCGGTCGCTCGACCGCAAGGCATGGTGGTGCTGCCAACGCGCACCGACGCCATCATCCTGGCACTCGATGTATCGGGGAGCATGCGTGCCAATGACGTCAAGCCCGATCGCCTGACGGCGGCACAGATCGCTGCCAAGGCCTTCATCCAAGACCAGCCGGACAAGGTGCGTGTCGGCGTGGTGACCATGGCGGCCACTGCCGCAATGGTGCAATCGCCCACCAACAAGCGCGAAGATGTGATCGGCGCGATCGAGCGCGTCAAGCTGCAGAACGGCTCGGCGCTGGGTAGCGGCATCGTGATTGCCCTCACCACCCTGGTGCCCGATCACGCCATCGATGTCGACAAGCTGGTCACCGGACGCACTTCCTTTGGCCTTACGCCGGAGCAGCGTGCCGCCATCGAGCGCTTCAAGCCGGTTGCCCCCGGCTCGAACGGATCGGCCGCGATCATCCTGTTGACGGACGGCGAAAGCAACACCGGGCCGGACCTGCTGACGGCTGCCAAGTTGGCGGCGGAGCGCGGCGTGCGCATCTACACCGTCGGCATTGGTACCAAGCAGGGTGCCACGCTTTCGGTAGAAGGCTGGTCGATGCGGGTCCGCCTGGACGAAGAAGCGTTGAAGAAAGTGGCCGACATGACCCGCGCCGAGTATTTTCGCGCCGCCAATGCCGCGGACCTGAAGAAAATCTACAAACAGCTTGCCGCCCGCATGACCGCAGGACGGGGCCGCACCATGGAGCTGACTGCGTTCCTCGTGGCCATCGGCATGGCCTTGTCGCTGCTTGCGGTCGGCTATTCGATGCTGCGGTTCAATCGGGTGCTGTAGCGCCCTTGACGCAATACTGCTCTACGGCGACCCACATCGTGGAGAATGGCTCCTGGAGAGGTTTTCCGGGCCACTCCCCTATCAACCGCTACAACTTGATCTAACCGCCAAACCAGCGCCGCACGCGTGCCCACAACAGTGCGAACAAGCTGGGGCCTTGCGCCGGCGTGCTTGCACTGTTACCCGAAGCAGCAGTACCTGACGCCGCCGCACCAAGGTTGACGCCAAACAGACGCGTCAACTCCGCCACGTAGTCGTTGACCAGGCCGGCACGCGAAAATTGCGCCAGCGGCCCTGCCAGGCGAAAACGCAGCTTGATGTCGACTTGTGCCCGCCTTTCATCGAGAGGCGTCACGACATAGTCGAGCAAGGTCTTGACCCGGGTGGCACTGCGCTTGTCGACCCCCTCGGCTTTCATCGCGCCGACCCGCTTGACCGCATCAAGCGCAAGTTCCGCACGCATCGCAAACGCCGCCGTGATCGGGCCGAACTTGATGTTCATGACCCCTTCGGCATGCGACCCTTCGTGCCGCGTAATCTGCGCACCCGGCAGGCAATTGGCGACCAAAGGCAGGTCTTCAAGCCGTTTCCAGACGGCTTCTGCCGTCATCGGCATGGTCAGTGATTGCGCTACCTCAATCCATTCGCCGTCGGCAGGAATGTCAATCGGCGTCCAGCCAGCATCGGTCGCACTCACTGTCGCGGCGACGGAGGCCGCAGCCTGTGCCGCTGGCATCGCCAGCGTGCCGCCGGCCTTCTGTGCCAGCACATCTTCAATTGCCTCGACGATGCCGACATACCCGGTGCAACGACAGATGTTGCCCGCCAGTTCCTGGCGCACGCGCTTCTCATCCGGACCACCCAAACGCAGCACGATGTCGCGCGCCGCACACAGCATGCCCGGCGAGCAATAGCCGCAGTGCTGCGCAGGGTGTTCATGAAATGCCTTGCGCAAGGCTGCCATGACGGCATCGTCGCCGTAGCCTTCCACGGTGATGATGCGTGAACCCGAGCAGGCGGCGGCAAAGGTGATGCAGGAGCGCTGCGGCACGCCGTCAATCAGCAAGGTGCAGGCACCGCACACCCCGTGCTCGCAGGACAAATGGGTGCCTGTCAGCCCCAACTCGCGGCGCACGAAGTCGCCCAGGTGCATGCGAGGCTCGACATTGGCCTTGATGATTTCGCCATTGACGACAAGTTCGATCGGATGGATTTTCATGCCGTGTCTCGTCAATTCTTCATCGCTGCTGCATCTGCAGGATCGCGCGGGCCAAGGCCACCGCATGCTGGTGAACAAATACCTCGGAAGCCTGCGGCAACACGCCTGCTATATGGGCGGCGATCGTATCGCGCAGGGCATCGCCCGATGCGTCAAGCACGTTGGCGAGCTTGGGGGCCAGCAGCGGCTTGGCCTCGATCGCCCCCACCAAGAGCCGCGTCAACCCCAAACCGGGGTCGTGCACCACAGCACCGATGGCGCTGGCAAACTCCCCGACCTTGGTCGAAATCTTGTAGTAACCCCAGCGCATTTTTGGCGTAAAGGCTGGCAGCTCGACTGCCGTCAACAGCTCGCCGGACGCCAGGTCGGTCTGGTACGCACCTTTGACGAAATCGGCGGCCGGAACGGTACGCGTGCCTTTCAAGCCAGCCACATGACAGGTGGCATCAAGCACCGTCATGCAGTTGACCCAATCGGCGGCCGGGTCCGCGTGCGCCAGGCTGCCACCCAGGGTGCCGCGGTTGCGGATGGCACGGTAGGCAATCGTGCGCGCCACCGCCGGCAGCATGCCCTGGGTAGTGTCGGCTATGGCGCCATCTTCGATCTCTGCATGGGTGACGGCAGCGCCGATGATGAGGCGCCCGCCTTCGACGCGATGTGTGCGCAAGGCCGACAGCCGGCGGATATCGACGACCGTCCCGGGTTCAGTCAGACGCAGGTTGAGCATCGGCCCCAATGACTGGCTGCCGGCCATGAATCGCGCATCCTCTGTGGAAGCCTGCAAGGCAGCGTCCACGCTTGCGGGTTGCAGATAGCCAAACGCCGCCGCCTTCACGCGGCCTCCTTCATCGCCACGTTCGCCCGCTTGCGCGCGGACAAAACACCTTCGAGCAATCGCGCGGGAGTAAGGGGCGTCTCGTTGAATTCCACGCCAAACTCGGCCAACGCGCGATTCACTGCGTTGAGGATCGCACCCGGAGGCGCAATCGCGCCGCCCTCGCCCACGCCCTTGATGCCATGGCGCGTATGCGGCGATGCCGTTTGCGTGTGGTCGATGCGGATGTGCGGCATTTCCGCGGCACCGGGCAAGAGGTAATCAGCGTAGGTCGACGCCAACGGCTGGCCGGCGCCGTCGTAGGGCATTTCCTCGAACAATGCGGTGCCGATACCCTGCACCGCGCCGCCAATGGTCTGGCCGTCCACCACCATGGGATTGACCAGGGTGCCGCAGTCTTCGCAGATCACGTAATCGAGCAACTTGACGATGCCAGTGTCGATATCCACCTCAACCAGGGCACCGTGGCTGGCATAGCTGAATACGCCCGTATCGACGTCAGGCTTGTAATGTTCGGTCGCCTCCAGGCCGCCCAAGTGAATGCCGGCCGGCAGGCGCTCGGGGCGGTGGAACCAGGCTTCACCAAGCTCCTTGAGCGAGGCTCTGCCTTTGTCGCCGACAAAAACCCCGTCCTCCAGTTTCAGCGATGCAATGCTGCTGCCCGAGAGGTGCGCCGCCAGCGGGCGCATGCGCTCCATCAGCACTTCGCAGGCCTTGGAGACGGCGCCGCCGGCCATCACGATAGAGCGCGAGGCGTAAGTGCCGGTGGAAAACGGTGTCTCGTTGGTATCGCCATGTGTCACATTGATCCGCTCAACATCGAGCGTGGTGATCTCGCTGGCAACCTGCGCGAGGGTGGTCTCCATTCCCTGTCCGTGCGAATGGATACCCACCTTCACCTCCAGCGTGCCATCTGCCGTGAGGCGCACGGTCGCGCCGTCATAGCCGGGAACGATGGGCAGGCCCCATGAGGCAAATACCGAGGTGCCGTGCGCTGCCTGCTCGCAGTAGGTGGCAAAGCCAATCCCGAGAAACCGGCCCTTTGCGCGCGCCTCTTTCTGACGCTGCACGAAACCCGCGTGATCCAGCATCTGCATCACACGCGTCAGGCTGGAGGGGTAGTCGCCGCTATCAAAGGCTTTTCTGGCGATATTGGTATAGGGCATATCGCCCCCGCCCACCAGATTCTCGAAACGCACGTCGGTGGGGTCGCGCCCGACGGTGCGTGCGATGGCGTCCATCAGCATCTCCATCGCGAAGGCCACACCGGGGCGCGCCACGCCACGATAGGGTGAGAACGGCGGCTTGTTGGTGGCGACGGCCTGTACCTTGCAGCGATAGCGCTCCATCTTGTAGGGGCCAGGAAGATTGCCGATGATCTGCCCAGGCTCAATGCAGGCGGTAAACGGCCAAACCGAATAGGCGCCGCTGTCAACCAGTACGTCCGCTTCCAGCCCAAGCAACTTGCCACGCGCATCGACGTGCGCCGACATGCGATAGTGGTGCTCGCGGCAGTTGGTGCCTGCCACCAGATGCTCACGTCGATCCTCGACCCAGCGCACCGGCCGCTTCAAGCGCATCGCCAACCAGGGAATCACCACTTCTTCCGGCATCAGATTGCACTTGTAGCCAAAGCCGCCGCCGACATCCGGTGCAATCACGCGCAACTGCGCGAGGTCGATGCCGAGGCATTCGGCAAGACCGGAGCGAATCATGTGCGGCACCTGGGTAGACGAATACACCACCAGCTGGTTGCGCTGGTCGTCCCAGTAGGCGAGCACCGCCTTGCCTTCCATCGGCGACATGCTCTGGCGGTTCATCTTGAACTCGCGCGTCACTACATGGGCAACCCGCCCTTGCAGGGTGGAGAAATCATCATCGCGCGCCAGCTCGACAAAGCGGTTGTCGCGCCAGCTTTCGTGCAGCAAGGCACTTGATTTGAGCGCGGACCACACATCGGCCAGCGGTGGCAGTTCCTCAATGTCCGGCGTCAGACTGGCAACGATATCTTCTGCGCGCGCCCGGGTTTCGGCGACACACACCGCCACCGGCTCGCCCACAAAGCGCACGCGCCCGCGGGCCAAGGGCATGTAGTCGGACACTTGATATCCCGGCAGCGTCGAACGTGCCGTAATCGGCTGCACTTTTCGCGCGCCTTCGGCCATGTCCGGCCATGCGAACACCCGGCCTGCATGCTCGGCAGGAACCGGGACGCCGAGCAGGCGGCCATGTGCTATCGGGCTGCGCCAGAAGGCAGCCTCCAGCAGTCTGGGGAAGGAAAGGTCGTCAATAAATCGACCACGCCCGCTGAGGAGCCGCTCATCCTCCTTGCGCAGGACGCTCGCTCCGATGCCTGTCTTGACCTTGCCCATCCTGCCCCCGGCCTTGCTGTCAAACGATTGATTACTTCTTCGCGGCGGAAATGTTATACCGATAGCTGTCGAGCGCATTCTCGGCCACCCGGAACCAGAGGTTCTGGTCATCGCGGAACTTGCTCCACGAATCGAGCAGCCTGGAAAACTCCGGGCTCTTGCCGGCCAACTCGGCCAGAGTCTCCTGAGTGGCCTTGTAACAGGCATCCATCACCGGTTTGGGGAAGGCGCGCAACTGCGCGCCGTTGACAAGCAGTCGCTTCATCGCATCCGGATTCTTGGCGTCGTACTTAGCCACCATTGATGTCATCTGTTCGGCACAGGCGGTGTCGAGCAACTCCTGCTGCGTTTTCGAAAGCGCTTCCCAAGCCTTGAGGTTGACCAGCAGCGTAATCTGCGCGCTGCCTTCCCACCAACCAGGTGAGTAGTAGTATTTGGCAACCCGATGCAGGCCCAGCTTTTCATCGTCGTAGGGGCCGATCCACTCGGCGGCATCGATCACGCCGCGCTCCAGGGACGAGTAGATCTCGCCACCGGGGATCTGCTGCGGCACCACGCCGAGCTTGGCGAGAATCGTACCGCCCAGGCCGCCAATGCGAAACTTCATGCCCTTCAAATCGGCAACCGTCTTGATTTCCTTGCGATACCAGCCTCCCATTTGGACGCCCACGTTGCCACAGGGAATTGGCACGATGTTGTAGGGCTTGAACAAATCCCGCATCAGTTCAATGCCGCCGCCGTGATACATCCAGGCATTCTGCTGGCGAGTGTTGAGGCCGAATGCGAGCCCTGCATCAAATGCAAAGGCCGGGTTCTTCCCGATGAAGAAAGAAGACAGCACATGGCCACACTCGACCGTGCCGAGCGAGACATTGTCGAAGACCTGCGGTGCCGGGGAGATTTCGCCAGCAGCGAAAACCCGCATGTCGAAGTTGCCGCCCGAGAGCGAGGTCACACGCTTGCCAAGGGCATCGGCGGAGCCGAACAGGGTGTCGAGTCCTTTCGGCCACATGGTCGCCATGCGCCACTTCGCGCCTGGCGCCTGCGCCCGCGCCTCAGATACTGCCAGAGCCGCCACGCCTGCGGCGCCGGCCACCGAACTGCCGAGAAATTTTCTGCGTTCCATGAGATGTTCCTTTCAGATTGAAGGGCGCTTCCTGAGGCTTGTTGAGTGTGAATCGCAAGTCATATGATACCAAGCAAAAAAACGCGAACCGGCAAATGCAGCGCAGTGCGGTCGGCATCGCCCTCACGCACTGCCGTACCCGCCGCCTCCGGGCAAGGCCAGTTCCAGCGTGTCGCCCTCTTCCATGTCGACCACGCTCTTCGGGTTCACCACTGCGGCACGGTTGAGTAGTACATGACCGACGCGACCTGGCGCTCCGCCAAGAATACCCTTGGCGGGCACACGGGTACGGTCGGTCAGCAGCGACACGCGCAATCGCCCCGGCCAGCGGGACTGGAACGAGACCACCTGCCCGAGCCCCCCACGCTGCGCCCCGGCCCCGCCCGAACCATCAGCCAGCCGCTTGGCCGTGAACAGCACCGGCGCCAGCGTCTCCGCCACTTCAACCGGCGTGTTGGAAATGTTGGCCGGAAAACCGGCCGCCGGTGGGCCATCGCGATCGCGCATGGCACCCATGCCGCCGTTGAAAAACAGAATGGTCGAAAACGAGGTGCCCCTAATGGTATCAACACCACGCATCAGCACTGACCAGAGCGGCGTGCCGCTGTCGGCCTGGACCCGCTCGGGCATCACCGCGGCCAGCGCCTCAAACACGGCGGCCTGCAACTGGTGGCCGATCAGGTGGCGTGCACCGACGGCAGCCGGCGGCCGCGCGTTGACGATGGTGCCCTCGGGGGCAATCACCTTGAAAAGCCGCGTAAAGCCATCGTTGTTGGGAATCCCCGGCGAGAGCAGGCACTTGAATGGGTAGATCGTGTAGGCGTAGGTGTGGTTGAAGGTTTCGTTGATGCCGTAGCGCACTTGGGCCGTGCTGCCGCTGTAATCCACGGTCACACCGTCGTGCGTCACGGTTATGGTGGCCTTGATGCTGACGCGTTCGTCGAAACCGTCGGAATCCACGCTGCCGACATAAGTGCCGGGCGGAATCTGGCGCAGTTCACGCAGCGCGGCTTCCTCGGATGCCTTGAAAATCGCCGCTGCAATGCCATCGATGTCGGGCAAACCATATTCTTCAAGCAACTCCATGAGGCGCCGCTCAGCGACGCGCAGTGCGCCGACCTGGGCCTCGATGTCACCACGCACCTGCTGTGGCAGGCGCACATTGGCTTGGAGCATCTGCATCACGAGGGGGTTGAAGCGACCTTGCTCGGCGAGCTTGATCACCGGGAAGCGAATGCCCTCCTCGTACACTTCATTGGCGTCAGCCGACCACTGGCGTCCGCCTACGTCAGACAGATGCGCCACCGTCAAGGCAAAGGCCACCAGCTTGCCGCCAGCGAATATTGGCGCGGCCATGCTGGCATCGGGCAGGTGGCCGGTACCGATCCAGGGATCGTTGGTAAACAGGATGTCGCCCGGCTTCAGCGTTTCCCTGGGGAACACCTTGAGCATGCCCTGCAAGGTCAACGGCGCGGTGCCGATGAAACCTGGGATGCTCAACGTCGACTGCGCCACGAGACGCGCCTCGGTGTCGAGCAGCACGCAGGCAAAATCGTTCGATTCGCGCACCACGGTGGAGAACGAAGTGCGTTTGAGCGTGGCACCCGCCTCGTCGGCGATGGCGATAAGGCGATTCCAGTAGATCTCGAGGTCAATGGGGTTCATGCGTGGTTGCCTCCGGTGTTTATGCGGCGTGGCCGATGCGCTTGCCGAGCGTGATGCGCAGATTGCCGTGCTGGTCCAGCGTGAAATGGTCACCGGGCCCGATCACCACGGTTGAACCGGACTGCTCGACCAGCGCCGGGCCGGCATGGCGCTCACCAACGCGCAGTGCAGTCTCGGCCAGCACCGGTGTGTCAATGAAGGTTCCGGCGTCCGGGAAGAACGCCTTGCGCACGCGCGGCGGCGAACCTGGGGAAGCCTCACCACCCTTGGTGCCCGGGCGCTGCGGCGTGGGTGGCGCTGCAGCCGAGCCCTCAACGCGCCAGTTGACAGCCTCGATGCGCTGGCCATCGAGGTGGCCGCCAAAGCGCGCCGCATAGGCAGCCTGGAAACTGGCTTCGATCTCGGCCAGCCCGGATGCAGCGAGCCGGGCCGGCAGATCGGTCTCGACCTCAAAGCCCTGGCCGACATAGCGCATGTCGGCGGTGCGGCGGAACCGGACTTCGGCAGCGGGAACGCCGGCAGAGGCGAGCTCGGTACGCAAGACATCTTCCATGCGAGCCAGCAATGCCTCGGTCGCCGTCCAGTCAATTTGCGCCAGTCGCGTGAAGCGGGTACGCACGATGTCAACTTTCATCGGCGCTACAAGCAGGCCGAATGCGGAAAACACACCGGCATTGGCCGGCACCAGCATTTCAGTGCAGCCGGTGCGGCGCGCCACCTCGCGCGCATGGATCGGCCCGGCGCCGCCGAACGCGAGCATCGTGTAGCGGCGCACATCACGACCATTTTCCACCGCATGGATCTTGCCGGCTACCGCCATGTGCTCACAGACGATCCGGTGGATGCCATTGGCCGCCTCGATCACGGTGAGTCCGAGCGGGTCGGCCACATGCTCCTTGATGGCGCGCTCGGCCAGCTCCGGGCGCAGGCGTACCGCACCGCTTAGTGTGCCTTGCGGGTCGAGGTAGCCCAAAAGCAGCGCGGCATCCGTCACCGTCGGCTGTGTGCCTCCAAGACCGTAGCAGGCCGGGCCGGGGTTCGAGCCCGCGCTGTGCGGCCCGACCTTGAGCAGGCCGGTGCTATCGACATGGGCGATACTGCCCCCACCGGCGCCGATCTCGATCAGGTCGACAGTCGGCAGCCGCACCGGCAGCCCACTGCCCTTTTTGAAGCGCTGCAGGCGCGCGGCCTCGAATTCGGTAGTGATGGACGGCATACCGTTCGAAACCAGGCAGGCTTTCGCGGTCGTGCCCCCCATATCGAATGCGATCACGTCGGGCGTACCGGCCAGGCGCGCGGCATGCGCCGCGCCCAAGGCGCCGGCGGCAGGGCCGGATTCGAGCATGCGGATAGGCATACGTTCGCCGAATGCCCGCGAGATCACCCCGCCATTGGACTGCATGATGCGCAAGGTCACGTTGATGCCCATTTCGCGCAGCCCATCCTCGATTTCCCCGAGGTAGCTTCCGACCATCGGCATCACGTAGGCGTTGAGCACAGTGGCGACGCCGCGCTCGTATTCGCGCATCTCGCCAAGTACTTCGGACGATAGTGACACCGCGATCTCGGGCGCGATGCGCCGCGCGATGTCCTTGACACGCTGCTCGTGCGCCGGATTGGTAAAGCTGTGCAGAAAGCACACCGCGATCGCCCGGACACCCGCTTGTTGAAGCGTGCGTACCGCACCCTCGATGTCGTCGTCGGTGGGTGCTTGCACTACCGCGCCCGAGGCATCAACCCGCTCGTTGACCTCGACGCGCAACTCGCGCGGCACTACCGGGTCGGGCCCCGGTGCGGTGAGGTCATAGAGGTCGTAGCGCAGTTCGCGCGCAATCTCGATGACATCGCGAAACCCGGCGGTGGCGATCAGACCGGTACGCGCGCCCTTGCGTTCGATCACCAGGTTGGTAACCGCTGTAGTGGCACCAACCACGACGTCATTGACCTGCGCCAACGCGATGCCATGATCACCAAGCATGCGGGCAAGACCCACGCAAATCGGCTTGACTACGTGATCATGGTCGGTGAGTACCTTGGCGCTGTGTACCGTGCCGTCGCTGCCGAGCAGCACCAGGTCGGTGAAAGTACCGCCGATGTCAAAGGCGAAGCGATAGCGCAGGGCGGAGTTCGAATCAGTCATGGCTCATGGGAAAGTGGGACAAGCCGGCCTCCGATGGCGCGTGACACTACCGGAGAGCACAGGTGCGGTGTCAGCCCTTCACCTTCGATAGTTTGATGCCGCGGTCGAAGCCCTTGTCGAACTTGCCCTTTTCAAACACGTCCGGCGGAATCTGGAAGAACGGCTGCTGCGCGCGCGCCTCTTCGGTCGTCGTGTGCATGCCGGTCGAATCAAACGGGCAGGTCTGCGTGCACATCTCGCAGCCAATGCAATTGGCGTGGATGGTGTTCACCCCGGCAGGCCCTTGAGCCAGGGCATCGTAAAAGCAGGTCTGGATGCAGATGGTACAGCTGGGGTTCTTGCAGGTATCGGCATTGACTTCGCTGTGCATGCGCGGCTTCTTGAACTGCTCGCCGTAATCCTTGACCGAACTGCGCGAGGCAATGCCGGTCATGGACGCCACATCCGGATAGCCGTGGCTGTCCATGAACTCCTCAAGACCCTTGATGATGGTGGGCAGGTACTTGATGCCTTTGAGCATCAGGATCGAGCCGACCTGCACCAGGGGCGCGCCGGTCATGATGAATTCGACCACGTCCCGGTGATCGTAGATGCCGTTCGATCCGGTGACCGGCATTCCCAGTTCGTTGTAGATGCGGTGCACCCAGCGCAGGGAAAGCGGCTTGGCCCACACGCCGCCAATCCCGGCGGGCCCGCCCAGGCGCGGCTTGCCGGTCTCGATATCCACTGAAAAACCGGTGTACCGGTTGGTGGCCGTCACGCCAGCCGCCCCGGCCTCCTTCACCGCGCGCGCCACATCCAGCACGCGTGACTGGTCAGGCGTCAGTTTGATCACCACCGGAATCTTCACCGCTTCACACACACGTGCGGTCACTTCGCGCGCCACCTCGGGCTCCTGCCCGATCATCGAACCGCCATGCACACCGGGCATCATGGCCGGGTGCGGGCAGCCGAAATTGAGCTCGACCATCGGCAGGCCGCAGTCTTCGATCGTCCGGCAGATATCCACCCAGCTTTGTACGGTCTTGCCTCCAGCGCTGCCGATCAGCTTGGCGCCGTGGTCTTCGGCGTACTTGCGCGATTCAATCAGATGCGGAATCCACTCCTTGAAGCCGGTGCTGGAGTAGCCCGAACGGCTGTAGAAAACAAAGTTCTTGTTGACCTTGCCCTTGATGAGCTCATTCTTCTCGTTCAGGATCGCGTACTTGGAGTTCTCAGTCAGACGCGCCATATCCTCGATATCCGTGAGTGTCTTGACGATCATGCCGGCCGCGCCCGCATCGACGCACTCGCGCAGCACTTCGGGGCTGTTGGTGGTCTCCAGCGAGGCAATGATGATGGGGTGCTTGAACTTGACGCCGCAAAAATCGAGGGAAAGGTCTGCCATGGGTGGTCTCCTGGGTTCGGTTTAAGTTGGAATGGGAGCTAATGAAGGCTCATGAAAATGGGGGCGAGGTGGCTGGGTGCCTCGATGTGAGATGCCTCAGGCGGGCCCCTTCGCATTGCGGGGCGCGGCGACAATCGCCGGGCGGGCCCGGACCCGCGTAGCTCGAGCGCGCCGATCCGCGCCGAGTGCATTGCCGCCGGGGCGCAGGGATGTACGGCCACTTTCGTTGTTACCCTCAACAAGGCGCGCCAGAAGGTCCATGAACACCGCGCGTTCCGACGGCGCCAACGGACTGAGCAAGCGCCTCTGGGATGCCTGCATGTCCTGATGGTAGCGTTTCACAAACTCTGCTCCACGCGCGGTCGCCAGGCACAGCTTGCGACGCCGGTTGGCCGGATCTACTACACGCGTGACCAGTTTGCGCACTTCAAGCCGCTTGAGAATATCGGCCACGTTGGCGCGATCCAGCCCCAATTCTTCCCCGATGGTGAATTGATCAATGTTGGGCCGGTTAACCAGAATGCTGAGCAGGCCATACTGAATCGGTGTGACCTCGCCATCGGCCACATGGCTGATGAACATCGCAACGTGGATCTGGTGCAGACGGCGCACCAGATAGCCCGGGCGATCCCAGATCGTGTGGCCGGGTACCTGCGGCATGGTGGAAGCCAAGGCGCTGACCGATTCGCCAGCGCTGTCTGACTGCCGCTCCGCACGCGCGTTACTGACGCCTCTTTCCATATTCGCCCCCGGTGGCCATTCCTGTCGCGCTCATCCCGAAGTGCTGCAAAACCAAAGTGTTTCCCGCAGCGTACCCCGCAGCACTTGATTGTTAGCACACGAACAATCATGTCATGTCAGGCGCGGCGATGTCAAGAATGTTCGATGGCGCGCTGCGCCAATCCGTTGAAACTGCAGCTCGCCGCAACTTGCCCGGCGATGCCCCCGCAGCAATCGCGGCTTTATTTGGGCGTCGGCTGGGCCAGAGCCCAGGCCACGCATTCGCGCACCAGGGCCGAAGAAGAGTCGGCACGCAGAGCAAGCGCCCGACGAATCGAGGTCGTGGCCTCGCTCGCCTCCCCGTCGGCAACAGACAGTTGGCGCAGGGCATTGCCCATGCCAATGGCCAGGTTGGACAACCACTTCGCGTAGCCGATTCGATAGATTGCACTGCCCGCCATGCGCTCCCTGAAATCCACCTCGCTCCAGGAGAAAAGTTCGACCAGCGAGGATCGATCGAGCCCGTTTCGCACGAGGCGGAAATCTTCCGCCTGCGTTATCTGCGCGAACTTGTTCCAGGGGCAGGCCAGTTGGCAATCGTCGCAACCGTAAACACGGTTGCCCACCAGGGGCCGCAGCGCTTCGGGGATCGCCCCGTTCAGCTCAATCGTCAGGTACGAGATGCAGCGCCGTGCATCCAGTTGGTAAGGGCCGACAATGGCACCGGTTGGGCACACTTCCGCGCAGGCAAAACAGGTGCCGCAATGATCCTCGACCGGCTGGTCCGGTGGCAGGGCCAGATCGGTGTAGATTTCCCCCAGAAAAAAGAAAGAGCCAGCCCCCCGATCCAGCAGCAGCGTGTGTTTGCCGCGCCAGCCCAAACCGGCCTGGGCTGCGATGGCCACCTCCATCACCGGCGCCGAATCGGTAAATGCGCGGTAACCAAACACGCCGACCTCGGCTCGCACCAGTTCGGCAAGCTTCTGCAGTTTGGCACGCACCACCTTGTGGTAATCGCGACCATGCGCATACACCGAGACATACGCTTCTCCCGGCTGAAGCAAGCGCTGCTCCAACGAGGCGATCGGCTGCGCGAGGTAGTTGATGCGCGCCGCAATGATCGAGACGGTGCCGGGCACCAACTCCGCGGGGCGCGCGCGCTTGGCACCATGGCGCACCATATAATCCATCTCGCCCTGAAACCCTGCTGCCAGCCATTGCGCAAGGCCTGCTTCCGCCTCCGCCAAGTCCACCCCGGCGATGGCAACCGCGTCAAAGCCCAGCGACGCGCCATGGGCCTTGATGGCAGCCTTGAGACGCTCTGCGTCTTCCCTATCCAATGTCATCGCAAGATCATACGCCGCATCATCAACCGCACTGGGCGCTGGCCGATGAAGCGGCCACGTTGCAGCTGGGCGCCGCCTTGGCGCACGTACTCACGCCCGGGCTGGTCATCCACCTTCATGGCGAGCTGGGTGCGGGGAAGACCACCCTAGTGCGCGGCCTCTTGCGCGCACTTGGCCACACCGGCCCGGTAAAGAGCCCGACTTACACACTGGTTGAACTTTACGTAATTTCTGGGTATAGTTTGTATCACTCTGATTTTTATAGATTCAATCAACCAGAAGAGTGGTACAATGCCGGCTTGGAAGAGCACTTTGACGGCACTGCCATTTGCCTGGTGGAGTGGCCGGAAAAAGCAGGCGGCCTCAGCCCTTCGCCGGACATTGAAATTCGCTTCACACCAGACGGAGAAACACGGCACGTTTCGATTGAAGGGAAAAGCGAGCGCGGCACATCATGCATAAGCGAACTTCGCGTAGCAGTATTGACACCCCCCCCAGCGAGCCCGACCTGACGCCACGCTGCGTCCCCACTTCCGCCGAAGAAAGCCACCACCCGTCGCGCCGCCAGTTTCTAGCCACCTCCGGCGCACTTCTCTTCGCTGCATCCTCGCCGCTGTTTGCGCAAAGCTCGTCCATCGTGGCGGTGCGTGTCTGGCCATCGCGTGACTACACGCGTGTCACGCTGGAGCTTGAGGCACCACTCAAGTTTGCGCATCAAGTGCTGAAAAATCCGGAGCGCCTGGTGGTCGATATCGACGACCTGGCGTTGTCCGGAAAGTTGAAGGAGCTGGTTGCCAAGATCAATCCCAACGATCCATACATCAGCAGCGTCCGTGCCGGCCAGTTCAAGCCGCGCGTGGTGCGGCTGGTGTTTGATCTCAAGGCCGAGATCAATGCCCAGGTCTTTGCCTTGAAACCGGTAGGCGAATACGGGCACCGGCTGGTGCTCGACCTCTATCCGACCGCTGCCCCCGATCCCATGATGGCGCTCCTGGACAAGAAGGAGTTGCCCGTCGATCTGGCGCCCAAAGGCGAGGCAATGCCCAAGGGAGGGGACCGCAGCGAGACGGACAAGACGGCTGCAACATCAGGGACTGCATCCCCAACACGTCAACCCGAACCGCCTTCAGCCAAGGCCGCTGAGCCGCGCGATGGCAAACCCGCAGACAAGAGCGAAGCGCGTGCGCCAGTGATTGCGCGGCTGGTGACCATCGCCCTGGATCCGGGACACGGTGGCGAAGACCCTGGCGCGATCGGCAAGCGCGGCACCTACGAAAAGCATGTGACGCTGGCGGTTGCCAAACGCCTGAAGGAAAAAATCGACGCCGAGCCGAACATGCGCACGCTGCTGACGCGCGACTCGGATTATTTTGTGCCACTGCATGTGCGGGTGCAGAAAGCGCGACGGGTGCAGGCAGACTTGTTCGTTTCGATCCACGCCGACGCCTGGATCAAACCCACCGCCAAGGGTTCCTCGGTGTTTGCCCTGTCCGAAAAAGGCGCCACCTCGTCAGCTGCCGGCTGGCTGGCAAAGAAGGAAAACGATGCTGATTTGATCGGCGGCGTGAACCTCGGTACCCATGACCGTGACCTTGCCAAGGTGCTGCTCGACCTGTCGACGACGGCGCAGATCAACGATTCGCTCAAACTCGGACGGCAGGTGCTGGCGGAACTGGGCGGCATCAATTCCTTGCACAAGCCGCATGTCGAACAGGCCGGATTCGCCGTACTGAGGTCACCCGACATTCCCTCGATCCTGATCGAGACGGCCTTCATCAGCAACCCGGAAGAAGAGAAGCGCCTCAACGACGAGGGCTATCAGGACAAAATGGCCAACGCCATCCTGAAGGGGATCAAGGCCTATTTTGCCAAGAACCCACCGCTGGCCAAATCGAAAATGGCTTCGCTCTAGTCTGGCGCGGGAGCGACCAGTACGTCGCTCAGTACGCCACTCGGTACGCCACTCGGTACGCCACGTTGCTTCAGGCAGTCAGCACCGCAAACTTGCCAGTGTTGGCCAGGCGCCGCAAAGGTTCGGCATCGGGTTGCGCCACCTGGCTCATCAGCGTCCAGTCAACCAATGCGCACTGGTTCTCATACAACTCCCGGCCGACGGTAAATGGTGTCGGCAGCGGCAGTTCCATGAAGGCATCGGCTTCACCCGAATCGACGATGATGCGCATGCCGGCGCGTTCGGCGATGCGCCTAATTGGCGCGTTTTCCCGCAGGCAGTGCATGAACAGTTCCGACACCCCTGAATTGCGGGCGTGCAAGGCGGGCGTGCAAGGCGGCTCGCGCGAACAGCAGCGAGCCGATACCATAGCCACGTGCATGTTTCAGCACGCTCAAACCCACCTCCGCAGCACCGGGCCAGAGCGCCAGGTGCGCCACACCGTCGAGATCCAGGCTGGGACCAAACACGCCGAACAGTGCGGACTGCTCAAAGTTGAGCTGCGCGCAATAGGCTTCAACCGCCGCATCTTCCAGCGCAGTACCAAAACGCAGCCGGCGATCTTCGGACCCCAGCTTGAGGAAATGGCGGCAAACGCGCTCGCGGTCACCCTGGGTCAGGGGATGGGCCAGTTTCGACATCAAGAACTCCTTTCAGTAGTCAGCAAGACGTCGACGCACTCTTTTGGGGCGCTTCTGCCGTTCACTGTTGCAATCGATTATATTGCGTTGCAGCATAGGCTTTTTCAACCCGAGTGACAACTCTAAATTGGTGTTTTTGCTGTGTCGCAAAAACAACTCACACCCTGCTGAATGGCAATTGACGCTCCGCAATATCGGGCGTACAGTCCTGCCCACTTGTCGCCAAGATGGCGATCAGCCCGACTCATGCGAGCGGAGCGACAAGTCACCTAACCAGCCGAATGACCACCCCAACCCAACCAGGCGAGACGCGCCCGACCGTCGCCGCCCTGACCATCTCGGCACTTGGCGTGGTGTTCGGGGACATCGGCACCAGCCCGTTGTATGCCCTGAAAGAGGGCATGAGCCCTGCACACGGCATTGCTTTGACGGAAGCCTCAGTGTATGGGGTCCTCTCCCTGATCGTGTGGACGCTTACCCTGGTCGTGAGCGTGAAATACGCGATGATCGTGATGCGCGCCGACAATCATGGTGAAGGCGGCATGCTCTCCATCATGTCCCTGGCCAGCAAGGGCCTGCCGTCCAATTCCAAGCGCCGGTTCGCCATCGTCACGCTTTGCCTGATCGGTGCTTCGCTGTTCTACGGCGACAGCGTGGTGACCCCCGCCATTTCGGTGATCTCTGCGGTCGAAGGGCTTGAAGTAGTGTCACCCGCGTTCAGCCACTATGTCGTACCGATCGCCCTGGTGATCCTGTTTCTGCTGTTTTACGCACAAAAGCTGGGCACCGGCAAGGTCGGCAAGTTCTTTGGGCCCGTCACCATTCTGTGGTTCAGCTCCCTGGCTGCGGTAGGCGTCTATCAAATCGTCCTGCATCCTTCCGTGCTGGTGGCGCTTTCGCCAACCTACGCGATCAGCTTCATCATCAGCGACCCGGTCAAGAGCTTTGTGCTGCTGGGCTCGGTGTTCCTCGCAGTCACCGGCGTGGAAGCGCTGTACGCCGACATGGGGCACTTCGGCAAGCGGCCGATTCGCCTCGCCTGGTTCTTTGCGGTTTTCCCCGCGCTGGTTCTCAACTACTTCGGTCAGGGGGCGCTTTTGATCAGCAACCCGGCTGCCATCGCGAACCCCTTTTATCTGGCGGTACCCGAATGGGGACGCGTCCCCATGGTGTTCCTTGCCACGGCGGCCACGGTAATCGCCTCGCAAGCGACGATCTCGGGCGCGTTTTCGCTCACTTCGCAGGCGATGAAGCTGGGCTACACGCCACGCATGCGCGTGTTCTATACCTCCGCCACGGAAAAAGGGCAGGTTTACGTGCCGTTCATCAATTGGGCGGTCTTCGTGCTGGTAGTCATCTTGGTGCTGGTATTCAAGACCTCCAGCAACATGGCTGCGGCCTACGGCATCGCGGTTGCGGGAACCATGGTCGTCACTTCACTCATGGTCTCGATTGTCGCGGTGCGGATCTGGAAGTGGCCGCCGATTGCCTACGTGCCGATGATCGTCGTGCTGCTGGTGATCGATTCCGGCTTCCTGTCTTCCAACCTGCTCAAGATTCCGGATGGCGGGTGGTTCCCCGCCGTGCTCGGCTTCCTGATTTACCTGCTGCTGGTGACCTGGAAGCAAGGCCGGGCGCTGGTTGCACGCCGCCTGTCGGAAGATGCCCTGCCCCTGATACCGTTCATCGAGAGTATCGCCATTGCCCCGCCGCATCGCGCGATGGGAACTGCGGTCTTCATGACCACCTCGCCCAACGTCGTACCGCATGCCTTGTTGCACAACCTGAAACACAACCAGGTGTTGCATGAGCAGGTCGTGTTGCTCACGGTCGCCACCGAAGAGGTCCCTCGCGTGGCAGTCGAAAAGCGCCTGGACGTCGACCTGCTCGATGCCGGCTTCGTGCAGGTGATCGCCCATGTCGGCTACCAGGAGGATGTTGACATCGAGCACATCCTGACCAGTTGTGAACGACGTGGTCTGCACGTGGAACCCATGCTGACGTCCTATTTCCTGTCAAGGGAGAATGTGATCCCGACAGACATACCGGGCATGGCGTTGTGGCGCGAGTACCTGTTTGTCTGGATGTACAAGAACGGCGCACGCGCCTCAGACTTTTTCCGCATACCGGCAAACCGGGTCGTCGAACTGGGAACGCAGGTCGAGATTTGACAAGCGTGCATGCTTGCGCTCACAATGACTCCATGCCAGCCACCATCGCATCAAGCATCCTGATCCGACGCCGCCGCTTCACGCAATGCGGCGCGCACGCACGTTCACGACGATGACCATCTCCTGCAGTCCGTCATGCAATCCGAGCCGCGCCAGACAGCGCGGCTTTTTCTTTTAAGATGCAAGCACTCTTTCAAAGGATTCGCAATGAACTTCAAGGATTTCCCGGTCCAGGCATTGATGGACATTACTTCCCGGCCCGAGCTGGTCTTCGTCAAGGGCGAGAGTTCGTGGCTGTGGGACCACAACGGCAAGAAGTATCTCGACTTTGTCCAGGGATGGGCGGTGAACTCGCTCGGCCACTCGCCCAAGTGCGTCACCGAGGCGCTGATTGCCCAGGCCCCGAAGCTGATCACGCCCAGCCCGGCGTTCTACAACGAGCCGTCAATCAAGCTGGCGCAACTGCTGTGCGCCAACTCCTGCTTTCACCGCGTCTTTTTTACCAGTAGCGGCGCGGAAGCCAACGAAGGGGCCATCAAACTGGCCCGCAAGTGGGGCAAAAAGCACAAGAATGACGCTTACGAAATCATCACCACGCTAGGCAGCTTCCACGGCCGCACCATCGCCACCATGTCCGCCTCCGGCAAGCCGGGCTGGGATGTCATGTTTGCGCCACAGGTTCCGGGCTTTCCCAAGGCCGAATTCAACGATCTGGCCTCAGTGGAAAAGCTGATCAGCGAAAAGACGGTGGGCATCATGCTCGAACCGGTGCAGGGCGAGGGCGGGGTCAACTGTGCCACGCCGGAATTCATGAAAGGGCTGCGCGCCTTGTGCGACAAGCACAAGCTGCTCCTTATCTGCGACGAGGTACAGACCGGCATGGGCCGCCTGGGAACCTTGTTTGGCTACCAGCACTTCGGCGTGGAACCGGACATCATGACGCTGGGCAAAGGCATCGGCAGCGGTGTTCCGCTCGGTGCCCTGCTCGCGAAAGCGGAAGCCGCCGTGTTTGAACACGGCGAC
>SXGT01574350.1_pt1 | contig 21524 bp, 21 predicted proteins | sample 3176221 | NCBI WGS metagenome assembly SXGT01 (sample SAMN11356862, study PRJNA531348) | freshwater metagenome | isolation source: freshwater sample F1-120 | place: China: Fuxian Lake, Yuxi | collected 2017-12-25
AGTGGCCCCGAGATCATCGTGGACAGGTCGAGCACACTAACTCCAGCGAGCGGACCACGCATTGCAGCTCCTTGATGAGGAGCGCCGAGCCTACGGGCACGCCATTGCCGCGTCGCCTCCGAGGACCGACCGTAGATTCGGGCATAAAGCGTCGGGTCGTCGTGTTGGCCGCCGAAGGTCACATCAACGGCTTCCAACCATTCGGGGGAAACGGAGCACTCGTGGGCATGCTCATCGTCGGCGGCGTAGTCGCCTTCTTGGTCTTGATCATCTTGTTCAATTCGATCACCGTTGTGGGTCCGACGGAGATCGGGCTCGTCGTCAAACGCTTCTCCTTCAAGAAGCTTCGAGACGCAAACCCGATCGCGTTCAACGGCGAGGCCGGATATCAGGCCGACCTGTTGATGCCGGGCGTGCGGTTCAAGTTCTGGCCGGTCTTCGGTGTCCGGAAGCATCCGTGGGTGCAGATCCCTGCCGGCGAGATCGGCGTGGTGGTCGCGCAGGTCGGCAACGCGCTGCCGATCGGCGCAAAAAGCGGGATCTACCGTCCGGAGTTCGGCAACTTCTCTGATGTGCGCGTCTTCCTCGAAGGCGACGGCGAAAAAGGTGTACAGCGCCCCGTCCTGCCCCCGGGAACCCTGATCCCGATTCACCCTGTCGCGTTCCTCGTCATCAGCGCCCGACAGGTCTATGGCGTGCCCGTTGCTCCGGAGCTCGAACAACGCGCGAAGGCCACCGGTGGCGTCATGCGCCCCGAGTCGTTCGGACTCGCGCCGCAACAGCTTCAGGTCGTCGTGATCGCGCCATTGGGCCCGCAAGACATGATCGGCATTGTCACCGCACTCGAAGGCGAGCCGTTGCCGTCGGGTGACATCGCCAGTCGCCTTGGCGCCTACGAAGACATCTTGGCGCTCGAAGCCGAGTCGCACACCGATGCCGACATCATCGACGTGCTCCTCGGCAACAAGAACAACCTGCACAACAACTACCAAGACTTCCAGTTGTTCATGGACCACGGCGGCAAGATCGGTTTGCAGCACGACCCGCTGCTGTACGGCGCGTATCTGCTGAACCCGTTCCTCGTTCAAGTCGAACTCGTGCCGATGTTGGTGGTCAACCAAGGTGAGGTCGCGGTCGTGAAGGCCTATGTGGGTCTGCCGACGAGCGACACCTCCGGATCCGAGTTCAAGTTCGGATCGATCGTCCGACCCGGCCACCGCGGCATCTGGCAAGAACCACTTCGAACGGGCAAGTACCCGATCAACCCGCGCTGCTACGCGGCCGAGATCGTGCCGACGTCGATTCTCACACTCAACTGGTCGGAATCGGTGTCGACCGCGCACAGCCTCGACGCGAATCTGAAGCCGATCGAAGGTAAGAGCCGCGAAGGGTTCATCTTCAAGATCGAACTCCAAGTGCAGATCCACGTGCCCGACACCCGAGCGCCGAAGGTGATCTCGATGGTGGGCACGATGCTCAACCTCGTCAACGAGGTGTTGCAGTCGGCGGTCGGTAATCACTTCCGCAACACCTTGCAGGACCTCGAGGCCGTTCGCTTCATCGAAACCCGTATGCAGGTGCAGCAAGCCGCGCTCACGGCCATCATGCAGTACCTCGGGCTGTACGAAGTCGAGACCAAGGGCGTCTACATCCAAGACGTCGTGTTCCCGCCCGAGCTCGTCGAAGTGCTCACCAAGCGCGAGATCGCGAACCAGGAGAAGGCCACCTTCGCCGAGGAGGAGCGGGCGCAGATCGCACGCGTCGAGATGGAAAAGGCGAAGGGAACGGCCGAGATGCAGGCCTCGCTCGCGCAATCGGCGGTGGGGATCGAGATCAAGTCCAACGAGGCGCAAGCCCGCGAAGCCGAAGCTCGCGGTGAGGCGAGTGTCGTGGAGCTGACCGGTCGGGCCGAGGCGGCCAAGACCGAAGCGATCGGACTCGCCGAAGCCAAGGCGGTCGAGGCGCTCGGCCTTGCACGGGCCGAGGGATTCGAGGCACAACGCAACGCGATCGGCGAGTTGGCGACCGCGCTCGTTGCGGTTGCCAACGCGATTGCGGAGGGCAAGATCACGATTGTCCCCGAGGTGCTCGTCACCGGCGGCGGCGGAGCGTTCGAAGGCGTCGCCGCGTCGATCATGCGGACGTTGAACAACGGCACATTCGGGGCTCCGTCACCGAAGCCCGAACCCGTCGGCGTCGCGGCTTCAGTCGAGTCTGGCCACGCCGAGGAGTCCTAGCGGTCGCACGTGGGCTCGGTCTGCGGTGGCAACCGAACCCGATCGAGCATCAGAACAACGAGCGGACTGGGTCGGTGTTGCCGTCCCAGTCCGCGCTCGCGTCGGCGACGGTCGACGCAAGCCAGTTCGTTGCGGCGTTGAGCTCCATGACTTCGACGAATCCAGGACCACCGATGTCGTAGTACGCCCAGTTCGCGCTACCGCCGCCGTCGCCGTGGGCCAGAGGTTCCCAACCGTCGTTGGAAGCAGTTGACGACCAACCCGCCCAGTCTTCGACCCACCAAGCATTGTGGTGAAAACCGCGTTGGCCGGCATCGAGAAACTCGCGAAACGGCGACGGCGTTGCGTCGTGTGCAGTGATCAACTCGATCTGCATGGCGCCTGAGTTCGCGAAGCCGAGCGTGAGGACGGGTTCGACGGGTTCGCCCCGGTGGAAGTAACCCTGCTGGCGAACCTCTCGCATGAAGATCCACGGGCCGACCCCGCGATCGATCCAACGCTCGATGGCATCGTCGAGGTCGCCGGGCGCCACGACGAACGCGAACTGGCGAATCACACCGGGAAGCTGGGGGCTCGGCATCGCCGAACCGTATCGGGATACGGTGCCGATCGCCCAGCTACGAGGGAGACCAAAGATGCCGAATACCGCCGTCGTTGGACCGGCAGCCGTCGGACTCGACGACACGAAGGTCGATGCGCTCATTGCGCGAGCCCGTCAGGAAGTCGACGAGGGCCTGTTGCCGAGCTGTCAATTGGCGATCGCTCGCCACGGCCAGGTCGCGGTCTTCGAAACGATCGGCGATGCCGCACCCGAGTCGCGTTATGTGATGTACTCGGCAACCAAGGCGTTCGTCGCGAGCGCGTTCTGGTTGTTGTTGCAAGACGGTGCGATCTCGCTCGACACCAAGGTCGCGGATCTCGTTCCCGAATTCGCGACCAACGGCAAGGACGTGATCACGGTCGAGCAGGTCATGTTGCACACGAGCGGATTCCCGTATGCGCCGCTCGGGCATCCGCAATGGGAGACCCGTGCCGGGCGCCTCGAAGCGTTCTCGCAGTGGCGACTGACCTGGGCGCCGGGGACGAAGTTCGAATACCACGCGACCACCGCGCACTGGGTGCTCGCTGAGTTGATCGAACGCGTGACCGGTCGCGACTATCGCGAGTTCGTCACGACCGAAGTGTTGCGACCGCTCGAACTCGACGACGTCGAGCTCGGGGTCGCGCCCGACCGGTTGCACGACATCAGTCGCGTCGTCGCGTGCGGCGACCCCGCAACACCCGACGAACTCGAGGCCGCGCTCGGCGTCCGCGAACTCGGACCAGGCGCTATCCCGACCGATCAGCTCCTCCAGTTCGGGCGAGACGACGTGTTACAGGTCGGCGTTCCGGGCGGTGGTGGGGTTGGCAGCGCGGCTGGGGTCGTGCGCTTCTATCAAGCGTTGCTCGCCGGGGGGCCGTGGACCGACGCGACTCGCCATGCGTTCACCGCCGAAGTCCGCAACTCGTTCAAGGATCTCATGGGGGTGCCCGCGACTCGAAGCCTGGGTTTGGTGATCCAGGGCGACGACGAGAAGGCATTCATGCGCCACGGCCGTACCTGCGGACCGCGTACGTTCGGCCATGCCGGCGCCGGTGGCCAGATCGCGTGGGCCGACCCCGACTCCGGAATCTCCTTTTGCTATCTGACCAACGGACTCGACCAACACGTGTTGCGTCAGTGGCGTCGTAGCGCTGCGCTGTCGAACCGAGCGGCGGTTTGCGCCTGAAACCGATCCGACCCGGACCCAGCGGGTTTGGGCCGGTCGGTAGGGTCGACGGTTGTGGAGGAGCGGGGGATCGAGCTGGCGAGGCCGGTCGACCTTTCGCTGACGTGTGGCCCGATCACCCGAGGGCGGCGGGATCCGTCGAATCGAGTGAGCGTCGACGAATTGTGGCGCGCAACGAACACGCCCGACGGCGTCGCGACGATCCACGTTCGCGTCGACGCGCGCCGAGCGCGCGCGTTCGTTCGCACGTGGGGCGATGGTGCTGGCTGGGCGATGCACCACGCGCCCGCGTTGATCGGTTGTGATGACGAAGGTGACATCGAGACCGAGCATCCGGCGGTGCGTGACGCAGTCGCTGCGACCCGTGGGTTGCGCATCGGTGCAGCCCGCGCCGTGATGGACGTCGCGCTGCCGACCGTGATCGACCAGCGGGTGACTGGCGTCGAGGCCAAGCGAACGTGGTTCGGACTGGTTCGAAGCCACGGTCGACCTGCACCCGGCCCGATGCCCCTCGTCGTCCCGCCGGCCGCGTCGGTGATCGCCGAGCTGAGCGATCTCGATCGCCGGCGTTACGGACTCGAGCTTCGCCGCGGCGTCGCGCTCGCTACGGTCGCGCGCCAGGCGGATCGGCTGCAACGGGCGGCGGACCTCGGCAGCGCTTCGTTGCAGCGCATGCTCATGGACCTGCCCGGAGTCGGCATCTGGACGGCTGCGACGATCGGGCAGCTTGTTTGCGGCGACGCGGACGCCGTTCCGGTCGGGGACTGGCATCTGCCGCGCATCGTCGGCTGGGCCTTGGCGCAAGAGCCGCGGGCCGACGACGATCGGATGCTCGAACTCCTCGAGCCGTTCCGTCCGCATCGTGGTCGAGTTGTGCGCGCGTTGGTCGCTGCCGGAAGCGGACCCGCGCGCACGGCTCCGCGCGCGGAGATCCCAGACCTCCTCGGACGTGAACTGCGCGGTGAACGCGATTTCCGCGTCCGGCGCACCCTGCGCTTCGACTGACTTTCCTGCTCACCATCTCGCCCAGTACTGTTTGCAGACCACGTGCAAATGGAGTGATGGATGAACGCGCGCAAGCTTGGAATCGGATTGACCGTCGCAGGCGGAGTGGTCCTCAGCGGATCGGTGCTCATCGACTGGATCCGCTATCGCAACGACGACGCCCTCGCCGCGAGCGAAGGGATCTTCGACTTTTCCGTCGCGTCTCACGTCGCGTTCTTCATCGGCCTTTGCCTCGCCGCCCTCGGCGCCTTGACGCTCGCGTTCGGCGGCAGGGTGTTGAACTCACAGAACAAGGGGATGAAGTTGCTGGCCGCGTTGTTCGCGGTTGGACTGGTTGGCGCCACCGCCGCAGTCGCAGATGCGAGCAAATACTCCGAGTCGTCGACTCCTCCGCACGACAACTCTGACGGTCATCACGACACCGACACGATGACTGGGCACGACAACTCTGACGGTCATCACGACACCGACACGATGGCTGGGCACGACAACTCCGACGGTCATCACGACACCGACACGACGATGGGCGGTCACGATCACGGCGCCACCGATGAGGGTCACGATCACGGGACGACCGACGTGACCGTGACGCCCGCCGGACAGGTGATCGTCGGTACCGCGGACGGTACGTCGCCGTGCGAGATTGCCGCCCCGACACCGGGATCACCGGGCCAGGTCGGTGCCGGCGACGGCGGCCAAACGGGCAGCGATGCCGGCGAGCACGGCCACCGAGGATTCGTGAAGCAGTACCCGTTGACCGCCGCCGAGCACGCCGTGCTCATCGAGCAGATGGAGGCCGCCCGCACCGTGATCGACCGTTACCCGACGGTGGCAGATGCCGAAGCGGCTGGGTACGGCATGAGCACGGTGTTCGTCCCGTGCATTGGCGCGCATTACACCAACATCTCGAAGGTTCCGGTGTTCGACCCCGCCGAGCCGAGCGAGTTGCTCTATGACGGCACCGAGCCCGACAGCAAGATCATCGGACTCAGCTTCCTCGTCGTTCATGTGGATGGCCCGCCCGAGGGGTTCGCGGGTCAGAACGACATCTGGCACCAGCACAACGCCAACGGGGGCCTGTGTCTGCGTGACGGGACCGCGATCGTCATCGGAGGCGAAGAGATCTCCGAGGAGGAGTGCATCCAGCGCGGCGGTCACAAGGCGGGCGAACAGATGAAGAACATCTGGATGGTGCACGCGTGGGTCGCTCCCGGCTTCGAATGCAGTTGGGGTGTGTTCGCCGGCGAATGCCCCGAACTCGGCGGTCGGCTCGGTGGGACAGCCTGGGATACGCCCGCCCCGAGCGACGACTGACGCGCTGCTCCTGCGCCTAACGCAGCGGCGACCACGTCGCGGTACGCAGCAAGCGGCTCTCCCAGTCGTCGCGTACATCGAGCGCGTCGTGCATCCACGTTCCGGGTTGCTTCACGTGCTCGGGTAGATCGCGGGTGAACAACCCCGGGAGCCGCTCGGGAAACAGCACGCGTTGCCACAACACGATCTCGCGTCGTCGGGGCGCGCCGAGGGCCGACTGGAACACTGCGACGAGTTCGAGCAGCGACCGCGACGTTCGAGCTTCGAGGCTGGGTGCGTAGTGCGTTCGAGCGGCCTCCAGGTAGTCGTCGAGCTTCGTTTGATGCGGCCAGGCGCTGTCTTCCATGAACAACGTCGGGTCGGAGTCGCCGGTGACGTCGGCGGGGATCGTGTCGAGGTCCAACCGTGCGAGCGGCGACCACGCGACAGGAAGCAGCAGCTTGCCGGCTACCTCGCGCCGAAACGTGTCGGCGGTCGCCGCCCATGATCGAAGATCGCCGGCTTGCACACGTCGGGCGAGGCGCTCGTAGGCGGCACCGTCGCGGATCGCGGTGACGGTTGTGACCTGATACGCCCGCCCGGTTCCGTGTGCGAGTTTGAGGTACCAAGCGAGTCGAGCATCACCGCTGGTTGCGAGGGCATCGACCCAGCCATCGCGGACGTGAGACTCGAAGGCGTCTTCGTGCCGTCCCGCAACCGTGTGGACTTCGTGGAGAAACAGCATCAGGCGATGATCGCCGTGACGATCTCATCGATCGCAGCGTCAGCGAGCGCCCGAAGCTCGTCGTCGGTGCGGTCTTGGATCGGATGCGGAACGAAGATCGCGGCCGGGTCCGCGCCCAGCGAAACGGCCTGCGCGTGGCCTGCCGCGACGAACTCGCTCGACGCGACGTACACGGTGGGTATGCCGACCGATTCGAGGTTCACCGTGTCGTGCACACTGCACGACGTGCAGCTCCCTCAATCGGCGAGCGCCTCGATGACCACGTCGCAGGTCGTTGCGATCTCGTGGCGAAGGTCGACGGGCGCGGGCTTGGTGAAGGTCGGCTTGCGGAAGCGAACGACCGTTGCGCCGCGGTCAGCCAGGTGCTGTTCGATGCGATCGAGGAAGACGTCGCCGCGTGCTTTCGAGATGTCGAGTAATCCCACGGTCGTGCCGTCGAGCGACGGCGGCCGGGGCGCGCGCACGCGAGTCGTGGGGGCTTGCCCACCGGTTGGGTCGAGGAGGATGCGAGTCATGTGCCGATCTCCTTGGTCACCATCTCGGAGCCAACGGCCCCGCTTGCCCACCCGGGAATGATTGCCGAGAACAAACCTGCTTCGCCGCCGCAATGCACGATACGCAGGCCCCCGTCGCGAAACTTCGGCAACGTGTGGCCCGCGAACCCTTCGGGCATGCCCTCGGCGATGCCGTCGGCGCCACGGATCACCTCGTCGCCCGGAATCTGCAGACGCGCCGAGAGTTCCTCGTGCAGTTGCGACTTCGACCAACCCGCCTCGCGAAACACTCGAGCGTGCTCGGGCCCGATTGCCAGGAACGCGTCCCAGATGAACACGTTCTTGGGGTGACCGACGCTGCGGAGACAGCGAGCGAACGTATTGGCCAACTCGTGTGCGTCGCGGCTCAGCTGATCGACGACCGGCTGCAGTCCTCCGGCTGCGAAGAGCGTCACGGTGCTCGCGGCGCGATCGAATCCGCGATCGACGTGGTAGGGATCCCACGGCGAGTCGTGCTCGCGTTCGGCGAAACAGAACGTGTATTTGCCCGGCCACCCGAATGCAGCCCGATCGATCTCACCGGGTCGTCCGCCGCCGACGTTGCGAATCACGAGTTGCAGCGCTCGTCCGATCGTGGCGTTCGCGCGATTGCCTTGGCCGAAGACGTTCACCCCGCTGTTCATGCCGATCGCGCGCGCTCGGGGCCCGTTCACGATGACCATCGGCCCGCTGAACCACGTTGTGCACAACAGGCCGTGTGCATTGAAGTCGTCGGTGCAGGCGGCTTCGACCGCGGCCAGGATGACCGGCAGATACTCGGGTCGGCACCCAGCCATCACTGCGTTGATCGCAACCTTTTCGACCGTGCACTCGACGAGATCGGGCGGAGCGAGCACGACCAATTCGTTCGGGTCGCGGGTCGTGCCGGTCAGCATGCGGGCGACGCGCTCGGGCGACGGAGGAACGACGGGCAGCCCATCGGTCCAGCCGCGCTCGAACATCGCCTCGAACTCGTCTTCACTCGCGCCGAGTTCGATGTTGCGGCTACGCAGTTTGGCGGTGTTCTCGGCGATCGCCCGTGCATCGGCGATGTCCGGGTCGTGGGTGCGACTCCCGCATCCGGGCCTGAAGTCAGGGAGGGTCGCGCCGAGTTCGGGGAGGGCGGTGAGCTCCTGCCAATCGGGACGGAACCATCCAACCAGTCGGCGGGTCTCGACCCCGGCCTCGACCTTGATCAGGGTGGGAACCGTCTCGATGTCGAGCGCGAACGACACATCGAGCGCGGCGTCGTCGAGGACGGTGACCCCTTCAGGAAAGGTCGGGTCGTCTTGGGAGTAGACGGCGAGCGCGGTGGCGTGGCCGAGATCGGCCAGCACCGGCGCGACCAATTCGCAGGTCGGGCAGTCACGTTTGACTACGGCGACGAATCCGTCGCGGACGGGGAACTCCACGTACGGAACTCTAGATGCGGGGCATCCGTTCGAGCACGTGGTCGATGCACCTGGTCAGCGCTGCGATGTCGTCGGGTTCGATGTTCGGGAACATCGCAATACGCAGTTGATTTCGTCCGAGCTTTCGGTAGGGCTCGGTGTCGAGGATTCCGTTCGACCGCAGCGTTGCGGCGAGGGCGGCGGCGTCGATCGACGCATCGAAGTCGATCGTCGCGGTCACGTGGCTGCGATGGGCGACATCGGCGACAAAGGGTTGCGCGAGGTCGTGCTCGTCGGCCCAGCCGTAGAGCGTCGTCGCGCTGCGGTCCGTGCGTGCGACCATGCCGTCCAGACCGCCGTTCGTGAGCATCCACTCGGTCTGTTCGGCAAGGAGGAAGATCGTCGAGAGGGCCGGCGTGTTGTACGTCTGGTCGAGGCGGCTCTGCTCGAGGGCGGTGCCGAGGTCGAGCGACGCGGGTCGCCAACGCTCCGACGCGGCGAGCCGCTCGATCCGCGCGACGGCTGCCGGAGACACGAGTGCGAGCCACAGCCCGCCGTCGCCACCGAAGCACTTCTGCGGTGCGAAGTAGTAAACGTCGAACTGGGTCGGATCGACGCGCAGGCCTCCCGCGCCGCTTGTGGCGTCGACGAGGACGAGCGCGTCGGATGTGGCCGGACGTTCGACGTGCATCGACACGCCGGTGCTCGTCTCGTTGTGCGGGAAACAATGTGTATCGATGTCGGGGTTCGCACGACACCGTGTTGGCGTGAGTCCGGGTGCGGTGTCGATCACCTCGGGGTCGACGAGGTGGGGCGCCGCGGCCGCCACTTGCGCGAACTTCTGCGAGAACTCACCGATGACGGCGTGTTGTGACCGACGTTCGATCAGGCCGAAGCTCGCGGCGTCCCAAAAACTCGTGCTTCCGCCGTTGGCGAGCAGCACTTCGTAGCCGTCGGGCAGACCGAACAGCTCCTGGAGCCCGGTCCGCGCTCGACCGACAACGTTTCGGACGGTCGCCTGTCGATGGCTGGTGCCGAGATAGTCGGTGGCGCGCGCCGCGAGCGCAGTCACGAACTGGGGCTGGACCTTGCCGGGTCCGGAACCGAAACGTCCGTCACCCGGAAGCAGATTCGGAGGGATCACGATCGGTTCGCTCATCGGAGGGCGACGCTACCGACCGATCTCGACGACCTCCGGATCGTTTTGCGTCTGCGAAGTGGCCGCTGCCGAAGCGCGTGTCTCGGCGTGCCATCGGGGGCGTTCTGTTCGCGCCCAGGAGTCGCTCACGGTGCCTTGCGCCATGCCGCGGAGTGACTCACGATCTCGCAGCGCCATGAAGATGTGCCCGATCACAACCAGACCAAGCGCGTACGACGTCCAGTCGTGCACCGCCGTTGCCCCGGCCCGCAGATCATCACCGAAGGGATCGGGCCACTTGAGCATGAAGCCGGTTCCGAGGAGGGTCAGCAGTGCGGCGAAGGTGAATGCGGCGTTCGCCTTCTGCCCGGGGTTGAACTTCCCGAGTCGGACGCGACGGCGCTGCGAGCGGAACCACCAACGGCGGTCGTCGAGTGACCACCGGGCGAGCCGGCGCACGTCGTTGCGCACATCGCGGCTTGCCAGCCAGCCGACGACCAACGGCACGAGCACGAGGAGTCCGGCGATGAAATGCACGTTGCGCACGACCTGGCGGTAGCCGACCCACTGGGTTCCGGGGGCGCCCCACATCACGGCGCCGGTCGAGACCAGCACGAAGAAACCGATTGCGTTGAGCCAGTGCGCCGCACGGGACGCGCGCGAAAAGCGCGTGATTCTTTCGTCGTCGATTGGGTCGGCTTCAGACCGGCTCATCATCACGACCGTTTGAACGTCCGATCCAGGCATCGACGTCGTACCCGCGGTCTTCCCAGTAACCGGGGATCACTTCGTCGACGATCTCGATCCGCTCCAGCCACTTGATGCTCTTGTAGCCATACATCGGCGCGACGTACAGCCGGACCGGCCCGCCGTTCGCTCGCGAAACGTCGCCGCCAAGCATCGAGTAGGCAACGATCACGTCATCGCGGCGCGCCTGGTCGAGTGTGAGGCTCTCGGTGTAGGCGCCGTCGAAACTGAAAAATCGCAGTGCAGTGGCGTTGGACCGCACTCCTGCTTCGTCGAGCAACGCGGCGAGCCGAACGCCAACCCACGGGACGTTCTCGACTCGCCAGCCGGTGACACACTGGAAGTCCTTCGTGAATTCGGTGGGTTCGCGTTGGAGCAAGTCGTCGTAGCTGAGCGTGAGCGGTCGGTCGACGAGGCCATCGATCGCGAGGGTGTAGTCCTCTCGTCGCCGCTTGGGGTAGCCACCCGTGACGGTGTAGATACGAAACTGACCACCAACGGGAAGAACCTGGGCGAGCAGGTCGCCACCGGGAAGTCCGCTCACGACCGCTTGCGATCGCTCCTGTGCCTCGCGCCCGAGCAACACGCCCGCGACCCCGAGTGCGGACAGGCCGAGCACGATCCGACGACCGACGGGCGCCCCGAGCCGTTCGTCGACCACGAGGAGATCGTGGATTTCGGTGACATCGGCGTCTTCGGGTCGATCGGGGAGCCGCACACCCTCATTGTCGACCATGCACGGTGTTCGTTACTGCCCGAACCCGCAGATGTTCGCTCCTTGTAAGCAATTGCTGTTTCGATGCGCCCGATGCCCGCGCCATCACGCCGTCGGTCAGCCGAGTGCGGTGATTTCGGCGAAGCCAGCCTGAAGGTCGTCGAGCAGCGCCTCGGGGTCCGGAACGGCGGCGGTGTCGACCACGACGCCGATACAACACGTGTCGATGTGGCTCATCAAGGTGATGTTGACCGCGGCGCCGGACGGTGGCCCGAAGGCGTAGAACCGGTCGACTCCAGCCCCGGCGACGAATACCGGCAGCGGCGAACCGGGCACGTTGCTCGTGACGAAGTCGACGCACTTCAACATCCCACCGAACAAAGCCGTCGTGGTTTGGGTGGGGAGTCGGTTCAACACGCCCGCCAAGGTCCCGGTGAGCCCGAGTGCGGGTTCGCCGCGCCACGAGAGTACGAGTTGGCGGATCGTCTGCATTCGCTCGACGGGATCGTCGAGGTTGGTCGGCACCGGGAAGCGTGCCGGTGCGAACTGGTTCCCTGCGGTCGATGCGCCCTCGGTGCGGATGTTGATGGGCATGGTCATGCGCAGTTCGTCGACCGCAGCGCCGTGGCGAGCGTGATAGCGAGCGAGGCCTCCGCATGCTCCGGCGACGAACGCGTCGTTCACCGAACCCTCGGCGACCTTCGCCGCACGTTTCAGGTCGTCGAGGGCGACGTCGAAGGTTGCGAGCCAGCGGCCCATGCCCCGCTGGACCATGATCGGCGACATTGGCGCCGACGCGGGCGCAAGCGTCTTGCCGATCGATCGAGCAGTGAGCGCCGCACCCGCCGCGCTGCCGATGGGATCGCGAGCGGCCGACGTGGTGGTGCGCAACAGCGTTCCTGGGACGCGACTGCCGATGCCGAGCCAGCGGCGGGTCGTGTGCGCGATGGACTCGCGCAACAAGTCGCCGGCTTCGAATACTTCCGCGTTCGGCGCGGGTCGGTTCTTCAACCGTTCCGGTGCGTCACGTTCGAGATCGACGAGTTGGGTCAACAACTCGACGCCACCGACACCGTCGGTGACCGAGTGGTGCACTTTCATGACCATTGCGGCGCGCCCGTCTTCGAGCCCATCGAGAATCGTGCACTCCCACAGCGGTCGGGCTCGGTCGAAGCTCGACTGCGCGATCGGCGCGATGGCATCGAGCAATTGGCGATGGGTTCCTGGTGCCGCGACCGAGAACCGCTTCAGGTGGAAGCTGAGATCGAAGTCGGGTTCGTAGGCCCAACGCGGTGGGCCGATGCGCAGCGGTGGCGAAATCACTCGTTGGCGGAATCGGGGGATCGCAATGCTGGCGCGCAGGAATCGCTCGCGCAGTCGATCCCAATCGGGGGCGCGATCGAGGATCCCGACTGCGACGATGGTGCTGCGCAGGATCGGATCCTTTTCGATGTTCCACATCAGCGCGTCGGCATCGCTCATGTGGCGGTCGAAACTGCTCATGGGGTTGATCGTAAACCCGATTGCGCAGCCGGCCCAGGGGCGAACTCAGGTGGCCTTGTTTCGAGCGATCACGCTCGCTCTCCGTTCGGCGATCGTTTCGGGCGCGAGGCGCCGGCCGGCGAACACCTCGAGTTCGAGGCTGATCGCGTCGGCGCCGTTCAGCTTCCAGCCGCGGTCGTAGAGGTGTTTGAGTTCGCGTACCGCGCTCTGATCGCCTCCCGCGATGTCGCTCCCGAGGCGAACGGCGGCCGGGATCAGGTCATCGTGGGCGACAACGTGGTTGACGAGCCCGAGTCGGTGCGCCTCGGCCGCATCGATGAAGTTGCCGGTCAGGCTCATCTCGCGGGCTTTGCGCAACCCGATGGCCTGTGGGAGCAGCACGCTCATCCCGCCGGCCGGAGTGAATCCGACCCTTGCGTGGGTGTCGCCGAACTTGGCGCGTTCGGACGCGATGAGAAAGTCGCACGCCAATGCGAGTTCGAGTCCTCCGGTCGCGCACGCGCCGTTGATCGCGCCGATCACTGGTGTTCGCATCGACCAGAGCACGGCGAACGGCGACTCATTCGAGTCGAGGGTTCCCGGTGCGGTGCCGCTCCCGAGCTCCTTGAGATCGAGGCCCGCACAAAATGCCGGATCGGCGCCGGTGAAGACGACGCACGCAACGCCCGTGTCGTCGTCGGCGCTGCGCAAGGACGCCGCCAGCTCGCGCTGCAACGCGATCGACAAGGCATTGCGGGACTCGGGGCGGTGCATCGCGATGACACGAACTGCGCCGTGATCGGTTTGGTGGATGAGCGCGCTGTTCATCGCTGGAGTATCGCAGGCAGCCCCCGCCGCCGTCAGGCCGGACCGTGGTCGCGACGATCGACCGACCGGATGAACGCATCGAACGGGTCGCCGCTGATCGCACCTTCGTCGGTCGGGTCGATCCCGATGAACGCGACCCATTCGCCGTCTCCAGAGATGATGCCGCTTTGGGTATTGATCGAGCGTCGCCCGATCGAATCGGTGCTCGTGTAGCGCACCTCGCCTGGTCGGATCACGGTTGCGAGCGACGACCAGCCGTCGGCGCGAGTACGAAAGGTCGTTCGGCTGCCGTCGTCGGCGACGGACGTCACCCGGCTCCAAGTTCCTTGGCTCAACTCGATGCTGGCTCCGGTGAGTATGCGCATTCGGCGGACGACGTCGTCGGGGCCTGCATACGACACGTGGCGACCGTTGCCGGAAATGACGATCGACGGCGGCGTATTGGCTTCGATCAGCATCGTCGAGGTGTCGACGTTTCGAATCAGGCTTTTCGATTCGACGGAGCTGACGACCGACTCGTACGTCACGACGAACCCGGTGCTCGGGAGATCAAACGATGCGTGCGCCACGCGCCGCCCGTCGTCGGACAGCGACGGTGGTCCGGCCCAGGCGCGGCCGGGGATGCGACGAGGAACTCCGCCGAGGGCGGCGACGAAGGGGCCGGTCGGAATGGTCGCGGCGGCGATCGAGAGCCGGGCTTCGACATTCCAGGCGACGGTGGATCCATCGCCGCTGATGGCCGGATGCACGACGTGCGAGGTCTCGGGGTCACCGGCGTGGGGCGTTGCGAACTCGTCGAAGTCGTAGCCAGTGCTCACGAGCGTCGTGGTGCGCAGCTGACGGTCGTGGACGAAGACGTCGGACGTCGCGTCGTCGTCAGGAGCGAAGTTCGTTGCTGCGCTCATGAACGCGACGAAGCGACCATCGTCGCTGATCGACGGCGCCCGACTGTGCCCATTGCCAATCGTGCCATTGGTCGCGATGCTGACGATCGTGGTGGTGTCGTTGACGGTGTCGCGAACGAAGATGTCGCCCGTGCCGTTCGCGTCGCCGTTGACGAGGTCGCTGGCGTACGACTCGAAGGCAACGTAACGGCCGTTGTCGCTGACTGCGATCGCCCAAACCTGCGTCGTCGTGGCCGGCTCGGTGATCGGGCCGGTCGGTCCGTGGACGCGTTCGAACCACGCGCAGCCCGTCAGAGCGCTCGCGAGCGCGGCCAATGCAGTGACCCGAACCAGCCCGCTGGCCGTCATGGTCGTGCTCGTGGAATGCATGGCCGGTTCGCTCATGACCTCATGGCTTCAGACCGGTCCCGTCTTCGTGACGTCGATCGATCGCGCGATCACGTCGATCGCCGCGTTGTCATCGAAGGGAGTGACGCTCGGGTCGACGGTCGTGAACACCGACCAACGGCCGTCGCCGGAAATGACCCCTTCGCCGTAGCTTGCCGCTGGTTTGCCGAGCGGGTCGGTGCTGACCACCCTGGGCGCAACGCCGAGCGCCGGTTCGACGAACCAGACGCCAGATTGCGCATCGATCTGGCCACCGAACACGATCCGAGTGCCGTCGTCGGAGATGGTCGGGCGGCTGATCGAGCTGACCGAGGTGACGACGGGTGTGAGGACATTCGTCGCGATGTCGTAGCTGAGGATGTCACCGACGAAGCGTGCGGTGCGAGTGGTGACGGCATGACCACCGTCGCCGGACAAGAAGATGCTGAAACCGCCCTGCGACTGGTGGGTGACGTATCCACCATCGACTGCGGCGACCAAGGAGTTCGTGGTCGTGTCGGCGATCACCGATGAGATCTGAGCGTCGGTACCGGTCGGCAGAATCGAAGTCCACGCGACCCGCGTGCCGTCGTCGGACAACGACGCGGGTGCCGGGAAGAGCTGCCCTTGCGTCATGAACGTTGCGGGTGCAGCGGCTCGGCGCACGTACGGACCGACTCGAACCTGGACTCCCAGGTAGGTCACCGCTGCGTTGAAGGCGATCGTGGTCCCGTCGCCGGAAATGACGGGATCATGGAACGGAATCGAATCGGTCGGTGGAGGGAACGGAGCGGGCAAGGGACCGAGGTCGGTGCTCCGCAGCATCGTGGTGTGGGAGCTTCGATCGTGCACGTACACATCGTTCGCGGTGTCCGTGTCATCGTCGGAGAGCTGAGATTTGGTCAGGAACGCGATGAATTGGCCGTCATCGCTGATCGAAGGGTCGCTGGTTGCGAGCGTTCCCTCGATACCCGCGGACGACACGCTGACTCGCTCGGTCGTGTCGTACACGAGGTCGCGGACGAAGACATCGGCGACGCCGTTGTTGTCGTCGGAGACGAGGTTCGTTGCCGCGCTCGCAAAGGCCACGAACCGCCCGCCGTCAGAAACCGCAGGCTTACCGCTCCCGGCATTCGCGGCGTTGCCGGGCATGACTGGGTGCCCCGACGGGACTGACACGCGCTCCACCCATGCGCAACCGCCGACGATGAGTGCGAGAACGGCCGTCGCGAGACGTGCGGTGGTGGTCATGCGACCCTCCTGCCGTGCCGGGCAGCGCCGAACGGCGACCGACCGGCGCATTGGTCGACCCTAGGCCCATCGGTAGCGTTCGCGCCATGGCACGTTTCGACGAGCAGCTCTTCACGGGTGTCGGGGTCGCGCTGGTGACCTTGTTCGACGAGGGTGGCGACGTCGACGTGGCGGCGACCGCCGATCACGCTCGTCGCGTGGTCGGGGCTGGCGTGCGCGGCGTCGTGGTCGCCGGAACGACCGGCGAGGCGGCCGCGCTCGAACCCCACGAACGCAACGCGTTGATCGAGGCGGTCCGAGCTGCGGTCGATGTCCCGGTGGTTGCCGGCACTGGCGCGCCGAGCGGGCGACAGGCTGCGCGCCTCACTCGAGCGGCGGTCGAACTCGGCGTCGACGCCGTGCTGGTGCTCGCGCCACCCTTCGCGACCGATCCGCGCCCGTACTACGAATACGTTGCCGATTCCGCGGGCGACGTGCCGGTGCTCGCCTATCACTGGCCGTTGGTCAGTGCGCCCGGCATCGACGTCGATTGTCTTGGTGATCTCCCGATCGCGGGGGTGAAAGACAGCACCGGAGACGTCGCGCGTCTCATCGCGACCCTCGATCACTTTGCGGGGGCGGTGTACACCGGTAGCCAAGCGATGCTCTCGACTGCGGCGGCGCTCGGTGCCCGTGGTGCGATCCTCGGCATCGCCAACGCCGAACCCGAACTTGCAGTGCGTGCGTGGGCGGGCGACCTCGACGCGCAACGCGAGGTGCAACGAGTCGCGGTCGCAGTCAAGCGCGGTCTCGTCGGTGGACTCAAGGAACACATGGCGACGCAGTTCGCAACGTCGTCGGTTGTGCGCATGGCGTGATGCTGTGCAGTTGCTCCCGCTACCGTGCGCCATCGTGCGAGAGCGATACGTCGTGGCGAGCGGCATGCGGTTCTTCTGCTTCGAGGCTGGTCGGCCGAACGACCCGCTCGTGCTGTTGCTCCACGGATTCCCCGAGATTGCGTTGTCGTGGCGCCACCAAGTCGACGCGCTCGCGCAGCTCGGGTTCCACGTCGTCGCGCCAGACCTTCCCGGGTATGGCCGTACCGACAAGCCTGACGTCACCTACGACATCGATTTCATCAACGGCGCGCTGCGCTCGTTGGTGGTCGCGCTCGGCCATGAGCGAGTTGTGATCGGTGGACACGACTGGGGCGGGATCCTGGTGTGGCAGTTCGCTCGGCAGTTTCCCGAGGTGACTGCCGGTGTGATTGGTGTCAACACGCCTGATCTGCCGCGCAGCCCGATTCCGCCGGTGCAGGCGCTTCGCATGATCTTTGCCGACAATCCGATCTACATCATCCAGTTCCAAGAGCGTGGCCTGGCCGAGTGGGTGTTGTCGTGGGGGCGCGGCCACGACGACTTCATCGAGATGATCTTCATCAACGAGATGCTGAAGAACAAGGACGCGTTCCCACCCGACATCCTCGAGCAGTTCAAAGTCGCGTTCCGTCCCGCCGGGGCGCTCACCCCGCCAATCGAGTACTACCGGAACATGGACCGAAATTGGGAGTTGTCGGCCGCATGGGCGGACCGGACGATCGACGTTCCGTGTCTGATGATCTGCGCCGCCGACGACCCGGTGTTGCCTCCAGCGCTGAGCTTTGGCATGGAGGAGCGCGTCCCGCAACTCACGCGCGTCGTGATCGACGACTGCGGACATTGGACGCAGCAAGAACGCCCAGCCGAAACCACCGCGGCGATCGCGACCTACCTCACTTCCCTCGAACCCTGGTAGTCGCGCGGCGCTCACCGAACATGCGTCCGAAACCGTCGCCGGGCGGCAACATGTGGCGCGTGTTCGCTAGGTCGGCGGGGCGGACCACGATGCATCGGTGAAACGATCGCCGAGCGCGTAGAAGTCGAGCGGGGTTGTCGACAAGATCGTGTCGAGATCGGTGGCCGCGAGTCCGGGATTGTGGTCACGGAACTCGTCGAGCGCATCGGGGAACGCGGCGTCGGGGTGCGGGAAATCGCTGGCCCATATCACGTGATCGGCACCGACGCTCGCGACGGTGCGAGCGCACAGCGGGTCTTCGGGATCGGTCGAGATGACGCACTGTCGAGCGAAGTATTCGGTCGCCGACAACGTCAGCCCGGCGGTTTCGGTGTCGGCCATCCAAGCGATGTGATCGTCCAGGCGCGCAAGCCAGTAGGGCAGCCACCCCGTCCCGCTCTCCAAGAACGCGACCTGCAAGGTCGGGTGGCGTTCGAGCGCACCGTCGAGGACGAGCGAGGCCATCGCCGCCATCTGTTCCATCGGGTGTGACAGCAGGTGGCGCGCTGCGAACGAGCCGAATCGATCGCCACCGATCGTCGGCCCGCCGCGTAGCCCAAGCCCTTCGTGGACGGCGAGCACGAGTCCTGCTGCGGCGAGCGCGGCGAAGAACTCATCGTGCGCGGGGTCGCCGAGGTTGCGACCGAAGAGGAAGTTCGGTCGCGCCATCAATCCGACGAGCTCCAGGCGCCGAGCGTCCGCAACGGCGGCGGTCGCAGCAGCCATGTCGGCAAGTGGGGCGATCCCGACCGCGGCAAGGCGGTGCGGTGCATGTGCACAGTAGGTACCGATCCACTCGGCGTACCCCGCACACGCGTCGACTTGCTGCGCGGCAGTGATGTCCGCTTGAAACGGCACGAACAGACCAACGGATGGATACAACACGGCGGCGTCGATGCCCTGCGCGTCCATGGCCCGGAGATAACTCGGCGCGTCGAAACCGTGCTCCCACTGGTCGGACAGGTCTGCCCCTCCGCATGCCGTTGTCGGCGTCGACGCCGGTAGGTCCATCGGGTTGCGGTCGAGGGACTGCGCCGCGCCGAAGATCCCGTAGGGCTCGATGACGTGGGCGTCGGCATCGACGATCATGTCGTCACACGATTCGTCGCGCGGCCATGCCGCCGTCGAGCGGAATGACCGCGCCCGAGAGGTACGCAGCACCCGGCGAGCAGAGGAACGCGACCGTCTCGGCGATCTCTTCGGCGGTACCGAGCCGGCGCATCGGGTTGTTGCGGGTGACCATGTCGATGATCGCCTGTGGGTCGCCAGTTCCTTCGGCCATGCGCATGAACAGACCTGTGTCGGTCGCCGATGGCGAAACGAGGTTCACGCGTACCCCATCGACGGCATGTTCGATGGCCGCCTGTTTCATGAGGTTCGCGAGTGCGCCTTTCGATGCGCAGTAGGCGCTGTAGGCCGGTTGGCCGATGAACCCGAGCACCGAACCCATCAGCACGACCGACCCACCGCCACTGCGAACGATGTGCGGAATCCCGTGCTTCATGCAGAGGAAGGGACCTTTGAGGTTCACATCGAGGATCCGGTCCCAGTCGTCGTCGGTCGTGTCGGCGAGCCTCGCTCGCTGTTCGATCGCCGCGCTGGCGATCAGGTGCTGGAGCGCGCCGTGACGCTCGACGACCGACTCGACCAGGGCCGCGACTTCCCCTTCTTGGGTGACATCGCATGTTTCCCATTCGCTCGTGAGACCCTCGGCCCGCAACTCCTCGCTCGTTCGCCGCGCGGCATCCTCGTCGATGTCGGCGATGACGATGGTCATCCCCGATTGCGCGAGCCGAGCCGCAATGGCCGCGCCAAGGCCGTTGCCCCCACCGGTGACGATCGCGGTTTCGCTCATCGCAAGGCCGCCAGTCCGCCGTCGACGGGAATCACCGCGCCGGACGTGTACGCGGACAGGTCGCTCGCGAGGAAGAGTGCAGCGGCTGCAATGTCGGCCGCGGTGCCGAGTCGTTTGAGCGGCAGGTTGCCCAAGAGCATTGCGAGAAACGAATCGCGGTCGGGGTTCTCGTCGAGCACCTTGCGGAACCGCGGCGTGTCGATCGAGCCGGGCGCGATCACGTTGGCCCGAATTTCGGGTCCGAACTCGACTGCGAGCTGCTTGGTCAACATCACCAACCCGGCCTTGGCCGCGCCATACGCAGCGAAGCCTTCGCTCCCGATGAGCCCGAGCGTGCTCGCGGTGTTGATGATCGACCCGCCGCCGCCTTCGAGCATGCGAGGGATCGCGGCTCGGCTCGCCCAAAAGATCGCGGAGAGATTCGTCGAGATCGTGAGGTCCCACTCGTCCTCGGTGCATTCGACCAAACGGCCGCTCATCTGGACCGCAGCGTTGTTGTACAGCACGTCGAGCCGACCGAATCGCCCAGCGGTTTGCGCAACCATTCGTTCGGCGTGCACCTGGAGCGACACGTCGGCCTGGAATGCGACGGCCTCGCCACCGATCTCCTCGATCTCGCGCACCGTGTCGTCCGCGCCGTCGCGATTGATGTCGATCACCGCGACTCGCGCGCCGTGGGCAGCGAACAGATTCGCCGCCGCGCGCCCTTGACCCGAAGCTGCCCCCGTGATCAGCGCGACTTTGCCTTCGAGCAAGCGCACCCCCGGAAGGGCCAAACCGATGGGTGGCTCGCTCACGGTGGCAACGCTACGGCGGGGTTCGAAGCGGGTCAACGTCGCCTCGTATCGTCACTCCTGATGGAGTTTCCCGGAGTATTCATCCGCGACGGTGACCAGATGGTGCCGACCGAACTCGCCCGCGGGCCCTGGAACCCAAACGCGCTCCACGGCGGCCCGGTCGCCGGGTTGTGTGGTGCGCTCGTCGAACAACATGTCGACGGCGAGCTTCCGTCGTTCGTCTCGCGTCTCACCGTCGAGTTGCTTCGGCCGGTGCCGCTCGCGCCGCTCCACGTCGAGGTGTCGACTCGACGTCCGGGTCGAAGCGTCGCGTGGGTCGACGTTCAGCTGACCGACTCGGATGGACGAGAGGTTGCGATTGCTCGCGCACTGAGAGTGCATCACGTCGAGAGCCCGCTTCCGGTTGGCGAACGGGCCGACCCCGTCGTCGATCCGATCCCGGGGCCGGAAACGGTTGCGCCCCAAGCGATCGGCATCGAAGGCAACGTCGGGTTCTGGAGTGCGATCGATTTTCGATTGGTCCGCGGCGACTGGATCGATCCTGGGCCGGGCGCCGCGTGGTTCCGGCTGCGGTATCCGCTCATCGCTGGCGAGGTGACGACCCCGTTCGCTCGGGTGTGCGCGGCGGCGGATTTCGGCAGCGGCGTCGGCAATC
>SXGT01256905.1_pt1 | contig 21519 bp, 15 predicted proteins | sample 3176221 | NCBI WGS metagenome assembly SXGT01 (sample SAMN11356862, study PRJNA531348) | freshwater metagenome | isolation source: freshwater sample F1-120 | place: China: Fuxian Lake, Yuxi | collected 2017-12-25
CGGAGCCACCGCTGCCGCCGGAGCCACCGCCGCGCCTGCGGCTGTCGGAGCCGCCGCTGCCGGTGCCGCCGCCGTCGGCGCTGAAGGCTGTGGCGGCGCCACTTCGGCCGCGCCACCCGGGACCTGCAGGTGCAGCACCTGGGCCAGGCCGTCGTGGACGGTCTTGTCCCAGAAGGAAGTGAAATCAAGGCCCTTGCTCTCGACGCGCGGATAGACCGAGAGCTCCCAAGTCTTGCGCACAAACTCAAGGCCGTCGCCCGCCTCTCCCGCCAGCGTCAGCATCGACTCCAAGGCTGAGCGCGTCCCAAAGAGCGGCCGCACCAGCGGCTGCTGGATGGCGACCAAGCCCGGTAGAACCTCGACGTCGGCCCACGCCTCGAGGAAGTGGCTGTTCGGCGCAGCTACCTTGGCCAGCGAGGCCGTCTCGTCCAGGCGATCGCAGAGCGCGATGGAGGTCGGCACCGACGCGATCGCCTTGGCCCAGCGCGCCGCGATGGGGCTGGCGTACGCCGGGTTGACGTCGACCAGGACAAGCCCCTTGACCTTGCCGCCCTCGACGTCAGCCAGCAGGCCCTCGACAGCGCTGCGGTCGCCGCCGTAGCCGAGGAGCGGTCGGTCAATGTCCAGCGTCTTGCCATAGTTGCCGAGCGCCTCGTTGATGGCGTTGACCGCGGTCTGCACCGCGACCTCGCCGCTCCCCGAGATCACCAGCGACTTGCCCTTGTGGGCCAGCAGCAGCTGCGTCCACTGCGCGACCTTGGTCGAGTGCTCGCTGGCCTTGGCGGCGACGCTGAGGTCCGAGCCCGTGGCCTTCGCCACGCTCGCCGCCAACTCCAACGCCAGCGGAGCGATCTGCGAGGGCAGCACGCGCACCCGCTCATCGCAGTTGGCGCCGGCGAGCGAGAGCTGCGACTCGACCTGCACGAGGTGCGACAGCGTGTTGCGTTTGCCCGTCAGCTTGCGATTCAGCGCCGCTTGGCGGCTCCACCACACAGGCGCCAGCCAAGTGCCCAGATAGTCGGCGTCGAAGCTGACCACGACCTCGGCGCGGGCGAAGTCGAACAGCGGGACGCCAGCGACGCCGTGGGTCAGCTGGTGAGCAGCGCGAATCGCCGAAACGTCGTCGTCGTCCACCACCACGTGGCGCGCGCCAGGATGCGCCGCCAGCAGCTTGCCGAGCGCTGCCTGGCTGGCCGGGCCGCTCAGCGCCTGCGTTACGATGGCGAGGCCGGCGCCGTCGCCGCGGAACGCGGCCAAGGCCTCAAGGGCCGCCTTGTCGAAGTCCTTCCAGCTTGCAGCCTTGCCACCGATCATCGGTGCGCGCAGTCGGTCGCCATCGTACAGGTCGATGACGCTGGCCTGGCCGCGAGCGCAGACGCCGCCGCCAGAGTACGGGTGCTCGGGGTTGCCCTCGATCTTGATGGGCCGACCGTCGCGGGCCTTGACCAGCAGGCCGCAGCTGGCGGCGCACCCGCCGCAGGTCGTGGCGTAGTACACCGGCACGCCTGCGGTGATCTGCTCGGGCTTCTGGACGTAGGGGATGATCTTGTCGACGGGGCGACGAGCGCAGCCCGCGGCGACGCCGGCGGCGGCGAAGCTGGTGCCGAGCACCTTGAGGAAGTCCCGGCGAGCGACTTCGCTGCCGTCCCCAGCACGCGGCGCGGCGCCGAACTCGACGTCGGCCGCCGCCACAGCCTTGGCGTCGCGACGCAGCTCCTCCACGGTCTGGAAGTAGCGGCGGGGCGCACCGGCGCGGTCGCCGGCGGGGGTGTTGCGGTTATCGTGGTTGCCGTCCATGGGCTCCTCACACGGCCGAGTATCTGCTCGGCGCTCGCTGTCTTCGCGCTCGGGGCCTCACCATCGGTGCAGCCCCGCCCGAATGCGTGTCATCTGCTGGCAACTCGCAGGGTTTGGCGACTGTTTCCGCCTGCGTAGCAGCCTGGGCCGCAGCCAGGGACGCACCCTGGGCGGCGCCGCGCGCGGCTCAGTGATGGCATCCTGAGCAGTCCAGCGAGGCGTTGATCTTTTTGTGGGCGAGGTGCGCCGGCGGGTTCGCGGTGTAGTCGCGGTGGCAGTTCACGCACCAGCCCATCGCCAATGTGTTCTGCTGCTTGACCACCTCCATCTCCTGGATCGGTCCATGGCAGGTCTGGCAGGCGACGCCGCGGTTGACGTGGCGGCTGTGGTCGAAGGACACGTAGTCCGGCAGCTTGTGAATTCGCACCCACTCGATTGAGGCGCCGGACTTGTACGCCTCGTGGATCTTCTTGATCTCTGGCGAGTCCGGCTTCACGAGCTTGTGACAGTTCATGCAGACGTTCACCGGCGGGACACCGGCGTGCTTGCCCTGCTCGGCTCCGAAGTGGCAGTACTTGCACTCGATCCCGAGATCGCCCGCATGCAAGCGGTGCGAATAGGCGATCGGCTGCACTGGCTGGTAGCCCTTGTTGTACTCGGGTAGCTGAGCGTCGATCTGATCGCAGCCCGTGGCCAGGAGGCTGCAGATCGCGGCCGCAGTGACGCATACGCCGCGCAGGGATCCGCGGGCCTGTCGTCGCCGCTCGGCGCTACAGAGATGGGGAGTAACTTGCATCATGGGGACTTCCAGGTGGACACCCTTTCGGGCCGCAGGCGAACGAGCGAGCCGTCCGCGCCTCCGGGAGCGAGCTGCACCCGCCTGTGGGGCCGTCCAAGGGCGTCGCACGGACGCTTGCGGCTGCAGGCTGGGTCGCGGCCACCCCGGCCGCAGACGGCGCGCTTTATTCCAGAGAACGCGCTGCAAGTCCAGCCCACCGCACGTCGAATCCGACGGACGCCGGCGCGTGCCGCACCCTGCGGCGACCGGTCGCCACAAACGATCCGAGATCAAGAGAGATTCGGAGCGCCCTGCCAAGCCCTCGGCGCGCCAATGAGGCGACTGCGAGGTCTCCCGCGTTACTCGGGGTCTTCGCGCCCGCTGGCCGAGGTGCGATGGTAGCGCAGGTCCGTAGAGCCGCTGGCGCGGTTGCCAGCGTCGCCGGCCGTCTCCGAGTAGAGCAAGACGCGGCGATGCCCGGTGGCCCGCGCGACGTCGAGCGCCACCTCCGCTCGCGTGTACAGCTCGCTGCCATCCGCGGAGTCGCCTGGGAAGACAGCCACCCCGGCGGTGAAGGTCACGCGGGCCGCGTCTGCCCCAATGGCCTCCAGGGTCTCTGGCCGCGCCGAGAGGCTACGCCAGAGCTGGTAGAGGAGTCGACGCGCCTCAAACGCCGTGATGTGGTGCAAGATCAGACCGAAGCGGTCGTCGCCAATGCGCGCCACCGTGTCTGACCGCCGCAGCGCCTTGCGCAGGTGATCGGCGATGTCGCGCAGCAGTGCTCGCACGAGCAGCCGCCCCACCCGCTCCTCCAGCGCCCGGAAGCCATCGAGGTCGATCACCGCCACCGCCATCGGCATGCTGGCGCGCGAGCTGAGGCGCACCGTCGGGTCGAGGCGAGAGAAGAAGACGTTGCGACCCGGCAGCCCAGTCAGCGGGTCCACGGCGGCCAGGCTGTGGTGGACGTCGCGGCTGCGCGCGCGTCCGATCAGCCGCGCTGCCGCACGCGCTGGGTCGCTCCGCAGGCTGAACACCTCGTCGAAGCCGGCGGCGAGGCAAGACTCGACGTCTTCGGGGCTCGAATCCGGCATCAGCACCGCCACGGCGGGCATCCGCTGCGGCGCACGCTCGCACATGCGCAGCCAAGCCTCGGTCAGGTCGAGGCCGTCCTCCAGCCGCCACACGACGATTGCCGCCCCGTCGACGAAGGCCTGAAAGGCGATCTCCGCTGGCGGCGCCTTGGCGCAGCTGTAGCCGCGCTCTTGAAGCGCGGCGGCGAGGCCGTCGATCCACGGCTCGCCCGTCGCCGGCAGCACGGCATGTTGGCTACGGGCGGTGGGCAAGCGAAAGTCGAACTGCTGCATCGCGCTCCTCGTACAGGCTCGGCGCAGTTGGCGGTCGGCGAGGCACAGCGCGCCGGGCTAGCGCCCACGAACTACTTGCACACGTTGGCTTTGCCAGGGGTGCCGGCGTCCTTGGAGACGCAGCATTTGGTCGCGCCAGCGCATGTGTTGGCGGCGTCATTCTCGACGCAGACGTTGACCTCCGGGCAGTTGAGCTTGCTGCAATCCCACTTCAAGGAGTTGAAACCGGCCCCAGGGCCGTACGAACAGGCGTTGGTCGCCTTCTGCCAGCAGTTCTTCTCGTCGTTGCTCTTCGGATCGAAGCAGGTGCTCAGCAGCATCATCGCGGCGCCGGCGTTCCACGGCCAGTCCTCTTCGTAGTGCGCCTTGTCGACGACCTTGCCCACCTTGTTGATCAGCAAGAGCTGGTCGCTGACGTTGTCGAGCGAGAAGCCACCGCTCTTGCCACTGTCGACCCACCCATAGAAGGCATCGATATCGTTATTTTTCTTTCGATCGCGGGTCCGGCAGAACACCTCAAAGGCGCCGGGTTGCAGGACGAAGGCGTCGACGCCGGGCGCCAAAGTCGGCGACTCGGCAGCGGCCTGGCTGCAATACGGCCCCGACGGCCCGCCCTGACCGTTGCCCCAGGTGACCGACGTCGCCTGCATCGCGTGGCCCTTGCCGCTGCTCTCGGCGACCGTCGTGCCCTGACCCTCGTCCAACCGCAGCTCGACCACGTCGCCAGACATCGCTTTGCTCCAGGCCACCTGCGGGCCGAAGTGGCGCATGTACAGCTCGGAAGACGCCATCTGCACCGACCGGAAGCGCGCGGTCGCCGGCCGCACGACCTGGCCACTGGCCATTCTGCTGCCGCCGACCGTCAGCACCTGCGTCCAGCCCGCCTGAGGCGGCCAGGTCGAGCCAGCGCCGATGTCTGTGCCGCGTCGGCCGTCAAAGAATGACCGCACCTCGCCAGAGGCGCGCATCGTCACCGCAATGTGCTGCCACTTGTCGGCTTTCGCCGGCCCGAGCTCGACCTCCACCTCGTTCACGTTGCCGATCACGAAGAAGAGCTTGCCGCTGTGGTAGCGGAAGTTGGCATGCCAGCCATCGGCTGCGCCGAGCGAGACGAGGTCCATGCAGGGCACAGTCGCGCCCTTGCTGGTACAGCCGCCGACGGGCTGCGGGTTGGCGGGCAGGTAGATCCAGCTCGAGAGCGACACAGACTTTAGCTCCGGGGTGCTCGCCTTATTGAGCGTCACCACCACCGAGCCGTTGCCGTTGAGGCGCATCGCCGAGCAGCTGCCTTCGACCGAGCATGCCACGCCGCAGCCATCGCCGCTGGCGGTGTTGCCGTCGTCGCAGAGCTCGTTGGGCTCGATGCGCGCATTGCCGCAGACCGGCAACAGCTTGTGGACCTCCTGAGCCGGTTTGGTCGGCAGCTTGCAAGTGCCGCCCGGGCAGTCGACGTTGCTCGTGCACGACTGGCTGGTCGCGTTGCTGCATGCTCCCGGCTTCTGGACCGGCTCATCACGGAGCTCCCAGCCCTGCAGGTCGATCGGCTTGCCCGTCGGGTTGTGCAGCTCAAACCACTCGCCGATGTCATTGCCGGCGTCAGCGTCCGGATTCGCCATGATCTCGCTTACGAGCACCGTGCCCTCAGGCTGCGGCTCGGGCTCCTTCTGGCACAGGGCGTCGCAGCCGTCGCCCGGCACCAGGTTGCCGTCGTCGCACTGCTCGATCTCCTGGTTCAGCTTGCCGTCTCCGCACTTGGGCTTGGCTACGCACTCGCCGGCCATGCACCACAGCTCGGTGCCGCACAGGGTCTTGTCGACCTTGTTGGTCTTCTTGTTGGCCTCTTTGCATGGGTTGATGCAGCTGGGATTGCTGCCGCTAGGCGAACCGAAGTCGCCGTCGCCATAGGGCGACTTGCCCAGGCACCACTGCTCGCCTTTGTCGTTCGCCTTGGCCTCATACTGGGTCGGATCGAGGGCGACGCTGTAGCCCGGCGAGAGCTCGAAGCCATCATTCTCACAGCCCGCCTGCGGCTTGACCGGATCGCAGAGCAAGCCCTTGCCGTAGTAGCTCACCTCGTCGATGACCTTCTTGTTCCACTCGAGCACCAGCGAGTCCACCTGATTCGCCAGCGTGATGTGGTTTCCATAGGCGTATGCGACGTTGGTGCCGCCGTTCTTCGCTTTGTCGGTCGATCGGCCGAGCACCAAGTAGCTCTTGGGGGCGATCCAGAGCGACTTGCCGTTGCCGATGACGTGATTGTCGGCCGCTGCGTCGCGCAACACCCAGCCGTTGATATCGATCTTGCTGTCGGTGGTGTTGTAGACCTCGACCCACTCCCCCAGCGAGTCCTCGACCTTGTCCGGGTTCATCATCATCTCGGTGATGATCAGTGCGCCCGGCGTCACCGACTCGAACAGGCAGTTGGCGCTGCAGCCGTCGCCCGGCAAGGCGTTGTTGTCGTCGCACTCCTCGTAGGCATCGACGCTGCCGTTGCCGCAGGTCTTGCTGTCGCAAAAGTCTCCGAACCCGTCGCTATCGCTGTCTTTTTGGTCTGGGTTCGGGAAGCTCGGGCAGTTGTCGCAGAGGTCGCCGACGTCATCTGCGTCGCCGTCTTGCTGAGTCTGGTTCGGGACGGACTTGCAGTTGTCGCAGAGGTCTCCGACGGTGTCCTTGTCGCTGTCCGCTTGGCCGGGGTTGCTGACGTACGGGCAATTGTCGACCTCGTTCTTGATGTTGTCGCCGTCCTGATCGCCACCCTTGGCCACGCAGGTCTCGTTCTTAAGGCCAGGCGAGCCAAAATCACCTGCCGTTCCCAGCCACTGGCCCTGTCCATCGCACCAGTACAGACCCTTGTCGTTGAGGCCAGCGTCGTAGTAGCTGGTGTCGAGCTGCAAGGACTTGCCGGTCTTGGGCGTCGGGTTGAGGCCACCGTACATCACCTTGTCGATGAGCGTACCGTTGTTCGACAGCGAGATCGTGTCCGAGGTGTCGTCTAGCGCGATCACGACCTTGCCGTCGGCGTCCGTCCAGGCGACGTTCACCGTGACCTTGCCGTTGAACAGTGGGTTCTTGCTGGCACCGAAGACGAGCGTCTGGCTTGGCTGAATGGCGATCTTCGGCACCGCGGGCAGCGTAAAGGTGCCACCCTTGCCGGTCGTCAAGACCCAGCCGTTGAGGACCACCTCCTTGCTGTCGACCGAGTGGATCTCCACCCACTCGCCGAGCGGCACCTCGTCGGTTTTCACGAAGATCTCGGTGATAAAGACCTTGGCTGGGATGATCTTGGCGAGCTTGCACTCCTCGCAGCCGTCGTTCAGGGCGCTGTTGCCGTCGTCGCACTGCTCGCCCGTGTCCAGCTCGCTGTCGCCGCACTTCTGCGGGTCACAAGCGTCACCCGTGGCGTCACCGTCGACGTTTTCTTGCAGCTTGTTGGTGGCATCGATGCAATTGTCGCAGGCGTCACCGATGCCGTCCTGGTCCTTGTCCTCCTGCAGCGGGTTCGGTGAATTCGGACAGTTGTCCTTGCCGTCCTCGACCTCGTCCTTGTCGCCGTCCGGCGGCTTCGGGCACTCCGGGTTCTGCACGCCCGGCGTACCGAAATCTCCAGAGCCCATCAGGTCCTTGGCCGCACACCAAGTGAACTCGTACTTGTCGTTCTTCTTGGCGTCGAGCTTGAATGGATCGAGGTTCGCCGCCTTGCCATCGAACTCAGCCGGCGACGGCCAGAATGACGACGACCACGCCACCTCATCGATGGTGGTCGAGCCGACGCGGATCGACACCGCGCCGTCGAAGTTGGTGAGCAGCACCGTGTCATAGACGTAGTCGGGATAGATGCCGCCGTTCAGCGCCTTGTTGCCCGAGTTGGCGATGAATCGATAGCCCTTCGGCGGCACGAACAGCGAACAGCCGCCGATCTTGTGCGACTTGCCGGTCTTGGGGTCATAGACCTCCAACCCGCCGATCGGCACCGGCGTGCTGCCCGGATTGTAGATCTCGAACCACTCGCCATAGTCATCAAACACAGCCTTTGGGTTCATCATGATCTCGGAGATCACCAGCGCGCCAGGCGCCAGCCCCGCATCGACCTGCTGGCAGCCAATGTCGAAGTCCTTGTAATCAATGTCGCTGCTGCTGGAGTCGACGGTGTCTACGCCCTGGTCCGGCGGATCGACGACGTCTGGCTGCTTGCAGAGGGCCTCGTAGTCGCTGCAGCAGTCGCCGGCGCCACTACAGAGGTCGTCGCACTGACACTTGGCGGCGCCGTCGTACTTGCCGCACTTGCCCTGACAGGTCGCGCCGACCGTCGCGTCGGTGTCTCCGACCGACGTCTCGCCGCTGTCCACATCAGCCACCACCGGCTTGCAGATCTCGACATAGTCGGCGCAGCAATTGCCCTCGTCGCCACAGAAGTCGTGGCACTGGCAGGGCGCGCCCAGCTTGTACTTGCCGCAACGTCCGACGCAGCTCTTGGGGTCGGTCGGCACCTCGGAGATGTCTGTGGCATCTGGCGTTGAGGTCTCGACCGTGTCGACGGTGTCTTCCACCGCGACGTCCTCTGGTAGCTCAGGCTCTACGTTGTCGGCCTCGGTGTTGCCGTCGACAGGGTCGACCGCGTCTTGGTCTGTGTAAGCGGTGTCGCTGCCGACGTCGGTGGTGCCGCCGCCGCCGCTGTCCACCGTGCCGGCGTCCGTCGCCCCGCCAACCTCCGAGTCGGCCGCTCCCACATCGCCGGTCGGCTGATCGGTGTCGGTGGCCGCCTCTTCGCCGCCACAGGCGGTCACCGTCAGCGTCACGATCGCAGCGAGCGCTGCCGTCCAACGCTGCCAATTTGAGGCCAGAGGCAAGGCATCCATGTGCACTCCGCGTTCAGCAGGCCCACTCCACGTGGCCCGCTGGGACGAAGTAGGTTAGTGCACCCCGCGCCCTTGGCGCAAGGAAGCGTTGGAAGGAATCGAGCCTTGTCGTTCGCGCCGCTCTAGGCCGCGAGGGCCGTCGACACGGCGCCCGCCCACGCTGCCACGTCAGCGTCTGAGCGTACGACCAGCGCGAGCGCCTCTGTGACGTCGCTGGCCGCCACCTCGCTGGCACCACGCGCCTCCGCCAGATGGCGCGCCTCGACCGCCGCCAAGCACAACCGCGCCGCCAGGACCGCGAGGCCATCGTCAAGCGCGCCCACCGCCACCGCGATCGGCAGCTCGTCGGCGACCAGATCGCGCAACAGCACCTGCGCCTCCGTGGTGAAGGGCTGCGGCGCGTCCTGACCCAACGCCAGCCGTCGCAGCGCGGCCGCTAGCCGGTACAGGCGAGCTGCGTCTACCACCTCCCCGCCTGCCTCAAGCTGCTGCGCTCGATCTCGTAGTGGCGCCTCGAGCACCGAAGCTGAGCCCGCGATGGCTTGCGCCCCAGCGGCGGCGGCTTCCGCAGCGGCCAGCAGCGGAGCGACACCAGCCAGGCGCAGCGGGGTCGAGACGTGAGGCCCCTCGGCCAGCGCCGCAGCCTGCTCGTCGCCGGCGGCCGCGGCCCGGGCGGCTGCGTCGCGGAGCCACACCACGGCCGCCAAGGTCAACGCTGCTGTGTCGCGCGCTCGATGGGCGTCGCCGCACGCGACGAGCTCGTCCTGCAACTCGTAGAACCGATCGGCCTCCACAGGCACCCCGGCGGTCCAGGTCGGCGGCCACGCGATGGACCGCACCTCTGCGCCCTCGCTCAGCAGACCGCGCACCTCGGCTTCTCGTGCCACCCACGGCTCAGCGCTCGCCCGCGCCCGGTCATAGCCGTGGCACGCCAAGAGCAGGCTGACGTGCACGCCGCGCGGCGACCGATGAAACCGCAGCGGGAATTGGCGGCACGCCACCGCTTTGGTCGCCGCGCCATGATCGGCATGGATCTCACAGAGCCCATCGTCGCGCTGCGCGACGCAGCGTCCGCCGTCTCGGGCCATCCCGACGTATGTCCTGCCGTCGAATTCCAGCTCCTCCGTCAGCTCGCCACCGCTGCGCGGACCGCGCGCCGCCAACGAGAGCGCCTCGACGCGCACCCGATCGCGCCCGTTGAGCGGGCCAAGGAACGTCGCGCCGCAGCAACGACCGGTGCCCACACAGGCGTGGCGCGGCGGATCGAGGCCCTGCAGCCAGTGCAGCGGCTCGCTCGCCATCGGCGTCGACCACGTCCCGGTCAGCCGCAGCCGTTGCTGCGTGCGTGGGCCATCTAGAAGGTACAGGCGAGCCAGGGCCGAGAGCCGGCGGCCCGCCGCTCTTTCGTCGCCGCTCTCGTGCGCCACAAGTGCGGCCCATGTCGCGCCCGCGGTCAGGCGTTGCAGGAACTGGCCGTCGCCGACACCGAGGCGCAGCCGTCGGCGCAGCGCGGCATCGTCGATCACCAGCCTGCCGCCTTCGTCCCGGGCGACACGCAACCCCGCACGGAGGCGGTAGCGCGCCATGTCGGTCTCCCTCGCCGCCCATCACCCGCGACTGACCGCCGTCGCGTCGGGCCGCCGTAGCGGGCAGGGCCTGCGGTGACGCGGCAGAGCAGCTCCGCAGCCGTCGATGATACAGCTACCAGCGGTCGTCTGCGCCAGCGCCCGAGCGGTCAGCGCCAAGCCCATCGGCCCCGCTGGCCGCCCACTCCGCCTAGGCGCGCGTCTTGACGTCCAAATCGACGCCGATGTCTGGCACTGGGAACTCGTCGTCCGGCGTGTGGCTGAGTGCCGCCGGTGCGCGGACCGACGCCGGCGCCGCGATGCCCATCTTGGCCTTGAGCGCCGCCAGAGCGTCATCGGTGCCGCTGGTGGCCTCCAGAGCCTTGAACTTGTCCTCGAGGTCGGTGTTGGCGAGGCTCCGGCTCAGATCGCCCGCGGCTTCGGCCTCGGCCTCGGTCTGCTCGACCTTCTCGGTCATGCGCTCGAAGGCGTCGAAGGCCGAGTTGTCGTTGAGGCCGCCCATCGTCGACTGGATGGTCTTCTGGGCCTCAGCGCGCTTGGAGCGGGCGATGAGCAGGTCCTTCTTGCGCTTGGCCTCGCCGATCTTGAGGTTGAGTTGGTTGAGCGCCTCGCGCAGCTGCTCGGTGGCCTGCTTCTGCGCCACCCACTGCGTCTGCCACTGCTCGGACTGACCGTCGGCCTCGGTCTTGCGCGCGAGCGCCTCGCGGGCCAGCCCTTCGTCTTCCTTCTGGAGCGCCAACATCGCCTTCTTCTCCCAGTCCGCCGCGGTCTTTTTCGACTCGGTGTACTTGGCGTAGAGGCGCTTCTCGTCGGCGATGGCGATCGCCACCTGCTTCTTGGCTGTGATGAACTGCTCGCGCATATCAATCAGCAGCTGATTCAAGAGCTTCTCGGGCTCTTCCGCCTTGCTCACCATCGAATTGATGTTCGAGCGCAGCAAGAGGCCGATGCGATTGAACAGGCTCATCATCTTCTCCCGAACCGCGATCTCTCGACCCATCGCGGTATGCGCCCACGGCGCGTTCGAAGGTGGAGGTCTCGGCCTCAGGCCGTCTGCAAGAGCTCCGTTAATACGTCGTGGTGCTCAACGATGGCGAGGGTCAAGGAGTCGATCGCGGCGAGAAACTCGTTCTCGTCGAGGTTCTCGGCCTGCATGACCTCGACCGCCACCACGGCGTTGTCCTCAAGCGCATAAGCGCCCTGCACCATCTCGCTGCCGTTCAGCTGCAGCATCTTCCGAAAGAGCGCCGCCACGCGTGTGTCGTCCATCTGTGGGACATCAAAGAGCTTGCAGCGAAAGACCACCAGGGGATCGGTGTGCTGGACCACGATCTGGGCCCCACCCCACGCCGGGTCGTGCAGCACCCAAGTGCCTGGCGCCGGCTCATCAACGTCAATGCCGCTGATGACGATGTACTGCTCGATGTCCTCGTGCGTCCGAGCCATGCTGACTTGCCTCCTCTCTACAGACGCGACCGGTGATGACTGGCCGCCGCTCTTGCCGTCTGTCTTTGCGGGGCTCGGCGCCCCTTAGCCGGACAGAGTGTCATGTTTCCGATTTTCCCCAACCAGAGCCGCCCCCAATTCAGCACTCACGGCGCCCAATTGGGGAGCGTTCTCAGGCGCGGTGGCCGTCGGTGCTCGGCGCCCACGCCGGCCGGCTGCCATGCCGTAGGCTGCGATGTTAGCGCCAATGCGCGGCCATGGTCAACGCGGCCAGCGCCGGTTTGCTGTGGGCGCGGACGACGCTACCATGGTCTCGATCGCCGCCGGCTGGCTCGGCGAGGAGGTTGGCCTCGACCCATGTACGCCACTCCCCAGAGCGCTCCTTGGTGCTGTCATTGGGCCCAAGGTGCGCTGACCGCCGCGTTTCTGTCAGCGTTCTTGGCCTGCGAAGCCACGGACGCCGCCCAGGAAGGAGCCGATGGCGCGCCCACGGCTGCGGCGCCGGCGAGCCCCTCATCGCGTCTCACCGGGCGGGCCACCACCGAGTCAGCCAAGCTGCCCATCTCGGCGGTGCGAGCTGCCGTGGAGGCTGAGACGCGTGCCGTGCGGGCGATCGTGGCCGGCACCGCAGCGATCGGGCCGCTGCTCGGTGGCACCAACCGGGCGCTTCAGGAGCGCGGCTATTTTCGTCGCGTCCCCGCCAACCCTGCGCTGGAGGCGCTGCAAGCGACCCTGCGGCAGGGGGCCATCGCCGCTGGTCTGGAGGTACGCGCCCTAAAGGTCACGCCAGATCCGCGCGCCAGCACCCCGCTCCTGCCGCGCGTCGCTGCCGATCAGGCCTGGGAGGTCAAGGCCGAGGACCTGCTCGGATCGATCGCGCTGCAGCTTGACGTCGTCGCCGACGACGAGACCATCGCGACGTTTCTCAACCACTTGCCTGTGCGCCTTGAGCGCCTGGTCTGCGCCCAGCGCCTGACACGGCAACCGGGTGGCGTCGTTCGCATCGAGGCGCTCGCTTGGCATGAGCGACCGGCCGAGGTCGTCCAGGTCGACGTCGAGTGGCCCTCCGCCGACGACTGGCTCCGCAGCGCTGGGCACGATCCGAGCGACCCGCGCCTGCGCGCCGACCCAGAGCTTGTGCGGCTGCGGGCCGCGGTGCGTCTGGGCCGCGAGCTGCTGCCTGACGTCCGCGCCGTGCTCATCTCGAGCCATGACCTCAAGCGTTGGCCCGCCCGCTACGCCGCCCTGGCCCGCACGAGCCGCTGCGTCGCCGCCGCCGATGGTGCGGCGCTGGTCGCCGCGATGGGCCCAGCGCGCTGACCGCCCTCGGGTTGCGCGCGATTCGCTTGCCGCGGCGCTGCTGCCGATGCTCGAGATGCTCGTCTTGGGCGGCGTGCTCGTCACGGGCGTCGCCATCGCTGTGGCGCCACAGGTCTGTCGGGTGATCTGCCGCGTCAGAACTTGATGACGAGGCCGCCCGTGCCGGCTGCGTACTTGGGCGGCGCTGGCTCGGAGTCGCCGAGCAGCACGGCGGCTGTGACCGAACCCGCGACCACACCGCCCACCAGCGCCCAGAGCCACCACTTCCGCAACACGCTCTCCGTGCGAACCGTCGGCTTGTCGTGGCCTTTTTGCAGTTCGGGCGCGGCAAAGACGTCAGCGACCATGGCGTCGATGGTCGCCTTGTCACGCTTGAGCCAGCTGATGTCACGCTCGACGCGCTTCAGCACCTGACGGCCCGCCAAGTTGGCCAGCGCCAGCCGCACCTGGACCTTGTCGCGGGTGCCCGAGCTCTGCAAGACGACGGCCACATTGGCGTTGAGCAGGCCCTGTGCTGCTGAGAGATCATTGGGCTCGACGGCGCCCTCGAAGACTTCGGCGAGCTTGACCCGCAGCGCATCCCACGCCGGCTTGCGCCGCGCCGTCTGCAACTCGAAAGGCACGATGACGTCTGGCCCGGTCACCTGCTGGAGGCGGCCGACTCGGCCGTAGCCGTGCTTGGAGATGCGGATGTACTGCGGTCCTATCGCCGACTTCACAAACGCTGGCGACAGCCCACAGTAGCGCCCATTGACCCACACGTCGGCGTTGGGGACCGAGGTTCGCACCTCAAAGGTCACGTCCGGCCGGAGCGCCCACTCTTCTCGAGCCTTGCGGTAGTTGGCCTGAATCGCGTCGCTAAACTTCGCAACGTCCAACACAAACCGCGGCCGAAACTCCACGCCGCGCACCAGCGCCTTGTAGCCGCGATCGGCGCTGCCCATGCTCAGCAGCGCGACGCCTTGCAGCAGCATGGCCTCTTCGATGGGATCGTCCTCGGTGGCGTGGCTAAAGCTCGAGAGGTACGCCGTCACCGCGCTCTCGAAGTCCTCGGCTGCCTGCGTGAAGTCGCCAGCGTCGAGCGCCTTGCGCCCCGCCAACAAGAAGGACCGGCCACTGCGAACATTAGTGATGTCGGCGTCTTCTCCGCCGACGTTCAAGCTCTCGTCCGGGTCGCGGTAGCGCAATTTGGCGTTGGCGCGTAGCGCCCGGCGGACATCGTGGGCGATCTCGTGTTCGACGACGTCATCGGGCGACAGGTCGATGAGGGTGACGGACTCCCGCTCGTCAGCGCTCGACGGTGCGGCGGTCCCTGCGATCGCGGCGAAAACCACGAGGACCAGGGCCCCCATCGTCGACGATCGCCGTGCGCCTATCATCGCGCAACGCTCGCTTCAGCGCCCTGGCGGGCCCGGACGGACTCCAGCAGCGAGGCCAGCCGCGACAGCAGCTCACTGATGACGAACGGCTTGTCGATGTGGTCATCGGCGCCGTAGAGCGGCGCCGTCATCTCGTTGAGGTTGGGGCCGATCGCCGTGAGCATCAGGATGCCGACGTCCTCGAACTCAGCTCTTGCGCGCAGCGCCCGGCAGACCTCCCAGCCATTCATCTGCGGCATCATCACGTCGAGGATCACGAGCTCAGGGGGGCTGGCGATCGCCTCCCGCAGCGCCTCCTCACCGTCGTGGACGAGCGTGACGTCGTAGCCGGCGCCCATCAGCGTCATCCGCAGCATATCGGCGATCTCAAGGTCGTCCTCGGCGACGAGGATCTTGGCCGCGCGCTGGTCCTGAGTGACGCTCATTTGGCTGCTCCCACGCGGCCCTGCGTCCGCCACTGCCGATCTCTGACTGCCGAACCCTGCTCTGACCGCGTGCCATGCGCTCCGCTCGCCGGGGCCATCATGCGCCTAACCGGCGCGTCGCTCAATCCTCCTCGCTGCCAGCGGACGCGTCATTTGCCTTGAGCACGATCTCCTTCGCCTTTGCGGCGTCTGGGTCGCTGCTTCCCAAAATCATGGCTGCCTTCTTCGCCTGGTCCCGCGCAGTGTTGTAGCTCTTTTCCTTCAAGTGACGCTCCGCGTCCTTGAGCATCTGCCGCGCCGCCGCCTTCACTTTGTCGTCGAGCTCCATCGCCGCCGAGCTGTCCGGGTCGTAGTTCATCGCCTCCTGCACCGCCTCGTGCGCGGCGTCGAAGCGCTTGGCCCGGAAGGCCTGATCCGCCGCCGCGACAAAGGCTGCGCTCACCTTCTTGACCAAGAACGGCGCGTGATGGCCGTCGATCCGCTTGTCCGCTTCGTAGGCCTTGACCCACGCCTTGCCGGCCTTGCCCGGATTATTCGCACTGGCCTCCGCAGCCTGGAAGCCCTCCGCGACCTCGCGCATGGCCTCACGATCGCTCGTCGCCTTGGCCTTGTCCTTTCGGCTGAAGCCACCGTCGACCACCTGGCTGAGCGCAGCGTCGGCGTTGCTCCATTGCCGGTTGTGGTAGGCGGTGTTGGCCGTCGCGAACAGCGCCTTTGCGTTGCCAGAGCCACCCTCGGCCGCCTCGCCACCTTCCTTGCCGGGTTTGGCTTCGGTCGGCGTAGCGCCCGCCGCCCCTTGCTTGTCAGGGGCGGCTCGGGCCGGGCCCCCTGGCGCCGCCGTGCCCTCGACCATAGCCCCGACCTGCTGCTGCAGCAGCTTGGCCTCTTGATGCTTCTCGTCGACCTCAAGGATCGCTGCCAGCGCCGCCGCAGCCTCCGACTTTTTGCCGCCCTCGACCGCCGCCCTCGCCTTCCCGAGCTGGTCGCGGATGAAGGCGTCTTGTGCGCCCTTGAGCTCCTCGCGGGCCTCGGAGTACTGCTCAGACGAGCTCGGCACGTCTCTGAAGCGAGCCATCGCCGCCGCTAGGTCGCCCTTCTTGAGCAAGTCCTTGCCCTCAACGATCGCCTCCTCTGCCTCTAGCTCATCACCGGCCTTTGCCAGGAGCCCTTTGATCTCGGCGTCATCTGGCGCCTCTTTCCGCGCGATCCGCAGCTTGTCCGTCGCACCGGCCCAGTCGCGCTCTTCGATCAGCGCTTGGGCCTGCGCGATCAACTCGGTCACGCTCTTCGACGGCGGCGCACCCTCCTCGGAGCTGGCGCTGCTCGTGCCCTCGTCGGTCTTGCTCATCACTAGCCACGCCGCGATCGCGCCGCCGCCGAGCACCAACAAGCCCGCACCAGCGATGGCGACCCAGAGCCCCGTATTCCTCTTTGGTTTCGCCCCACTGCTGTCTTGCTTCTTCGCAGCGGCTTCGGCCTTGGGGAAGTCGCGGGCGCGCTCGACCGCGGCGCCGACGACGTGGAACTCCATCACGGAGGTCCCGATCTCAATCTGGTCGCCAGAGCGCAGCTTTTGACGCGCCACCCGCTCGCCGTTGACGTTCGAGCCGTTGGCGCCACCCATGTCGATGATCTCAACCGTATCGCCGCGGCGCAGGAGCCGAAAGTGCTTCCGCGACACCGCCGGATCGGCGAGGACGATCTGGCAGTCCAGGCCACGCCCGACAAGCTGCTCGCCCTCGTGCAGCCGATGCACCTTGCCGCGATCGGGCCCGGAAACGACGCGAAGCTCGATTGGGATGCCACCCTCGGCCGCGCTCGACGCCGCCGGCGGCGGCGGCGCGAAGGAGTCCGAGTCCACCATGCGGGTCGCGTCCTCCTCCTGAGATCCGAACGCGGAGGGATCGTGGAGCATCTTCGGCGGTCCGCCGTAGCCTGCCGGTGGCTGGGGAGGCGCCGCTTGCGGCGGCGGCCGAGGCGCTGGCCGCGGCGCTGCGGCGGGCGCAGGGCGCGCCGCTGCAGGAGGTCGCGGTGGTGGCGGGGCGGCGCGCGGTGGTGGCGCAGGAGGCCGAGAGGGCATCGTGGTCGGTTGGTTCAAGTCGTCGACCAGATCCATCGCCCGCGTCGATTCAACTTCCTCGTCAAAGTCGGCTAGCTCGTGACCGCGGCCTCCGCCAAAGCCAACACCACCCCTCCGTTCGTTCGTCATGACCGGTCCTTGCCCGCGGTGACGGCAGTTGGCCAACCCCGACCACACGCATGCCGCGCCCCGGCTGGCGAGGGGCCGCTCGCGTCGGGGTAGCATAGATCGGTCATCACATCAACGCTACGAAATGGCCCGTCGGCGCCCGCAGCTGCGACGCCAAGAAGGCGATTCAGCAGCGATCGCGACGGCTTCGCCTGTGGTGGAGGGTGTCGCTATGCGACGACCCGCTCCCTGGTGACGCCACGAGCGTCGCTCCGCGCTCCTGCGAGAGCGGACGCACTAGCCAGCGACGACGACGTCGATGTAGCGACGACCGCGGTTGACGCGGAAGGTCACCACGCCCTCCTCCGTCGCAAACAGCGTCCAGTCCTTGCCGGTGCCGACGTTGGCGCCAGCGTGAAAACTGGAGCCGACCTGCCGCACCAAGATGTTGCCGGCTAGTACGTGCTGACCGCCGAAGCGCTTGACGCCCAGGCGCTGCGAGTTCGAGTCGCGTCCATTGCGCGAACTACCCTGACCTTTTTTGTGAGCCATCGGGGGCCTCCTCTTCCGAGCGCCAAGCTAGGCGACGATCGCTTCGATGCGCAGGCGGGTGATGAACTGGCGGTGACCGATGGTGCGCCGGTACTTCTTGCGTCGCTTGTACTTGTAGATGCGGATCTTTTTGTCGCGCAGCTGCTCGACGATGGTCGCGCGCACCGCAGCGCCTGCGACGAGCGGTCGACCGATCTGCACGCTCTCACCGGTGCGCAGAAACAGCACCTTGTCGAAGGTGACCTCGGCGCCGCGCTCGCCCGCGACGCGATCGACCGTCAGCTGGGCGCCGACCTCGACGCGGTACTGCTTGCCGCCGCACTGGACAATCGCATAATCTGCCATCTTTTTGCTCCTGCACCGCGCGCGGTGGCTTGCAGACGGCGACCACCCTGCTAGGCGTCGCGGCTGCGTCGCCCGCGCCCTGGATGGTCGCGGGCCCCGTCTCTGGTGCGACGCCGGCGTGGCGTTGCCGGTGGTCAGCCCAGGCTGCGTTGAGCCGCAGCGGGGGGCGAGACACTGCCGGCTGGTTCGGCAGGTGTCAAGCCTTTCCATGCGAAAGCGCGTCGCCGACGCCCGTCCCCAGAGAGCGCTGGTCGAGCCTCGTCGGCGCCCTCTGGCCGATCCGGCGTGCCTCGCCCCTTTGCCCGCGCTGTCCGTCGAGATGGAGGTAGTGCGCTGTCCTGGGCGCATCCCAGCGGCGCCGCGATTTGGGCCCGCCGCAGCCGTTGCCGCCGCCGGCGAGGCGAAAAGAGCTCACCGAGACGCACCTCTGCGGTCGCGGCCCTCCTGCGTGTACCCAGCGACGGTACCCGGCGCTGGCGAGCGCGACTGAATTGCCTGATGACAGACCGGGCGAGCGTCGGCTAGCCTCGTCGGCGGAGGTGATCGGTGCACTGGCGGACCTACTCGATTGTCGGCGCGATGGCCTGCTGTCTGTCGGCGACGACGGTCGCTGCCCCAAGCGGAGCGCACCGGGCGACGGCCGGCAGCGCCCGGACCAAGGGCGGCAAGGTCGCCTATGTCCAGAAGGCGATCGAGCGATGGCGCGATGGCAGGGTCGTCGCGGTCGAGACCGATTTTGTCGACCCGGCAGGCCAGGTCATCGCGCGGCGGAGCGTCCACTTCGGCGACTCGCCGCTCGTCCCGACCGAGACCTACGAGGATCTGCGCAGCGGCTACCGGACCGAGAGTCGCGCCCTCAGCGGCGGCGCCGTCGAGATCAAAGTCCTCAAGGCCAAAGGCGAAGATACAGATCGCAAGGTCTTGCGTTGCAAGTACCAGTCCGTCAACGCCGCTGGGGTCGTCGAGGCGATTCGCGCGCACTGGGCCAAGCTCAGCGCCGGCGACCGCGTCGACATCTCCCTCATCGTCCCTCAGCGACAGGACTGGTACCACTTTCGGCTGCGCAAGACAGCGACAGGGCGGCGCATCGGCAAGCCAACCACCACCTTTGTACTAGAACCCGCCAACGGGCTGCTGCGCGCGATCGCCGGCCAACTCTACTTTGAGTTCGACGACGAGTCGGGCGGGCTGGCCCGTTACCGCGGTCAAGTCGATGTCCACGACGACGACGGTGATCCCTTGCAGATCGACATCGCCTGGCTTGGCGCGATGCCCGGCGCGAGGCCCGTCGCCGCGCCGCCAGCGGACCCCGGAGTCGGAGCGGCAGCCGCACCCAGGGCGCCTTAGCCGAAAAGGCCCTGGCGCCACCAGCCCAACGAACCGCTGCCATCCCAGCGCCCCGCGCCCCTACAGACGCTCACCATCGGGCGGCGTAGGCGGCCCTTTGGACGCGACCCTGGCTGGGGCGAGCCGGAAACTGACATTGTTTCCGGCTTGCGGCGCCGAGCCTCCACCTAAGCAGCCCGCTCGCGACGCGGGCCGTGGTCAGCGGCGTGTTTTGGGTGGTCCGACGCGTCAAGCCATGTGGGCCCCGGCGGTCATTGCGCTGCCACTGCCAAGCGCCGTCGTCGGGCCCCCGCCGCGCCACAGGCCGTAGCTGTCGAAGGCCTCGCCGCGCCGCGCATCGCCGCTGTCCAGGCTCACCACCGCCCATACAGCCACCTCCCCGAACGCAGCTGACGCGACATTGCCAGTCGCTGGTTGAGGCACTCGCCACTCGCCACTCGCCACTCGCCACTCGCCACTCGCCACTCGCCACTCGCCACTCGCCACTCGCCACTCGCCGCTCGCTTCGCCGCTCGCCGTCCAGCTCGCTCTCTCTCGTCCAGATCGTCGGGTGCCATGTGGCGTCCCAGTGTTCGTGACGCCCCCAGCAACCCCCGTCCGTCGGCGTCTCGAGCGCCGCCCGGCGCTCGCCGGCTGCACCACATGCTCGACCCCCGACACAACGACGAAGGGGCCCCACAGGCCCCCCTCGTCCCTCGCGGCCACAAAAACGAAGCGGGGGGCCCCGAAGGACCCCCCGCCCGTTTTGCTCACCCTGGCGTGTCAGCACGCCGACACGCTGTGATCCAGGCCGAGGGTTACTCGGTCTCCTGGTCGCGGAAGATCGCGGGGGCGCCGACCGCAGCGCACTCGGCCTTGCGGGCGTTCGGGTCACCCGTGCCGACCAGCTGGAAGGTCGAGAACTTGCCGTTGCAGTCCAGGTCGGCGTTGGCGTCGGCCGTGAACTTGGCGACCGAGAGCGTGCCCGTGCTGTTGAAACTGTACTGGAAGTAGTGCTCGTCGGTCAGCTGGAACTTGAGGGCCGACCACGAGGCGTTCTGCCAGGAGGACAGCGAGGTGTCGCAGCGGTCGTCACCGTTGGTGTCGATGTTGCAGCAGCCCGAGCCAGCCGGGGTGGTGCCGACGACCGCCGGGAACTGGCACTCGATCTTGACCATCGTGCCCTTCTGGGTGCGCGGGGTCGTGTAGTAGGTCGAGGCGCCCTTCTTGATGATGTCGAGCATCTCGTTCGCCTCGGCGGTCTTGGCGGCGCGCATGTACTTGGTGAACTGGGGCACCGCGACCACGGCCAAGATCGCAATGATTGCGACCACGATCATGAGCTCGATGAGCGTGAAGCCCTTGTTGCTGCGGAGTGACTTAAGCATTGGAACCCTCCTAGTAGTACTGGCACGACGTGTGCCGTCTATCGGGTCCGTGGCTCGTCGTGCCTTCCGACCCGCATCGCCATCCAGTGCAGGACCGATGCCAACTCGAGCGGAACCTTATCAATGCATGGTTAGTGAACAGCATTTTGTTGTGACCGCTGGCGCTCGCGTTCGTCCGATGGCCGGTCGTACTGACGAGACGTGTCGATCGGGTGGGTCGGCGCTGACAATTCTTGTTACCGTTTTCTGTCACCTGCCGGCGCGCACCGTGGGCGAGCGCCGAAGCGAAGCGGAGCCGCCGTTCGGACCCGGACGCCATCACGCCCCGGCTTCGTACTTTGCCAGCTTGTAGCGGAACGATCGGAAGCTGAGCCGGACCAGCGCTGCGGCATCGGTCTTGTTTAGGCCTGTTCGGCGCAGCGCCGTCCGCAGCAGGTCGTGCTCGACGCGGGCGAGCAGTCCGTCGAGGTCCACCGTCGATCCGGCGGCCAACCAGGCGTCCACACCGCGACCCAGCGCGTCCGCGAGCTGCTCCGGTGACGCCACTGGCTCAGATCCGCCCAGTGCTTCGGTGGGCTGCGCAGCCGACCCGTTGGCCACAGTGCCAGACGCGCTCCGGCTCGACGGCGTGGCCCCAGGCAGCGCCGCGCTCCGGCCATCGAAAGCCGTCGAACCGCCACCCATCGAGGCGGCACCAGACGGGACCTCGGCCACTGGCGGTTCGGGGAGCCACGTCGCGCCGATGCGTGGACCGGACTCCAGCGCAACC
>SXGT01759380.1_pt1 | contig 21517 bp, 17 predicted proteins | sample 3176221 | NCBI WGS metagenome assembly SXGT01 (sample SAMN11356862, study PRJNA531348) | freshwater metagenome | isolation source: freshwater sample F1-120 | place: China: Fuxian Lake, Yuxi | collected 2017-12-25
GCGGCGAAAGGGCCGCGTGGCTTAAACAATCTTCCACAGACTTTTTAGAACTCGCCCATCACCTGGCCATCAGCAATATTGCCCAAGTACTCCATGAGTGTGTCAGTTTGCCCCGAGGTATTTGCATGAAGATTTTCACTGACGAATCGGACAGAACCGTCACAAAGTACGAACTGCGCCCCGCCATCGTGCATGCTGCTGAAGGCGTGGAAACGGTCATTCTGACCGCTTGTTGGCAGGACAGGATTCACCGCATCAAGAGTCGACCCAAAGATGCGAACGAGTCCCTGATCGTAGAAGTGACCGGTCGCGACAGCGGTCGCTGCGTCTGGCCAGGTACGACTGTCTGGCCCGTTGCCATCGCGATCACGAGTCGCGAATAAGTCGCCAGCCAGATTTCGTCGACCGTTGCGAACATAGGCCCGCTCGCCGATCAGCGCTGTGTTGCTTAATCCATCAGTAACGTCACGAAAACGAATGCTGCTGTTTTGAAAGAACAATCCAGTCGCGCCCGATGTTCCATCCGAATAGTTGGTGGCTTTGTTGTAACGGACGAGGGCCGAACTGTTGACGGCCAGATAGTTTGTCACTGACAGGCCAAGATTTGTCCCGGCTGTGTTAACGATTGCGCATCCAGCACAATTATTCACATCTTGAGTCTGAGGAGCCGTGTCCGAGGGACATCGGAACGATGGATAGCTACCTTGCAATACCGATTGATGCGATGTCATGGCCTGAGTCGCGGTTCGTGGACCGGCGTTGAGTGAATCGTAGACGGCAGATTGTTCCATGAATGGCATGATAAAGACCGACCATGCCCAGTATCCCTGGTTGTCCGCGATGCCGGGATTCGGCCGGATGTCGACGTAGCCTGGAGGAAACACCGAGTGCGTATCGTGATAATTGTGAATCGCGATCCCCAATTGTTTCAGGTTGTTTTTACAGGTACTTCGCCGAGCGGCTTCACGAGCCTGCTGAACTGCTGGCAGGAGAATGGCCACAAGCGTCGCGATAATCGCGATGACCACCAACAGTTCGATCAGAGTGAACCCTGTTCGATTCTTTCCAATCGTGTGACTAAGAGACTTCATGGATGTTCCTCTCACAAAGGATGTTAAAAGAAATGATGACATGGAAATGATTGGTTACTCGTCGGTCTTTAACAGAATGCGGCAGCCATCGATGAGGGCCATATATTGTATGAAGAGCGTTCGACGGTCTTCACTGATGCGGACAAGGTCGTTGGGCTCGATGCCAGGGCGATCCTTAACACCCATTGCCAGATAATCCGTCTCTGGGTGACCGAAGATGGATTGTGAAGCAGCCAGTCCGGCCTGATTGGTGATAATGCCGACGATTGGATACGTGAACTTAATCTCGACTGTCCCTTGTCGATGGATCGCTTCGCCTTCATCCGCTCGTACGAAGAACATGAGACTGCTGACCGTCAGACCTGATGGAAGATGGTGAACCGGCGGCTTGTATTCATCCGGATGGTAGCTGCCAGGATCAACAATGTTGACGATCTCTTTACCCGTCGTCGTGATGCCTTCCCGCTCGAAGAACAACAGCGGGCCAGTTTGTGATCCCAGTTGTAACGGAGCATCTCGTAGAAACGTCAGATTGGATGTGCATCGCAGGACGCCTCGGACAGCATTATCCATGGATGTAAAGCCATCGACGAACGATTGATGATCGATCGCCTGGATCTTCCCTGATTTCACCGAGACGGCCGTCCCTTCCATCAACCGGAGTGGTTCATACTCGCGATCGCTTTTGGCATCTTGGGCAAATGCCTCGACCGATCCCGTTAAGACGCCGCAGTTCGCCACGCCATTTTTCTGGACTTCGACACAGAAGCGTGTTCCCAGATCGACAATCTCACCACTGGGCGTTTCCAGACGGAAGCCGATCGCAGAATGAGGGACATCCGCGTCAACCTTTCCAGAGAGGAGTTGAACCTTGTTTGTCCCCGTAAACTTCAATTCGGCAGGGGCTTCGACATTCACCAGCACGCCGCTCGCCATGCAAAACTGGGCGAATCCCTGATCCAGGCGGACGACTTCACCGCGATGCAATCCTGCAGACAAAAGACGCTCCTCAGTTTGATCGGCTTCCAGCTGTCTCAGAGGAAATGCGACCAAAGCGGGGCGGGCAGTTCCCGAAACGAACCATTCAACACCCCAGCAAACAGAAAGAATCATCACCGACGCCAGCAGACAGGTCATCAATCCTGCAATGCGTGGAGTGACCCACGAGAAGGAGGCGTCGTCGGCTGCTTGGTGCACGGCCTTGCGACGACTGACTGGTTCTCCCAAGGCTTCATCTTCCAGAATGTGAGGCTGACGTAATGCGACTGTCTGCGCAACATATTCGACGTAGATCTGGACCGCCTGATCATCTTTCCTCAGGATGTTTTGGAGACGATCAAATTCCTCCTTGAGCATTAACCCTGACTGGAGGGTTCCGAAAGAATCCAGCAACTCATCGAGTGAAGCAGAGGTCAGTCCACGATTCATCCTTCGCCCTCCAGCTTGAGAGCAAAGTCGACGCACTTGAACAGCTTTCTTTTCAGAATACTGAGTCGACGATAGATCACCGGAACCGACTTGTTGAGCTTGGTAGAAATCGACGCGATCGTTTCGTCATACTGATAATGATCTCGCAGCAGATCACGGTCATCGGGGCTGAGCTTATTCAGGCAGTCCTTGAGAATCTCGTCACGCATCTCGAAGATTTCTTCTCCCCCGACCATGCGGTGCGTGATCTTCTGCAGGATGTCATCGTCGAAAACCATTAGCTTGCGTCGCTGGGCCTGTGCTCGAAAGTGCATACGGGTGTGATTCAGCGCGACCCCCGTTGCCCATGCCAGAAAATGGCGTTGTCGATCGAATCGCTCGAACGACTGCCACAGCGCGACGCTGACGTCCTGAAAGACATCATCTGCCAGATCCTTGGAACCGACCATCGCCAGAACACGAGCATAAATCTGTGGGTGATACCGTCCATAAAGACGGATGAACTCCAGATGCGATGCCTCCTGCCCGGCGTTCGGCCGGAAGGCTTCATACTGGACTTCAAAGCCGTCTTTATTCACATTTGCCTCGCAAATAGATTCACATTTACTTATCTATTTGCGGGTTTTGTAGCAGATTCTCACAGATTCTCACCGGAATCGATAAAATATCCACATTTTTTGATGTGTCGTCGGGACATAAAAAAACTCCGACTCGAATTTCTCGAGCCGGAGTCTGTCTTTGCCGTTGATTCGGCCTTATCGGCCTCTCACCTCAGGGATTAGCCGAGGAGGTTCAGGACCTGTTGTGGGTTCTGGTTGGCAATCGACAGAACCGAAATACCAGCCTGGTTCAGAATCTGAGCCTTGGTCATTTCGGCGGTCGTTTCAGCGAAGTCGGTATCGGTGATGACCGAGCGGGCTTCGGAGATGTTTTCCAGAGCAACGCCCAGCGTCGTCACGTTCGTATCGATGACGTTTCGTTGAACAGCACCGAGGCGACCACGCAGAGTCGAGACGCGGTTGATCGCTTCTTCGACGATATTGACCAGAGTTGAACCTGGTTTCTCTGGGCTGATATCGAGCAGGCTCTTACCACCGCCGGTGCCGAGTTCGTACAGCTTACCGCTGACACCACCCAGTCGGGCTGTGTTAACCGCTTCGATACCAATTCCGATTTGGCCGGACGAGTTGGCTTGCTGACCAATCTGGAACAGTGAACCGCCACCGGTGATGGTGATGACTGCACGACGTCCTGAGACGTTATTTTCTTCGTTGAAACTCAACGATGCATCGAGAGTCGAAGTGCGAATCTTCGCAGCCAGACCGCGGCTTTCGACAACCTGACCGTTGATCGTTGCCTGGAGGTCCAGACCAGCGTCGCGAGATGTTCTCGTGGCGTTATCTGTTCCAACAGTGTCAAAGCTGCCGGTGATCGTTGTGAACTGCACGAAGGCGTCAGAACCATAATCGGTACTTTGCAGCTTCAGGATTCGGCTGGCAACATCGAGAGTCTTGGTGCCCTGAGTCGCAGCTTCGCCGATGACTTCTTTCCCGTTTCCTTCGACAGAGACAGAGACCAGATCGCGAGCAGCGGCTGCGCCTGAGGTGGTCCCGGTCTGAAGGAGGTTCGCGATGTCTTCAGCGGTCGTGGTAACATTGCCATTGGCATCGGTTGCCAGGGTGAACGTAACCAGCTTATCCGAAGTACCAGTGACGCTTGAGACGTTGACCGAGAGAGCCTGCCCGGCTGTCCCTGGATCGGTAAACGCAACACGAGCCTGACCAGCTGTTCCGACGGCGCTGTTGTCGTAGAACGTCAGGCCGTTGTTGGCACCATCGTTACCGCCTCGGAGTTCCGAGACAACGGAAGATGCAGTCATCAGTCCGGTCGTACCGCCGGTTGCTTCTGCTGAGACAAATTCGCTCAGTTGAGTCGCAGTGCCGTTGACGTCGACAGTCGTTCCCGGGCTGTTGATAAAGCTTTCAACATTTGCCAGAGTCGATGTGACTTCTCCAGCAGTTTTGGCCAACTGAATTTTCAGTGTGACGGCACCCGTTTCGGCATCGACGCTGAACGAGTTCACGCCCAGAGAAGCGGCTGTGGTTCCGGTCGCGAAGTCGCCAATTTGAACATTGACGCTACCGCCCAGTGTTGCAGAGGATCCGCCAGAACCGTTGTTACGGTTGTCAGAGATCTTCAACAGACCTGCATCGATACCGCCGGTCAGAGCAGTTGATGCAAAACCTGTCGCGACTGATGTACCACCGGTCGTCGTCGCATTTACCAGAGAGTTGGCCGTCGTGTTACCACGAATGGCAGCAATGATGTCCTGGTAGTTCGATGTTTCAACACCACCAGCATCAGTTGCCAAGTAAACAGTGACGGTACGAGCCGTGCTTGCTGCACTTGTCGTGACCCGGAGAGTCTGGCTGGCACCAGTTGTCGTCGCGAAGACGATGTTGACGTCAGGTTGAGCTGTCGTTCCACCTGCACCGGCAGTTTTGCGGGTGAACGATACGGTTGAGCTGCCCACCGTTGTACCACCGGCCAGTGACGTTGAAGCCACTGCAGCGCCAACAGTGGAACCAGCGGTTGTTGTTGCGGCAACGAGAGTCCCTGCTGTCGCATCACCTTTGATCGCAGCAATAATGGCAGAGTAGCTTGATGTTTCAACGCCTGATGCATCCGTTCCGAGGTGCACCGTAATCGTTCGGGCGGTACTGGCAGCAGAGACCGAAACAGCCAGTGTTTGAGAGTTGGCTGTTGTCGCTGCGAAGACGATGCTGATTGTTGGAGAAGCAGTTGTTCCTGCAGATCCACCAGCAGCGGCACCGCGGAATGCGATCGTATTGCCAGAGCCATCGGAAACCGTCGCGATATCAAAGGTCTGCCCAGTGACGGTAGCTGTATCGGAAGTCGCAGCCGTTGCGGAGTCAGTGAAGGCCTTCGTAGATCCCAGGTCGAAAGTTGCACCGGGTTCAAACGTGGCTTTCACACCGGTCACGTCTGAGATTGAGTTGATTGAATCGCGAACATTCGCCTTCGTGCTCGATGCACCCAGGAAGATGACCTGACTTCCCTTCGAGCCGGCGACTTCGACAGCGGCTGATTGTGTCAGAGATTTGCCCACGAATCGCAGCTCGCCTTTTTCGGCAGCTTGATTGATCGAGGCTTCGATCCTGATGGTGCTGGTGTTAGCGAACAGTGCTTCGTTGACCTGGAAGTCAGCGAGCTTGGCGGAGTCAGAGGCAGACAATTCGGTGACGAATGCCTTGCTACCGTCGATCAGCTTGTCACCTGCGAACGAGGTGTTCGCAGAAATCTTGTTGATTGCAGACAAAGCCGCATCAACCTGAAGCTGGTTCGCTTCGATTTCCGACTGAGACAGAGCACCGCTGTTGAGCGTTTCCTGAATCAGACCGCGGATCTGGTTGAGCAGGCCGCCCACTTCGCCCAGGGCTGAGTCTGCTGTCGCGAGCACGTTGTTAGCGCGACCGCTATTCTTGATCGACTGCTCGATCGAAGAAATTTGTGAACGCAGCGTTTCACTGGCGATCAGACCGGCAGGGTTATCCTTACCAGAGTTGATCTTCAGACCAGTTGACAGTCGTGTCAACGCAGTATCGAGTTGGCCGCCAGCTTTGTTCAAGCTGCGCAATCCGCGGAGAGCAGCGACGTTCGTGTTAATTCTCGTCATGGCGAATGCCTTTCTAGTGACTTCCTGTAACTACTACCGAGCGACACCCTTGATGTGAGGCCCTGAGAGTCGTGGTTCTTTGTGGATCATCCGTGCCGGAGGATGGCTTCCCTGATGATGTACGATTTCATTCCCACCTTTTATGACCGTTCGCTGGGTCGTGCTTGGGAGGGGAAATGATCTCGATCGTAGATCACTTCGAACCAAACGCGGGCGGTATTTGAGTGGCAGTCAAGTCGCAGACCGACTGTACGTGTCGAGTTGCGCAAGAACCTGTCTCGATCTATCGACGATCAGGGATGACTGCTTTAGAGAAAAAATGAATGTTCGGCAAAATAAACAGCTTGGTGAAAACACGGGCAATGAGCAGATCCAGAAGAATAGGCTAGGCTTTCCGGTCGTAGCGATTCTGCCGAAATCTGGCAAAATGATCGGAGGAAAAAAGCAACCTGAGTCTTAAATCGTTAAGCGTTCGACTTCCCGTTATTCGCCGACTCCGTCCCGACTTGCCGACTACTGACGTGGCGTTGGTATGCTCGAAGGCTTGCCATTGTTTGACGTTTGCGAATCGCGCTGAATGGCCTCGTAGACTTCCTGACGGTGAACTGGAATTTCCGTCGGAGCCTGAATTCCCAGACGAACTTTATCCCCACGGATATCCACGACCGTGATCACGATATTATCGCCAATGATAATACTTTCATCACGTTGACGAGATAGAACGAGCATGGGAACTCTCCTCAGGACCAGCCATCAGATTGGCCAGCCGGGATGATTGGGATGGGGGAATTTAAAGTTTAATCAATTCAGTTCAAACAATCGTTTCGCTCCTCATGAGCGATAGACACTGATGAACTTTCACAATCGTCTACAAAGGTTTGTTCGGCTCGAAATTGAACGAAAAACGATCTGAGTTTTTCGAAATTGAACATCGAGCCAAAACGGGCGTTAATCTGTGTTGGTCGTACGCTTTAAGCCAATTGAATCAGCTGAAAACTTCGAGAAACACCGGTAATCAATTTGACTTTAGAAAAACACATCGGAAGTCAGGCAAACTGACGGATCGCTGCATCTTCGTGATCAAAAGTGACCACCACGGACGTATCAGGCGACTTCTTTCTTGGGCTGGATCTTACGAACGCCTTCTTTATGTCGGGCCTTCATATCAAACAGTCCAAAAATTTCCGAAGCATTGAGACTTAGCGACTTCGACGAATCATCTCCGTCGCCTAATACCCGATTGAACATCTCACGTTTCTCTTTGAGGACGAGGTCGATTCGTTCCTCGACAGTCCCCTGGCAGATGAATTTGGTGCAGATAACCTGCTTTTTGACGCCGATGCGGTGAGCCCGATTGATCGCCTGATCCTCGACGGCCGGATTCCACCAGCGGTCAAACAGGAAGACGTAATGCGAGAATTGCAGGTTCAAGCCAACTGCTCCTGTGCCGTAACTCATGAGAAGCAGGTGAGACTTGGGGTCCTCTTTAAACTTCTTGAGAATCGGCTCGCGGTCTTTATGGGCGACTCCGCCATGGTAAACGAGGGTTCCGAATTGCTCGGGCATACGTTCGGCGAGCCAGTCGATCGTTTTCGTCCACTGAGAGAAGAGAATCGCCTTCTCGCCTGAGGCTGCGATCTCCTCCATATCAGCGACAAGACGCTCGAGTTTGACTGATTCCCCGGTAACGGGGTCGTAGTTCGCGATCTGTTTGAGTCGCATGACGAGTTCGAAGACGTGCTGGATCGTGATTTCCTCACCCATGGCATCAAGTTGCATCGTGCCATGCTTTTCCGCCGTCTCGTAGGCGTATTTCTGAGCGGGTGAGAGTTCGAGAAGTGCTTCTCGATCCAATAAAGGAGGCATGTCTTTCATGACCAGGTCTTTGGTCCGACGCAAAACATAGACATCGGCCAGCAGTTTCAACTGTCTCAGGTCAGGCGTGGCACGCTCGGGCACAACTCCCATGAATTCAAACAGCGAGGCCATTTCTTCCGGACGGTTCTCAATAGGAGTTCCCGTCAAAGCCCATGATTTTTTGCGTGGAATGCTTCGAGCCGCATCTGACGTTCGAGAGTCACGATTCTTGATGCGTTGGGCTTCATCTAAGACAACGAGATCAAACTTGGGTAAATCCTCTTCAGGACGTTCGCCCAGATCGCGGACCATCACTTCATAGTTGGCAAGGAGAACCGGGGCGCGATCCATTGACCACAGCATATTGCGTCGTGCTGTGTCCCCTTCTAACGTGGTGATAGGAATTTCCTCTGCCCAGAATTTGAATTCGCGCTGCCAGTTGGGAATCAGCGGTTTAGGGCAGACGAGGAGGATACGTCGCACCTGGGCAGCTCTCAAAAGCAGTCGGATTGCAGTGATCGTCTGCATGGTTTTCCCAAGCCCCATCCCGTCGGCGAGCATGGCTGACTTCTGCGAAAACAGCCAGGCGATTCCTTCATACTGATACGGGAACGGCTCAAACGGCATGACGAGTTCCTGGCTGGAAAACCAGGAATTCAGAGGCGGTTGAAGCATATAGAAGAGGCGATCTTCCAACGTGATCGCATCGGCGGGAGGCTTGATCCGGGCGGGCTTTTTCGGCTTATCCGCAGCTTCTTCGCCTTCGTTCTCCACCTTTTTCGGCTTGGGAGGCTCTTCGTGAGCTTTTTTCTCCTCGACGACCTTTGGCTTGAGGACTTCGACGCTATCTGGAAAGTTGACGCCAAATGTCTTCACCTTTCCAAACATCGGTTTCCAGCTCGGGACATAGCCGGGCTTGGCAAGCAGCGGGACGTCCTGCAGCATCACCGATGACCAGCGGGCCATCGCCGAATTCATTCCCGTGACAAGAATCTGTGGATTCAGGCCGAGATTGATGGACTGTGAAGTGAGATCAGCGTTTTCCTGGGCTTCTTCCATGGGATCATCCTTGATCGTTTTGGAGTCGCGTTGAATCAGTAGTTACATAGCCTTACGCAGCCGTTTTGAGGGTCTCGCGTAATGCCTCATTCGTGCGATAAAGCGGTTCACCCAGATCCGCTTCAGCAGGGATGCCTTTGAGCATTTCTGCAATAATCGCCAGATCTTCGCTGAATGCTTTGAGAGCATACAGTTCGTTGCGATTATGTGTCCGTTTGGCGTGTTCGGCGTCGTTTGGCTTGCCGGTTGTGTCATCGGTTTTGAGGACAGCGACGGGGGTTTCGATGTGATTTCTCAGGCCGAGGATATCGAGCTGATCAACCAGAATCGCGACGGGCTTAATCTGAACACGTTCCAGCAGCGTCTTGGCGATCAGTTCGCCCTTGATGAACGGTCCGAGTGTTGTCCCGTAGAGAATCTGTTGCGTTTTGTTTGGCTGTACGGGCGTCGTACACTGGAATTCCAGAGGACGGCCGGTGAGCGTTGTCACAAGCAGCCCTCCCATGAATCCACGATCCGCCATTTCGATGACGGTCAGGAATCCGAGTTTGATATCCTTCCCTGTGGCGGCAGTTGCCATAAGGCAGATCCCTCTTAATCTAGTTGTCGGAATTGCGCTGACTGATCTCAGCTGGGTTGTCGGACAGCGTCCCATCCGACGCGACAGAGTCTGCATCGGCGGGCGCGGTCGAGAGACTTGAGTCTCTTCGGGCGTCCGATTTTTCAGCTCGTCAAGCGGCGAGAAAGATAGCTATTAAGCAGACCTTGCGGGCAGTGTGTGACCGGAAAATTCTCGTCTGGTGTCATGTTTTCGCGCGACGGCACGGTCAGATTTATGTAGTCGTCACAGTTTAACAGCAGCATTTTCAAACAGCAGCGAGCCTGCATCGGCTGCGAAGTCTGATGTCGAGAGCATAGTTCCTGCCAGATCTAAAGTTTTCCCAGAAGCACAACGACATCGGGCAGTGGGCGATACTGGAGAATCCCGGAAGGACGCGTATCAACGGGGGGATCTTCCGGTGCACGAGGAAGCTGGGAAGCCAGACTCTGTTTGCAATCTAAAATGGTCAGATAGATGGCATCACCGAGTGGCTTCTCTTTGATGCGAGTCACCAGTTCGTTGCAAATGTTCTCAAGTAAGCCGGTCGTTCCCAGGCGGTCGATCACAAACGAGTCAGCCAGAATCATTGCGCGATGTTCGAGCAGCGAGATATAGATCAGGATTCCGTGTTGCCCTGAGGTGTGATGCACACGCAGATCGAAGAACGTGCTGAAGGCGCGTCGCTGCACTTCTTCCTTCATTTGCACCGGTGTTATGAAAAGTGCACGCAGCCAGTCAACTTGTGAGGCCATCCAGACACCAACCATGAAGCCCAGGATCAGCGGTAGAATCAGCCCAGCCAGATACAGCGAGTAGTTCGGCGAGGCCCAGGAGTGCAGTTCAGTGATCGGGAATGGCATGATGCTCCACGAGACAATCATGCAGAGGATTCCGAAGAACAATCCGCAGATGTCCTCGGCACGGTCATAACGTCCGGACGAGTCTGCGACCGCAACGAGAATCTCGGCGTCTAGTGTTCGTTCTGCTTCTTTGATGGCGAAACTGATTTTGCGCCGTTCGTCTTCATTCAGAAGTTTTTCAGCCTTGATCATCGAATTTCCTCAATCACGGTTGCCTGCTCGGAGATTTCAAACGCTCGCCCGACATGGAACGGATCACCAGCTGCCAGAAGCACCGCCGCCGCCCGAGAACCCGCCACCGAATCCCCCGCCACCACCGCCGAAGCTTCCTCCACCGAAGCCCCCTCCCCCGCCGCCCCAGCGGGACGATCGTCCAGAGCTCTGGAGCATGTGATACAAAGCCAGTCCGATAAAGCTGAAGAGCGCGCCCCAGAAGATCCACGCCCACCCCGAGCGTCCGCTGTTCATGAGGGAGTAGACCGTCACACCGCCAATCACCAGGAGAACGACGCCCCACAACAGTGAGTTACTGTTATTTGTATTTTTAATCGCTCCACTCGCAGGAGCGGTCATTTTCTTTCCACTGGCCAGTTCATACATCGCTTTGGACGCCGCGAGAATCCCGGCACTGTATTCCCCGGCACGGAAGTGGGGAACGAGGATCTGGTCGATAATTTGCTTGCTTTCTGCATCCTTCGAGCTCCCATAGCCTGCTCCCATTTCAATGCGCACCTTGCGATCATCTCGAGCCACAAGCAGTAGCATGCCTTTGTTGAAGGCCTTGCCATCGACCTCACGGAAGCCAATGCCCCAGCGGTCGTAAAGGTCCTGGGCTGCCTTCTCGATGCTCGATGGATCCCCTTCCAGATCTCGCATGCTGCGGACCGTGACGACATAGAGCGGGATTCTAGTCTGGTTCAGAAGCTTGTCGGCTTCTTCATTGATCGTCTTCTCATCGGCCTGGGTGACGATATCGGCATCGTCGACAACGAAACCCGCCGTTGGCTTGGTTGGCCCTTTGATGACGGTGGGGTTAGCCGGAGCTTGAGCCATCGCCATCTCAGACGCGCCAAACAGGAGCAACATTGCGAACACGGCGAGTTTGTGCATTCGATTCTCTCGACGAAAAGGAGAATTGTTGAGTCAACGAACAGAACGCATGGCAACCCGTCTTGGATCAATGACTATTCTTTTTTGTTCTCACAACCCTATGGAAGTGCAATTCAACTTCCCGGTCGATAACTCGTCTTAAACCCTCCACGAGACACGCTGGCTCGTTGTCCGACTCTCCCTGTCTGGTAATTTCCTCTAGAGGGGTTCCAGGGAAAACCGTAAAACAGGTTTGGTTGATGATCTGATTTCCTGCATCGAGTTCGGGGATGATGAAGTGGCAGGTCGCGCCATAGGTCAGCATGTGGTGGCTGTAGGCATCTTTGTAAGGCTGGAAGCCAGGGAACGAGGGGAGCAGGCCATGGTGCAAGTTGATGATCCGTCCGCCAGCGAATTCCCAGCAAAGCCTGCCAGGGAGAATGCGCATATAGCGAGCAAGGACGACATAGTCGATCTCGTGCTCATCGAGCAACGCGACGAACTTGTCGTTATCCGGATTCCCCTGTTTATCACCGATGTTCTGAAACGGGACATCGAACTGCTCTGCGATCCCGCGACACGTATTGCGGTTGCCGATCATCAGAGCACAGGTGGCTTTCAGACGATTATCTCGAATGCTGCGAAGCACAGCGAGCGGTGTCTCGGTCCGATAGGTTGCACAGATCGCGATGCGTGGCGGACGCGGATGTTCATCGCGTGACCAGGTGCGGATCGACAGGCTTTTCTGCTGCCCGATCTCGTTCATCTTTTCTCGCAGGGAGGCAACCGATTCATTCTGGGATGGCCATTCGCAGCGAAGCATCATCGCGAACAGCTTCTCGCTGTCTCGGTCGTACATCTGGATTTCGTAGATGTTCGCCCCGGCCGTCGCGACGTAATGAACGATCGGGTCCGCGAGGCCTTTGTTATCGGGACCGACTGCTGTGATGATGACCTGCATGCCAATGAGCGCCGTTAAGAGAGTCTGGATGTGGAATTCAAGGTGTTTGACATAAGACGAGCCGACGGCTGTGAGGCTCGTCGGCTCGAATTGTTTGTCTATTGTCATCTCGTGAGGAGACGAGAGTCAAAGGCGAAAATTACTTCGCCGCTTCTGGCTTGGTTTCGTGGTCGTGATCATGATCGTGACCATCGGCACCGTGGTTATGAGTCAGTTCACCTTCGTATTCTTTGTCGCCAATCTTGACGTGCACGTGGCCGTGGAGGGCTTCAATGTCAGCGATTTCTTTGAGGTGGTCGTGCTGAGGTTCAGAAATGAACTTCGAGGCCTTGCCTTCGGCGTCGCCTGTCTGTGGCTCGGCCTTCAAGGTCAGCTCATCTTCGTGATCGCCGTGAGCCATATGAAAACTGATATCGGTTGGGGTAACCGCAACAGGGACATCGGCATGGGCACCGAGGACGTAAATCGTGACGACTTTGGTGGTCGCGTCGAACAGAACTTCGGCGGTGTATTCATGCTTGCCGAGTTCGATCAGGTGACCGCCGTGAGGTGCGGTGTGTTCGTGGGCGTGTTCTGCGTTTTCTGCTTCCTTCTTCATATCCGCGTCGGTCGCAGTTTTCATGGCGCCTTGCTCGGGGCAACCGGCCAGCAGGATGGAGGAAAGAAAGGCCATTCCCAGGGTGAGGAGTGAGTTTCGAGGCATGGTGTCGTCCTTGTCGTAAAAAGGTTCCGGGCGGAATGTGTGGGGAAAAATCCATGTCATCTGACGTTGTTCAGGTTGACCCGTTCAGTCTAGTCAATCGTTTATCCGTTGTGAATGGGCAGCGATGTTTTCAGCTCACCAGTCGAGACTCGGTCGTAAAGTTCCAATAAGGCCATGCGAACGTTGCCATGATGCTTGTTGAAGAGTTTCACGATTTCTGAATCAGTCATTTCGCTGGAGGGAAGTAGTTTGTCGATCAGACAGCCCAGCAGAGCCGGCGAGGTCTTCGTTTCAATCAGGGTCGGCAGTCGTCCTTTGACGTGCGACGTAATGAGGATTCGAACAGACTTTGGCCAGCCGAACGTCTTCAACCAAGTCCAATATGGCCAGGTGAGTTGTTCGACACCATCCAGGAGCAGGATCCGTTGGTTTTGAATGGCGCTATGAATCTGATCATGATGCTCTCGAGAGAGACACCATTCGCCGCGGGAGAGCTTGATGCGAGTTGTGGAATAGCCTTTCCCGTGCAGGAGAATTCGCAGGTTATCGAGGAGAGTCGATTTGCCGTGACCGCAGGGACCAACGATAGCGGCACGATGTCCCAGTTGTTCCCATCTGGTCAGCAGGGATTCCAGTGAATTCTTGGTATCGAGAAACTGATACGGCAGCGAATCGAGATACCTCGACGCAAAGGGATTCTGATCAGCCGGGACTATCGTGCACATGGACGAGATTCTATCATCCGACTGACCAGTAACGACAACCTTCGCGCTGAAGTTTACTTCAGCTTCATGACTCAGGACGTATTCCATGCGGATCGGCATCTACGGCGGGACTTTCGACCCGGTGCATTTCGGGCATCTTCTTTTGGCGGAGACCTGTCGAGAAGCGGGCCAGCTGGATCAGGTCCGATTCATTCCTGCCGCGAGATCCCCATTCAAACCGGATGCCCTCATGACGCCAGGGAAAGCCCGGGCCGATATGCTCGATCTGGCGACTGCGGGAGTGGCAGAGTTCGTTGTTGATCGACGCGAGATCAAGCGAGAAGGGGTCAGCTACACCGTCGAGACATTGGAACAACTGGCCAGCGAGTTCGCAAACGACGAACTCTTCCTGCTGATGGGAGCAGACTCATTGGCGGACTTTCCGAAGTGGAAAGATCCGAGCCGTATTCTGGAACTGGCTCGCGTGATTGCCGTCAATCGAGGTGGAGAAGCAGAGCCGACGCTGGATCACATCAAAGAGGAACTAGGTGAAGCAGCTGCTTCACGCATCCAGATCGTGACGATGGTCTCAGTCGCGATTTCATCGAGCGACTTGAGACAGCGTATTGGGGAAGGGAAAGGAATTCGGTTTCAGACACCGCGTCCGGTGGAGCGGTATGTGGAGACGAATGGATTTTATAAGCAGGGTTAAGATGTGTTTTGAAACGAATAATGTCTGCTGGCTGTTACTAACATTGTGAGCGGATGGATGCCTATCGCTCACCCTCAGCCGCCCGTCGGGCACCTTCTCCCCGCAAGGGAGTAGGAATGCAACACGGCTCCCCTCAAGGGAGAAGGGACGAAATTTATGCCATCAACATTCGTAGCTCATCGTACGAAAATGTCGCTCGGAAGTTGCCGTTGGTGTGAGTCTGGTAGAAGAGGTCGTTGGTTAAGTCAGCCGCAGTGAGCATCATGCCGGCGTAGGCGTAAGTGTCGATGCACATCCAGCCGTCGATCAAAGTGGGCAGGCCGGAGGATTGGGGGGTGTGGCCGACAACGACGGTGCGTCCTTCTTCCCAGACGGGCTGGTTCTTTTTGAACTTCTGCCAGCGAAGGTACTGTTTGTCCTGATCGCCGAGTGCGACGCCCGGTTCGAGGTTGGCGTGCGTGAAGACGTATTGCTCGGTTTCAAAGTAGGGAAGGCAGTCTTCCATGAAATCGATGTGGCTCTTGGGGATGTTCGAGATCGAGCCGCCGTAGGATTCGAGCGTACTTTTGCCGCCGTATTCCATCCAGAGGTGAGCGGGTTTGCGACCTTTGACGACTTCGAGAACCATCTCCTCGTGGTTCCCCTTGATCGTGACGAGATGGCAGGCTTTCTGCATCTCGAGCAGCATCTCGATCACGCGTCTGCTGTTGGCGCCGCGGTTAATCATGTCGCCGAGGATGATCAGCGTGTCATCGGATGTGATGTCGAGTTTTTGGAGTAATGTTTCGAGTGCACGATCACAGCCATGGATATCGCCGATGGCCATCAGTCTGGGTGACGTCATAGTTCCCCTGCCTAGGTGTTTGTGGCCTTACCAGTCCGAGCGAAAGGTCCACAATACCGAGCACAGGAACCGATTGGAACATGATTGGCTCAAATTTGGGTATCAACGGCAAGATAGGGGTTCACATCAAGCTCGTTGGATACATTTGCAATCAACAGCTAAGTACGGCGTTAGTTACTTCCAAAGGCACCGAAGGCGAAGCCACTCGCGAAGCCATTCGTCAGGCCATCAAAGAGGTGACGCTCGAAGAAGGCGGCACAGGCTTCTGGCTTGGTGTACTGCAGGAAGATGCGGTCTCCCGGCTGGATGATGATCGATTTACTCGGATCGCATTTGACGTCTTTCAGGTCAACTCGGATCGGCACAATGCAGCCATCGGGCATCGTTCGCATGACGATGACCCTTGAGGCTCCGACGGTCACATCCTGATTCAGGACAGAGGCTCCGCCGATGCTCTTATTGCTGAGGACTCGACGAGATTCAGCCAGTGAGATCGCACCGATGAGATCCAGATCGTAGTCACGCGGGAGAGGGAACTGTCCGCCGCCCAGAAGTCCGCCCGTGAAGAAGAATTCCCGGTTACGCGATTCGATGAAGACCGTATCGCCGTCGTAGAGAAGGACATCTTCGGAACTGAAAGTTGGGACTTCACCAGGATAGAGAGCCAGCGGGATACGAAGGACGGTTGAGTTCTTCAGGGTTGCATCCTGGTGTGGACACGACGAGTAGTCTTCGACATAGGGCTCTGCGGTTTGGGGCAGTGAGTAGCCGTTGTCGCCGTTGAGGTCCAGTTGATACTGCGGGGCGAAGTCTTCATGAGACAGTTGTTGAACGCGTCCGGGGTCGTACTCCGAATCATACTGGTAAACTTGCTGTTCGATATTCTGCCCGCGGAAGACAGCTCGTTGCGGCATCGACCAGCCGGAGCCGGTACCCTGCGTGGGTTGGAAGCCGCCCATCGGGCTGATCTGTGGCACAGGAATGGGCTCGGGAGCGGGTGGTGTTTGCTGTTGTGGAGTCAGATTCTGATGCGATCGTTCCTGGGCACACAGCTGGCAGTAACGACCGCGAGATCGCATGACGTAGACAGCGTTTTCTGCATCGAGTCCGGGAAGGCCGCCGCTCATGACAAGGGCGTGGGCGACATCGTTTTCGTAAGCTGGCAGTTCGACCAGCATACTACTTCCCTTGCGGGTGACGATGGTGTTGACCTGGGAGGCTTCGAAGACTTCGTTGACATCTTGAGGTCGGTCACGTCGTACAACCATGACGCGGTACGAACGAGCTTTTTGCAGAGAGACGATAATCTTTGCTGTGCTTGGGCGGGCTCCCGAGGCGAGCATCCCGCCGGGGCCTGTCTGGGCGCGTCGAATCTCGTTTTCAACCTCTCGAAGTGTCAAACCGCGAACGTAAACTGGCTCGGAAAGCGGGATGGAGATCGTCCCGTCTTCACGGACTTTGACGGGATAGCCAATGCGGGGTGCAGCGTTATCAGAGCCCGGTGCAAAGACCGGAGGAGCTTCTTCGTCTTTGCCGAGGACCCCTTCAATGAAGATGCCGAGCACATCGCCTGTGTCGACGCGGTGTTCCAGAGGCTTGGCTTGTCCAAGGAGGCCAAAATCGATCGGCTGTTGCTGTGATCGAACGCCGTTGGGAGTGAAATACTGGCCGCCGAGCTGCTCAGCGTCGATGCCGTGAATCGGATGAAATCCCGCACACCCAGACGCTGCGAGCAGGCAAATCGCCAGCAACAGGCGTTGGCGCGGTTGGATGTGCATTTTGGCCCAGATTCACTTGAGTAGAAACGAGTCAGCGGAATCACTCAACGGTAATATCGGCACAGTCACTGTGACCGCTACAGTCGGAATAGGCCTTAAATTGTCAAACTGCGCAGTTCTGAGCGACTGCGAAGCTGTTTTTGATCTCAAGCTAAAAGTTGCCAGCTACTTGACCGTCATCGCGGAGCATGAGATTTCCCATTCCTCTGTTTGAGTTTGTTGACGCATGCTGCCTGGACGGCTTGGTAGGCGAAGCGAGAGCAGAGCTGCGAAGCAGATCAATCAGCGTGAAAGCGTTCGGACGCGAGAAAGCATCGGAAACCACTGATAAACAATGTGGGAGAGGTCCGGTTAAATCCGGAAGAGGGCGAAGTTGTCAACTTTAGGAGAATTCGAGTCAGATGAATTTCCCTGCTGAGGCCCCGTTTTCTTTAGTTCCCTTGGGAATCTGATATCATGGCGGGTGCATCCGCACATTGTGTCAGTTCCCGCCTATAGAAAGTAAGGATTCGTCGTGGCTCGTGAAAAAGTGATTCTCGCGTATTCGGGAGGTCTGGATACCTCCGTCGCGGTCAAGTGGATCAAAGAGACGTACAACATGGACGTCATCACGTACACCTGCGACCTCGGTCAGGAACGTGATCTGGCAGGAATCAAGGAAAAGGCCCTGAAAACGGGCGCTGTCGAAGCCATTGTGGAAGACGTCCGGAACATGTTCGTCGATTACTTCGTCTGGCCGTCGCTGATGACTGGCTGTATGTACGAAGGGAAGTACCCGCTGGCGACCGCTCTCGGACGTCCGCTGATTGCCTGGCGGATGACGGAAATCGCCAAAGAACATGGCGCCCATGCGGTCGCTCATGGTTGTACGGGGAAAGGGAACGATCAGGTTCGTTTCGATGTTTCTTTCCAGACATTAGCCCCTCGTCTGAAAATCATCGCCCCGGTCCGCGAATGGCGCTGGACTCGAACTGAAGAAATCGAGTACGCCGAGAAGCACGGCATCAAAGTCGAAGCGACCAAGAAGTCGATCTACTCGACCGACGTCAACCTGTGGGGACGCAGCGTTGAAGCGGGCGTTCTGGAAGATCCATGGCTGCCACCGCCCGCTGATGCCTATCAGTGGACCGTCGCTCCGGAAGATGCTCCGAATCAGAGTGTCGAGATTGAGATCGAATTCGAACAAGGCCGACCAATCGCTCTCAACGGAGAGAAGATGGACGGCGTTGCTTTGATCGAGTACATCAACAAAGTCGGCGGCGAGCATGGCGTTGGTCGTATCGATCACGTCGAAAACCGACTCGTCGGAATCAAGAGCCGCGAAGTTTACGAAGCCCCCGCTGCGGTCATCCTGCACCTGGCTCACCGTGAACTGGAAAATCTGACTCTGAGCCGTCAGTCCATGCGATTCAAGACTTACGTTGCTCAGACTGTTTCAGACATCATTTACGATGGTCTATGGTACTCAAGCTTCCATCAGGATCTGATGGGCTTTGTCGAGAAGAACCAGCGATACGTCTCTGGTCACGTCCGCGTGAAGCTGTTCAAGGGAGCCGCGACTGTCACCGGCATGAAGAGCGAGCACAGCCTGTACAACAAGGATCTGGCAACCTACGAAGAAGGGGACCAGTTCCCACACGACACAGCCATCGGCTTCATCCGCATCCACGGACTGGCCCAACAGACCCAGGCCCGTCAGCAACTGCTCAAAGGCGAACCAACCGTTCGTCCGGCACGCATCGTGCCGCCGTCTGAGTAAGAGTTTTTGCTCGGCTGAAAGAATCGAAAGCGGGAAGGTGAAAGCCTTCCCGCTTTTTTTTGTGCGAGGTTCGGGGGGACTGGAGATTGTGGTCTAGGCTCTAATCCCCTGGTCTCATTTCAGACCAGTTGCTGACTTTTTTCTCTACTGAAAAACGAGCAGATTTCGACTTTAAGAAAATTGGAATTTTGTTAGGTCGACTTTACCAAGTACACAGAGGCAATGTTCTCTGGTCCGAATTCCACCACAGTCATCGAATTGTGAAGGTGAGTTCTCTCAATCGGAGTTTCGACATCACCTACGTAGCGGACTCCTGCTCCATATCCTGTCTTCGAGGTTATCCTGACCTTAACGGCGTCTTGCTTGGTCTCTGTTTTTGGGCCATAGACAAAAAGATCGACAGCCTGACCAATCTGCATCATCTCGCGTTCGCTTCGATCTGGGATTTGGAAGTTAGGAAAATGGTGGTCAGCCAGATGTTCAGCATTTTGGAAATGTGGAGCAGGCAATGGTGTTTCACGAACGAGGATTTGGTCAAAACAATTCAATCCTTTTCTGGATGCCCAGAATCTTGGTGTGATTCCCCAATGATTCGGTGAATCCGGGTTCGCACCGCTGGCAATCAGAGATGTGATTATCCCGTCATTCTTAACCTGTAAGGCCGTGTAAAGTGCGGTTTCTCCCGTCCGATAAGAACGTAACTCTGTGTCTGCTCCAGCCGCGAGTAATTCATTCACACCTTCGAGCCATCCAGAAGCGACTGCAAAAGCGAGAGCAGACATTCCATGTTTGTCTTGTTCATTTAGTAGACCGGATTTAATGCCGGTCCGCATGACGCTCAGATCGTGAGTAGGTTTCCATCCGCCACAATTTGCAAACCACTCTTTAAGAGAACCTGATTCTGCCATCTTACTTTTCCAGCATGTGACCATCTTCGTGCCTGAAGACACGATCATTGTATTAAAACACAATGATAACCTCATCGCGAATATGCCAAACAGCAACTGTCAGTCATATTCCGACGGAGCAGATCTGTCGTCCAATCCATTCGTATGATTTTTCGTTGTTGCCGCCGGGAGATCCGAAGAAGGCATCCGATTCTCCCGGTGCAACCTTATTAATTAGTGTTAGATTTCTTGGTCTACCGACTGTTCCCAGCGAGCAGTTGTAGTTCCCATGCGAGAGCGATTCCAGTGCCTCCGCCGTGGTCTGCCAGGACTCCGGCTAGACGACCTCCAACCAGTACATCAGATCGACGAATCCGGCTGGTGGAACTGACGCCTCATGGGAAGTCAGTTATTAAGCCAATCTTCAAAGCACACGTTGCGACGATCGAGAAAATCTTCGCGAAGCTATCGCAGAAAGAGATCAAGCACTTGGAGCAGTCGTTGAGGAGTGTTGGTTTGGAAGCGGAAGAACTGTTGAAGCAGAACAATGCCGAAGGTCAGTCCCAAAGCTGACCGCAAGTCAGACGTTGTGTAGAGCTGCCGATAGTGCATTTTCCATCAAACTTCGTTTTGCGAACAAGGGTATAATTTGTTTCGCTGAATCAATTATGGCGAATTGACCATGGAGCGATTTCGTTGCGGTGTCACCTGCCTTCTTTTCCGGTCGAACCAGATGGTCCGCGCAGTGGTCTTCATGTTATCAGTTTGAGCCCTTTTTTCTCTGCAATTGCCTGTAGTGCTTTCACTGTTTCCAGCCATGAAATGTCAGTCCGATACTCACCGAAGTATGACCCGAATTCTGCTCTCCAACTCTCGTGCTGCTCTCGTAGCGAACTGGTGCTCACCTCGACTTGCGGCTTCATTGTTCCTGTCTCCAGTCCAACAATGCGCTGGTGCATCTCAGATAGCAAACGTCGCGCGAAGTCACGACTTTCATTTAGAAATGCCTCAACTGAAATGACATGGACGCCCTGTCGGGCCGTCCAAACTTGAATCCCATCGATCACTTGCTCTCGATTGTCCCAGTGAATTCGTAGTTCGGTCCCGATCCGCACCATCTGAAACTTGGGGCACGCCACCAGATATGGGGTAGAGGGTGATCGCTCGCCAAGCCATTCCCACGCTTGATACCAAAGTTCGTCAAATTCTAGTTTTTCGTCACATGGTTTCTTCAGTTCCATCAAACGCGGCCAGTCTGAAGCAAGCCGTTCAATTGTCGGTGGAAGTGGTGCCACCGCCGCAGCAACGCTCCCCAGTAAATCTCGCGCAAACGCAGCAATCTGGTAGTCGGCGTCTTGCTCAGTCATTTCCCAATGCGACAGTATCTCATCGGTATAGCGAAATAGCGTTTGCTCACCAACGACCATACGAAATCGACCATAGGTCAAGGCAAACCAGCTTAAGCTCTGATTGCCCGGCTCTCCCCA
>SXGT01785757.1_pt1 | contig 21516 bp, 18 predicted proteins | sample 3176221 | NCBI WGS metagenome assembly SXGT01 (sample SAMN11356862, study PRJNA531348) | freshwater metagenome | isolation source: freshwater sample F1-120 | place: China: Fuxian Lake, Yuxi | collected 2017-12-25
CTACACCGAGCCGAGCGTCAATCATGCTTGCGTCGCCTCCGCCGAGGTCCTGCATGGCAAGGAGCTCTCCTACAACAATATCCTCGATCTCGATAGCGCGCTCAACCTCGCGCGTGAATTTACCGATCCAGCCGCCATCGTCATCAAGCACAACAACCCATGCGGCGCCGCAACGGCGGCCACGCTGGCCGAGGCCTTCGCGCACGCTTACGAAGGCGACACCGTCAGTGCCTTCGGCGGCATCCTTGGCTTCAACCGCGAAGTGGACGAGGCGACGGCCATGCAAATCACCGAGCCGAATCGCTTTATCGAATGCGTCATCGCTCCAGGCTACAGCAAGGCCGCGTTCGAGATCCTGACAGCCCGGCCAAAATGGAAGGCGAGCGTTCGTCTGTTAAGAACGGGCCCCTTGACACAGGATCCGGCACGGTCGCTGGATTATCGCCGTGTTGACGGTGGGTTGCTCGTCCAGGGACGTGACGTGGAAGCCGATGATTTTGGCGCCGCAAAGGTAGTGACCAAACGCCCGACGACCGATGCGGAACTCGCTGACTTGAAGTTCGTCTGGATTGTCGCGAAGCACGTCAAGAGCAACGCGATCGTACTTGGCAAGAACCGCATGATCGTCGGCGTCGGCGCCGGGCAAATGAGCCGGGTCGATTCAACCCACATGGCCGTGCGCAAGGCGGCCGGCCGGGAAAAAGGAAGCGTTCTTGCCTCGGATGCGTTCTTTCCCTTTCGCGACAATGTCGATCTGGCAGCCGCGGCCGGCATCACCGCCATCGTACAGCCCGGCGGTTCGGTGAAGGATCAAGAATCGATCGACGCCTGTAACGAGCACGGCCTCGCGATGGTATTCACGGGCGTGCGCCACTTTCGGCATTGAGCCGCTTGCTAATCTTTGCTCAGGTGTGCCACCACAATACGGATGTCATCGTAAGGGACCTTCTCGTCAAGCGCGCTGAAGAGTGATTTGAGCTTGTCGCCGCCGTGCTCTTCGACGGCCGCGGCAACACGTTCGTACACCTCCGGATCCACCCACCTCGCCACGCTCGCCGGCTTGTCGCGCAGGATGTACTCGCACAGATATTCGGTGACGGTGGTTCGCGCCCGGCCAGTCTGCTGGGCTACATCCTCGATGGCAGCGCCCTCGCTGAAGAGCTTGATCGCCATGGCGCGTATCGGAGTCATCGCTGCTGTTTTCGCCGGTCTCGGCGCGGGGGCCGGTGCGTCCGCGGCAACGTCCATCTTGACGCCATGCTCGGTGCAGTAATCCGCGATACAGCGCAGCAATGCTTCGCCGAAGTCCTCGATCTTGCGCGTGCCGATGCCATAGACCTGCAGCAACTTGGCAGGCGAGGACGGTCTGATGCGAGCCAGCTCCCGCAGGGATGCATCGCTGAAAATGATGTAAGGGGGTTTGCCAGCTTGCTTGGCCAGTTCGAAGCGCCATTTGCGCAAAGCGTCTGCGAGGTCGCGATCGACTCCCTCCCACGAGGTCTCGTCGGCACGCGAGCGTTTCACTCGCTCCGATCGCTCCTTGCGGGCCGGTTGCAGGAGCTGGATTTTTATGGGCTTCCCTTTCATCACCTCCCAGGATGCGAAGTTGAGCTTGAGGACAGGGTATTCGTCCTCCGACTTCACCAGCACCCCCTGTCCGATCAGTTGAAAAATCCAGTCGCGGACCGTCGTCTTGGCGTGGTCCTTCAGGAGCCCAAAGGTGCTAAGCTGTTCGTGCTGGAGTTGGCGAATCCGTTCAGAGTCTTCGCCGCGCAGCACGCTGATGACGTGGTTGACGCCGTAACGTTCCTTCACCCGGGCCACACATGAGAGAATCTTCTGTGCCACGACCAGCGCATCCTCGACCTTTTCGACATCGCCGAGACAAAGGTCGCAGGCCGCACAGCTCGGCTCCTCGTATTTCTGCCCGAAATAATTGACCAGCGCCCGGTGCCGGCAGACCGCCCCGCGCGCATAGCGATCCATATCCTCGGCATGGCGAAGGGCGTTCGGGAGGAAATCGTCATCGACTTCATTTTCCTGGGCCGATTTTTGTAAGATCGATCGCCACGTCAGAAAATCCTGCCCGGAATGCAAGAGCACGCATTCCGCTTCCAGCCCGTCGCGGCCGGCTCGGCCCGTCTCCTGCTGATAGTGCTCGACCGATTTCGGCATCGAAGTGTGCAATACGAAGCGAATGTTCGAGCGATCGATTCCCATACCAAACGCGATCGTCGCCACGATGATGTCGGCCTCTTCGTTGATGAATGCTTCCTGCACGCGCCGGCGCTCGTCGCCGTCCATGCCCGCGTGATAGGCCATCGCCTTGTAGCCCCAGGCCTTGACTGTCGCCGCCATGTCATCGACGTCGCGCCGCCGCAGGCAGTAGATGATGCCCGACTCCCCCTTGCGGCGTTCGAGCACCTCGCGCACCTGCTTGTCCACATCCCCACGGCGGAGAACGCGATAGGTCAGATTGGGCCGATCGAAATTGCCGACGAGAACGAGTGGATTGGTCAACGACAACTGCTTGCATATGTCAGCGCGCACCTGCTCGGTCGCCGTCGCCGTGTAGCCATGCACGTTGGCGCCGGGAAAGAGCTCCTTGATGCGGCCCATCATCCGGTATTCAGGGCGAAAATCGTGCCCCCAGTGGCTGATGCAGTGAGCCTCGTCGATGGCAAACGTCTTGACGTCAATCTGCCGGCACAGGTTTTGAAACTCCGTCGTCATCAATCGTTCGGGCGAGACGAAGAGGAGCCGAATGGCGCCGTCGCGCACATCCTGCTCATAAGAAAAGCGTTCTGCCCCTGAAAGCGAGCTATCGAGCTGAATGGCCGGCACGCCGCACGATTGCAGTCCGTCCACTTGATCCTTCATGAGGGCAATGAGCGGCGAGATGACGACAGTGGTGCCGCCACGCAAGACCGCCGGCGCCTGAAAGCAAAGCGACTTGCCTCCGCCGGTGGGCAACACCAGCAAAGAATCGCGTCCTTCCAGCACGGCCCGCATCGCGTCTTCTTGCAACGGCCGAAAGGACGAGAAGCCCCAATGCTTCTGGATCAGTTTTTTGAGGTCGGCGATCATCGAGACATTGTATTCGGCCGGCTATTTGCCTTTACGCGTTTTCGGCCGCCTGGAGTTTTCGCGCGAGGCAAGAGTCTTTTCGGCCGCCTGGATCCGGCGCTCCAGGGCAGCGATTTCCGCGGGATCGGTAATCGGGATGATCTTGCACTCTTGGTAGTTTCCAGGAGCGGTCTTGCGGGACTTGCTTTTCATGACTTAATCCCCTTCCGATGCGACGAAAAAGGGCATTTCCCCTTTAAGCACATCACTGCCTTCCTCTTGAAAAAACCACACTTGCACGGTGTACCATCCCTCCTCAGGAAAGGCACACGCCAATTCTACGCTTCTGAACAAAGTGTCGCTGTCCGCGCCAAATATCGGCCGGGGTTCGATATGGCCGTAGAGAATGGCCTTGTCGTTTCGATTATTGACCACCTTCAGGTAACCGGGAAACTCGCCGGCACGCGGACTTGAGAGAACCAGGAAAAGCCACAGCCTCGCGGGAATAAATGGAAAGGCATCGGCGGTGATCGCCTGACGGACGCCTTTTACGTGAAAGACATCCGCCTCCCTCTTGCTTTCGCGCACGCCATCGCAGATTACACGCATGATACGCAATTCTCTCGCCTGCCCGCCCTTCTCAATGCCCGTTGGAGGCTGAAATCGCGACGCTCGGGGGTCGCGGTGCCAGCTGCGGTCGAGCAAATCGAGCCTGACAAATCCCAATTTCCACTGGTAACAACTCCCGCCCGGCGGATACCATGAACCTGTCAGCCAAATAACGGATGCCGTACGGAGTCTTTCGGGAACCGTGGCATGGATACCAGTTCGAAACATCACGATGCGATCGAGGCCAAGCTTGGCCTTTGGGATGCCGTCAGCATCATCGTCGGCATCATCATCGGCGTCGGCATCTTCGAGACGCCGCACGATATTTTTGAGAAGGTCTCCCATCCCGCCATGGCCATTGGGCTCTGGGTCCTGGGCGGGGTGCTGGCGTTGATCGGCGCACTTTGCTTCGCGGAGCTTGCCAGCACCTACCCTCGCTCCGGCGGCGAGTACGTTTACCTCACCCGCGCGTTTGGGCCGTTGATGGGGTTTCTGTTCGCGTGGTCGCAACTCTCGGTGACGCGGTCGGGCAGCATCGCGGCGATGGCGTATCTGTTCGGGAAATACGCCGCGGCGTTGATGGGCTATGACGCCGATTCCGGGATGCTGTACGTCCTGGCGGCCGCGTCGGTGCTTTTTCTGACTTTCGTGAATATCCTCGGTGTCCGGTTTGGTGCGGGCACGCAGAACGTGTTGACAACCGCCAAGGTGCTTGGCCTGGCGGCAATTATCCTGGTCGGTTTTACGTGGGGCCGAGGCGACCTGGCGGTGCCCGAGAATCCCCGGGCCGCGGACGCCGGCTGGTTCGTCGTGGCGATGATCTTCGTGTTGTGGACCTACTCCGGCTGGCATGAGGCCGCCTACATTGTTTCCGAAGCCCACAATCGCACGCGCAACATCCCGCTTGCCCTCCTGATCGGCACCGGCGTGGTGACGGTAATCTACGTGCTGGTGAACTTGGCCTTCGTCTTCGCCCTGGGCTTTGACGGGGCCCAGGAGAAATTTGCCACGCAGCGGATCCTGGATCTCGTCTGGCCCGGCTACGGCGCTCGGGCGATGAATGTGCTGATCGTGGTTTCCTCACTGGGAGCGATCAACGGCATGATCTTCACGACGGCGCGGATTTACTCCGAGTTCGGCCGGGATCACCGCGTTTTCAGGTTACTCAGCCATTGGAGCAAACGCATGAAGACGCCTGTGCGTGCCCTGGCGATTCAATGCGTCATCTCGACGGGCATGATCGCCGGCGTCTGGTGGGCCGGTATGGGGAGCGACGGCTTCGACAGCATGGTCCGCCTCACTGTGGCCGTCTTCTGGAGCTTTTTTTGCCTGACGGGAGTTGCCTTGATTCGACTTCGCATCCTGGACCCTGATACACACCGGCCTTTCCGCGTGCCGATCTACCCGCTCTTGCCGATCATCTTTTCCGGCTGGTGTTTCTACATTGTGGTCGGGGCAGTCGTCGATGATGCGAAGAACGGCCGGGTGGAATCGCTGGTCGGCGTCGCCATTCTTTGCGTCGGCCTGCCGCTCTATTTCTTGCCACAGAAACTGAGACCCATGCAGCCTCGCTCCCACGACCTGGAAGCCATATCCAAGTAGTCGGCTACTTGCTTGCAGACTCAACAGCCGCGTGCAGTTGTTGCAGGTTTTGCGGAAATCGTTGCAGGACCAACTGCAATCTTTCGTACTCGGAGCCGCCAGTGGTCGGCCACCGTGTAAGCCAATCAGATAACGGCAGGGAGATGTGCTGCATCACGAGCGCCTGTTGTCGAGCCCTGGTTTGCTCGCGGTGGAATTCGACGTACTGCTTACCGAAGAACTCGACGAGCATCTGCACTACGGAGGCAGAAAGCGGTGCCACTGCCGCAGCCAGGCCCAGACCGAGGGGGCCGATGCCGACGCTGAGGACAGTCGCGGTGACGGCCGCAATCGTCCCGGCCACTTCCACGCCGAACTTCGTACCGCGAAAGGCGTTGAGCGCGACGGGGTTCTTCTCAAGGTCCTCGTAGATAGCGCGGGCAGTGCGCTCCACTTCGTCGCCGAGGCCGAGTTGGAAGCCGCGGAACGATTCATTGAAGCGCTCCTTGATCTGTTTGTCCAGCCCCGCGTTGAAACCGGTCAGGACGTGCTGCCAAAGCGCATGGGCGGCGGCGTTGCGTGCAGCTTCTTTGCGAAAGTGATCGATCCACCCGGTCAGGGCGCTCTCCAGGACTTGCCGTTCGGGCATGTTAGTTGTTTCCGGCCGCGCCAGCACCGAGGAGAAGAGTTGCTTCGTCCAGGTGTACGGCATGCGCAAGACGCCCAGGGCAAGGCTGGCAAATCGGCCGACCCCGGGAAGTTCCAGCAATTCGAGCAAGCGGACCAACGCCTCATCGAAGCGATGGAGCCGTTCGGCAGCGAGGAACTCGCGGCGGTAGCGATCGTCAAATTCGGCCTGCCCCACCCGTACGAGTTGCCGCCAGCCTTCCAGGGCGAGCAGATCATCGCGGGCAACGCTCAAGAGGTGCTGTTGATGGCTCGTCAAATACGCGGTGGCGGCCCTCAGTGTGCGCTGACGGGCTGTGGCAACGGGTTCGCCAAGAACGAAGATCTGATTGACCAGCGGCACACGGTAGGCCGGCGCCTTCCGGCACGGATCAGTAACTTGCTCCGGTGTGAGTTGCGGCACGGTAAGCGTGGCAACGGGACGGGCCGGCGAGCGGTCCAGCACCTCACGTTGAAAATGCGCCACAAACGCCGGTGCGTCGGCCTCGCGCATCTTCACTAGGCAAACGACGACCATCTTGCCAGAGCGCAAAAGCAAGTTTAGAAACTGCGTCGGCACTTCGTCGTTGTAACGCTCATCCGAGGCGACGTAGACGACGACGTCCGCAAGGGCCGCAACCTCAAGAAGCCGCGGCACGTAGCCGGTTGCGACCCAGGTGGTCATGTCGGGGCAATCCCACACCAGGAATTTCTCCAGCACGCCGAACTGTCCCGCGTCTTCATCCACGCGGCGAAGCTGGTAAACATCGGCGTCAAGACTGGACGGCTCGCTTTTGGTGAGCCGTTGCAGCGTGCCGAGAAAGCCAAGACTGGACGGCCAAGGAACGGCGCCGTTTGCCGGCGCGAAAGCCACTGGATGCCGGGTGAAGCCTGCTTGCGGATTGGATTCCGCAAGAACCGCCCCGCATAGCATGTTGGCGATGGTGCTCTTGCCCGCCCCGGCGCCACCCACAACCGCGACGTGAAGCGGAGCTGCCCCTTGGCCTTCCAGGAACGGGGCGAGGACATTGCGCACCAGGGCCGCGGCATAGCGTAACTCGCCGGCCTGGGCCGCGTGGTGCGTCTGCCCACGCGCATGCTGCTCCAGCCAGGCCAAATCCTCGGCCAGTTGATTTGTCAGACTGCGAACGGCTGCTTGCTCCATCGGTGGCGACCGCCATTCTGGTTGTTCTGATGGCCACAGGGCTTGCCCGGGGCCAAAAAAGAAATCCTATCGATCCAGTCGGAAGGCATCCATCGGCAGTGCCAATGGTTGCCCCAGCAACATCTGCTTCATGACCAGGGCCGTGCCGGGTGACAGTTGAATGCCCGCGCGAAAATGGCCGGCCGCCACATAGAGGTTCTCGATGCCAGGAACGGGGCCGATGAAGGGCAATCCATCCGGGCTGCCTGGGCGCAGGCCTGCCCAGGTTTTCTCGACCGCCGCACCAGCCAGGCAAGGCACCAGTTTCAACCCCAGCGCGAGCAGGCCTCCGATGCCTGCCGCGGTCGTCGTCTTCTCGAAGCCGACGTCTTCTTCCGTCGAACCGACGAGCACTCGGCCATCAGCCCGCGGCACAAGGTAACGCGACCCCCATATCAGGATGTGGCGAAAGATGGCCTTCCCTGGATTGAGCAAGGCGATCTGCCCGCGCACAGGTCGAATTCTCAACTTTTGGCCGAGCGGTTCCAGCTGGCGATCGGTCCAGGCGCCGGCAGCCAGGAGCACGCGATCGCCACTCAGTAATTCGTTCGCGGTATTCACGCCTTTGACTCGACCGGACTCCATCACGAGGCTCTGTACCTGGGTGTCTTCATGAATGGCCACCCGGTTCGTGTCTAAGCAAGCACGTCGCAGCGCCTGCAAATGGCGGGGGTTGCGCAATTGCGCCATTCCCGGCACGTGGAGCACTTCCCCCATGGCAGGCGCGAGGGCGGTCTCCAGGGCCCTTGCTGCGGCTTCCGATAGCCTGGTTGTCTCTGTCCCGAGTCCGTACCACTCGTCCGCGTCTGCGTCGCCAACCTGGCTATGGAATTCAAGGCCACCACAACGCAAGAAGCCGTTATCGATACCGGTGCGGAGCTGTAGTTCACTGGAGAGTTCCGGGAAAATCGCGCCGCTTAACGCGCGCAAGCGATCAAGCGGGTACTGCGCGTGGTCAACATCGCTCGGCGGTAAGATCCCGGCGCCGGCCCAGGACGATTCCATGCCGGTGTGCCCCTGCTCGCACAGGATAACTTGCGCTCCATCCTTGGCCAGGAAATAGGCGGTCGTCAGACCAATGACGCCGCCGCCGACTATCAGGACCTCGCACTTGCGTTGCATGCTCTCTTTATAGCCGCGGGCTGCGGGATGCGCACCTTGGGAGCGGACAAAAGTCTCCAAAAGGGGGAGTTTCGAACACCTTTCAGAATGGACGCTGCGTATGATGAAGGTAACCAAACCGAGGAGATTGCCATGCCCGGCATCAAGCTGTTGACGAAATTGGATGCGCCGACTTGCCTGAAGTTGGCCTGGCGAGCCGCCCAGGATTCAAGCTATTCCCTGACGCCTCTCGAGAGTGGCACCAAACGATTCACGGCCACGAAAGGCAATGCGGTTCTGGGGCTCCTCGCGGGAGCACTGGCGCCGCATTGCGTTTTTCAGGTCTCGGCGGAATCCTACTCGGACGCCACCGAAGTCGCGATCGAAAAAAACAAGCCCTGGCTGTCCGGTGGCGCTGTGGGCGTCAGCAAGGTGAATCGCCAGGCCGAAGAATTGCTGACCGCCATCGCGAGGGCAATCGAGCGCGAAGGCGGAGCGATTCTGGAACGCAAGGAATTCTGACCGTGCCCTCCTAACGATCGCCTGGTGTAGACGCAAGCGATGAACCGTTAGTATCCCTTCTGCTTATCAACGACGCACAGCAGCGGTTCGCCGGCCACGAAGCGGCGCACGTTTTCGCGGAAAAGCCGCCAGGCTCGATCGCGGGCGCCGTCGGACTGCCCACCGATGTGAGGGCTGATGACAACGTTCGGCATGCTCCAAAGGGCGCTGCTATCAGGCAAGGGCTCAGGGTCGGTGACATCCAGGCCAGCGCCGGCGATCACACCTTCCTTGAGAACTCGCACCAGCGCCTGCTGATCCACCAGACCGCCGCGGGCGATGTTGATGAAGTACGCGGATTTCTTCATCGCGCCGAACTGGCTGGCTCCGAACATCCCTTTCGTCCCCTTGGTCAAGGGGCACGCGAGCACGACAACGTCTGCCTGAGGAATCAGGTCCATCAACCTGGCTGGCCGATCCAGACTGAAAACGAATGCCGGCTTGACCAAGGCGTAATTCGGATCGACCGCCTGCACGCGCATACCGAAGGCTTCCGCTCGCCGCGCGATCTGGGTACCGATGCCGCCCAATCCCACGACGAGCATCGTCTTGCCGTGCAACTCCTGGGCTTTCGAAGCGTCCTTGAGTTTTTTCCAATGCTCCTTGGCGCTGGTTTGCTTGTGCAATTCCGGCGCAAGTCCGCGTGTAAGTCCGAGCAGCAGCGCCATGGCCTGATCGGCGACATTCGGGCCATAGAGGCGTGCGGTGTTGGTCATCGTGATGTCGCTGCGGACAAGTTCTGGCACAAGGTCTTTCTCAACGCCGGCATGGCCGACCTGAATCCAGCGCAGCTTGGGGTTTGCCTTGACGATTCCCGAGGTGCAATAGCCGAGCACCGCGTCGGCGCTACCGGCTTCCTTGGCTGCGTCTTCAGCCGTCTTGACTGGCACGAAGAACACGTCCGGCGCGATCAGCTTGAGCTCCTGAAGCCTGGCCGGCATCAAGGCGGGAACCACTATTTTTTTGGGGGCGGCCCATCCAGGATCCTTCTTCGTGGGCGAGGGGCCCTCGTAAATGCCGAAGTCCTCGATCAGATCCCATGGCATGGTCCGCCCTGTCAGTTCATCAAAGACGTGCCGTGTTTCCGGTCGGCGTGTGTTCGCTTCGATCTGGGTCCATTCCTTGTGCCAGGGCATGTCAATGCCCTTGAGGATATCTTCGAACTCCTTGCCGGCATCAATGCCCTTTTTCACTTGCTCGCGCAGCTCGACAAAATAACGGCGTTGCTTGCCGAGAACGGCCTTGCTTGCCAGCGGCCCGTGGCCAGGACAGACCAGTTTGACATCGAGCTGCTGGGCCCGTTCCATCACGCGGATCCAGGATGCAGAATCGCCATGCCCCATGTAATTGAATGGGCCGTTGGTGCAAGCATCTCCGGTGCACAGAATCTTGTGCTTGGGCAGATAAAGAAACGCATCGCCCGCCGTATGGGCGTGGCCAAGAAACAGAAGCTCGACTTGCTGCTTCTTGTCCGAGAACACCAGCTTTTCATCAAAAATCAGGTCGGGGACTTTGAGGTAGCTGTCGGCGATATCCTTGCGGCCCCCCTTGCCCTTGCCAGCGTCGGCAAATTCCTGTGGACCGTTGACGCGCAGAAGTCGAGCGCAGTTGGTCTGAGCAATAATAGTCGCGCCGGCCTTGGCAAAAATCGCATTGCCATAGGCGTGATCGCCGTGATGGTGCGAATCCAGCACATATCGGATCGGTTTGTCTGTGGTCTTGCGAATCGCCTGGATGACGTCGCCAGCTTCCTTCGGGAAGTTTGCGTCGTACACCATGACGTAATCCTCGAAGACGACCCAAATGTTATTGCTGCCGCCAAAGGGAATCGTCGGATCCGTCGCGCTGATCTGGGAATAGCGGAAAAACACGCCCGGCGCAATCTCACGCACCTCGTTGAACTTCATCGCCGCCGGCTCTTGTGCCTGGCCTACGTTCGTCGCGCATAGGGATAACAACACAATAGCAGCATGAAGGATAACGCTACGCATGAGGCACGATCTCCCATCGGCAGATGACTCTGAGACTCCGGTAATGCAAGAAAATAATCTACGCGAACCCCCGGCTGAATGCAACGACGAAACCTGGGGCCTACCAACTCGCGCCCCGAAGCGTCGACGTCGCCCTGGGACGGGCCTTGGCTACGCCGATTCGAGGCTTTCGTGGTCGGGCAGCGCGAATACCTGAAGATTGCTGCTGGTCAACGCCACTGCCACCCTCGTCCCCCCCGGCGTGACCGCCAGGCGTGTGACGGCGTCACCAACGTCGTGAAAAGAATAGAGCAGTCGGCTGCCCGTCAGACCCCAAACTTGTAGGCAGGTCGCGCCGCTCGCAGGGGCTCCGAGCGAGACCCCGGCGACCAGCAGTCGCTTCGCCCCCTGATCGAGGACGACCGGACCTGGAGCGATGGTTGACGATACCGTTGGTACAAAGCACTCTTGCGCCTGCTTCGATTTGAGGTCCAATCGCCACACGCCCGGGTGCGCCGGCGCCTTCGAGTCGATCGGCCGCGTCGCGACGAAGAGCAAACCAGGCCTTGTACCGAACTGTACGCTGGCGACTTGACGCTGTGGCAAGCGGAACTGGACAACGCGGCCGCCTGTTGTCGCGGACCAGACAGCGACACGTCCGCCATCGCTGCCCGCTGCAACCAACGCGCCATCGGCCGAGAAAGCAAGAGAAGCGATCTTTTCGTCCCAGTCCGCGTCATCCAGCGAACGATCCTTGCTGCTCGTCAGCTTCCACAGCCGCACGGCGCCGTCGCGATCGCCCGCAGCGGCGTAGTTGCCATCGGGTGAAAAGGCAACGGCGCTGATGGCTCGCCTGCAGCCGCGCAACTGTCGCAGACGTTTGCATTTCACGACGTCCCAGTAGAAGATGTCCCCAAGTCGATCACCAGAAACCGCGCAGTCTCCTGTCGAAGAAATAGCAGCACAGGTAACGATTTCGTCGTGAGCCCCGAAGCGATCCAGCTTCTTGCCTTTCCTCATGTTCAAGACAAGCACTTCATCATCCTGCCCGGCAAGCCCCAGCACGCCGCCCGGACCATATGCGAGGCATCCTGCCGGCTCGACGAGGCGGATCGTGCCGATGGTGGCCCAGGAGCCCTGGCCGGCAGATTCGGCGTTACGCTCAAACTCCGAGGAGGGCTTCTTGGTGTTTGCAGGATCGACGGATGAACGGCCGGCATTCGAGCGAATCGCGCCACCGGTGTACGGTTCGATGGCTTGCCAAGGCGGCACGTGCTCCTCGACGTCGATCTCCGGAATCCCGTCCTCATCGGTCTCGAGGGGTACGACCTCGATGACGTCTTCCGAGGCAGGAGGCACATTGCGCAGGGGCAGGGCCTGCAATTCGGGTTCCGCGAATTCGAGAACAACGACTTCTTCGGCCGCGATTGGCGCTGCCGCCGATTTCTCGCCCGCCGCGGCGCTCCCCAAATTCGAAACGTGATTCAGGTAGCCGCACGAGAAACATGCCACCGTCTGGCCCGCCTGGTCCTCCCGGGCGCCAAAGACGTTTCCGCACAAGCAGGTCAACATGATCGGCATGCGCAAACTCTCCCGCGGCAAAACGGCACGGCGCCAACCAGCTTATCAAGTTATTTGACGCCGTCACGGACGAGCTTGTGCTCGGCATTTTTTGGCAGGACGAACAGATGAACGTGACGACGGAAATCGCGTGTGCGGCCAGGGGAGTAGGTGAAGGCAGCGGCCTTGCCATCGGCGCTGAGTTTACCGGCAAGCCTATCTTGGCCAGACCCACCCCATGCAAACAGGAGCAGTTTTTCCTTGGTGAAATCGACTTGCTTCTTGATAGCGTCGGCGTTGGGGATTTCCTTGTCGAGTTCCTCCGCCGTGGTGATCAGCTTGGGCGTACCAACTCGGCCTTTCTCGAAATTGACCTTGAGTCCGCTCGAGTCGATCTCGCGCAGCTTGGCCCCCTCCTCGCCGGCCGATAGACCGACGGAAGTCATCAAGCAAGCCGCCACAACCAAAATTCGTTGCACAAGCATGATTAACACCTTTCACGGTAGCGTGGACTGCGTGCATCGCAATTCCGCGCGAATAGGAAAGACTTTATTTGAACCTACCAGCGTAATCAAGTTTTTCACAAGAAGCCTACCATTCGATCCAGCGGCCGACCTTGAGCTCTGTGGCCTTGGCCACCACCTTGGCCGCCGTCGCGATATCCTCGATTGCCAGCCCGAGCGACTTGAACAGCGTGATCTGGCCCGGATCCGTGCGCCCCGCGCATCGGCCGATGATGAGTTTGCCTAGCTCACCAACGTTTTTCCAGTGCAGGACGCCGCGGTCGAGCGCCTCGCGCAAATCCCCGGCTTCGATCAACGCTTGATCCTTGCTGTCAACGATCACGGGCCTGGCCCGCTCGACGGTTCGGACGTCAATCTCCGTTTTCGCAATGAAGTTCGAGCCGATCACATTCAGGTGCGTCCCCTCGGCGAGCCAGTCGCCTGCAAAAACCGCCTCGCGGCTACTCGTTGCGGTGATGACAATGTCCTTCTGGCGTGCCGCCGCTTCAGCATGGATGGCCGGCTCGACCGGGCATTGGCACAGCGGGCCCATTTCGTCGCAGAAGGCTCGGCATGTCGCCTCGGTGCGCGAGTATACATGTATGTGCTTGATGGAGCGAACTTTGCAAACGGCCAGCAACTGGGTGCGCGCTTGTTTACCGGCGCCAAAAATACCCACGGTCGCCGCCTCGGGCCTGGCAAGGTATTTGGTGGCGATGCCGCTCGCCGCACCCGTGCGAACCTGACCCAGGTAATCGGCCTGCAAAATGGCGGTCGGGGCGCCGGTCTTACCATCGAAGAGCCCGACCTGAAAGTTGGCGCCGCGGCGTCCGGTCGTGTAAGCCTTGTAGCCCATGATGCCGAGCGTTTTTGCGGACGCGGACATGACGTGCAGCATGGCGTGATCGGTTTGCGTACGGGCACGCGGGAGGTTCATGGCCTCGTCGATCGCCAGCTTGCGCAGTCCCTCCTCGACTCCTTCGAGCGCCATTTCCATGGTCAGAAGGCCGCGTACTTCGTCCTCATTCAGCAACAGCAACGGCACAGGTGCGATCTCCCTTCGTGGTCCGAAGCCTGGACCGTGGATCAACCTTGCAAGAACTCGGCCAACTTGTCGATCCCCTTGTTGATCTGTTCGCGGCTAGTTGCAAACGAAAGCCGAACATAGCCCTCGGCGCCGAACGCGGAGCCTTGCACCAGGTTCACATGGACGGTCTCGAGCGCGGCGGCGCAGAAACTGGTGCTGTCGGTTATTTTCTTTCCTTTCAGCGTCTTGCCGAAATAGGAAGAGACGTTGAAGAAGGCGTAAAACGCCCCGTCAGGAATTGGACAGCCGATGCCAGGGAGGGACCGGAGTCGCTGGCAGGTGAGATCGCGGCGGGCTTCGAATTCCTTGCGCATGACCTCAACACACCCCTGATCCCCCTCCAGGGCGGCGATGGCCGCGTGTTGGCTGATGCTGCACGGATTACTGGTCTCCTGACTTTGCACATTTGCCATCGCCTTGGTCACCGCCATCGGGGCGATTGCCCAGCCCATGCGCCAGCCTGTCATGGCGTAGCTTTTGGAGACGCCGCTGATCGTGATGACTCTGTCCGCCAACCCAGGCCGCAGCGTCGCGAAGCAGGTGGCCTTGGCCTTGCCGAACACGAGCTGCTCGTAAATCTCATCGCTGATGACGCCGAGCTTGGTTTCCAGGGCGACGTCGGCCAGCGCCTCAAGTTCAGCACGCGTGTAGACGCTGCCGGTCGGATTGCTCGGCGAGTTGAGCATCACCAACTGCGACCGCGGGGTTACCGCCGCCCGCAACTGGGCCGGGGTAATCTTGAAGCCGGTGGCCTCGGTAGTGGGCACGAGGACGTAGGCCGCGCCGGTCATCTGCACCAGATCGCTGTAGCTTACCCAGTAGGGTGTCGGGATGATGACTTCGTCGCCAGGACCGACGGTCGACGCCAGGGCATTGTGCAAGGAGTGCTTGGCGCCGTTGGACACAACCACCTGGTCCGGTGAGAATTCATATCCATAGGTTCGTTTGTACCAGCGTGCGATTGCGCCGCGCAGTTCCGCGATGCCGGCGGCGGCCGTATAGTGCGTGTGGCCGGCAAGCATGGCTTGGTACGCCGCCTCGCAGATGTGTTTCGGGGTGTCAAAATCCGGCTCGCCGAGGCTGAAATCGTGAACCGACTTGCCTTCAGTCTTCAATTGCCTGGCCTTGGCGCCGGCAGCAAGCGTTGCCGACGGCTGAACCGCCGCCGCCATCTTTGAGATTGGGAGCATCTTGATTCCTCTCCGACTTTGGGATTCGGTTGGTATTGTATGAGTGTAAGGTAACGTGTTGAGATGTTCGCTTGACGTTCGCAGCGACCCTGCGAACACTCAGCGAGAACCGGCGAGGCATCCATGGTCTACCTCTCGAAAATCTACACGAAAACCGGCGATACCGGCGATACGGGCCTCGGAGACGGCACGCGCGTGCCCAAGGATCATGCCCGAGTGGCCGCCTATGGCTCGGTCGATGAACTCAATGCTCTCCTCGGCGTCTTCATCACGCAGGTAGCCAAAGATGCGGCAATCTCCAGCTTGCTGCAATCCCTGCAGAACGACCTCTTCGACGTCGGCGGCGACCTGTGTGTGCCTTTGCAGGGACATGAAAAGGCCCTGCGCATTCACGTCAATCAAGTCAACCGTCTGGAGTTGGCGATCGATCGGCTCAACGAGCGTTTGCAACCACTGAAGAGTTTTGTCCTTCCCGGAGGTACCCCGGCGGCCGCGTGGTGCCACCTGGCGCGGACGGTATGCCGACGGGCGGAACGGGATGTCGTGACGCTGGCACGCGATGAAAAAATCAATCCGCAGGTGATCATCTATCTCAATCGGCTCTCAGATTTGCTCTTTGTGCTGGCGCGAATCTGCAACAATGACGGCAAAGATGACGTGCTCTGGGTCCCTGGTAAGTCGCAGCAAGCCCCAGCGTAATTGCGTCCATTCACGGCGTCTCGCGCAATCACCGCTTGCGATTGATTTTTTCGCGCTGGGCGTGATCGCGAATGGCGTCGAGGTGTTCCTGCAAGACCGATATGATTGACTGCAACTGGTCGTTCGCTTCCGCGAGTCGGCGCAGGCCGTTGTGGAAGGCGACCATCGTCGGGTAATGGCTCTTGCGCCGAACCGGCCGCGTCAGATCGCGGAAATCGGCGACGCGCGGCATCAAGTGGGTATGCACCAATTCGGCCAATTCACGGGCTGTGCGGTCCGAACTGGCCAGCAGCTGGCGCAACGGAAGACGGCGGAGAGATTTTTCGCTCATGAATGCACCCGTGAATGGAAGTCTCGGAGATTATACTCTGAAAACCCCTGTTCTGTCAAATTCACTGGCATTTCGGGGTTTTGCAAGATAACCTTGCCTGGGGACGTTTCTCATGTGCCCGCGTGATTGCCGTCTCTTGCAAGCAGGGAACCGGACGGAACAGGCCCGATCCAAGAGGCGCCGATCGACATGCGGATACTGCTGTTAGCCGATATCCACGCGAATTGGCCGGCGCTTCAGGCGATCAACGAGAAGTTTGACGCTTGCCTCGTGCTGGGAGATCTTGTCGACTACGCCCTGGAGCCGACTCCGTGCATTGACTGGGTCAAGAAACATGCCACCTACGCGGTTCGAGGCAACCACGATCACGGCGTGGCTCAGCATGTCAAGGTGCAAGGCAGAAACGGCTTCAAGTACCTCACCGGCGTGACCAGGCAAGTAACTCAAGAACGAATCACCAACGAGGATCGACGCTTTCTCGGAGTGCTGCCGGTGACGAAACGCGCCACGCTGGACGGCGTCAAATACCTGATGGTGCATGCCACCCCGCGCGACCCGCTCGACGAATACTCCATTGCGGACGTCGACTTTTGGTCACGCCGCCTGGCCGACGTCGATGCCCAGGTCGTTTGTGTTGGCCACACGCATCACCCCTACATTCTCGAAGTCGGTGATAAACTAGTCATCAATCCCGGCAGCGTTGGCCAACCGCGCGACAGCGACCCGCGTGCCGCCTACGCGATCATTGAAAATCAGCGCGTCGAGTTAAAACGTATCGAGTATGCCGTCGAGGACACGGTCACCACGGTGCTCCGCAGCAATCTTCCTGAACCTGCGAAGGCCCTGCTCGCGGAGGTCTTTCGCACGGGGGCTCTTGCCAAGCCGGACAGCAGCCGGATCAAAAACGATCCTCCGACCACCACGACCGTGCCCGCCGTCGAAGTCAGTACTCAGTAGTGGCTCGCCAAATTTTTTTCGCTACAACGCACATTCGGAGTCGAGGCGCCCTTCGTGGAGCCAGACATTGGCGCCTGGCCCACATCCCAGACCTTTGGGCTCTCGACAAATACGGGCGAGATCGATGCCGCACTTCTGTAAGCTTGTTTTCCTGGTACTTGCAACCTTCGCTACCGTAAAGAGCGCACGTGCGGACGATGCGGTCGATTGGTCCGGCAAGGTGTACCGCGGCAAGCTACTCGTGAAGGGAGAGACGTGGTCTTTTCTGAATGAGCAAGGCAAGATGATCCCGCTCCGCGAGCTTTCCCACATTCGCTTTAACAAGCAATCGACCGTATTGTCGAAGGCGCCGCTGACACGCGTTCTTCATTTATCTGCGGACGAACAGGTTAGCGGATTGCTGCAACGCCTGGATGGAAAGAAAGTGGCTTTCGTGACCGCATGGGGCCAGACCATTTCTCTCGACCGTACCCAAATTCGCGGCATTGGCCAAGTTGCAGGCTCCCTGGTGGCGTGGCATGAGGACTTTGATACGTCGTTGAATGCGTGGCAAATCGAAGGCAAGCCGAAACTCGACCCGGCGCGAGCGTTCTTCGGCAAATCAAGCTTGCTGCTGACCGCAGCGGGACAGCGCGCCGAGCGCGCCTGGAAGACTCCGTTGCGTGAGGCGACGATTCGCTTCTTCCTGCACGATTCAGGGCCTGCATCTGGAATGCGTTGCACCATTGCATTGCTCTCCAAGCCGCCCCGCATCCAGCCGCCAACCGTTGTCGTTGAAGCCGGGGCTTATACCTGCATCAACATGCAGCGGACATTTGGTCCCGTAGCTGCCACGACAGGCTGGCATCTATTCGCCGCAGAGATCTCGCCTGGCCGCCTACGTGTTTTTGTCGACGATGATTGCCTCGGGGAAACGCCCCTCGACGACGCGGCAACCATTCAGAGCATTCGCTGCGGCGCCGAAGCTGGTGCCAAGCTTGGGAAAGAACACGGCAAAGTTTGGATCGATGAAGTGTCGGTCACGTGGCGTGTGCCTGTCCTGTCCTGGCCGAATGCCAGCAAGGATCAGGATGTGGTCTGGCTTGAGCACGGCGAACAACTTTTTGGGCGCATCGTGAAAGCCGACTCCGAGAGTGTAACGCTCGACGCAAAGTTTGGAATGCGAAACCTGGCATGGGCCCAAGTACGTGGCATCCTTTTTGCACAACCCAACGCGATAACCCCACCGGAGCCGATCGAGGTAACTTTTCGACCATGTGCGGGTTTTCCCGTGGACCGCTTGCGGGTCAAGCTGATAGGCTGGAAGGGGACCGCGTTGAAAGTCGTTCACCCGCTCGTTGGTGAATTGACCTTGGAAAGCGAGCGGCTGCATGGCGTTCGCAACGTGGCGAAATAGTCGCCAGCGCCGGTCACAAATCCATCGCGCGGCCGCGGCCGATTTGGCAAAACGAAAACGGTTACCCAACGGAGGAAACAACCGATGTCTCGCCTCAAGATCTCAGTGCTTTTCATGACGTTCGTTTCAAGTGCAGGCCTGCTGATCAGCATGCAGCCGGCAGCGGAGTCGGCACAGGGTAAATTCGGCCCAAGTGCGCCGGATGTGCAGAAAGTCCTTGATCGGGCGGTCGCTTACCTCAAGACAACCCAAAAGAAGGACGGCGGATTCTCCACCGGATTCGCTCGGACAGGAATCACCGCGCTCGCAGCCGCTTCGCTCGTGCGCAACAAGGTAAGCCCGCAAGAGCCCGTGGTCGCCAAGGCCATTGCCTTTCTTGAAGCCAAGGTCAAGGACGACGGCGGCATCTACGACCAGGGACTGGCCAACTACATCACCGCCGTCGCGATCATGACGTTCAAGGAAACCAATCAGAACGGCAAATACAACAACGTCATCAAAAAAGCCGGCGAGTTCATCAAAAAGATCCAGAATGAAGACGATGAAACCCACCTCAATCATGGTGGTTTTGGGTACGACAAGAAGAAAGGCCGCCCCGATCTGTCCAACACGGCTTTCTCGGTCGAAGCGCTCCTTGCCGCCGGTTTCACCAAGGACGATCCCGCTGTGCAAAAGGCTCTCAAATTCATTAGCCGTTGCCAGAACCTCCCCGGCGAAACCAACGATCAGGCCTTCGCAAAAAAAACCACCGACGACGACAAGGGGGGCCTGACCTACGACCCGCTGTTGACCGACAAGAACAAGTACGCGACCGCCGCCGGCGGCCTGCGCTCGCTGGGCGGCATGACCTACACCGGGCTCAAGAGTTTCCTTCACGCCGGCGTCAGCAAGGACGATGTCCGTGTCAAGGCCGCCGTCACCTGGTGCCGCAATCATTACACGCTGGATGAGAATCCCGGCATGGGCAAGGCCGGGCTCTACTACTACTACCACACCTTTGCCAAGGCCATGGACGCGCTCGGCGAAGAGCCGTTCCTGGATGCCAAGAACGTCAAGCACGACTGGCGTCTGGAACTGTTCCAAACTTTGCAAAAGCAGCAGCAGGCAAACGGAAGCTGGCGCAACGCCGGCGAACGGACTTTTGGCGAAGACGATCCCGACCTCGCCACGGCCTTCGCCTTGTTGAGTTTGAGCTACACCAAAAAGCGATGAGGGGCCAAGTCGACTAGCCGGATTTGTTCCTTTGAATCGCGTCAGAATTCGGATACGATAGAACCCGCCTGGCATCACCTCGATGCCGGCGGGTTTTCATTTGTACGCGGAGTTCACCATGCTACCTCGATCCGTGCCCCTTTGTGTTTTGGCGTTGGGTCTGATGCCGGCCGTTAGCCTAGCAGACCCCTTTGACAATTACATCAACACGATTCTGAAAACCATTCCCGACAGCAAGTCGGCGGAGAAGATCACCAAGCTGACGCCGGAGTTGATGACGCAGCACAACCGCGCCTTGCCCGGCATCACGGCAACTTTTGTCGTCGTCAAGACCAACGACAACCGCTACGCCAAGCTGCTAGTGCTGCACGGCCGGCAGAAGCTTTCCGATCAGGACTCCCTACCGATCATCCTGGTCGATCGCTACGTTACCTACCGCGAGGGGGAGGATCGGACCATCCACGCGATTGGCCAAAACGTACGGCTATTCGACGACTTCCGCTTCAACCTCGACCTTGGGCAGGTAGTCCCGAAGAACGTCGGCGCGGATGTGCGCGTCGGTGTCGCCGGCGATGGTTTTCCGTACCTCGAAACCGTTGGCAAGGCGGAGATGTACGTCATCACCAAGCACCTGCCTGCCGCGAATCCGGTCAAGCCCGCGAAGCTCGTGGTCGGCGCTCAATTCGAGATGCGCTACTTCAATGGGTCCTACAAACTCTACGACGATGGCCGACGCTCCGGCACCATGACCATCAAAGTCGCCGAAAACGGCGAAATCGCCGGGCATTACTATTCCGATAAGGACGGCGCCAAGTATGAAGTCAGCGGCAAGGTAAGCAACAACCCCCAGCATCGGGTCGAGTTCCTCGTCACCTATCCGCGCACCACCCAATTCTTCACGGGCTTCCTGTTCACGGGAGACGGCAAGGCCATCACCGGCACATCACGCCTGGAAATGCGCGAAACGGGATTTTATGCCGTGCGGATCGAGAGTGAAAAGTAGCAATCGGAATAACGGCACGGGTCCACCGCCAAGACTCGAGCGTTTCAATTGCCATCGAAACGCTCACAAGGCCAAGCCTGTGAGCGCTTACTTCGCCTTCGGCACGTCCTACTCCTTCGGCGCGTCGGCCCAGCGGATGAAGCCGAGGGGGTTGGCTAGCGCCGTTGAATTGTCTCTTCGGCCTGCGGAGCCTTGCCAATGTCGGCGATTGACCAAATACGCGGGGGAAGGTCTACTCCGAGAAACACAACCCAGCGGTCATCGGGAGAAATCACAGCGCCGCGAACGAGTTGTGACACCGAGGGCGCCGGTAAAAATAGATGCGAATGGGTGCGCAGATTCAATCCTAACTCCTGCGCCTTTTCTTTGGTTCGTGGAAAGAACCCAATTCCGCTCAGTTTCGTGAGTTGCCCCTCGACGACAACGTAGAAAACAATGAAGAGGGTGCGATCCGGGACTACAACACATGGCGAAATAAGAATAGATTTCGCCGCCCCCCCTTCCTTCATCATGGTGTCCGGCAACCAATGATCGTTCATGCGATCAACGATCTTCGTGCCTGGCTTGGTTCAGATCCGGCGAGTAGACCAGGTGGTTGGCGGCGATGTCGGCAACGCTCACCGATTGGCCGGCGCCGACCGGCGTGCCGTTGTTCGACAAATAGCCCATCGTCGGCAACGTCGTGATCTTCACCGCCGACAGATTATTCGCGGGCAGATCGTTCGGATCCGTGAAGCCGAAATCGGTGGTCGCGAGGGTGTACGGCATGTTCTGCGGAATCGTCAGCGTCGCCGCCGTCCCCACCGGCGCATGATTCGCC
>SXGT01161789.1_pt1 | contig 21513 bp, 15 predicted proteins | sample 3176221 | NCBI WGS metagenome assembly SXGT01 (sample SAMN11356862, study PRJNA531348) | freshwater metagenome | isolation source: freshwater sample F1-120 | place: China: Fuxian Lake, Yuxi | collected 2017-12-25
ACAGACCGACGTGCACGAGTCGGCCGACTGGTACAACGCCAAGCTGCTGGCGGTCATGGGCGCGAACCTCAACATGACGCGCACGCCCGATTGCCATTTTGCTGCCGAGGCGCGGCACAACGGCTCAAAGATGTGGGTCTTTTCCCCCGATTTTAGCCAGGTGTCCAAGTACGCCGACGAATGGGTTGGACTCAACGCAGGCCAAGACGGCGCCTGGTGGATGGCCGTCAACCACGTCCTGCTCAAGGAATTTCATCACGAGAAGCAAGTCCCCTATTTCATCGATTACACGAAAAAGTACACCGACGCTCCGTACCTGGTGGAACTCGTCGACGTCGACGGAGCAATTCAACCGGGGCAGATGCTCCGAGCTGGTCGCCTCGGAGGCTACGAGTCGCTGGAAAACAAGGAGTGGAAATTCCTGATGTGGGACGCCAAGGACCAGCGTCCCAAGGTGCCGATGGGCAGCGTTGGCGATCGTTGGAGCGCAGCGAAGGGCAAGTGGAACTTGCTGCTCAAGGACGGCATCGATGGCAGCGAGATCGAGCCGACGCTGACGTTCCTGAATCAAAGCGACGAGGTTGTCTCGATCCGGTTAGACGATTTTGCCGAGGGTCGCACTATCCAGCGCGAAGTGCCGGCGAAGCGTCTGACCACAGCAGACGGCAAGTCGGTGCTGGTGACCACAGTCTATGACGTGCTGTTGGCCCAGTATGGCGTGGCTCGCGGACTGTCGGGAGGTTTCCCAACTAACTACGATGACGAAACTGCCCCCTACACGCCCGCCTGGTCCGAGAAGTACACCGGCATCGACCGCGCCCTTGTGATTCGCTTCGCGCAGGAATGGGCCCGGACCGCTGAATTGACCAAGGGCAAGTGCCTCATCATCATCGGCGCCGGCGTCAATCATTGGTACCACGCCAATCTGATGTACCGCGCCGGCATCCATGCCCTCATGTTCTGCGGCTGCGTCGGCGTCAATGGCGGGGGTCTCGCCCATTACGTCGGTCAGGAAAAGCTGGCGCCGATGGAATCGTGGTCGTCGATCGCCTTTGGGCGCGATTGGGTTCAGGCGGTTCGGCTGCAAAACGCGCCAAGTTGGCACTACGTCAACACCGATCAATGGCGCTATGAGAAAGACTTCACGGACTACCACACCGTGCCGATCCACCAGCAGCCTGGGACCATGGCACAGGGCCACACGATGGACACGCAGGTCCGCGCCGTCAAGAACGGTTGGCTGCCGTTCTATCCGCAGTTCAACAAGAATCCGCTCGATATCGTCAAGGACGCGCAAACGGCCGGTGCCGCGAAAGACGAGGATGTGATTCGCCACGTGGTCGATCAGCTCAAGTCGAAGAAGCTCCGCTTCTCTGTCGAGGATCCTGACGCTGCCGAGAACTGGCCACGCGTTTGGTTCATCTGGCGCGGCAACGCCTTGATGGCGAGCGCCAAGGGCCATGAGTATTTCCTCAAGCACTATCTCGGCACGCACACCAACGCCATCGCCCAGGACATGGCGAAGGACGCGGTGAAGGAGGTCACCTGGCACGACAAGGCGCCGCTGGGCAAGATGGACCTCGTGGTCGATCTCAACTTTCGCATGGACACGTCGGCTCTCTATTCCGACATCATCCTGCCGGCGGCGAGCTGGTATGAAAAGGCTGATCTCAATTCGACCGACATGCACAGCTTCATCCATCCGCTGTCGAAGGCAGTGCCGCCATGCTGGGAGTCGAAGAGCGACTGGCAGATTTTTCAGGCGATCAGCAAGAAATTCTCGGAGCTGGCGGTCAAACACTTCCCGCAACCGGTGCAAGACATTGTTGCCTCGCCGCTCGCGCACGACACGCCCGCCGAGATCGCCCAGCCGACTCTCAAGGACTGGAGCAAAGGGGAGATCGACGCGATTCCCGGTAAGACGATGCCGGGCCTGCGGGTGGTGACGCGCGATTACGCCAACCTCTACAACCAGTTCATCAGCTATGGCCCGCTCGTGAAGACAACGGGCCTGGGCGCCCACGGCACGAGCTACAAGGTCGATGACGTCTACGACGACGCGCTCAAGTCGTTGCCTTGCGTTACTTGGAATGGAGCGCCCTATCCGTCGCTGCGCGAAGATGAGCATGTCTGCGACGTCATTCTCAGGTTCGCGACGGTCACCAATGGCGAGCTGGCGTATCGCTCCTACAAGAACATGGAGGAAAAAGTCGGTCTGCCGCTGACGCAGTTGGCCGAGCGCAACCGGGGTGTGCGCGTCAGTTACAAGGGCATTCAGAGCCATCCGCAGCGTTTCATCAATAGCCCGATGTGGTCCGGTCTGATCGAGAATGGCCGGGCGTATGCGCCATTCACGTACAACGTCGATGCTCTGGTCCCCTGGCGTACTTTGACGGGCCGGCAGCATTTTTATCTCGACCATCCGCTCTATCTGCAATTCGGCGAGCATGTGCCGACCTACAAGCCGAAGCCCTTGCCGACGCAGTACAACGACCTGGTTTTCACGAACGACACGAGCAAGGCCCTGAACCTCAACTACCTGACGCCGCACGGCAAATGGCACATTCATTCGACCTACGGCGACACCGAGCGCATGCAAACCCTGTCGCGCGGCTGCGAACCGCTCTGGATCAACGACAAGGACGCGACGGACCTGGGTATTGTCGATAACGACTGGCTTGAAGTGCATAACGACAACGGCGTCGTTGTCACACGGGCTTGCGTCAGCGCGCGCATCCCGCGCGGCATCTGCATTCAGTATCACTCCCCCGAGCGCACCCACGGCATTCCGAAATCGCCGCTCCGAGGCAACAAGCGAGCTGGGGGACACAACAGCCTGACGCGCGTCCGACTCAAACCGAACCTGATGGCCGGCGGTTACGGCCAGTTTACGTTCCACTTCAACTACTGGGGCCCCACTGGCTGCAATCGGGACACGCACGTGCTCGTACGCAAGTTGCCCGTTTTGAAATGGTGATTGGTTGTTCACGTTTAGCGCTCACGAGCCGCCATGCGAGCGCTAAACGTAAACGGGAGGTTAACATGAACGTCCGCTCCCAGATTGCGATGGTCTTCCACCTCGACAAGTGCATCGGTTGTCACACGTGCAGCATTGCTTGCAAAAACGTGTGGACCGACCGTAAGGGCACCGAGTACATGTGGTGGAACAACGTCGAGACCCGGCCCGGAACCGGCTATCCGGTGCAATGGGAAGACCAGGACAAGTTCAACGGCGGCTGGGTGACGTTTCAGGAGAAGCTCGAACTGCGGTCCACCAGCAAGACGAAGACCGTCTTCAACATCTTCCACAATCCGCACCAGCCGAGCATGGACGATTATTACGAGCCCTGGACTTATGACTATCAACATCTGTTCAACGCTCCGCAGGGCAACGATCAACCCACGGCAATCCCGCTGTCGATGGTCACCGGCGAACCGATCGATATTGAGTCGGGTCCAAACTGGGACGACGACCTGGGCGGTTCTCCGATCTATGCTGCCAACGATCCGAATCTGAAGAACGTGCCGGAGGATCAACGCCGGCAGCTCATGGCCATCGAACGGCTCGTCTATTTCTACTTTCCGCGTATCTGCAACCACTGTCTGAATCCGTCCTGCGTGGCCGCTTGCCCGTCCGGCGCGCTCTACAAGCGCGGCGAAGACGGCATCGTCCTGGTCGACCAGCAGCGCTGCCGCGCCTGGCGTGCGTGCGTGGCGGCCTGCCCGTACAAAAAAGTGTTCTACAACTGGTTCACGGGCAAATCGGAGAAGTGCATCCTGTGCTTCCCGCGCCTGGAAACCGGTCAGGCGCCGGCATGCTTTCACTCGTGCGTCGGTCGAATCCGTTACCTGGGCGTGTTGCTGTACGACGCGGACCAGATCGAAGCTGTGGCAAAACGGCCTGACGCGGAATTGGTGGACGCCCATCGCGACATGATTCTCGATCCGCACGATCCAAAGGTGATCGCTGCGGCCCGCGCCAATGGCATCCACGATTCGGTCATCGAGTCGGCTCAGAAGTCGCCGGTGTACCAGTTCGTCAAGGTGTGGAAGCTCGCCCTGCCGCCTCACATCGAGTATCGCACGTTGCCCATGCTCTTCTACGTGCCGCCGCTGTCGCCGGTGATGGCGACGCAGGAGGGCAAGACGGTCGATCACGTTTCCACGGACCTGTTCCACGACATCGATCAGGCCCGCGTCCCCATGCAGTTCCTCGCCAGCTTGTTCGGCGCCGGACACGAGGGCAAGGTGCGCTACGCCCTGGCCAAACAGAAGGCGGTTCGCATCTATCGGCGGGCCGTCACCGTCGGCGACATCGACATGCCGACTGCCGAACGTGTGTTGCGCGAGGCGGAGTGCTCGCCGGAACAGGCGGACGAAATCTATCGGCTCACGTCGCTGTGTACGTTCGACGATCGCTTTGTGATCCCGCCGATGCACCGCGAGGAAGCCATCGAGATGATGAAGGATCCGCACGAACATCGGCAGGAGGCCGGATTCGGCTTCATGGCGGGTCCGCGTCGGGGGTTGTAACTGTTAGCCGGACGCGCAAGCGACGGATCTTGAGGAAATGCAATGAACCTCGAAACCTATGAGTTACTTGCCGTGCTGTTGGCGTATCCGTGCGACGAGACGAAGGTCGCGGTGAAAGGTTGTCGACATCGGTTGCGCTCGGAAGTTCCAGAGGCTGTTGCACCCCTGGACCGTTTTGCCGAACAAACGTCTTCGATGACCACCGAAGAGTTGCAGGAACTCTACACTCAGACCTTCGACCTCAATCCCACCTGCTCGCTCGAAGTCGGCTGGCATCTGTATGGCGAAAACTACTCGCGGGGCGAATTCCTCGTCGCGATGCGGCAAACGCTGCGCCGCCTGAAAGTGATGGAAACAACAGAGCTACCCGATCACCTCACTCATGTGCTCGCCGCCTTCGGTCGCATGGACACGGCGGAGGCGGAGCGATTCGGTGCCGAGTTCTTGCTGCCTGCCCTGGAAAAGATGTTACAAGGCCCCAAGGGCGGCCCCTACGCAGCGGTCCTTGAAGCGATCAACGCGGCGATCCGCGCCGTTTGCCCGGTCGAGTTGGCTCGTGAAGAATCTCGGAAGGGTTGCTGTTCCCTGCCAATGGTTGATCCGTCTCCGGAGGTGTGCCATGGATAGCTGGGGGCATTATCTCGATCAATTGCTGTTTGCGGTGCTGCCGTACCTCGCGGTTTTCACGCTGATACTCGTGACCATCCAGCGCTATCGCGCGCAGAGCTTCACCTACTCCAGTTTGTCGAGCCAGTTCCTGGAAAACCGCCAGCACTTCTGGGGACTGGTGCCGTTTCATTACGGGATCCTGGCCGTCGTTGTGGGTCACATCGTAGCGTTCCTGATTCCACGCGAGATTCTCTGGTGGAATGGCCATCCGCTCAGGCTCTACGTGCTGGAATTGAGCGCCTTGATTTTCGCACTGATGACCTTGATCGGCTTGCTCGCCGCCATGGTACGACGTTTCACGAATTCGAAAGTTCGGCTCGTGACGACGACTTCGGACTGGATCGTCTACGTGCTCCTCTTGATTCAGATCGTCAGCGGCATCTACACGGCGGTTTTCTATCCGTGGGGTACGTCGTGGTTTGCGACCTCGGCCTCGCCTTACCTCTGGTCGCTGGTGAAGCTGAACCCGGACATCAGCTACGTTGCCTCGATGCCGCACATGGTGAAGTTGCACATCATCAACGCCTTCGTGATTGTCGGCTTCTTTCCATTTACACGGCTCGTGCACATATTGGTGATCCCGAATCCGTATCTCTGGCGCAAACCTCAGGTGGTGCGCTGGTATGGCAAGAAGGCAACGCCGAGCTGAAAGGTGGAACCGATGAACAGTCGCATCCTGACGCTGTTCCTGATCGTCGGCGTGGCCTTCAGTGGTGTCGCGCTGATCCCGAAGCTGAGCGGCTATCGTCTGCCGGGCAATCAGCAAGGCTATGAGCCCGAGCAACCGATTGCGTTTTCCCATCGGCTTCATGCCGGGGAGTTACAGATTTCGTGCGTCTACTGCCACTCATGGGCCGAGAAGGGCCGGCATGCAGGTATCCCCGCGACGAACGTGTGCATGAATTGCCACAAGAGCGTGACGGCCTCCTTCGGCACTCTGCGAGACAACCCCAAGGCAATCTCGCCAAAGCTGGACAAGCTTTTTGAATCGTATGGCCTGGACAAGGACATGAAGCGCGACGTCACGAAGTCGAAGCCGATCCCCTGGGTGCGCGTGCACAACCTTCCGGACTTCGCCTATTTCGATCACCGCGCTCATGTCAACGTCGGGGTCGCTTGTCAAAAATGCCACGGCCCCGTGGAGACCATGGAGCGCGTTCGTCAGATCGAAAGCCTGTCGATGGGCTGGTGCGTCAACTGCCATCGCGATGCGAATGCCCACGGTGTTGCCGGCAAGAAGGTGAATGCCTCGCTGGATTGCGCTGCTTGCCACTATTGAGAGATCATTCCATGATCGATAAATCGCGACAGTACTGGATGAGTCTCGCCGAGCGTGACGCTTCAGAGTTAGCCGGACGCGCAAGCGACGAACACGAGGAACCGTCGCTTGCGCATCCGGCTAACGAGACCCCGAATCGCCGCAATTTCCTGAAGGCGGCGGGATTCGCGTTTGCGGGCATGACGCTGGCGGGTTGCAGCCGGCCTCCGCAACGGCTGGCGTTGCCGATGGTCGATCAACCATCCGAAATGACGCCGGGCCGGGCCTTGCACTATGCATCGACGTGTCAGGCGTGCAGCAGCGGCTGCGGGCTTTTGGTCAAGTGCCGCGATGGTCGTCCGATCAAGCTCGAAGGCAACCCCGAACATGCCCTGTCGGGCGGCGGCCTGTGCGCGGTCGGACAGGCGTCTATCCTTGGGCTTTACGACCGGCAACGTCTACAGGGGCCTCGGAAACGAAATGAGCAGCAAGAGTCGTCATGGGCACAGGTGGACACGGAGATTCGCGCCCGTTGCGAGACCATTCGCTGCGCCCAGGGCATACGCAAGGTCCGCGTCCTTTCCAACACCATCCACAGCCCCACCACACTGGCCCAGATCGAGAACTTCTTGAGCGGCTTCCGTACGGCGGGATGCGATGTGCGTCACGTCATGTACGATCCGTTGTCCGCGTCCGCGATTCTCGATGCCCATCTGGAAACACACGGCGTTCGCGCGTTGCCTCATTATCGCCTTGACCGAGCTGAGGTCCTTGTGAGCTTCGACGCGGATTTCCTGGGCACGTGGATTGCGCCGGTCGAGTTCACACGAGCCTATCATGAGGCCCGTTCACTCTCCGGTAATCCGCCGCGCTGTTCATTGCATGTTCAATTCGAGTCGCGCCTGTCGTTGACCGGCGCCAAAGCGGACGAGCGGCATCGCGTGCTGCCGGGCGAGATCGGTGTGCTGTTGACGCACCTTGCCAGGGACATCGCTGAGCGGGCCAGGAGGGAACTTCCAACAAACGTTGCAAGCACGGCGGGGTTGTTAGCCTCTCCACTGGGAAACGGCCCGGATCTCGTAACTTCTGCCCCTGGCGCGCGGAGAGCTGCAGAGTTTAGGTCGTGGAGCGCGGATCCCGAGCCGGCAGCGATCTCGATGACGACTCTTGCTCAACACCTCTGGGCCAAGCGCGAACGGTCCCTGGTGCTTTGTGGGAGCCAGTCGATAGCGGAGCAAAAGCTCTGCAATCTCATCAACCATTTGCTCGGCAACTATGGGGCCACGCTGGACCTTGCGAGGCCGTCATTGCAAAGACGCGGGAATGATGCCGAACTTGGGCAACTGGTCGAAGACCTGAAGGCCGGGCAGGCCGGACAGGTCGCGGCTCTGTTCCTGCTCGACTGTAATCCAGTCTACGATTTGCCCGCCGGACAGGAGTTGGCGAACGCACTTGGACGTGCGTCGCTGCTCTCCGTCAGTTGCTGTGAGCGCATGGACGAAACGGCCGCGGTTGTTGAGTATGTGTGCCCGCACCCGCACTTCCTGGCAACCTGGAACGACGCCGAACCCATCTCGGGTTATCTGAGTCTGGCACAACCGACCTTCGTCCCGATCGGCAACACGCGCGCCATTCTGGAGAGCCTGTCCACCTGGGCCGGCAATCTGCAGTCCGCGCGTCAACTCGTGCGGGAGCACTGGCGAACGCGGGTTTTCCCACCCCATACCCCCGAACGCGAGTTGGAGGCGCTGTGGGATAGGGCAGTGCATGACGGGTTTTTCGAGCGCCCATCGGAATTGCGACGCCAGCCTTCCTTTTCAATCGCCGCCGTGCAGCCAGTGACCCGCAACGAACGTCCGGCCAGCGGCAACCTGGCCCTGGTGTTGCACGCGAACCTCGGCATGTTTGATGGACGGCACGCATACAATCCGTGGTTGCACGAATTGCCCGATCCGATCACGAAGATTGCCTGGGACAACTATGTGAGTCTGTCTCCAGACAAGGCTCGGGACCTGCGCGTCGAGGGCGGCGATATGGTTCGCGTGGAAGCTGACGGCGTTACACTCGAAGTTCCTGTGCTCGTGCAACCCGGCCAGCACGATCAGGTCGCGGCGATTCCACTGGGATACGGCAGCAAACTCTCGGAACGTTTTGCCAATGTCGGTCCACGCTGGTTGGAGGGGCGGCCAACATTGAACGCCAACGGGCAGGTCGGCTGGAACGCTGCCCCGCTGTTGAAATTGGAACGAAGCGAACTGCAACCGGTGCGCGGTTCAGTGCGCATCACTCCCACTGGTCGCCGGCATCTGCTTGCGTGCACGCAGACGCATCACAGCATCAACGTGCCGGCCAATCTGGCTCCGCCAGGACAGGCACGCCGGCCGATGATTCTCGAAACGACGCTGACAGGCCTTCGCGCCGCGCCGCACCCACCGGAACCGCTGCCCAATCTCTGGCCCGATGATCATGCCGCGGCAGGTCCGCGGTGGGGTATGGTTATTGATTTGAGTGCCTGCACCGGCTGTTCGGCATGCGTGCTCGCCTGCCAGGTTGAAAACAACATCCCGATCGTCGGCAAGGATGAGGTCTATCGCCAGCGCGAGATGCACTGGATTCGCATCGATCGCTATTACTCTGACGAAGGCAAACCAGCAGGTGAGGTAGACGTCGCCTTCCAGCCAATGATGTGCCAGCATTGTGGCAATGCCCCCTGCGAGACCGTTTGTCCGGTGCTCGCGACGGCGCACAGTTCGGAAGGGCTGAATCAACAGGTCTACAATCGCTGCGTCGGCACGCGCTACTGTGCCAACAACTGCCCCTACAAGGTCCGGCGGTTCAACTGGTTCGACTATCCGCACGAGGATGCACTGGAGAACCTGGTGCTCAATCCGGACGTGACCGTTCGCTCGCGCGGGGTCATGGAAAAGTGCAGCTTCTGCGTGCAACGCATTCAGGAAGCCAAGCTTGAAGCTCGCCGACTCGGATTGCCGCTCGCCGACATGAATTTGCAAACCGCCTGCCAGCAGTCGTGCCCCGCCCAGGCGATTCGCTTTGGCGATATTTCCCAACTGGTCCCCGGAAACCGGAACTATCAAGTCCTCGCAGAACTGAATGTACAGCCCGCGGTGAGCTACCTCAAGGTGGTCCGCAACCGTCCGGACGAGACCGCGCCGCGCGATGGAGGGAACCATGGCTGAAATAAACTCCATTCCGCACGAGCTGCTTGTTCTCGGCAACAAGAGCCTGGCCCAGGTGACGGATGACGTATGCAATCCCCTGGATCGCAAGACCTCGACGTTGTGGTGGTGCGCTTTCAGCATTTCGTCAGCAGCGCTCCTGCTCGGGTTCGTCACCGTGGCCTACCAGATCTCAACTGGCATTGGCACCTGGGGTTTGAACCGAACAGTCGGCTGGGCGTTTGACATCACCAATTTTGTCTTCTGGGTCGGCATCGGGCATGCGGGCACGTTGATTTCCGCTATCCTGTTTCTTTTCCGGCAGAAATGGCGTACGGCAGTCAACCGCTCGGCCGAGGCGATGACGTTGTTCGCCGTCATGTGCGCCGGCGTCTTTCCGCTCATTCATATGGGCCGGCCGTGGCTTGCATTCTGGATGGCGCCTTACCCCAACGACCGCGGCAGCCTGTGGGTCAATTTTCGCTCGCCGCTGGTGTGGGACTTTTTCGCGATCTCGACTTACTTCTTGATTTCGCTGGTGTTCTGGTACGTCGGCCTGATCCCCGACCTGGCAACGGTTCGTGATCGTACGCCAAACGGCTGGCGCAAACGCATCTTCGCGTTCTTCGCTTTGGGGTGGAATGGATCGGCCCGCACCTGGCATCGCTACGAGGTCGTCTATCTGTTGCTCGCGGGCCTGGCGACGCCCCTGGTCGTGTCGGTTCATTCGATCGTCAGCACCGATTTCGCGACATCGGTCCTGCCCGGCTGGCATGCCACGCTGTTTCCGCCCTACTTCGTGGCAGGCGCCATCTTCTCCGGCATGTCGATGGTCCTGTGCCTGATGTTGATCGCACGCAAGGTCATGCACCTCGAAGATTACGTCACGCCGCGGCACGTCGACGCGATGACCAAGCTGATCCTCGCGACGAGCTGCATGGTGGGTCTGGCGTACGGCATTGAGTTCTTCTCCGCGTTCTATTCCGGAAATGCGTACGAGCATTTCGCCTTCATGAATCGGGCACTTGGGCCATTTGCCTGGGGGTTCTGGATCATGGTCGGCTGCAACGTGGTTATCCCGCAATTGCTCTGGCTCAAGCAGGTTCGTGCAACGTTACTGCTCGTGTTTGTCATCACGATTCTCTTCAACATCGGCATGTGGTTCGAGCGCTTCATCATCATCGTGACCTCGCTGCATCGCGACTTCTTGCCGTCGAGCTGGTCCACGTACACGCCGACGCTGGTTGAGATTGCGACCTTCGTGGGGACGTTTGGGCTGTTCTTCACCTGCTTTTTGCTCTTCTGCCGATTCTTGCCAATGATCGCTGTCGCCGAGATCAAGGCGGTGGTTGCCGAGGAAACGCCCATGCAGCCGACGAAGAGGACTGGCGAAACGGTTCCTGTTCACGTGATCGGAGGCGCGGCATGAATGGGGACCTGCTGATCGGCACGTTTGCCACCGACCACGATTTGGTGGCTGCCGCGCGCGCGGCGACGGCACGAGGTCTTCCCGTGGTCGATGCCTACACGCCGTATCCGGTGCACGGGCTGGATGAGGCGATGGGCTTGAAACCATCGCGGCTGGGCGTTTTTTGCTTTGCGTGCGGCGTCGTCGGCGTCGTGTTGGCCATGGCCCTGCAGCACTGGACGATGTCGATCGATTGGCCGATTAACGTGGGCGGTCGTCCGTTCAATTCCTGGCCGGCGTTTGTACCTGTCGCGTTTGAGTTGCTGGTCCTTTTTGCCGGCTTCGGCGTAGTATTCGCATTCCTGGGCGTCAGCCGGCTTTTTCCCGGCAAGCGGGCCGACATCGTCGTACCACAGGTCTCGAATGATCAATTTGTGCTGGTGATCGAGGCCACAGGAGAGGCTGCTGATGCCGATGCCGTCTTCGCCCTGCTCCGCGAACATGGGGCCATCGCCGTAACGAACGAGACCAGCGCGGCGACTCCCGGTCACGCAGTATCTCCGGTGCGTGGCCTCAACATTGCACTGCTTGTGTTGGCGTGCATCGGCGCGGTGCTGAACTGGACGTTAAGCAGCGACCACCGCAGGCCCAATCTGGAATTCATGCCGGAGATGGCTCGCCCGGTTCCTCATGAGAGCTACGCCGAGCACGGCGCGCTTCCCAACAAGATGGTACTGCAACCGCCGCCGGAGGGGGCCATCCCGCGCCTATCCATGTTCGAAAAGAAGTACGCCAAGGACGTGGCCCTGCATTATGAGGCGACTCCCAAGGATGCGGAACGGGCTGGCGAGGAATTGAGCAATCCATTTAAGCTCGGCGACAGGCGCTGGCAACCGCGCGGCGCCGTGGTCTATGCGAACTATTGCGCGTTGTGTCATGGTGCTGGCGGAACCGGTGACGGCCCGGTCAGTCAGCGCGGCGTTCCGCCGCCGTCGTCGTTGCTCGCGGACAAGGCAAAGAAGATGAAGGATGGCCAGCTCTTTCACATTGTCACTTACGGGCAAGCCAACATGGCCGCCTATGCGGCGCAGATCAGCCGCGAGGATCGCTGGGCCGTCATCTTGCACGTTCGGCAATTGCAGAAAGGGGCCGGCAAATGAACACTCAAGAGATTTCATTCACCTTCCCGGCAAGTGTGCGCAGGACAGCGATCACAATCATCGTTATCGGGGTAGCTGGTCTAGTCATGGGCGTCGTGTTCGCGCCGGATGCCGTTGCGGTCCATTTGCTGCTCGTTGGTTTTCTTGGTGTCGGCCTGGGACTTGCAGGCGCGCTGTTCGTCGCGCTGCACTACGTCACCGGCGCAACCTGGAACGCGCCGTTGCGGCGTGTCCCGGAAGCGATGATCGCTTTGTTACCCGTTGGCGGCGTACTTTTGCTGATCGCCTTGATCGCGTTTCCATCGCTGTATCCGTGGACGAACGACGAAGTTCACTTGCATGGCGAACTCAAGCACGTCTGGCTGCAACGTCCCTTCTTCCTCTTGCGCGCAGTGGCGTATCTGGTCCTCTGGTTTTTCGTCGCAATGGCAATGGTGCGCACCTCACGACGGCAAGACCATGACGCGACCTTTGGACCCACCGTTGCGAACCGGCGCTGGTCGGCGTTGTTTCTCGTCGTGTTTGGCGCAACCTTCTGGTTGGCCAGTTACGACTGGCTGATGTCGCGCGAGCCGAACTGGGTCAGCACGGTCTATGGCCTCTACAACTTCGCTGGCCTGTTCACGAGCGGTTGGGCGGTCTTCATCCTTCTCGTTCTCTGGCTACGCCATCTCGGGCCGTTCCGCGACGTGGTGACAAAGAGTCAACGTCACGACCTGGGCAAACTGTTCTTCGGCATGTGTGTCTTTTGGCTCTACCTTTGGTACTGCCAGTACATGTTGATCTGGTTCGTCAACAATCCCGAAGAGACTCCGCACTACATTCGTAGACTCGATGGCTACAGGGAGACTCTGTTCTACCTGAACGTCGCGCTCAATGGCGTGATTCCGTTCTTCGTCTTGTTGCCTCGATCGATCAAGCAAGATCCCAAGGCGCTCGTCAATGTCTGCGTCGTTGTCCTGCTTGGTCGCTGGCTCGACCTCTATTTGATGGTCTTCCCGGAGGAACACGGACTCCTGGACGCACTCGTTGCCGGCGCCATGACATTGGGAGCGGTGGGGCTGTATCTCCTCGTTTTTGGCTGGTCGATCCGCCAGGCGGCGTTGATTCCTCGCAGTGATCCGCTGCAGACGAAGAGCACGGCGTCCCATCCGCACGGGCCTGTCTTGGCCGGGGGAGGTCGGCGATGAGTCAAGGGTCACCGTCATCACCTGCTCGGACCGACGCCGCACCGATCGACGCCGCCGCGTGGCGAGCGCTCGTTCTCAACACGCTGGCGTTCACGGTCTGTTTCGCAGTCTGGATGATGAATGGCGTCTTGATGACGTATCTCGTGGATAACGGCATTCAGGATTGGGATCCCGCATCCCTGGGTTGGCTGATCGGCGTGCCCGTGCTGACAGGTTCCATTATGCGTTTGCCCATTGGCCTGCTTACCGACCGATTCGGCGGCAAATGGGTCTTCGGTCTGCTGCTGCTGGGCTCGGCGGCGCCAACGTATCTTGTGGGCTCGTGCGACAGTTTCTACGAGTTTTTCCTGGCGAGCCTGGGTTTCGGGATGACAGGGACTGGATTCGCGGTTGGGATCGCCTTTACTTCGGTGTGGTTTCCACCGCAGCGGCAGGGGCTGGCGCTCGGCATCTTCGGCGCCGGCACTGCCGGCGCTGCCGTCACCAGCCTGCTGGCGCCGACGATGTTGCGCTGGCTGACCGATGGCGGCGAAAACCTGGATGCCTGGCGCACGTTGCCAAAAATCTATGCAGGCGTGTTGGTGGTGGTAGGAATCGCGTTCCTGCTTCTCACGACGAACCGGTTGGCGCCGGGGGCCGCTCAGAAAACGCTCGCGCAACAGTTACGGCCGCTCGCCAACATGCGTGTGTGGCGTTTCGGCCTGTACTACTTCTACGTGTTTGGCGGTTTCGTTGCGCTGGCGCAATGGTTGATCCCGTATTACGTCAACGCCTATTCCATGAGTATTGTCACGGCAGGTATTCTCGCCTCGGTTTTCAGCTTGCCTTCCGGGTTGGTTCGGGCTGTCGGCGGTTGGCTGTCCGACCACTTCGGCGCTCGGACGGTCATGTATTGGGTCTTCGGCTCGAGCCTCGTCTGCTTTGCGTTTCTGCTTTTGCCGCAAATGGACATCCATGCTCCGGGGAGCGGCGTCATGGCGCGGTCGGCGGGCAAGGTTGTCGATGTAAACGATGACCAGGTCGTGGTCCTGAACAAGCTCGGCAAGCGAGACGTTTACACCCTTTCGCCTGCAACCGGTGAGGCAGTCACGGCTGCCGACCGACGCAGCCAGATACTCATTTGGCCTCGAAGCACGAGTTGGCAGGAACCGGCGGTGGCGCTTGGCGACGAAGTTCAGAAACGCCACTTGTTGGCCCGGGGCGTCACGCACATCTTCTTCCAGGCCAACGTCTGGATCTTTACGGTGCTGGTCTTTGTCGTCGGCGTTGTCACCGGCATCGGCAAGGCGGCAGTTTATCGCTACATCCCCGACTATTTTCCGCGCGATGTGGGTGTAGTGGGCGGCATCGTCGGCGTCCTGGGCGGGTTGGGTGGATTCATCTGTCCCATCATCTTTGGCTACCTGCTGCGCTGGACAGGAGTCTGGACCACCTGCTGGCTGTTCTTCCTGATCTTGACTGCAGTTTGCACCCTCTGGCTACACCTGGTGGTGCGCCAGATCCTCAAGCATCAAGCGCCCGAGCAACTGCACCGCATCGAGTTGAATGTTCACGAGGACGACCGAGCTTGAGGACCACGCTGGCCTGCGAATGAGGGAGCTGTCATGAGCACTACAGCCGATTCCACGGATATGAAATCTGAGCTGAAGCAATGGACGCCGGAGGACGATGCGTTCTGGCGCCAGACTGGCAAGCGGATCGCCTGGATAACGCTGACGATCACGACTTTCAACCTGATGCTCGCGTTTGCTACCTGGTTCATGGTCAGCGCCATCGTCGTGCGCCTTGAGGGTATTGGGTTCCCTTACAGCACGACACAACTCTTCTGGTTGACCGCCATGCCGGGGCTCGCGGGGGGCACCTTTCGGGTGCTGCACATTTTTTTGGTTCCGATATTCGGCACTCGGTCAACTGTCGCGTTCGCCACGCTGTCTTTGCTCATTCCCTGCATCGGCTGGGGCTTCGCAATCCAGAATCCGAACACGCCATTTAGCGTCATGCTCTTACTCGCCTTCTTTGCCGGGCTGGGTGGAGGCAACTTCTCCTCGTTCATGCCGTCGACCAGCTTGTTCTTTCCCAAGCGCCTACAAGGGACCGCGCTCGGCATTCAAGCAGGAGTTGGCAACCTGGGCGTCAGCATCGTGCAGTTTCTCGTCCCCTGGATCATCGGCGCCGGCATCCTTGGCAGCATCGCCGGCGGCACGCAAACGCTGCGGACGCCGACGGGTAGCGTCGAGATCTTTCTTCAGAACGCTTCCTGGCTCTGGAATCCGCTGATTATCGCCGGCGCCCTGGCGGCCTGGCTGTGCCTGCGCAATGTCCCGGTGCACGCCAGCTTCACCCAGCAGCTCGATATCTTCAAGGAGAAACACAACTGGGTGATGACGTCGCTCTACATCATGACCTTCGGTTCGTTTTCCGGCTTTGCGGCAGTCTTTCCTCTGCTCATCAAGAAGCTCTACGGCGTGTTCGAGAGCGGTCCCGATCCACTGATGTACGCGTTCCTGGGACCGCTGATCGGCTCGGCCGCGCGCGTCGCGTTCGGGCCGATTAGCGATCGCTTCGGCGGCGCCTGGGTAACGCAGATCAGCGGCATCGGCATGCTGGTCTGCGCTCTCGGAACGACCTTCTTCACCGAGCCGACGTCGCTCGACCAGTTCCCCGGGTTCCTGGCGTGCATGCTTGGTTTGTTTCTGTTCTCGGGTATCGGCAATGCCTCGACGTTCAAACAGATCCCGGCCATTTTCCCGCCGCGCCAGGCCGGCGGAGTGATCGGCTGGACTGCCGCGATTGCCGCTTATGGACCATTCTTGTTTTCGGTTCTCATCCTCTGGGTATTTGAAGCCACGGGCAAGCCCACGTGCTTCTTCTATTCCATCGCTGTGTTCTACATCGTAAACCTCGGCCTCAACTGGTGGTATTACGCCCGCACGGGCGCTGAGCGGCCCTGTTGATTTCCACCTTCGTTTCCCTTCACGGAGTCTGCCATGTTTTGTAACCAGTGTGAACAAACGCAAAACAGCCACGGTTGCACGGAAATCGGCGTGTGTGGCAAGGATCCCGACATGCAGTCGTTGCAGGAGATCCTACTTTACGGGGTCAAGGGCATGGCCGCGTACGCCAATCACGCTCGGCGTCTTGGCAAGTCTGACGAATCGGTCAGCGCTTTCATTGAGGAAGCGCTGTTCGCGACGATGACCAACGTCAATTTCGACATGGCGAGCCTGTTCGAACTGGTCCTGGAATGCGGGCACAAGAACTTGCGCGTGATGGAAATGCTCGACGCCGGCCACACGGAAAAATTCGGCACGCCGGCGCCGACAACGGTTTATGAGGGAACCAAGGCTGGACCTGGCATCCTGGTCACGGGCCACGATTTCGTGGACCTCTCCGAACTGCTCGATCAGGCCAAAGGCCAGGGCGTGAATGTCGACACTCACGGCGAAATGCTGCCGGCCCACAGTTATCCCAAACTGCGAGCCCATTCGCATCTCGCGGGTCATTTCGGCGGACCGTGGCAGAACCAGCAATGGGAGTTTCCCGCCTTCAGTGGCCCCATCGTTGCCACGACCAATTGCATCCTCATCCCGCCGGAAACGTACAAGGACCGCCTTTTCACGACTCGCATCACTGCCGTGCCGGGAGGCAAGCGGCTCAGGACAAGCGACTTCAGCGAGGTGATCGCCCTCGCCAAAAAGTCCCCGCCGCTCCCCGAACGCAAAGTGCGTGAATCCACCATCGGCTTCCATCACAGCGTGGTGCTGGGCCTGGCCGACAAGGTGGTGGCTGCGGTCAAGGCGGGCGACATCAAGAAATTCTTCGTCATCGGCGGCTGCGACGGCGCTGAGATTGGCCGCAACTACTTCAGTAAACTGGCCCAGGCGACGCCGAAGGAGTCCATCATCATCACGCTCGGCTGCGGCAAGTACCGTATCCGCAATCACGAATACGGCACCGTCGCCGGGTTGCCAAGGCTGCTCGACATGGGCCAGTGCAACGATGCATTCGGCGCGGTGCAGGTGGCGGTCGGGCTGGCGAAGGCGTTTGAGTGCGGCGTGAACGACTTGCCCCTCTCCATTGTGTTGTCCTGGTTCGAGCAAAAAGCGGTTGCAGTCCTCCTCACGCTTCTCGCCCTTGGGGTGAAGGGCATCCGCGTCGGTCCGTTGCCGCCGGCGTTTATCACGCCCAACGTCTTCAAGGTGTTGCAAGAGAAATTCGATCTCAAACTGATCGAAGCCGAACCACCGACGTCGCTGTACTCGCTGACGACGGTGCCGCCCGCCGCGGCGTCTATGCCAGTGTGATTGTGCTTATTCCGCTTGCGGCATGGCATGGTGCAAATGCCACGCCGCAGGCATAACCCTCCGTTGAGGTCATGGCGAATGAAGAAAGTTGACGAAGCGCGACTGGAACGCGATCCCGAATATCGCTTCGAATACCTGGCGGAATTCATCGGCTTCTCCGCAGAGGACCACTCGGCGATCCAGATGGCGGCGATGCACCTCGGCCCCATGATACCGCAGCTCGTTGATGCAACCTATCAGCGGCTGTTGGCCTACGACGCGACGGCGCGCCACTTCATGCCGCAACAGCATGGCTTTGACGGACCATTGCCGGCAAACCTCGATGAGCTTGCCGCCAGTGCCCAGATTCGATTCCGCAAGGAGCATTTGGGCCGTTATTTCATGCAGATATTCGGGCGATCGTTCGACAACAAGTTCGTCGCCTACCTCGACATGGTGGGCAAGATGCACACGACCAAGGCAGGCAATCCCAACATTCATGTGCCGCTCGTGCAGATGAACGCACTAATGGGGCTGCTTGCCGATATCTTGGCTGGCGCGATCGGGGAGATGCAGCTCGAATCAGAGGCAAGGTTGGCTACATTGCGAGCGTTTCAGAAGTTGCTCTGGATTCAGAACGATTTCATCACACGCCACTATGACGGGACCACGAACCTGGTCGCGGAGAGAAAGTCATGAGCAACTCCACGCTGATCGAGAGTCGACAGAATCTGAACCAACGAACGGACACCGTTGGCGAAATGCCACTCTTCTCAGTCAAGAGCTTCGGAATGAGCCATCCGGGGCGGGTTCGGCAAACGAACGAGGATCGTTTCGCCATCGCGGAACTGGCCCGGGCGTTACACGTTCATCACACCAATCTCCCACCGGCCAAGACGACCCTGAGTTTCGATCGGGCGCATGTCTTCGTGGTTGCGGACGGCGTCGGCGGGAGCGCGGCGGGCGAAGTCGCCAGCAGGCTGTCAGTCACTACCATCGAGAACTTCGTTCTCAATACGCTTAAGCGCTTCTCGAACCTTCAAGCCAATGAAGAACAGGGCGCACTGCGAAGCCTGCAAGAGGCTCTCAACCGTGCCGACGCGCGAATATTCGAAGAGTCTGCCAAGCACCCGGAATGGCGCGGCATGGGAACCACGCTCACGATGGCTTTTGCCGTCAACTGGAAGCTCTTCGTGGCGCACGCCGGAGATAGTCGTTGCTATCTGTTTTCCGGCGGCAGACTTCTGCAGTTGACCCAGGATCACACGATGACGGCCGAGATGGTCCGCCGGGGCATGCTTCACAACGAGGATGCGCAGGATCACCCCTGGCGGCACGTCGTCACCAACATTTTGGGCGGCTCCGAGCGAGGAGTCCAAGTGGAATTGCACCTAATGGACCTCCATCCGGGCGACCTGCTTCTGTTGTGTACCGATGGTCTGACCGAAATGGTCCCGGAGCAGCGCCTCGTCGAAATTTTACAGCGGCCCCATGATCCCCGGCAGGTCTGCGAACGCTTGATCGTGGAGGCCAATGAACGCGGCGGCAAGGACAACGTCACTGTGATCGTGGTTCACCTTCAGGAATGACATCGTTGTCTCTACCTACTAAAGGCCTGAGATTCTTCTGACAGGAATCCTGTCATGATTTCGAAATCGGCTCTGTATGCGTTGCGTGCGTGCGTGGAGTTGGCCCAGCTCCCGGCGGGGAAATTTGCTACCGCTTCCCAGGTGGCCGAAACCTGCGGATCGCCGGCGAAATACCTGAGCAAGCTGCTTGAAATTCTCATCAATCGGGGCCTGGTTCGTTCGCAAAAGGGTTTGCATGGGGGCTATGCGCTGACTCGCCCGGCCGAGACCATCACCTTGTTCGACATCATCGATCCCATTGACCAGGTGAGTCGCTTGCCTGAGTGCCTGCTCGGCCAGCCGCAGTGCTCGGATGCGGATCCATGCCCCGCCCATGAACGCTGGCGTCACGTGCGCGGCGCCCTCACACAAATGCTCGCAACCACGACTCTGGCCGAATTGTTGCCGAAACCGCAGCGATTGATGGATTCGGAGAAGACGTAAACGACTTTCACAATGAGTGATTTCATGGCCGATAGCCCGAGGAAACAGTCATGAAACGCACGTTCCTCACCAGTGACGAGCGAGCCACTTACCGTCGATACGCGGGCCTCGCTTTGCCGCGACACACATCTTACCCGATCGCATCAGCATGGCGTGCCGACTATCGAGCTGTGGATTTTCGCGCAGACCTGGCCGAATCCGCACATCAGCGACGCCCGCTGTCGCTGTATGTGCATGTCCCTTTCTGCGAACGGCTATGCTACTACTGTGCTTGCACCAAGGAGATCATCCCCGCGCTAAGGCGTCGTACCGACGACCCGGTTCCGCACTTTCTCGACGGAATCGAGGCGGAAGCGAATCGACTGGCAAGAATACTCGGGTGTTCGGAAGTCCATCAGGTCCACCTTGGCGGCGGGTCCCCGACGTTTCTCCAGGCCCACTACCTGACTCGCCTTTGGGATACCATCAAGAGGCATTTTGCATTGGCCCCTCATGCAGAGGTCGCCGTCGAAATCGATCCTCGCATTACAACACTGGAACAACTCACGGTGCTGCGTAGTCTGGGATTCAATCGTGTCAGTCTGGGCGTTCAAGATTTTTCATCGGCCGTACAGTGTGCCGTCAACCGAATTCAACCGCTGGAAACCGTGAGCCAGGTTGTGCGATGGTGCCGCGAACTGAGCTACACTTCGATCAATTTCGATCTCATCTACGGCCTGCCGTTTCAAACTCTGACCAGCATGGCGGAGACCCTGGAGAAAACGATCGCCCTGGCGCCGGATCGAATCGCCTTTTACCGCCTTGCGGTCATCCCGGAAATGTTTCGCTGGCAAAACGTATTCCGGCCTGAGGATTTGCCGGCCGGCGATCTGCCGCTGGATCTGAACCTGCTCGCGATCGAAAGGTTTCAGGATGCCGGGTACGAGTTTATCGGGCTCGACCATTTTGCCAAACCGTCCGAGCAGCTTTCCCGGGCGCTCCACGACGCAACGTTGCAGCGCAATTTTCAGGGTATGACGACCGGCAAGGAGCTTGATCTTGTTGGGCTCGGTCCGTCGGCAATCAGCCAGCTCCAGATTGCCTTCGCGCAGAATCCGAAATCCACCAGTGAATGGCGCGCTGCGTTGGAAAAAGACCTCGCTTCAGAACGCGGGTTACGACTCAGTGATGACGACCGCTTGCGCCGCGAGGTCATGCAACAACTATACGGTCACGGCATGATCAGGAAGGCTATCTTGGAAGCCCAGTTCGGCATAGCGTTTGACCGTTACTTCGCCAGCGAATTGGAGCGGCTAAGCGACCTAGGCGGTCAGGGCATAGTCACGCAGGATGGTAATTCGATTTGCCTCACCGCGCCGCTGGGACGGCTGCTTGTGCGGGTTGTCGCCGCGGTGTTCGACCGCTACCTTCCGCCAGAGGCATATCGCAACGGGCTGCCGGCCCACCTTTCCTCGAAAGTAGGATAGGGCGATGCTGAGACGGACTCGCTCACCCACAGTGTGCGAAATGGGTAAGTCCCGCGCTTGTGTTTGGCAATTCCCCGATGCGGCCGGGCATACCCTAAACTCGCTCACCCACAGTGTGCGAAATGGGTAAGTCCCGCGCTTGTGTTTGGCAATTCCCCCAGGGCCAGCTGCAACTAAAGCCTTACACCCGTTGCTACTTGCAGCAGGTACTCCTCGCTCCAGCCGCAACAGCGGCGTTTCATCACGAGGCTGGTTTTGTCTGGATACTGCTTCAACAGCGACAGCGTGAAGCGATTGA
>SXGT01633791.1_pt1 | contig 21511 bp, 20 predicted proteins | sample 3176221 | NCBI WGS metagenome assembly SXGT01 (sample SAMN11356862, study PRJNA531348) | freshwater metagenome | isolation source: freshwater sample F1-120 | place: China: Fuxian Lake, Yuxi | collected 2017-12-25
CGGGTTCGGCCTCGGCGTCGGGCGCGGCATCCGTGTCGGGGTCGGGGTCGGGGTCGGTGTCGCCGTCGGCATCGGTGGCGGTGTCGGTGTCGCGATCCGTGTCAGTGTCGGCGTCGCCCCCGGAATCCGGGTCGATCACGACGCCCGAGTCGTTGTCCCAGGCACCGGAGTCCACCCATCCGCTATCGCCGGAGTCCCAGTGGCTCTCGGGGCCAAAAGCCGAGCCGGAAAGGGTGGAGTAGGCGCCGAGCGCGCCGAGGGCGGCGGCGAAGGAGAGTAGGTAGATCCACATGGGTGCTCCTCGAGGGTGGAATGACGGTAGCAGCAAAGCGCGTGCCGTGTCGCGATGTGTGATCGCGCACATGGGCGATGGGCACGCCGCCCCCGGTGCCGGCGCCGCCTGCCCGGTCGAAGGCCCGATATCGGCTTGGCACGGCGCTTGCTTTTCTCTCCCGCCTCAGGAGTGCTCGTGAAAAACGTCGTGATCCTCGGTGCCGGCACCGGCGGCAGCATCGTGGCCGCCAAGCTCGCGCGCCAGTTGCCGCAGGGCTGGCACGTCACCCTCGTCGACCGCGACGACGCTCACGTGTACCAGCCCGGCCTCTTGTTCGTGCCCTTCGGCAAGGCGGAGCCCCAGAGCCTCGTGCGCGCACGCCGCCCGCTGGCGCCCCCGGGGGTCACCCTCCGCATCGAGCCCGTGGAGCGCGTGGAGCCTCTCCATCACCGCATCGTGTTCGGCGACGGCCAGGTGCTCGGCTACGACGTGCTCGTCCTCGCCACCGGCTCGCGCATCCTGCCGGAGAACGTCACCGGTCTGACGGGCGAGGGCTGGCTGCGGAGCGCCTTTGACTTCTACACCATGGAGGGCGCCACGGCGCTGGCCGAGCGTCTCGATCGACTGGAGTCCGGTCGCCTCCTCGTGCACGTGGCCGAGATGCCGATCAAGTGCCCGGTGGCGCCCCTGGAGTTCGCCTTCCTCGCCGACGCCTTCCTGCAGGAGCGGGGCCGTCGCGACGCCGTGGAGATCGTGTACGCCACGCCGCTCGATGGCGCCTTCACCAAGCCCCGGGCCTCGGCCGTGCTCGGTGGGATGATGGACGCGCGTCGCATCAAGGTGGAGACCGATTTCGTGGTCGACCAGGTGGACGGCGAGCGGCGGGTGATGCGGGCCTTCGACGGCCGGGAGCTCGACTACGACGTGCTGGTGACCGTGCCCCCCCACGGTGGCGCCGAGCTGGTGACGGCCTCGGAGATGGGCGACGAGTCCGGCTGGTTCCCGGTGAACAAGCACAGCCTGCAGTCGCGCGAGTGGCCGGCGGTGTTTGCGCTGGGCGACTGCACCGACGCGCCGACCTCGAAGGCGGGTGCGGTGGCGCACTATCAGGGCGAGGTGCTGGTGGCCAACGTACTCGCCTTCATCGCCGATAAACCGCTCGTCGAGCTCTCCGACGGCCATGCCACCTGCTTCGTGGAGACCGGACACGGCAAGGCGATGCTGATCGACTTCAACTACGACACCGAGCCGCTCCCGGGGGTTTTTCCCTACGCGGGGGTGGGTCCCTTCACGCTTCTCGGCGAGAGCACCACCAACCACTGGGGCAAGATCGCGTTCGAGTGGCTCTACTGGAACGTGTTGCTCAAGGGCACCGAGATCCCCCTGCACCACCGCATGTCGATGGCGGGAAAGGAACACGCGGCGCCGAGCGCCGAGCGCAAGGTGGCGAACCCTGTCCCCCGGGGACCGTCGCGCCTGGAACGTATCCGCGCCGCGAAGGCCGGTAAGGTTGCCGAGGCGCCGCCCGTCAGCGCCGCGCTCTCGCCCGCCCAGCAAGCCGTCGTGGATGCCGCCCGCGGCGAGTTCCAGTCGCGCGGCGTCTCGCCCAACATCCGTCGCCTCACGATCGTGGCGGGGCTCAGCACCCGCGAACTCTACACGCTCTTCCCCCGCGCGCCGGCCAAGACCGTGGCCCAGCTCGCGGGCATCCCCAAGCCAGTTGGCTGCATCTAGGAGACCGCCATGGAAACCAACCGCACGATTGCCATCATCTGCAGCAAGGGCGGCCTCGACGAGGTGTACCCCGCCTTGATCCTCGCCAGCGGCGCCCGGCAGAGCGGGCTCGACTGCTTCATCTTCTTCACCTTCTACGGGCTCGACGCCATCACCGAGGCGAAGATCGACCACCTCCACGTGAACATGGTGGGCAATCCCAGCAGTCCGATGCCCACCATGCTCGCGGGGTTGCCGGGCATGGAGAACTTCGCCGCCACCATGATGAAGAAGAAGATGGTGGAGCTCGACCTGCCGGGCGCGCGCGAGATGATCGGCATGCTCGACGAGTCCGGTTGCGAACTGTACGCTTGCGAGCTGGCGATGAAGATGTTCGGGCTCAAGAAGGACGACCTAGTGCCCCAGGTGCGCGACGTGATCACCGTGGGAGACTTCTACGAGCTCACCGAGGGCGCGCAGATCATCTTCACCTAGGGTCGCGATCGCGGCGGGTGACGAAGGGAAGGGCCACGAGCTGACCCCAGCGCCCGTCGCCGAGGCCCACCGTGTCGCGACGACCGGCCGTCGACGTGGCGAGCTGCGCGAGGCAGAGCACCGCCCCCTCGGCGGGACTGTAGGCGCTCGAGGTGACGCGGCCGAGCAACTCGCCGTCGAGGCTCACCCCCGTGCCCCGGGGGACGGGCATCGCGCCGGGGGCGAGGATCCCGCCGATCCGGGCCTGCGCCGTTCGCCCCTCGGTGGCTTCGCGTCCGGTGAATGTGCTCGTCTTGCCGCGCCCGAGCCAGCCGAGGCCGGCGTCGGCCGGTCCGCCGAGCGGCGCCAGGTCGTTCGGGTAGAGCAGAAAACCAGCTTCGATTCTAAGGAGATCCACGGTTGCATAGCCGTAGGGCTCCGCCCCGGCCTCGACCAGCGCCCGCCAGGTGGCCAGGGCGGCATCGGCCGGGAGGTACAACTCGTAGCCCTGCTCTCCGGTGAACCCGGCGCGGGCGATCCTGAGCTCTGGCCCCGCCTCGCGATGGTCGCCGGGCGCGAGCCCGGTGGTGTCGGCCACGCTCCCGACGATCTGTGCGCTCCGTGGTCCCTGGACGGCGAGCACGTGCAGGTCGTCGCGCTCGACCATGGTGGCCCCGAGCTCCGCCAGTCGTTCGCGGGTGCTGCCCGCGCCGGCGCTGAGCCAGAAGCGCTCGGGTTGGATCCGCAGGCAGAGCAGCTCGTCGACGATCCGACCGCGGCGATTGAGCACCACCGAGTAGCGGCTCGTCCCCGTCGGCATGTCAGACACGGCTCGCGGGAGCAGGCGCTCCAGGATGTCGGCGCTGTCGGGGCCATCGAGCTCGATCACCCGGAGCTGCGAGGCGTCGACGATCCCGCAGCGCTCGCGCACGGCCGCCCGTTCCTGGGCGAGCGGACGGTCGTAGCGCCATGGCATGGCCACGCCTGCCCACTGGTACGCGCCCATGTCGGCCCCGAGGCGCTCGTGCTCGGACAACAGAGCCGTTGGACGCCGAGTGTCGTTCAGTGGATCACCTTGCGGAAGTTGTAGCAGATGATGTCCATCCGCTCCCGCAGGTAGAAACGGTGCGCGGCGTGCCGCTGCACGCCGGAGTCGAGGACCAGCTGCTTGCACCCATGGGCCTTGCCGTGGGCCTCCATCCAGTCGAGCAGGGCCTTGCCGTGGCCGTGGCTGCGTGTCTCGCTATCGGTCACGAGGTCATCGACGTAGAGGTGGTGTCCGAGCGCGAGCCCCGTGGCGAGGCGGAAACCGGCCACTGCCCGCACCTCGCCGTCCTCGTAGAGCGACACCACCCGGTAGTGGTCGTGGGCCTCCTGGTGGTGCACCTGCGCCACGTAGGCGTCTTCGCTGAGTTGGGGGCGCAGCTGCACCATCACCCGGTGGCTGCGGCGTAGGTCGACGTCGTTGTCGACGAGCTTGATCTCGATCATGGTGGATTCCTCGGGGCTGTGGGTCTAGTCGAGTCCGACGGCGCGCAGCAAGTCACCCACGCGCTGCACGCCGGCGAAGGCCTCGAAGTCGAACGGGCGGTCGAGGCGATCTTCCAGCTCCACCACCAGCGCGGCCAGGGCCAGCGACGAGATGCCGATCTCGGCGAAGCCGAGGCGCCGAGTGGCGTCGTCGTCGGGCAGGGCTCGGCGAGCGTGGGTGGACAAGAGCGCCAGCACCACGCCCGCCTCGTGGGCGCGATTCTCAGGGGTGGTCATGAAAGCCTCAGGACTTCGAGTGGATTATCTTGGTAAAACCATCTGAGTTCTCGCTCGTCCAGCGGGCCGTCGCCGCCGAGACGTGCGAGCCACTCCCCGGCCTGGCCGTAGCTATAGTGAATGGGCCAGTCGCTGCCGAAGAGGATCTTCCGCAGGATGCCGCGCCCCTTGAAGTACGCGAGAGAGGTGGCCCACTCGCCGCGCCCGAGCGGCGTCTGGAAGCCGGCGGTGTCGAGGTACACGTTGGGTCGGTACTCGGCGAGGAGCGCGGCGTCGTCGCGATGGACCACCGCGCCGTGCGCGAGGATGAAGTTCACGCCCGGGAAGAGCCGCGCCGCCTCGTCGATCTCGCGCGGGTGGGTGTAGCGGAAGGACAGCCGCGGACTGGTGGGCCCGGTGTGGGTGATCACCGGCACGCGGTGCGCGGCGCAGAGCTCGTAGCAGGGGAAAAGACTGGGGTCGCTGGGGGAGAAACCGCAGGGCGGGTAGAGCTTGAGGCCGAGGAATCCCCAGTCGACGAGGGCCTGCTCGAAGAGTCGCACTCCGTGCGTGCCCCGGCGGGGATCCACCGCGGCGAAGGGGAGGAAGCGCCCGGGGTGCCGCTCTGACCGCCGCCGGATATCGGCGTACAAGCTCTCGAGTGTCGCCACCTCGCCGGGAAAGGCCATGCCGAAGTCGATCAGCAGCAAGCAGGCCACGTCGATGCCGGCGGCGTCCATCTCGGCCACCTGGAGGTCGCCGTCGGGGTCGTCGCGCGACAGGCGGAAGCGGTCGGCCACCCGGGCCCGTTGTCGCTCGGTCAGCTCCGGGGGCAGGAGCCGGCGGATGTTGTCGGCCCAGCCGTCGAAGAAGACCTCGGGGAGGGCGTCGGCCCGGGCGGGGTGGGTGTGTACGTCGACGATCAACGGCCCTCCCGGTAGCGAGCGAGGAGCAGCTCACGACGGGGTTTCCCGGTGGCGGTGCGCGGGATCTCGTCGAGAAAGGCGATGTCGTCGATGCGGGCGATAAGGCCGAGGGCGGCGGTCACCCGGTGGGCCAGCGCCAGCGGATCGGGCGGCGTGTCGCGAGCCACCACGTACGCCACGGCCCGCTCCTCGTGGGGCCCGGGGCCATCGACCCGCACGCAGCAGGCGTCCTGCACGGCGGGGTCGTCGAGCAAGACGCGGTCGACGTCTTCAAGGTACACCTTCTCGCCGCCGCGCACCAGCATGTTCTTCTTACGACCCGTGAGCGTCACGAAGCCCTCGGCGTCCTTCCGTCCCATGTCGCCGGAGAGAAACCAGCCATCCGCGGTGAAGGCGGCCTCGTGCTGGCCCCCGTCGCGGAAGTACCCGCCCCGAATCACCGAGGCGCCACGGTGGGCGATCTCGCCGTCCACGCCCGTCGGCAGGGGTTGGCCGGCCTCGTCGAGGATCGCCACCTCGATGTCGGCGGCGCGACCCACGGTGCCGGCGCGCACCTGCCCCGGGGCCGAGGCGGTGGCAAAACAGGTGGTCTCGGTGAGGCCGTAGCAGGGCAGGATGGGGTGGCCGTGCCGCTCGGCGTAGCGGAGGCGCGTGCGCTCGCCGAGGGCGGCCGCACCGGCGATGGCGAAGCGCATCGAGCTTGGCAGCGGAACGCGCATCGCGAGCATCATGTCGAACACGATGGGGACGCCGGAGTAGGTGTGCACACGGTGATCGACCAGCGCGCGCGACGCGGCGGGGAGCTGGGCGACGGCGAAGCCCGGGGTGACCACGACCTGGCCGCCGCAGGCGAGCATCGGGAAGACGTCGCTCACCAGCGTGAAGGTGTGGAAGAGTGGCAGGATCGAACCCGCCACGGCGCCGGTCTCGTGACCGAAGTGACGGATCGCGAACGCCACGTTGGCGCCAATCATCGCCTCGTCGAGGTGCACGCCCTTGGGGTTGCCGGTGGAACCCGAGGTGTAGACCAGGAGCCCGCCCTTGCTGCTGGGCGCTGGCGCCGGACCCGCGTGCAGATCCGCGAGCAAGGCAGTGTCGCGAATGATCGTGCGGGGTTGTGCGTGCCCGAGCACGGTGCTCTTCGCCACCGCCGGCGAGGCTGGGTTCAGCGGGCACACGAGGATCCCGGCGAGCAGTCCCGCCACCACCAGCGCCGCTTGCCCGAGGCGGCTCTCCAGGTCGAGCGCCACGCACTCGCCGGGTTGCGCGAGCTCCCGCAGCCGGGTCGCGAGCGCGAGGAGTTGGCCCCGGCTCAGCTCGGCATCCTCGCCCGGGGCGACGATCACCGGTCGCGACGGGTCGCCGGCCCGCATCATCTCGCCCAAGAGCGGCACGGATCCTCCAGGAGGGAACGAAGGGGCTTGCCCGTGGCGCCGCGGGGCACGCGGTCGATCCAGCGGATCTCGTCGGGCTCACCGAGCGGACCCAGGGCCGCGCGGGCGAGGGTGCGGAGGGTATCGTCGCTCGGGCGTGCTTCATCTCGTCGCGACACAAGAAAAGCGACGCCTCGCTCCCAGCCGAAGGGGCCGGGGTGCACCACGCAGCAGACCTCGGCCACGGCGGGGTGCTCGCCGAGGCAGCGTTCCACCTCCTCGAGGTACACCTTCTCGCCGCCTTTGATGAGCATGTTCTTGCGACGGCCGGTGATGTACAGGTAGCCGTCGTGATCCACGTGCCCGATGTCGCCGGTGAGAAACCAGCCCTCTTTTACCGGGATCACGGCGGCGCCCCGAAGCGCGATCTCGCCGCGCTCCCCAGCGGGCAGGGGCGCGTGGTCGTCGCCGAGCACCCGCAACGACATCGCCGCGGGCTTGCCCACGCTCCCGGGCCGGATGCCGTTGACCGGCGATGCGGTGGCGAAGCAGACGACCTCGGTGAGGCCGTAGCAGGGGACGATGGGGTGCCCGTGTCGCGACAGGTAGCGCTCGCGAGTGCGCTCCGACAACGGCGCTGCCCCGCTGATCGCGAAGCGGAGGCCCCGTGGGAGCGGCGCGCCGAGCGCGAGCAGGGCGTCGAACACCAGCGGGACGGCGCTATAGCTATTGAGCTCGGGCCAAGGCGCGAACCTGGCCGGGTCGAAGGCGGGGAGCACCACGACCTCGCCGCCGGCGAGCAGCACGGGCAAGAGATCGCTGGCGAGGGCGAAGGTGTGGTGGAGCGGGAGCAGGCAGCCGCTCTTCCAGCCGGGGCCGTAGCCGAAGTGTCCGCGGGCGAAGCTGGTGTTGGCGGCGAGCTGGGTGGCGTGCAGCGGCACGCCGCGCGGCGCCCGCGTGGTGCCCGAGGTGTAGACGAGCAGTCCCTCCTCGCCGGGCGGCGGGAGCGGGGCGCGACCGGTGAGCGGGGTGTCGTCGATCACCACGGCGGCGTCGGCATGGGCGAGGAGCCGGGCAAAGGTGGCCGAGGCGGGATCGAGGGGACAGGCCACCGCGCCGGCGACCAGGGTCGCGACGATCCACAGTGCCTGCTGGGTACGGTCGCGACAGTAGATCGCGACCCGCGCGCCCGGCCGTCCCCCGGTGGCGGCGGCGATGGCGTGGGCGGCGGCCTCGATGTCGAGGGCGGCGTGCCGCTGGCCGGTCCTGCCGTCGACGATCCCGATGGTGTCGGGGTGGGCGGCGAGCGCGGCGCGGAGAAGGGCGCCGATGCCGGGGGTGTCGCGAGAGACGTCGGCAGCGGGCGCGCGCGGCGGCGAGGGGTAGCGCCGCTCGTAGTCTTCGCGGTTGAAGCCTTGCACCACGGGCGTGGGGCCGGGCCTTGCGGCGAGGGCCTCGGCGAGGTGGGCGAGGGCCTCGGAGAAGCTGGCCGCCACGGCGAGATCGGCCTCGGTGTAGGGCTGGCCCGAGGCGCGCATCAGCCGCAGGTCGACGAGGCCCGTCAGCGCGCGCCCCCCGAGGCACACGGTGGCAGGTGACCGGAGCGAGAAGCGCACGCGCGCCATCTGGTGGCCCACGTGTCGCGACTCGCCCCACTCCGCGATGTCGGCCATCGCGGGCGGATTGTAGACGGGGGGGAGAGTTCGAGACCTCGGTGTCGGTGAAGTGGCCGGGCAGGTAGTGCCGGTGGTTGAACATCATGCGTCGCGACACGGCAGCGAGCACTTTCGCCAGCGGGGGCTCGGTGTACAACTCGTGTGCGTCGTCGCGAGGGAAGACGGCGCAGTAGCCGTCGTCGATTGGGGAGACGGCGATCTCGGCGTGGCGGCCGGCCTCGAGGGCGTCGCGGAAATAGCCGAGGTCGCGGGGGCCACGCGCCATGCCGAGGTGCGAGGGGATCGCGGCCATCGCGGCGCGCACGATCACCTCGATGGCCTCGGCGAGGGCCTCGTCGCGACCGGAGATGCGCTCGGCGAGGGCGTCGTAGCAGCGGTCGGCGTCGAGGCCGAAGTGGTTGAGCAGGGCCCCCGGGACGGCCGAGGTACCGCAGCTTCGCCAGCGTTCTTCCTTGCGGAAGGAGAGGGCGTCGATCCAGCGATAGGGCACCCGGGTGGCGCGTGCCTTGTCGCGCAACTCGGAGAGCATGGCGGCTTGCGCGGGGAGGCCTTCCGGGAACGGGCGCTCTCCGAGAATGGCGGCGTACTGGCGGTGTTTCTGGGTGAAGAAGGCGGCGAGCGTGGCGGGGCGGAGCTCGCGTCCGTTGAACTCCTCGATCTTGAGGTCGGCGCTCAGCAACAGCGCGGCGCAGGCGATGAAGCGACGCTCGAAGGGGGTGAACTCGGCGCGGTCGAGCAGGTAGCGGCCGCCGTGGGGCACGCCGGGCTTGGCGAGGAGGTTGTTGTGGCGGTCGTAGTTGGTGAAGAGGACCCCGTCGCACCAGAGGAGGTGCGGATCCGAGTGGCGAACGGCCCGGGCGACGCTGTCGAGCAGGCCACCGAACTCGGCCCGCTCGAGCCACGCGGCGAGCTGCGCCTCGTGGGGTGCCTCGGCCGCCAGCCGAGTTGAGGTCGCGACACGAATGGCGTCGACGTGCGCGGGAGAGAGCGGGCACGCGCCGCGCGGTTCGAGGTCGCGACCCCGGGGCGGCTCGGTGGACAGGTAGACGCCGCCGTGACTGAAGGCCGCGAGGTAGCAGGCAGGACCAGGCAGATCGGCGGGACCAAGCGCCTCATCGTTCACGACGTCGAGCAGGGCCAGCGAGGAGAGCGAGAGGGTGGCCTCGAGGTCGAGGCCGCGCGCACGACCGCCCTCCGTGGCGATCTCGCGGGCGGCGCTCCCGACGGTGTCGCGGGCCATCCCCCGTTGTATGACCGGGTCGGGCAACCGGGCCTCGGTAGGAAGACCGACGCGACACAGGTGTTGTAGGATGCCCACCCATGGCCGACCCCCTCGATCGCGACGCCACGCCCGAGGGGATCTTTGCGCTGGCCCGGCGGGGGCTTGTTGATCCGATTGAGATGATGTCGCGACTCGAACGCGGCCCAGCGGCGTCGACCTGGTTCCGGCTCGCCGACGTGGCGCTGGGTCTCGGCGGCGCGGCCTTCCTCGCCTCGGCGGTGATCTACGCGGTGGCCTACAACTGGGACGAGCTCGGGAAGATGGCGCACTTCGCCGTCGTGAGCGGCGCGTTGGCGGTCGCGACCGGGGTGGCGACCTGGCGGTGGCCCACCGTGGGGGCCAAGGCGTCGCTCCTCGCGGCGTTCTTCCTCGTGGGTAGCCTGCTGGGGCTCTTCGGCCAGACGTACCAGACGGGCGTGGACCCCTGGCAACTCTTCGCAACCTGGGCGGCGCTCGCCTTGCCCTGGGCGCTGGTGGCGCGGATGCCGGTGCTCTGGGCGGGCGAGGTGGTGGTCGTCAACGTGGCGCTCGGCTTGTGGTGGACGCAGGCGGGCGCAGAACGTCTTGGTGGCGAGTTCGAGTCTTGGCACGCGCTCGCGACCCTGGATCTGCTCGCATGGGGCATGGCCGAGGGCGCGACGCGCTGGGTGCCGGGGCGTTGGCTGCCGAGGGCGCTCTTGCTCGCAGCCCTCTCATTCGCCACGCTGGCGGGCATCGAGGGCACCTGGAACGGCAGCGGCGAGGAGGCTGCCCTCGCGCTCTGGGCCGTGGTCGTCGCGGCGGCTGCGGGGGGTGGCCTGCGCGACCCAGCGCTCTGGGCGCTCGCCGGCATCTCAGTGCTGATCCAGAGCGCCTCCTTCCTCGGGAAGCACGGATTTGCCAACGCGGGTCACCTGGAACCGCTCGAGGGCGCCGGGCGGCTCGCCGCGATCGGGGTGGTGCTGGTCCTGGAGCTCGTGGTCTTGAGCCTGGCGATTCGCTGGGGCGCGCGGAGGCTCCGTGACCTGGCGTGAACTGCTCGGGGGCGAGGCGCTCCGCGAGGCGATCGCCGAGATCGACCCGCCACCGCCGCCGCTCTTGTCGCGACTGATGGCCGGCATCGGGGCGTGGATCGCGGGGTGCTTTTTCCTCGGCGCGATGCTTGCGCTCCTCGAGTTCTTCAACTTCAGGGAGTGGACGGTCCTCATTCTCTTCGGGGCGACCTGTCTCGTGTTCGCCGTCGCCTTGCGATGGAGTCGCGACGGGGTGGTGGCTGAGCAGTTGGGCATCGTGCTCGTGTCCACGGGGATCGTCGCCACGACGGTGGGCATCGAGGACCTGGTCGACAGCAGCCGACTGGCGGCCGCCATGCTCGCGGGGATCGCGACGATCCTTGTGTTTGCCTACCGCGAAGGCTTCGCCCGCACGTGGCTCACGGTGGTAGCAATCGGCTCGGTGACGATCGCGGCGGATGAGCTCTTCCGGGGGGAGGACGCGGCCACGTTCATGGGCGTGGTCGCGATGGTGATCGGGGTGATGGCGGGGCGAGCGGCCCGCAGCGAGGCGTTCGCTGCACTGTCGCGACCCGTATTGCGAGGTTCCATTCTGGCGCTCTTGTTCGCCAACCTCAGCCTGCTCGTCGACGGGGAGGCGACGGACCCGATCCTGGGCGCGGCCGAGGCGCTCGTCCTCTCCGCCTTTGGCGCGTGGTTGTCTCGCGACACGCGGCTTCGTGCTGGCGCCGTGGTCTTGCCGCTCCTGGTGGCCGCCTTCGGGGCGCCGGGGGTGATCGCGGGGGCGCTCGGCGTGGCGCTCGCCACCTGGCTCGGTGACCGGATCCTCCTCGGGCTCTCGGCGGCCTACACCGTGGGTTTTGTCGGCTGGTACTACTACGACATGGCGCTCGACCTGTGGAGCAAGGCTGGCACGCTGGCCGCCACGGGGGCCTTGTGCCTGCTGGCGCGGTGGGGCATGCACCGCGCGTTCGCGACGGAGGGGCGATGAACCCGCGGGTGGTGATCGGAGCGACGGGCGGGCTGGTGCTCGCGGCCGTGGGGTGGTCGATCCTCCAGAAAGAACGGGTCCTCGCCGAGGGCACTCGGGTGCGACTCGAGCTCAACACCAGCGATCCGCGTTCGCTGATGCAGGGTGACTACATGACGCTTCGGTATGCGCTGAGTCGCGACATCGATGCGCAAACGGGAGAGGGCGTGGTCGGGTTGACGCTTGACGACCACGATGTCGCGACACGGGCGGCGGGTCTTGGCGAGGCGCGGATGGTGTACCGGGTGCGCGGCCGCGGGCGCGACGTGCGCCTCGGCACCGACGGTTTCTTCTTCGAGGAGGGCCGGGCCGGCGCCTACGCGACGGCTCGCTACGCCGAGTTTCGCGTGGACGCTGCCGGGGAGAGCGTGCTCGTGGGGCTCCTGGACGAGCGGTTCAGCAGGCTCGGGGCGCCCTGAGCTGGGGGCGGCGACCTCGCCTGTGGTTGACACGTCAACAGCTAAGTCTTAACCCTTAACCTCCGGCACCTTGTGGGCCCGCGTAGGCGGCCACTAGCGACGGGTGAGACAGGTGAGGCCGGTGTCCGCCCGGGAGAATCTCCGGGGTCATGCCGAGAGCGGCGACCCTGCCCTTGTCCCAGGTGACGAAGGGATCGGTCACGCCCCAGAGCCAGGTGGCGGGCGCCGGGGGACGACTGGGCAGGTCCCAGCGGCCGATGGCGCGGAGGCGAGCAGCGAGCACGGCCGGGGAGGGGAGGCGCACCGAGGCGATGAGCTCGGGATCGCCGCTGTCCTCCTCGAGCGAAGCACGCACGCGGTCGCGATACCAACGGCGGAAGATCGGGGCCGGGACCCGGTGCAGCCAGCGGCCCACGCGACCGCTGCGCTCGGCGGCGGCCGTTCGCGAGGGGAGCGTGCCGATGGTGGTGATGGAGCGCACCCGGGCCTCGGGGAGCGCCCAGGCCAGCAGACCACCGAAGCTGGCGCACAGGAAGTCGTGCGCCCCGGGCGGGAGCGCGAGCTCGCCGGCGATGTCTGGGAGGCGATCGGCCGTGCTGTCGGGAAGCGGGAGCACGAGGTGATCGCGACGCAAGAGCGGCGCCAGCCGGGCGAACTCGGGTGGGCCCGCCTGGATGCCGGGGAGGAGGATGAGCACGGGCCAAGCCTAGCTCCCGAGCTACATTCCCGGGATGTCTTCCTCCTCGGTGTGGTGGCGGGCCGCGCTGGCGGTCGCCCTGATGGTGGGCTTCTACGCCCTGGCGGCACTCGTGGTGTTCATCTGCTGGGGCGGCACCTGGTGGCTGTTTACCAGCGCGGGACGGATCCCGATCAAGCTCATCTTCTTCATGGTGGTGGGCGGCGGCATCGTGTTGTGGTCGGTGCTCCCGCGGTGGGACAGCTTCGAGGCGCCCGGTCCCTTGCTCACCGCCGAGAAACACCCCAGGCTCTTCGAGGTGATTCGCGCGGTTGCCATGCGCACCGGCCAGCCCGTGCCCCACGAGGTGTACCTCGTGAGCGACGTCAACGCCTTCGTGGCCAACCGCGGTGGCATCATGGGCTTCGGCAGCCGCCCCGTGATGGGCATCGGCTTGCCGCTCCTCCAGGGGCTCAGCATCGCCGAGATGAAGGCGGTGATCGCCCACGAGTTCGGCCACTACGTGGGGGGCGACACCCGGCTCGGCCCGTGGATCTACAAGACGCGCGCCGCCATCGCGCGCAGCGTGGAGAACCTCGCCTCGGCGCAGTCGCTCCTCACCTTTCCGTTCACCCTGTACATGAAGCTCTTCCTGCGCGTGTCGCACGCCGTGTCGCGACACCAGGAGTTCCAGGCCGACCGGGTGTCGGCGGAGGTCACCAGCCCGGCCGACGCGGGACGCGCTCTTCGGCGGGTGCACGCCATCGCCCCCGCCTACGACCTGTACTGGCGCAGCGAGGTGGTGCCGGTGATCGACGGCGGCTTCCGTCCCCCGCTGGCCGGCGGCTTCGTGTCCTTCCTCGACGTGCCACGTCACCGCGAGATCGTGGAGGAGAGCCTGCGCACGGTCCCCGAGGAGAACGCCGACCCCTACGACACCCACCCGCCACTCTCGCAGCGCCTGGCCGCGCTGGGTGCACCGGATGAGGCACCGCCGGTGCACCCCGACGAGGCGGCTGTCAGCTTGCTCGGCGACCTCGGGGCAGCGGAGGAGGCGCTCGTGGCCAGCCTCTTGCAGCCCGGCGTCACGCTGGCCGCCCTCGGCTGGGACGACGTGGGGGCGCGGGTGTACGCGGCCGGTTGGCGAGAGGCCGTCCAGGGGGAAGCCCCGCTCGGAGGCGTGAAGCTCGCGGAGGTGCGCAGCTTCGTGCTCGATCCCATGCGCTTCGTGAGCCTCCTGGCGCCCGATGCCACCGGGGTGACCGAGGCGCAGGCGATCGCCTTCACGCGCGGCCGCGCGGGGGTGATCGTGGCGCTGGCGCTGGTGCGCGCCGGGTGGGCGGTGCACACGGCGCCCGGGCGGAGCGTGGAGTTCCGCCGGGGCGCCACGACCATCGACCTCGACGAGCTGATGAAGTCGGTCGACGGTCCCGTGGAGGCGTGGACGGCCCGGCTCGCAGAGCTCGGCGTCGACGCGACGATGCAGCAGATGACTGGGCGACAGCTCGCCGCCTAGTCGATGGGCATCACCACCACGCGTCCCGCCGAGGCGGCCGGCCCCGGGGCGCCGACTAGGAGGTGAGCGCTGGCCACAGCGAGCGCACTCCCCAGCTCGTCGAGCTCCTTACCGGTCGCGAGCGTCGTCGCTACACCATCTTGCACGACGTACACCGCGCCGTGGTGGAGGGCGCCCGCCGTCGGCGCGCCGACGTAGATCGTCCCCGGCGAACCACAGGCGACGGAAGCACCGAAGCGCCCGGTCCCCGGGCCGATCATCGCGCCATCGATCTCCACGAGGCCGCGCCCCGGCACGCCCACGATGCGCTCCTCGTTACCGTCGCCGTCGGCATCGCAGCGCGCGAGGGCGTAGCCCCGCTCGTCGCCGGGCGTCGACCGCGCCTCGGGCACGCCGTCCACCCAGAGCGACACGTCGCCGTGGGCGGCGCCGGCGATCACGTGGTCGCCGTCGAGCAGGAGCGCGTCGGGACGTGTTCCCAGCGTGGTGTCGCGACCGGAATGGTCGCGGTAGCCGGTGGCGGTCGATGCGACCCAGGCGGCGGCGGTCCCCGCGATCACCCCGCCCACCTGGTCGCCCGTCGCGAGCGCGACCCGGTCGGCGTAGAGCGTGCCGCCCTGGCCGGGCGCGCCCCACAGGCCGGGGGCGAGGCCGAGACCACAGAAGGTGTCGCGTTCGCCGTCGAAGAGCGCCGTTGGGGACTCGCCGGGCTCCACCGCGAAGACAGCACAGGCCCAGGGCGCGGACACCCAGGCGCGGGTGCCGTCGCTGGCGAGGCGGGCACCGAAGCCGCCATCGGGCGCAGTTCCGCTCCACTCGGTGCTGCCCCAGCGAGGCTGGTCCTCGGTCGCGGGGTCGCCGGTGCAAGCAAGCAGGATCCACACCGCGACAACCTAGCCGGGGCGAGGATAAGCGCGCCGGCCATGTCTGCCATTCGCCGCCAGGTCACCGTCGAAGCCAGCCCCCGCGCGGTGTGGACCGCCATCACCACCGCCGAGGGGCTCAAGTCCTGGCTGTGCGACGACGCCCAGGTGAACGCCGCCGCCGCCGGTCGCTACAGCCTCATCAACGAGGGCGACGAGGGCCCCGTGGAAGACAGCGGCCGCATCCACACCTTCCGCCCCACGTCGAAACTCGAGGTGGCCTTCGACAAGAACAGCAAGGGCCCGTGGAAGGGCACGCACCTGCAGTTCACCGTGGCCCGCGAGAGCGGGGAAACGGTGGTGAACGTGATCCACACCGGCGCGGCCTTCGACGACGACGCGGTTCGCACCGAGGCGGAGAGCACCTGGCGCCGGGCGCTCACCAGCTTGAGGGACACTCTAGAAGGCGGGTGAGGCAGGCTGGAGGCTGGAGGAATTAGGCTGGAGGGGGCTTGGTTTCAGCGCAGCGAAGCCGGCACCTCGAGCACCAGCGCCCCCTGCGCAGGCACCTCCAGCGGTCCGATGTCCACGTGGGGATCGCCCTCGCCGGGACCGTCGTGACCTCGGTCCAAGGTCACGCCCACGATCACCCGGGAGGGTCGCGACGCGAGCTTGACGCGCAGCGTCCCCGGGCCGCTGGCTGGGTTGCTCCCGAGCGCTGGGCCACCGGCCGCCTCTCGCACATCCACCCAGAGGGGGAAGACGCTGGCGCGGAGATCGAGGTCGAGGTGAGCTGACTTGTGCGCCGCGGCCTCGGTGACCGAGCCCTTGCCTTCGAAGCGGTCGACTGGGGTGGCCAGGGGCTCGACGCTCGGGTGCGAGAGGATCGCCTGGGCCGGCCAACCGAGCGAATCGAGCTGTCCCTCGATGGCCTCCGCCATCACGCGATGCCCCAGGGCGGTCGGGTGCATCAGGTCGAGGAAGAGCGCGTCGGCGCTGTGGCCGCTGGCCTTGAAGGCAGCAGGGAGATCGACGAGCGGCGCGTCGCAACGCCGGGCCGCTTCGCGCATCGCCTCGCGGTAGGGGCCCCAGGCGGGGTCGTGCGACACCGCCGCGATGTCTTCCCGGTTGGCGAGCATCACGTACACCACGCCGCCGTCGCGACCGGCCATGATCGAGCAGAAGGTGTCGAGGTTCTGGGCGTAGTCCGCGAGCGCCACGCGGCGGTTGCCGGTGCGCGGGTCGTCGCCGCCCACCTGCCAGCCGACCTCGCGCGCGCGGGCGCCGGCGGGCTCCACACGCAAGTGCCAGTCGAGGCGGCGGAAGAGGGCGGAGCGCTCGAGGAGGAGGCGAGCGCGGCCCCCCGGCGAGTCGGTCCACCCGGCGTAGGAAGCCAAGAGTTCCTTGTCCGTGAAGCTGTCGAAGTTGTTGTCCGACCAGAGCGTGGCCACGAGCAAGAGGTCGGGCTCCAGGGCCAGCGTGCGACCGCGGAGCTGGTTCAGCACCTGAAATGTGGAGTAGCCGGGGACAGCGGCGTTGATGAAGTCGGCGGGCAAGCGTGACTCGAGGCGGGAGGTGAACACCTCGTCGTCGTCGTTGCCAAAGCCGTAGACCGAGCTGTCGCCCACCGCCATCGCGCGCGGTCGCGACTTGGCGCCACGCTCGCGATCACGCAGGCCCTCGCGGTTCACCGTCACGTGGCCGCCCTTCTCGCGGTGCTCCCCGGGGACGAGCTCCCAGAGCAACCACGGGTTGCCGTTCATCAGGGTGTCGCCGCCGTCCTGGGCCTCGGGCACTGTCACCATCGAGGGGGCGGGGTTCACCCGGCAGGCGAGCTCGGCGGCGGCGAGGCAGAGGAGCGCGAAGAGTCCGCCCCGCAGCCCCCTACTCATCCTTGCCCTTCACCACCCGGAGCTCCCCCTCCACGATGAGCGTGTCGTTCTCGCCGCGCACCTGGCTGGCCACCGCGCGGAGGCCCACCGCGCCCACGTCTTCGCGGCGGGCGGCCGGCAGCGACCGGTCGAGGCCGCTCGCGATGGCGTCGAGGATCGCCGACTCGAACAAGGCGGCGATGGGGTCGGCCAGCTCGGCGCCGGGCGACTGGGCCACTTCAACGACCGTCTTCGGCGTGAGCTTCAGCTTCTTGTCGGCGAGCGCGAGGTCGCCCTGCACCTCATAGTCGCGATACCAGCCTGCCCCCGCGAGGCGCCACACGCGCAGGTCGAGGCGGAACGTGGAGCCTTCAACCTCGATGGCACGCGGGTCGATGGCGGTGTCGTACTGGAGGAGGCCCTTCTCGAAGGCGGCGCGTCGCAAGAGGCCCCCGAGGGCGGTTTCCGAGAGGCCGAGGATGATGGCGTCGGGACCGGGGGCGCCCACGGTGGCCGGCCGGGCGCCGGGTACGTTGCTGAGCATCTCGATGCGCACCTGCCCGGCGGCGGTGGACAGGCGCAGGTCGCGCATCGGCAGGCCGGAAGCGGCGAGGTCGGCGAGCGGGATGGGCGGCAGGTTCTCGCCGATGGCGCGGCGGACGAAGTCCTGGAGCAAGCGCGCGGGCGAGGCGCTGAGGCTCCCCACGTCGCCGATCTTGAGCTCCACCTTGCCCACGCGAAAGGGCTTGGCCACCACGCGATGGCCGTCCTCCACGCGAAGCTCCATCACGCCGCCCACCTCGAGGATGGCGGTGAAGCGGTCGCCCAGGTTGGCGAGGCTCCAGCCCACCCGGCCCACGCCCTCGAGGTCGAAGTGTAGGCACGCGGCGCAAGCGTCGCTCGGCGAGAGGGTGGCCTTCTGCACGGTGAAGGTAGGGCTGATCTTGGCGCTGGCCCCCAGCGGGAGGGCGAGCGTGAGGTTGGCGCCGGTGGCGAGGGCGGCAGTAGCGGCCGCATCGACGGCGGTGGCGAGCGCGTTCTCGCCGATGGCGATCACCAGGTCGGGCTGCCAGTCAGCGGGGCGCTCGCTGGCCACGGAGAGCGCCGCCTCGCGCTCGGCCTCGTACAAGGAGTGAATGTCGGGGCCGCAGGCAAGGAGCAGAGCAAGCATCGCGGCGGGCCTTATCGCGCTACGATCCCCGCGTGTTCGCCCTCATCGCCTGCACCGAGCCCGCCGCCGAGACTGCCGCCTTCGTCGATCCCCGCGCCGACGGCCCCTACGGCGTGGGGGTCACGACGATCGCCTACACCGACAGCCGCGGAAAACCGCTCACCATCGAGGCCTGGTACCCCGCCACGGTGGAGGGTGATCCCGACCCCTACGAGCCCTTCGTGTTCACCGGGCTCGCGCATCGCGACGCCGAGGTGCTCGACGGCACCTGGCCACTCGCCGCCTTCTCGCACGGTTACTCCGGTTTCCGGATGCAAAGCTTCTTCCTCACGGAGTGGCTGGCGTCCCACGGCTGCGTGGTGGTGGCCCCCGACCACACCTACAACACCTTCTTCGACATCGACGACGACAAGACCTCGCAGGTGATGCTGGAGCGACCCGGTGACATCGCGGGCAGCGTGGACGCGGCGCTGGAGCACTTCGACGTGGAGGATCGCTACGTGATGATGGGTCACAGCTTCGGCGGGTGGACCACGCTGGCGGTGACCGGGGGTGTCTTGAACATGGAGGAGGCCTCCGCCTTCTGCGCGGTCGACGGCGGCTTCGACCTCTGCGACGTCATCGGCGAGGTGCCGGCCGACGCGGCCTTGCCCGAGCCCGACCCGCGGGCCTACGCCGGCGTGTCGATGGCGCCCTGCGGCTGGTACACCTTCGGGGAAGCTGGGCTGTCCTCGGTCGTCGACACGGCGGTGATGGTGGGCGCCCTCGACGACACCTGCGAGCCCGACACCGAGGCACGGCCCACCTGGGAACGAGTGTCAGACGACAAGGCGCTCGCGACGATCCCGGACGCTGGCCACTTCGTGTTCAGCAATCTCTGCGACCTCGGTGATTTGCAGCCCGAGTGCAGCGCCGAGGGCTACATCGACACGCCCACCGCGCAGGTGGAGATCAAACAGTGGGCCACGGCCTGGGCGCTCCGGCAGTACACGGGCGACTCGGCTTACGACGCATCCCTGTCGAGCAAGTTGATGACGATCGAGTAGTTAGTGGCGGATGGCGGCGGCGGTCAGACCAGGGAGACGCGCTCCACGAGCATCGAGCAGCCGAGAACGGCGCTGTTGAGGGTGTCGTACTCGTCCCAGCAGGTGACAAGGAACAGGGCACCGCCGGAGCTGGTGTAGAGCGCCGTGTGTGGGCGATTGGCGGCGCGGGTGTCGGAGTACTTGATGAGCGCGTCGCGACTCTGGAGCGCGCCCGTGTCGTCGTACACGTCGCGCACGATGTCGCCGTAGTCCGGGCCGCCGGCGGTGCTCACGAGGCCCGGCTCGAGGCGCCGGTAGGTGACGGCCGTGTACCCGTTGGGGAAGCGCACCATGGTGGCCATCGCGAGGTGGTCGTCGCTCGTCCACTCGGTCTCTCGCGTCGTCTCCTCGGCCCAGACGGCGAGGGAGAGGTTGGCCTCCACGTAGCGGACCACGCTGCCGCCGCTGTACGGGCTCATGTTCGACGGGCAGAGGAAGGCGAGCGCGGCGCTGCCGGAGCCGGCCACGCGGGTAACGGAGGAGCCATTGGCGAGCACTAGGGCGGAGTCGCCGACCTCGGCCGTGCTGTAGAGGGTCAGGTCGCTCTCGACGAAGCCCACGACGAGGCAGGGGGTCGAGGACTTCCAGACGCCGATCGCCACGCCGGTGCGGGTGGGGTACATGAAGTGGTCGTTGGTGGCGTAGTCGACGTCGGTGCTGGAGCCGTCCGTCTGGGAGAAGACAGCCTTGCCCCGGATCGTCGGCGCCGCTGCATCGGACAGGTCGGGCTCGAAGGCGCAGGCGTACAGGTTCTCGGTCGCGCGGTCGGCGGTGGACACGTAGTGTTTGCCGCCCGACACGACGTGCCAATGGTCGTGCACGTCATCGTAGTTCTCAACAACGAGTGGCGTCCAAGCGAGGGCGCCCACCGTGAAAATACCGGTGTCAAGGGGATCCGCGCGGGCGACATAGACGTTGCCGTCGTACTCCGCGCTCAGTAACACCGGCAAGCCGGTGCCGCTCGGGTCGCCATCCGGCACGCAGTGCAGCCAGAGCGCCGCCTCCGACGGATCGAAGGTACCCTCATTGACCGTGACGAATCTCACGGATCACTCCCCGATGCCGAAAATAATGTAGAAAGGGGCGGGAGAATCGTCGGGTGCCGATCCTTCCTCTGACCCGAGCAGCACGTCGGGCCTCCCGTCCGCGTTGAAGTCCCCCGCGCCCGCACACCCGCGCCCCGTTCGTCGCGCTGCGGTCGCGTCGTCGGGGCCAAGCAGGAGGTTTTCCCAGTCGTCGACCCCAATGTTGCCGGAAAAAGGGGCGAAAGCGATCGTGACCGCGCCACGCTCGTGGCCGGACGATCCCTCGGGGCCTCCCGAGGAACCCGCCAGCAGGTCCGCGAGCCCGTCCCCGTCCATGTCACCTGGCGCGGCCACGCAGTAGCCAAAGGACCAGCCAACGTCGCCGACGAGCATCGCCATGGTGTCGTCGTGACCGGCGGAGGCGTCCGGGGGCCCCGCCCAGACCCGGACGGTCCCTGCGTACTCGCCGTCCATGTCGCCCTCGTCGCCGGGGTCGTCGCCCTGCGCGCCGGCAGCCAGGTCGGCGAGACCGTCGCCGTCCACGTCGCCCAATACCGCCACCCCGCTCCCCAGGAACTCGCGCTCGACCTTGCCGGTGACGCTCCAGGCCGCGTCCGCCAGGGACAGCGTGCCCGCGAGGGGACCGGCATACACCCGCACGGTGCCCGCGTACTCCGCGTCCGCCGTCGCCCAAGGCACCCCCACCACCAGGTCACCCACGCCGTCGCCATCGAGGTCGCCGCTGGCGTCGATGACGGTGTACTGGTTGCCAGCCTCGATCTCCACCGTCGCGAGTTGCTCCCCGGCCTCAACCACGCCGGCTGAGGGCACCGCGAACACGCCGGCGGCGTCGCCCGATGCCACCGAGGGCTCGTTCAGGAAGAGGACCGCGTCCACGGAGCCGTCGCCGGTGAGGTCGCCGGGCCCGCTCGCCGCGCGGAAGGTGTACGCCCCCCAGAAACACCCGGTGGCCGCGCCGTCGAGGTCGTAGGTGCCGCCCACGGCCAAGTCGATCACCGCCGTGGAGCAGGTGTCGGAGCCCGACACCTGGACGGCGACAGCTGATCGCCCGTCGCCGTCCGGGTCGCCCAGGGCGGCCACGTCACTGCCCATGCTCTGGTGCTCCTCGCTCGCGCCCACGATCACCCAGGCGTCGGCGGTGGTCTCGGGGAAGCTGGAGCCCCCACGGACCAGGTACAGCGCGCCGTCGTAGGCGCTGTCGTCCACGTAGGCGGCATAGGAGCCGATAGCAATGTCGTCGATGCCGTCGCCGTCGAGGTCGCCGACGCCGGCCACCGCCTCGCCGATCCCTTCCCAGGCGAGCGTGTCGTAGATAGTCACGTCGGCCGACACCGAGAGGTCGATTTCCCCGGACAGGCGGCAACTGCCCGGGTCGCAG
>SXGT01293046.1_pt1 | contig 21508 bp, 17 predicted proteins | sample 3176221 | NCBI WGS metagenome assembly SXGT01 (sample SAMN11356862, study PRJNA531348) | freshwater metagenome | isolation source: freshwater sample F1-120 | place: China: Fuxian Lake, Yuxi | collected 2017-12-25
CGCCACGCCGAGCGCCCGCAACGCCGCCAGGCACGCGCTCTCCGCCGGCGCCGCCGGCCGCAGCGAGATGACCTGCACCTGCGTGATGGTCGGCGCCACCTCGGCGTCAGCGCCCGCCATCGCGCTGGCAGCCGCTAGGCCCGCGTCAGACGCCGAGACCGGCTGCGCCTTCAGGGTGGCCGAGGTCTCGGCGAGGAGCTCGAGTTCAAGCGCCGCGCGATCGGCGTCAAGCAGCGCCCACAGGCGTCGTCGCCCCGCCACTGCCGACATCGCCGCCTCCGCTGCGTCGCGGACCCGCAGCCGCTGCGCCTCCGTCGGCGTCGGCGCGAGGCTGGCGGCCGGTCGCCATAGCACGGCCCAGCGCGCCTCGAGGATCAGCCCGTCGGCCGTCAGCTGCCAGGCCTCATCTTCCAGGGCCACCTCTCGGTGCGCCCGCGCCGCTGTCGGTTGGCTGCGAAAGCCGAGCTCCTCGCGCCGCGTCGCCGCAGAAGCCGTCTCGCGCAGACGGTCGACGCCAAATGGCAGCAGCCACACGAGGCCGGGGTCCGCCCGCGTCGGCGCCTGGCCCAGACGCAGCCGCACGGCGCCGCTGCCCGCCGGCACCACGGCGATTGCGCTCTGCAGGCCGTACAGCCCGATCACCAGCGCCAGCGCGCGGGCGGCGCGCGCTGCCCACGCCAAGCGCGGTGGCGTCGGCGCGGGCTCGGCGAGGCTGTCGGGCTCGATCGACATCTCCCGACGATCGCAGCGGCCCTGCCCCCGGTCAACGGTCGATCAGCCCGCGGCTGGCGTGGCCTCAAGGCTCCAGCTGGCGCTGGACCGCGCGAATGGTTGGCGCCTTCCGCCAGCGGTCCCAATTGCGTAGCCTGCGGCAGGCGTCGCGCCCACCTTGGCGGCGCCACCGCGGAGGTGCCATGACGCAGACCGACCCTCGCTCGCGGCGCGCCGGCCCCATGCGCTGGCAGGCCCGTCACGCCGGACTGCTTCTGCTGGCCGCAGGGCTCTTCGCCTGCAGCGATCCTGGACCTTCGTCGGCGGCAGACACCGGCAGCGCCCCCGATGTCGCCGACAGCGCCGGTGAGGTCGCCGACAGCGCGACGGTCGGCGGCTGGTCGCAGGGCTACAGCATCACGCTCGACTTCGTCGGTGGTCAGGCCGACGGCATCGATCTCGACCTCGACCGCGACCTCTACGAGATCCCGACCGCCTTCAGCTTCGGCTCGACCCACTACGTCCACGGCGAGGTGGGCTTCGCCGTCGCCGACACCATGACCCTCAAGCTCGACGACGGCAAAGGCGGCACCGTCGATAGCCAGATCGAAATCAGCTTCAATTTCGGGCTTGTCATCGGGTCAGCGGTCAACCCGGTCCACACCGACAAGGCCGGCCCCTACCCGTTCTCCTGCCAACCGCCGGAGATCAGAATCTTCTTCAAGAACACGCAGTTTCGATCGAACTGCGCCGGCTTGACCGGCAGTGTTGTGCTCGACAAGTACGCCAACGTCACGGGCGGCACCGTCGCCGGGACCTTTCAGGGCCGACTGCAGGCCTATTACCCGCAGGCCGGCGCGACGGCCGCGACGCCCTGTGACGCTACAGAGAACGCCAAGATGTGCAGCAAGCCCGACCGTTACGTCGAGGTGAAGGGCCACTTCGGCTTCACCTTGCCGGCGAAGGCGGATGGCGGCGGCGGCGGCGGTGGTGGCGGTGGCTGAGGCCGCGGCCCTCTCGCCTCTGGCGCGGGGGCGTCGCCGGTGGTCTTGAATCGACGCGTCTTTTCTCGGCTGCACGCAGCGCCGACGGGCGACGTTGCTGCTGTTGGCGGTGCGGCGGTGCCGATCGGCGGCGACGTCAGCTGGCACCCCGCGGGGCATCGCCTCCTCATCGCCGACCCCGACGTCGGCCACCTAGCGCTGCACGCCGTGAGCCTCGGCGCCGGACCCGACCTGTTGCTGCTGCACGGCTACGTCCAAGCGTCTTGGTGCTGGCGCGACGTGCTTGAGCCGCTGGCAGAGCGCTTCCGCGTCCACGCCCTCTGCCTCGCCGGGTTTGGCTGGTCCGACAAGCCGATCGGCGCGCCGATGCGTTTACGCCATCAGGCGGCGCGAGTGCTGGCTTGGCTCGACGCCATGGCCATCGGGCGCTGCCACGTCATCGGCTGCTCGCTCGGCGCCGCGACAGCGCTCCAGCTGGCGCTGCTTGGGCCTCGCCGCGTCGATCGGCTCGTGCTCGCCAACCCTGCGGGCGCCGGCGTCTATCCGATGGCGGCCCTTGCGGCGCTGCAGCACCCGGCCTTCGAGCCGCTGCTGGCGCTGCCGGGCGTCCCCTTCGGTCTTGAGCTCGGCCTGCGCCACGCCGCCTACGCCCAGCTTCCGATCGACGACCACTACATGCGGCACTTTTTGGCGCCGCTGCGAACGCCGGGCGCCGTCGCCGCCGCCCTCGCCGTGGCGCGCAGCTACAACCGCGATCTGGCCGAGCTTCATGGCGGCCTGCTGCGTGTCCACCAGCCGGCGCTCGTGGTGCGCGGGGACCGCGATCGGGTGATTCCGGCCAAGGTCGTCGCCAGCGTCGCCCGCGCCTTGCCGGCCGCCCGCCTCGTCACCTATCCGCGCAGCGGCCACTGCCCGATGGAGGATGAACCGGCGCGCTTCGCCGCTGACGCACACGCTTGGCTCGCTGTGTAGGGCCGGCGACAGCCGAGCGCCCTGGCCCGGGACACCTATCGGCGCCTACTGTCCGGCGCGGACCGGCGGCGGCGCCCATTCCTTTGCGGTCGCGGCGCCGCTAGTCGAGCTCGACCCGGCGGATCTTGTGGTTCAGCGTGTCGGCGATCCACAGCCGCTGCGCAGCGTCGACGGCGACGCCATAGGGCTTGTTCAGCAGCCCCATCGTCGCCGGGCCACCGTCGCCACCGTCACCGCTGTGGCCGCAGCGGCCCGCCAGGGTCGAGATCACGCCGTCGCCGTCGACGCGGCGGACGCAGTGGTGGTAGGTGTCGGCGATGTAGATCCGGCCTGCGCCATCGACCGCGACGTCGCTCGGCCGCAGCAGCGTCGCCGCGGTCGCCGGGCCGCCGTCGCCTATCTCGGGCGCCTGGCCCGCGCCTCCCCCCGCCACGGTTGAGATGGTCCCGGCGCTGTCGACGCGACGCACCCGGTGGTTGAGCGTATCGGCGAGGAGCAGGGTCCCATCGGGCTGAAAGCCGAGGCCGCCCGACGGCACCGCCGAGTTGCCATGGGGCAGCGCCAGCGCCGCCGCCTGAGCCGGCCCGCCGTCACCGCCAAACCCGGGCGCAAGCAACTTGCCGACACAGCCTTCTCCGACGCAGGCGGGCCCCGTCGCCGGCCCGACCAGGGTCGTGAGGTTGCCCTCTGCGTCGACGCAGCGGACGCGCTGGTTGCCCGCCTCGCTGAAGCAGAGCCGCCCATCGGGACGCATCGCCAGCTTGGAGGGCAGGTAGACCGCGGCGGTCGCCGCCACCTCGCCGTCGGGCGCGTAGCCGACGTCGCCGGTGCCGACCACGCTGGTCAGCTGGCCCTGCAGGTCGACGCCGACGATCACGTCGTTGTGCCACAACGCGACGTACGCCCCGCCGCCCTGCCGAAAGACGACGTCGGTCGGGTGGTACACCGCGACCTCGCTGGCCTTGCCGACCGGCAGCTGCTCGCCGATCGCGCCGTTGCCGAGCCACGCCTGCACTCGGCCGTCGGTGCCGACGCGCAAGACGCGGTGGTTGTTCCAGTCGACGAGGTAGGCCGCGCCGCCGCTGTCGAAGCTGACGTCCATCGGCTGGTAGAGCGACGCCTGCGCCATCGGCACGCCGAGCGACCCCTGCGCGCCCTCACCGTCGCCAGCGACCGTGCAGAGCACGAGGCGGCCGCCGCAAGGGAGCGCATCCTCGCCGCTGCACGCCGCAGCGCAGGCGCACAGCAGGCCGAGCGCGGCACCGAGCCAGGCGACGCCGGCCCTCACGGCGAGATCACCGGCACCGCCGGGTCATCGCAGAAGATGGCGCCGAGGTGCTCGGTCTTGTCGATGGCGATGTCGCCGCCGACGGTCCAGCTGCGCTTGCCGTCGTGGAAGACGGCGTGCAGGTTGGCGGCGGTCAAGATCGACGACGAGGTCCAAGCGCCGTCCGCCCCCCGACGGGCGGTGAAGCCGCGCTCACCCGCGACATCGACCCGCCCGTCTGGGTGGGCGAACACGCCCTGCACCACGAACGGCACGTCCTCAGGCAAGGCCTCGGGCTGCCAGCTCTTGCCGTTGAAGCGCACCAAGAGGGCGCCGATGGCGCCGCCGACCGCCCAGACGTCGGTCGCGCTGCGGCCGTGGACGGTGAAGAGCGGTGCGCCCGAGCTGTCGCTGAACGACTCCTGCCAGCCCGCGCCGCCGCCGCTGGTGGCGACGTAGGCTCGGCCGCCGACAGCGAATAGCGTCCCGCTGGCGTCGTCGCGCCATAGCTTGAAGAGCTGAGACGACGACGACTTGGGCCACTTGGTCCTTTCGCCGAGGGCGACGGGCTCAAAGTCGGTGGCGCCCGCCGGCCGCCGCAGCAGCAACAGCTTGTCTGGGCCGGGATCATCGCCCACGGCCGCCGCGGAGCCGCCGACCGCCCAGCCTGTGCCATCGGACTGCAGCCAAGCGCCCCACAGCACCGCGCCCGGGTGGCCGGTGTTCAACGTCGTCCAGGCCCCGCCGTCGTAGAGCGCCGCCTGGCCGCCGTCGCCCACCACCAGCACCTTGCCGAGACCGTCACCGTGGACCCAGCGCAGCTTGGCGGCCAGCGGTGGGTCGCGCCGGCTCCAGGCCTTGCCGTCGAAGTGCCGCAGCGATGGTTTGCCCGCCTCGCCACCGGCGATCCAGACGTCCGATGGGCCGCTGCCCCACACTGAATAGAAGGCGCCGGACGCGTCGTCCTCGATGACGGTCGACCAGGCGACGGGCTGCGGGCGCGGCGCCGGGCCTTCTCCGCCATCACAGCCGGCGACGGACCCACCCCAGAGCGCCAGACAGCCGAGGCCGAGAAGTGTTCCAATTCGAGCCCTCGGCCACGACATCTCGTGGCGGGCGAACGGGCGCGCCGCGCGGTGATACAACTTATTGAGTTTCATAGAATTCCTTGCAATGCGATCCTTGACACCGGCGGTCCGAGATCTCATTTTGTGGGGGCGCGTGGGCACAGAGTCTGGAGAGGGTCGACATCCCTGACCGAGCCTCAAGGCCCACCTAGATGATGCCAACTGCGGACCCATGAGGGCAACCGCCGCCGGGAGAGAAGCACAAATGCAAGACCAGGAGAAAACGCTGCACCGCGGGGCCAGCCGCTGGACGCAGGCGGGCCAGTGGGCCGTCGTTTGGGTCGCCGCGGCCCTTGGAGCCGCCTGCGAGTCCGAGACGCCGTCCTCCGAGCCGCGTCCGTGCGAGGGCGCCGCCGGCACGATCTGCACCATCATCGGCAACGGCGAGGCGGGCTATGACGGCGACGGCAACCCGCTGCTGCTGTCGAGTCTGTACTGGCCGATCGACGTCACGGTCCACGCCGACGGCCGGACCTGGGTCATCGACTGGAACAACCACCGTGTCCGGCAGGTGCAGGGCGATACGCTGCAGTCGGTGATCGGCAGCGACACCCTGGGCGACGGCCCGGACGACCACAGCGACCTCAAGCCCGAAGGCGCCGTCGGGACGCTCGTCAACCTCAACCACCCGACGCAGCTGGTGCCGATGGACGACGGCTCGCTGCTGCTGGTGGCTTGGCACAACCACAAGCTGCGCAAATTCGACCCGACGACGGGTCGGGTCCACGTCGTGGTCGGCGCCAGCGCTGGCCACTCGGGCGACGGCGGCGCGGCCAAGGCTGCCCAGCTCGACCAGCCGCAGGCGGTGGCCAAAGACGGCAAGGGCGGCCTCTATGTCCTCGATCAGCGCAACCAGGTCGTGCGCCACATCGACGCGGGCGGGGTCATCCATACCGTCGCCGGCAGCGTCAAGGGCGACGGCTTCGCCGGCGACGGCGGCAAGCCGCTTGAGGCCAAGTTCTCGTTTCCCAAAGGCAGCAACCCGCCTCCTGGCGGCTGGGTCGCCGTCGACGCCAAGGGCCGCGTCTACGTGAGCGACACGCTCAACCACCGGATTCGGCGCCTCGACCTCGCGGCCCAGAGCGTCGAGACGGTCGCTGGCACCGGCGAGGCGGGCTATGGCGGCGACGGCGGCAAGGGGCCAGAGGCCAAGCTCAACAACCCGCGCAAGATCACGTTCGGACCCGACGGGCGCCTGTACATCGGCGACGAGAAGAACCATCGGATCCGTGCCCTCGACGTCGAGACGCTGGCGATCACCACCGTCGTTGGCGACGGCAAGCCGGCCTTCGCCGGCGACTTCGGCCCAGCGGACAAGGCCTCGCTGTGGCGGCCGATCGGCGTTAGCTTCAACGCCCAAGGCGAGATGCTCGTCGTCGACACCTACAACCATCGGATCCGCCGCGTCATCGGCGCCATCGGAGGCAAGTGATGCTCGCTACACCCACGCCAGCCCACCCGCGCTCGCTCCCCCGCTGGGCCGCGCTCGCCGTCGGGCTCACCCTGGCCGCCTGCGAGGCAGACGTCGCGGACGCCTGCGCCGACAAGACCAAAGGCACCATGTGTGACTTCATGGGCAGCCTCGGCAAGAGCGGCCTCGGCAAGGACGGCGTGACGCCGCTGCAAGGCCGCCTCTACTGGCCGCAGGACCTAGCGTTCGGGCCCGACGGCCTGCCCTACGTCCTCGACTGGAACAACCACCGTGTCCGCCGCGTCAACGCCGCCGGCCGCATCGAGACGGTCATTGGCATCGGGGAGCTCGGCGACGCCCCAGACGGGCCGGCGCTCGAGACCCGACTCAACCACCCGACGCACATCTCGTTCTCGCCGATCGGCGACCTCGTCCTCAGTGCATGGCACAACTCCAAGGTCGCCAAGGTCAGCCTGTCCGCCGGCACCATCAAGTCGATCTGCGGCACCGGCGGTCGCTCCTATGCCGGCGATGGCGGGCCAGCCGACAAGGCCGTGCTCGATCTGCCGGTCGCCGCGGTCTTCGATAGCCTCGGCCGCCTAATTATCGCCGACCAGGCCAACCAACGGCTGCGGCGCATCGAGGCCGACGGCACCATTCACACCATCTTCGGCCCCGGCCCCGAGTGGGTCCACGACAGCCAAGCCAAGGTCTGTGCGCTCGATGCCAATGGCGCGAACGTGTGCAAGTTCTGCGCCAAAGACGCCGCCGCCGACCCCGCCTGCAAGGGCGAGCCGGCCAAGCGCCCGAGCGGGTTCGCCGGCGACGGCGGCGTCGGCAAGGACGCCCGAATGTTCACCTACTTCGGCCAAGAAGCTGGCCCGGCCGGGCGCATCGACATCGACGCCGACGACGCGATCTATCTGGCAGACAGCGGCAACCACCGCATCCGCAAGATGACCAAGGACAGCAAGGTGTCGACTTTCGCTGGCAGCGGCCCCGCCACCTACGACGCCACCTACGACGGCGGCCTCTCTGGCGACGGCGGCCCCGCCAACGCCGCCAAGCTGCGCTCGCCGCGCGACGTCGCGGTCGGGAAGGACGGCACCGTCTTCATCGCCGACACCGGCAACCACTGCGTGCGGCGCGTGAAGCCCGACGGCGTCATCGACACCGTCGCCGGCATCTGCGGCAAAGCCGGCCGCGACGCCGCTGGCGGCCCCGCCGCCGCCACGCGCCTCGACCGCCCCTATGGCGTCGCCGTCGGCCCCGATGGCAACCTCTACATCGCAGACACCTACAACTTCGTGTTCCGAGTCGTGTACCTGTAGACCAGCGTCGCCGCCCTTCGCCGCCCTTCGCCGCCCTTCGCCGCCCTTCGCCGCCCTTCGCCGCCCTTCGCCGCCCTTCGTCGCCCTTCGCCGCCCACCGCCGCCGGCCCGCGGCTGACTCGGTGGGCCGCTAGAAGAGCTCCTCTGCGCAAGTCAGGTCGAACCCGGTCTTGTTGTCTTCGCGGCAGTGGACCTTGTGGCAGGCCACACACTGCGAGACCTTGGCGTGCACCTCGACTACCCGTGCCGGCGACGACGCCTGCCAATGCCAGTCGCCGCGCGAAGGGTCGCTGCCCTGCGGTAGCTTCTTCATGGCGGTGTAGCGGATGAGGTGGCTGCAGGCGCCGTCGTCGTACTCCAGCTTGAGCAGCGTGGCGCCGACGGGGAAGGGCGCGTTCCAGAGCAGGTAGGGGTCGTGGGCGGCGTCGTTTGCTAGAACTCGGATATGATTGAGTTCATGCTCGTGGCTGTGCCGACAATCGCGGACCTCGCGCCAAGACGTCGGTGCCTCGGCCGGGAAGATCGGCGCAGGCGGCGGCTCCTCAACCTCGCCGGTGCAGGCGCAGAAGGAGGCGACGCCGACCGCCAGCCCGCCAAACCAGCCCTGCAGCGAGCGCCACTGCAGCACCATCATGGCTCAATGGTACCATCTCTGGCCTGCCCCGGCCAGGGAGGGCGCGCCGGCCTCCCTCCGGCCGCCCCCCTGTCCGACCCTCCTGCCGCCAGACCCTGTGCCTCCTCGTTCGATCTCGCCGCCGGCCCTATTTTGCCGCCGCGCCCGCCAGCAGCGCCGCCGCCGCGATCACCCGGCGCGCCGAGATGACGCCCTTGTACAGCAACATCGAGGCGTTGTCGGCGTCGACCGCCCGCTCATCGACCCGCAGCCGCTCGCTCGCCAGCAGCAGCACTGGCACCGTAAGGCCGCGGCGCAGCAGGTCGGCGCGTTGAAAGACCGCGTCGCGGCTCCAGAAGCCCATGATCTCGACCCAGACTCGGCCGCCGTCGTCGTGGCGCAGCTCGAGGTCGGCGACGAACACGCCGAGTCCGGGCACATCTTCCACCTCGGCGCTCGGCCGGGCGGTCCAGCCGCCGTCGAGCCGCTCGATGTCGTCGCAGAGGCGACGCACCTCGTCGGCCACGGCGGGCGTCGTCACCGCTGCGAAGGGCGCCGCCGCGTCGCCCGCTCCGCCAGCGCCGCTTCGGTCGCGCGTCGCCATCGCCCCGCCTTCCAGCTGATATCGGAGGGCTTGGCGCTCGCGGCCCCAGCGCACCTCTGCCCGCAGCTGCCAGCGCTCGAAGCGCCGCAACGCCGGCACCAGCTGGGCCAGCTGCACGCCATAGCGCGTCGACTGGGCGTAGAGCGCCGCTGGACCGTCGATCTGCAGCCGCACGGCAGGTGGTCCGTCTCGCGGCGGCGCGCCCTCGGGCGCGGTGGGGCGCGGCAGCCGCTCGCAGCGCCAGAGCAGTCGCCGAAACTTCAGCCAGTGAAAGAGCGCTCGCAGCGCCGCGCCATCGCGGGTGTGCACATCGACCTCGACTCGGAGGGCCCGCAGCAGCACCGCCTGCTGACAGCCGAGGTCGTAGCGCTGGAGCAGGGCCTCCGCGTCGCGGTCGGACTGCGCCCGCAGCACATGGGTCTCGGGCAGGTCGCAAAATAGGCGCGCCTCCAGGCCCGCCGGCGTCAGCCCCAAGGCGGCGGCGACCTCATGGACGATGGCGTCGCGGTCGAAGCTGACGGCGACACCAGCCTGGCGCCGGGCGGCCGTGGCGCGGCTGAACAGCGCGGCGCGCAACGCGACGGCGTCGACGAGCGCCTCGTCGCCAGCGTCCGACTCGGCGAGATCGTCGCGACCGCCGCCCGGCGCCGGCGCAGCGGACTGTCCAGCAGCGCGGCCGCCCAAATCGGCGGCGAAGGCGTCTTCGAAGGTCGCGGCGTCGAGCGCTAGCTTGCAGATGCCCCGCCACAGCATCAGGTCCGTCGGCTCGATGTCGATGGACTGCAACGCGGCCTCGACCGCTCCTCGCGGCTGGTCGCGCAGGGAGTCGAGCAGCGCGTGGGCCAGGCCGCAGAGCGGCTCCAGACGCCGGCGCCGGGCGGCATCGAGCCGGGGCAGGTGCAGCTGGTCGCCCCGCCGCCGCACGGGCACGAGGTCAGCGGTAAGCAATGTGGTCTCTCCGCCGCGCGCTCGTCTGCGTCTCGCCGGTGTCGGCGCTGACCAGCTCGACCAGCAGCGCGCGCTTGCCTGGGACCTTGCGCAGCACCCGACCGAGCCGCTGCACGTGCTCCCGAACCGTGCCGGTGCCCGAGACCACGATCGCGACCGCGGCCTCCGGTACGTCGACGCCCTCATTGAGCACCCGGCTGGTGACCACGGCGCCATAGCGGCCGCCGCGCAGGCCAGCCAGCAGCTCCACCCGCTCGCGCAGCCGCGTCTGGTGAGTGATGACGGGCACCAGAAATCGACGCGAGATGCTGTAGGCGGTGGCGTTGTCGTCGGTAAAAATGAGCGTCGGCTCGTGGGCGAAGCGTTGCAGCAGCTCGCCGAGCCGGCGCAGCTTGGCCCGCGAACCAAACGCCAGACGCCGCTGCAGGCGATAGGCCGCGAGCGCCTCGCGCCCCTCGGGGCTGCGGCCGCCGAGGCGCAAGAAGCGGGCAAAGCCGTCCGGATCGCCGAGGCGAACGCCGGCGTCGGCGCAGAAGCCGCGGTAGCATGCGCGCGCCTCCTCGAAGAGCGCCCGCTCGTCGTCGTCGAGGTCGACCAGCACGCGCTCGGTGTCGTAGTCGGCGAGCCAGAGCCCCGAGAGCTCGACGATCTCGGCGCGGTGGACGATTGGCCCGCAGAGGTGTGCGTAGCGCTCGTGCTGGCCGTCGGTGCGCTCAGGCGTCGCTGTCAGGCCGAGTCGGTACGGCGCCAGCGCCATGGTCGCCGCCGACTGGTAGGCGTCGCTCGGCAGGTGGTGCGCCTCGTCGAAGACCAGGAGCGCAAAGCGATCGCCGAGGTGCGGCATCTGCATCCAGGCCGAGTCGTAGGTCGTCACCGTCAGGGCCTCAACCTTGTGCTCACCGCCGCCGACGACGCCGATGGGCACGCCGAAGGCGTTGGCCAGCACGCCCGACCATTGCCGCACCAACTCCAACGTCGGCGCCACCACCAGCGCTGGCCGCTGCACGTCGGCGATGGCCAGCACCGCCACCAGGGTCTTGCCGGCGCCGGTCGGCAACACGACGACGCCGCGGCGGCCGGCCTCTTGCCAGCCGCGCAGGGCCTCCTGCTGGTAGGGCCGCGGCGGCGTGGGTTCCCGAACGCTGAGCGTCAGCGGACGCCACCGTCGCGCCCCATCTTGGACCGGCACGCCGGCAGCCCGTAGGCCAAGGACCACGTCGGGATAGGCGGCAGCCGGCGCCCGATGGCAGCCAGCGCGAGGGTCGACGTGCAACAGCGCGCGCACCGCCAGCAGGTCGGCCTCGGCGCCGCGCACCTCGAGCGTCCCGGCGAAGAAGCGTAGCTCGACGGGGGCGCTGTCGGTCATCGCCCGCAGGGTAGCGACGCAAGGCCCGGGCGCAAGGTCTGCTAGGCCACAGACAGTCCGACGAAGGGCGCCGGTCGATGCGATCGCGGCCGCCGCGGCGGCTATTCGGACTGCTCGCCGCGGCGGCTGGCGTTGGGCGAGATCAGCGCGCCGTCGATCGGGCGCAGGTAGCCGCGACGGCGGAAGAAGAGGAAGAAGCCCGCGCCGATGCTCGCGATCAGCAAGAGCGCGAACGGATAGCCGAGCACCCAGCGCAGCTCCGGCATGTTGAATGGCGAGGCGTCCGGGTCGAAGTTCATGCCATACAGCCCGGTGACGAACGACATCGGGATGAACAACACCGAGATGACCGTCAGCATTCGCATGATCTCGTTGGTCCGTTGCCCGACGCTCGACAGGTGCAGGTCCATCAGGCTGGCGCAGATCTCGCGCCACGACTCAACGAGCTCGAGCAGCTGCACGGCGTGGTCGTGACAGTCGCGTAAGTAGACCCGCGTCTCGTCGCTGAACTGCGGCGCCTCGTCGCGCACCAAGGTCGCCATCGCCTCACGCATCGGCCAGATCGCGCGCCGAAGCTGCATCAGGTCGGCGCGGACGTGGTGCAGAGCCGCGACCACGCCTGAGTCGTTGCCGGCGACGATGCGAGCCTCCAGCCGGTCGAGCTCGTGATCGTAGCTCTCGAGCACCGGAAAGGCAGAGTCGACGATGGCGTCTAGCAGCAAGTAGGCCAAGTAGTCGGCGCCGCAGGTGCGGATCTTGCCGCGGGCAGCACGTAGGCGATCGCGCGCAGGGCCAAAGACGTCGCCCGGGCGCTCCTGAAAGGTGAGCAGCCAGCCGTCGCCGACGAATAGGCTGAATTGCTCGGACTCGATGCTGGCTCCTGGCCCCTTGCCGCGCTCGATCATGCGCAACGTCACGAAGGCGTGGTTGGCGAACATCTCGACCTTGGCGCGCTGGTGGACGTGGACGACGTCCTCAAGCGCCAGCGGGTGGATGCCGAAGCGGCGGCCAATTGCCTCAATGACGTCGGTGTTGCCCATGCCCGTCACGTCGAGCCAGCGCACCGACCGCTTTGAGCCAGCGACCAAGTCCGGCTCAAGGTCAGCGAGACTGCCAGTGCGCTCGATCAGCGTGTCGGCGTCGTAGGCGATCAACGCCAGCGAGGTGCTGTGGGCGTCGGCCGCGGCCCGCAGCGTCCCAGGCGGCGCACCGACCGGAGCGCGGTGGAAGGCTCGGTCGCGGAAGGTGCGGCTACGGCTGACCATGGCCGCGAGCCTAATCGCCAGATGCCCACGCGGCAAGCGCTAGTCGCCGAGCGCATGTTGCAACGCAAGCATACGAAAGTTCTGTCGAAACATCGGTTGGTGGCCGCCGCCGCTGAGCCGCCACAGCCGCACATCGACGCCCGGCGCGCAACCCTTGCCGTAGGCCTGGACGGCGGCATCGACGCCGGGTATGTCCTCGAGGAGGTCCAGCTTCTCGGCCTCCTCCTGCCACGCGGTCGCGTCGCAGCCGGCGCGGGCGCCCCAGAATGCGGTCATCGCCAGCGCGCCCGGCGCCTCGGCATCGCCAGCAATGGGCATCACGGCGTCGTCCTCGGCGTGGACCTGCAGCACACGCACCGGCCGGCTCGGCTTGCACAGCGCCATGTCCTGGTGGCCGCTGCCGGCGATGCTCACGACAGCCGCCACCCGGTCGGCGTGATCACAGGCCACGCGGTAGGCCATGAAGCCGCCGGCGCTGTGGCCGAATAGCACCACCCGCCCCGGGTGGATGTGGACCTGCTGCGCGAGCGCGTCGAGCAGCGCGAGCAAATAGCCGACGTCGTCTGGGGCCTTGGCCTTGTCGTCGACGCAGCAGGTGTCCGTCGCGTTCCAGGTCGGCTCGCCAGCGCCGTCCGCGACGCCATCGGCCAGCACCAGCACAAAACCAAGCGCATCTGCGGCCTTGCCGAGCTGCAGCCAGTCTTCAGCGTCCGCAGCCGAGAAGCCTTGCCCGCCCATCAGCACCACCACCGGCAGCGGCGTCACCGCGTCGTAGGCCTTGGGCACACGGACCTTGGCCGGCCGCGTCGCCGGGCCGATGGTCAACGGCGCCGGGAGCGGATAGCCCTTGCCGTCGGGGCCGCCCATGGCCGGCGCGAAGTCTCGCCACACCGCCATGTCCGCCGCTCGCATCGCCGTCAACCATACCGAGACGGTCGGGCCGCCCGGCGGCGCGTCGTCGAGGTGGCCGAGCACCAGGCCCGCCAGCTTGCCAAGCGCCTGCGTCGGCAGCTCGACCGCTGAGAGGTCGTCGCCCAAGATCGCCGCCGGCGTCCCGAGCAGCGCTGTGTGGTGGCGGCCTGGCAGGAGGAGGCGTCGATAGCACTCGGGAAACTCTAAAGCCAGCGCGCCCGTCTCGGCCCGCAATGCCGCTTCGAACGTCGCGCCGGGGATGGAGAGGAAGACGTCGGCGAGGATGCCGTCGCGCAGCGCCGCGATGCTCGCCACCCGCACCTCGCCCAGCTCGTCGGCGCCGCCGCGCAGGTGCTGCAGCTGCCAGCGCCGCAGCGGCGTCAGGTGGGCGGCGCCCTGGCAGGCTGCGCAGGACGGTGGGATCAGCCGCTCGGCGCCGAACTCGGTCAGCAGCTTGGCCAAAAAGGCAGGCTCCCCAGGCCGCCCGAGGCCGGGCCCGGAGTCCTCGATGACGTCGATCGGGACCTTCGGGTAGAGCCGGCGCAGCAGGGGCAACGCGGCGAGGCTGCCGTAGGCGCCGCCTGAGCTGCCGGCCAGCACGACACGGCTCGGCTTTGGAAAGCGCGCCAGCGCGCCGTCGAGCGCCGCCGCCAGGTTGCGCAGGCCGCGGTGGTAGCGGTCGGTGGCGCCGTCGCCGTCGTCGTCGTGGTCGCGATCGCCGGCAAATAGCGAGCCGTCGCAGTAGGGCAGGTAGACGAGGTCGTGGTCGCGGTAGGGGTTCAGTGGATGATCGGCGCGCAGGACGTCGACCTCCGGTACGCCCAGCGGCGCCTTGTTCACCGCCAGGCAAAACTCAGACCAGCAGGCGCCACCCCCCTGCAGGAACACGAGCAATTCATCGCTTGGCCCGTCGCGCAGGCTGTAGCGATAGGGGGCGCCGCGCAGGCAGCGTGGGCCGCTCGCCGGGTCGAGGGTGAACGTGGTGGCCGCACCCACCGTCACCGTCTCGGCGATGACGGCCTGACCGAGCGGCGCGAAGAGCCCGGCCGCCTCAAGCTCCGCCATGCCTTGTGCCGCGGCGCCGCCCGCGGAGTCGGTCGGGGCGGTGTCGTCGGCGCTACAGCCGGCGGCGGCGGTCAGCAGCGCGAACAGGCCACAAGCGAGGGCGTGGCGGGTCCGGCTCACAGGCGCCGCCGCAACCACCGCCGAGCTTTGCCGCGCGTCGTCACGCAGCGGTAGATCTGGCGCTCGCTCCGCGGACGAGGTGCCTTGGAGACGTCGCTGAGTCATGGCGGCTCTCTGCGCGGTCCACGTCCGCGGTCGCCGCCGATGATGCCAGAGATCGGCCGCTTCAGGCGATGGCGCTCAGCACCAGGTAGAGCAGCGAGCCAACCGCGGCCGAGATCGGGATCGTCAGCACCCAGGCCCACAAGATCTTCGTCGTCACGCCCCAGCGTACGGCGCTGACCCGCTGCGAGGTGCCGACGCCCATGATGGCGGCCGAGATGACGTGCGTCGTCGACACCGGGGCGCCGAACTGGGCGGCGGTGAGCAGCGTGACGGCGGCGCTCGTCTCGGCGGCGAAGCCATGGATCGGCTTGAGGTCGATGATCTTGGTGCCCATCGTCTTGATGATGCGCACGCCGCCCGCAGCGGTGCCGAGCGCCATCGCCACGGCGCACGACAGCGACACCCAGACCGGCATCGGGGCGTCTGCGGCCAACGCGCCGGCAGAGACCAGCGCCATGACCATGATCCCCATCGTTTTCTGCGCGTCAGCCTGCCCATGCGACAGCGCCATGAACGCCGCCGACACCATTTGTAGCCAGCGAAAGGCCCGATTCACGGTCCGCAGCTGCATGCGACGCACGATCCACGTCACCATCACCATCATCAGCAGCCCGATGACGAAGCCGGCCAACGGGCTCAGGAAGAGCCCCTTCAGCGTCTTCTGTAGGTTGTCCATGCGCACCGCGTCGACGCCAGCGTGGGTGACGGCAGCACCGAGCACACCGCCGAGCAGGGCATGCGACGACGACGACGGGATGCCAAACCACCACGTCAGGAGGTTCCAGAGGATGGCGCCGCCCAGGCCGGCCGCCGTCATGGTCAGGGTCACGTCGTCGGCGTGCACCATCTTTGCCATCGTGTTGGCGACCGCGGTGCCCATCAGCGCGCCGATGAAGTTCATCACCGCCGCCAACAGCACGGCCGTCCGCAGCGGCAGCACGCCGGTTGACACTACCGTCGCAACCGCGTTGGCGTTGTCGTGGAAGCCGGTGATGTAGTCGAAGATCAACGCTACGACCAGGACGGTCACCAGCATCGCGAAGGTGCTATCCATCGTCCTATCCGTTCTTGACGACGATGCTGGTCAGCGAGCCGCCGACATGGTCACAAGCGTCCATCGCCTTCTCGAGCCCTTCTAGGAACTCGCGGTGCTGGATGAGGCGAATGGCGTTGGACTCCTCGCGGAAGAGCCTGGCCACCTGGGCGCGAAAGATCTCGTCGGCCTCGTGCTCGAGCTGTGACGCCGCCCGGCTGTGCGCCGCCACCTGATCGAGGTCCCGCAGGCCGCGCAGCTTCAGCACCGCCGCCGTGATCTCTCGACACGAGGAGGTCAGCTTGCCGGCCAAGGCGCTCGCGCCGTCGGGCATGTCGTCCATGGCGTGCACCTGCACCTGCAGCGCCGTGGCGTGGATGATGTCGACCACCTCCTCGAGGCGGCTCGCCAGCACGTAGATATCTTCGCGGTCAATCGGTGTCACGAAGGTGCGGCCCAGGGCGTCGTACACCGCACGCACGGCGCCGTCGGCCTCGTGCTCGACGTCGATCAGTCGCTGAATCGCGGCCTTGCGGTCTCCGATCTCAGCGGCGCACAGCAACTCCATCGCCTCTGCTGCGGCGATGGTGCACTTGGCACCGACGCTGAGTAGGTCGAAAAAGTGCTCCTCGCGTGGCAGCAGCCAGCGGACAACGCGGTCAAGCAGGGTCATGGCGGGGTCCTGTGCGCCGAGGGCGATGGCGCGGCCAGAGGCTGAAGGCGCGCGACGCACCGGTCAACCGCTTCCGCAGGCCGAGCTTGGTCCCTGACCGCCGAGAAGGCCTTAATATTGCAGCGATGATGCGGCTGCGGCGCCGGCCGCCGTTGGCCCTGACACGCGATCGTCACCGATCGGCAGGGTCGACAGCGCCGCCGCGGCGAGCCTAGCCCTGATCGTGGCGGTGACAACTGAGCGCGTACGCCGTACGCCTCAGCCGCCACCGCCAGACCGGGTATAGGAGACGCCGAGCCGAGGCGGTTGCAGCCGACGGCTCTGCGCGGGGCGCCCCTTAGCGCCCGCCGCGCACGAGTTCAGGCCGGGGCGGCCTGGGAGGCCTCGCTGCGCACGTACTCGCCGTGGTCCAGCGACGTCAGACCGAGCCCTCCATCCACCTGCGCCTCGTCCATCGCCCGAGCCGCAGCCGCCAGGGCCAGCTGGGCGGTGACGAACGCCGAGGTCTCGTAGGTCGCCATCACCTCGGCCGGCAAGTGCGTGGAACCACGGATCTGACCATGGCAGCGGGCCGTGCCGCAGCTGCACGTGAACGGCGACTGCATGTCCCACTCTGACGACGGATAGAACGCCGTCAGCTCCTCGCCGGCCTCGATCGCGAGCAGCGTTCGGAGCTCGCTGCGGTCGACGTCGAAGTGCACGTTCGGGTCGCAGCCGTGGTTGATGCTCTCGAGCAACGGCGGATCGAGCTCGAAGTGCAGGTGAGCCGACACCTGAAGCGTCATGCGGTTCGGGCCCGGAAGCCACCGCACAGCGCCAAAGGTCATGATCAGCTCAGATGCCTCGTAGCGCCGCGTCGCGCGGACGCCGTGCTGATCGAGATCCTCGCGGTAGAAGCGCTGCATGCCAGCAGGGGGAGGTTTGTCGGACACTTGGAGTCCTCTCAGGGTGGTCACGCCGCCGTGGCGTGGTCAGTGGAGCAGATGACGGCGAAGCCGGACCGTCCGGCGCTCGCCACCAGGGCGCGGACTGCTCCGATTCCGCGCTGGCGTGGGGTGTCAGGGCGTCGCCGCGTCGCTGCGGCGTCACCGCATTGGCGCTCTGACGGCTGCGCCTGAGCTCTGGTCTCTGGGCTCAGCGCCATCCAGGGCGCGCGGAGACGTAGGGAGGCTGGCGGCCGCTCCTGGCATGCACCAGGGGCGGCCCAAGGCGACAGAGGTTCCGGAGGTTCGTCGCCGCAGGCGACGGCGCCGCGCTCATCGCGAGCCGTGCCGTGATCGCGGGACCCGTCCAGGGCATCGCCCGGGGTGGATGCGGGGCAGTCCATTCGCCTTGGAACTCCTCGTAAGTGCTTACGTTGTCGGGGTGCTGAACGACGCAGCGCCCTCGCCCGTGGTCAAAGAATAGCGTGTCACGCGGCAATGCAACAGGGGAGACTGTGCGCTGCGCCAAATTTTCTGCGTCTCGCTGTTTTTGTAAACAATGACGGCAGATTACCCTAGCGGCGTCGGGCGGCGAGCGGCAACGTCAGGCAGATCAGGAGCGAAGTGACGCCCACGGCGAACAGGGTCGAAGCCGCGGTCGGCCAGCGCGCGATCGCAACCGCCGTGGAGACCATGAGGGCCGAGGCGATCGGGCCGAGCCAGCGGACGGGCAGCGTCAGCGCGGTGGCGACCACCGCCAGCAGCAGCGCATCGCCGCGGAGCACCGAGGCGACCGTGCTGTCGCCGTTGTGGAGGGCCAGCAGACGGTGCAGCAAGATGGTCGCTGTGCACATGACGGCGACCTTTAGCAGGCGGCGATTGACCGCCGACTCGACCCTGCGCCAGACGGCAGCAGCGGTCACCGTCATGACTACGCTGTAGACCGCCGCCAACAGCACGGCGTCCTTGATGGACGCGATCGGGGCCAAGATCAGCACCCAGCCGAGCAGCGCCACCCCGAGGATCGCGACCGGCACCAAGACGGTGACCCTGGCGCGCAGGCCGACGTTGAGGTCATGGTCACGCCGCAAGGCCTGGAGCTTCTCTTGCTCAAGCGCCGCCAGGGCCTGCTGCTCTTCGAGGGCCTTCACCTCGGCCGCAACGGCCGGGTGGTGGTCGCTCAGATCGGCCATCAGCGCCCGCGCTCGACCGCTGTGGCCCTCACTCAGCTCCAGGCGAATCATGCGCAGCAGCACCTGATCGAGCAGCGCCTTGGCCGCGGCGTGCTCGGGCTCGACAGCCAGCACCTGCAGCAGGCCAAAGCGAGCCTCGGTGAACAGACGGTGCAGCGACTGCGAGGTCGCAGCGTCCGGCGGTGGCCCCTGGCTCGGCAGCGCGCGATTGGCCTCTGCGAGCCGCGCCTATGCAGCCTCGAGCAAGGGCCCAAGGCCGCGCCGCCGCAGAAATCCCCGCAGCGCCGTGCGCAGCTCGCCGGCGCTCGCCGGTCGCGACGCCGGATCGGCTGCCGTTGCGCGCTGCAGCAGCTCGGCGAGGTCGGCGGGTACCTCGGCGCCGTAGGCGATGGGTTTGGGGTGGGCCACCGACGCCAGCACCGCCCGCAGGTCGCCGCCTTCGTGCCGGCCCGTGCCAGTGACGACGGCGTGGAGCGTGGCGCCGAGCAAGAAGACGTCGGTCCGCGGCGACAAGGCGTCGCGCCGGCCAAGCAGCATCTCGGGCGCCATGTACGCCGGAGTGTCCGCGATGCCGACTGGACCGGTGTCGTCGTCGGCCGCGGCGCCAGGGAGCGCGGTCGCGACGCCCCAATCGCCGAGGAACACCTCGCCGTAGCGTCCGACCATGACGTTGTCGGGCTTGACGTCGCGGTGAAGCACGCCGTGGTCGTGGGCGAAGGCGAGCGCGTCCGCGACTTTAGCAGCGATCTCGACGTGCAGGGCGATGGCGTCGACGTCGGCGTCCCGCCGTAGCGGGTGGGCTGGATCGGCGGCGACCTCCTGCCAACTCCAGCCCTCGACGCGCTTCATGACCAGCGCCGGGCGACCATCGCGGTCGGCGCCGAGCGCGTGTACCGGCACGATATGCGGGTGGTCGAGCTGGCCCATCACCACGGCCTCGCGCCAGAGCGTCTCGCGGGTGGCAGGGCGATCGGCGACATCGCGCACCGTCTTCAGGGCGACGTCGCGGCGGAGGCTGCGCTGGTGCGCCAGGTGGACGATGCCCATCCCACCCTCGCCGAGGCGGCCGACTAGCGTCAGGTCAGGCGTCGCGCCGACGCCGGGTGGCGCTGTGGCGCCCGACGCCATCGGCCCCGCCAGGCCCTCGGCGCTCGCGGCCGACTCCGCGCCGCCCCCTGGCGACCGCTGCCACGTCAGCGGCGGCAGCGCGGTCCAGGGCGCCGTCGCCACGCCCTCACGGTAGACGCCCCTTGCCGCGTCAACTCCGTCTCCCAGCGCCCCGCCCCCAGACGGCGTCTGGCTCTCCGGACCGCCATCGAGGGTGGGCGCCAGGATGAAGGAGGCTGAAGGGCTGCCGCGTGGTCGCAGTGTCGCTCGGACGTCGATCGCGCCCGCGTCGGCGGTGGCCGCCAGGGCAACCGCGACCGCATCATCCAGCGTGGCGGCGTCCCATGTCGCGGCATGCCGCTCGCCCGTCTGGCCCTTCACGAAAGGACCTCCTCAGTAGCCCTGCGGCGATTGAGGCCGCGGAAAGCGACATTCAGGCCGCGCCGGGGCTGCGATCTCTGTGGCGTGCGGCGATGGCGGGCCCAGGCCCGATCATGCAAAGTCGACGCCTCGACGTGCCGGCGGCGTGGCCTGAAGCGGTGTCGTGGCTTCGTGGCGTCGCACGATGGCGGCGACGCGGGCAGCGATGGTCTGCAGGTGCGGCGGCGCCTCGGCCACCTGGGCCCCGGGCAGGTGGAGCGCATAGCGGCGGGTCTGTTGCAGCGCTTGGCCGTCGCCGGCGCCGCGTCCCCAGAGTTCCAACTCGGCGTGGCCGTTGGTCTCGCCGTCGACTAGGACGATGATGATCTGGCCATCGCCGCCACGCGCGACATGGCCGACCGCCCACTGACGCTCGACCACGCGGCCGTCGCGGTAGGGGCCGAGCAGCGCCGCAGCGTCCTCGGCGCGGGGCCGTTGCAGCGCCGCTTCTGCCGGGCGCACCGGACCGTACATTCGCCCCTCGGTGGAGGGGCCGCGCGCGCCAGCGAGCAATCCGGCGCCAAACAGCCCTCCCGAGGCGCCGAGCAGGCGGCTCAGGAAGCCGCGGCGGTTGGCCGGCGCGTCGGGTTCGCGCGTGGGTCTTTCGGGAGCTGCCGAGCGTTCGTGGGCCATCGTCGCGCCTCCAGTCAGAGCCGAGGAGCGTACTCCGCAGGTCGGGAGACGGCAACGAGATTCTGGTCATGCCCGCGCTCGACTGCCGGTTCGGTGTCGCGGCGCCCGGCCCGGGTGGGCGCTTGTCGACGGCCAGCGACGACGCGTACCCTCACCATGTCACACGCGCGCCGGCCGGGCGCGACGCAGGAGCCGCCGTGGAAGCGCGCCTAATCGCCCTCGCCGTGCCGGTGTTCTTTGGCCTCATCGCGCTGGAGCTGTGGTGGTCCAAGCGCCGCGGCGTCGCGGCCTACCGCTTCGCCGACGCCGTGACGGACCTCGCCTGCGGCCTCGCGTCGCGCGTGTTCCACCTCTTTGACACCGCGCTCTTGGTCGGCCTGTACGCGTTGGTTACCGAGACGCTGGCGCTTGCGCCAATGCCGACGGACGCCGCCCTGACTTGGGTGTTCGCCTTTGTCGCCGTCGATTTCCTCTATTACTGGTGGCACCGCACCAGCCACAACGTGAACGCTCTGTGGGCCGTTCACGTCGTGCACCACCACAGCGAGGACTACAACTTGGCGGTGGCGCTGCGGCAGGCGATGTTCAGCCAGGCGACGCGTCTGCCCTTCTACCTGCCGTTGGCGCTGCTCGGCGTGTCGACGACGGTATTCGCCACCTGCCAGGCCATCAATGCGCTGTATCAGTTCTGGATCCACACCGAGC
>SXGT01112589.1_pt1 | contig 21504 bp, 20 predicted proteins | sample 3176221 | NCBI WGS metagenome assembly SXGT01 (sample SAMN11356862, study PRJNA531348) | freshwater metagenome | isolation source: freshwater sample F1-120 | place: China: Fuxian Lake, Yuxi | collected 2017-12-25
CTTCCAGCAGTGCGCTCAGCCCGGTAGCCGTGGTCGCCCCAAACGACGCCAGCAAGTAGTCGGAATACAAATCTGCTATCGGTTGTGATTTCATACGGGCGATTCTACACTTTTTTCGTTCCAGTCGCGTAAGGTGAGGTCTTAAAAAGCGGTTGCAATGGCGGATGCTTCCTGTTGACTACCCGCAATGGCGAAGTTGTCATCATTACTTTAGCGTATGGAGCGAGAAAAAAGATAAAAAAACGGAGAGCATTCTTGAGTAAGTCTTAAAAAAAATGGTCGCAGAGACGCGTATCAACGATGGCCGGGAAACGCAAACCAGCTTTATTATGATCGATGCCCAAAGTGTCAAAAACTCAGACACCACCGAACAAAAAGGGTATGACGCAGGGAAGAAAGTCTCGGGCGTGAAGTGTCATATTGCGGTGGATACCAACAGCCTTCCGCACGGAATATGCGTGACCACCGCCGACGTCACCGATCGGAAGGGCGCACGTGCCCTCTTTTCGGCTCATCGGGAGCATCTCTCTACTACCCTGAATGTTCTTGAAGATGGAGGCTATGCTGGCGAGAAATTTGCTGCATCGGTTCAGGGAATGCTTGGTTGCCCCGTCGAGATCGCTCAGCGCAACGCACTGCATACTGTTGCGGTGATTCCCAAGCGATGGGTGGCCGAACGTTCTTTTGCATGGCTGGAAAAATGCCGGAGACTCTGGAAAAATTGCGAAAGAAAAATACACACATCCCTCCAAATGACCGTCCTCGCTTTTGCTGTAATGATCCTAAAAAGATTGTGAACAGGTTCTGAGCTTTTTTGCATACCGCGTATCAGGAAGGTCTTATCCGCATCGTGACGCCTTCGTCCGCTGCGAATGTATGATGTGCTCCTGCAGTCGATGGCGTCCGTGCGCTCCTCCCGCACCCCACGGTTCAAAACACTGGCGTGCTCTCGACGGTCAAGTACCCAAAGCGCTGGAGTATAGGCAATTCACACGGCCTTTTCCACGGCCCGCGCCGCGCGGCCTGCTGGGCTGACACATCCGCACCCCAGGGAAGACCATAACGATACCTGGAAACTACGTCATACGCTCTTGCAGAGTGGGGAGTGGACCTGCTAGAGTGGACAGCATGCACACGAGGCCATGCGTTAGCGGGAAAGGACCAGACAGATGAGCACGGATCGCTTTGGCAATATCCACGCCCCGGGGCTGCCGTACGCGCGTGGGCACATCCTTCCCGGCACGGAGGACGATTTTCGTAAATTTCAGGAAGCCTGGCGGCATATTGCCGCCCGGGTCCGTACGAGTGGTCCAGACGCCATCTTCAATTTTTCCGGCCTGGAACACGGCTTGCCACTGAGCCCGGACGAGTTGCCCATTGCGAATGATTTTGTGGCGCCGGCTCTCTACTTTGACCAGTTCAAGAAGGCAGCTCTGGAGCATTTTGGCGGCTCGCCAGAGCAGCATGACGTGGCCCTGTTCAATCGTCTCACGGGTGCCACGTATGCCACGCATCTCACCCTCGTGCAACCGGGCGATGTGGTGATCGGGGTGTCACCCAGTTACAGCCACCCGTCGGTGGTGCGCGCGGTCGCCCAGGCCGGCGCCACCCTGGTGGATACCGCGGGGCTTGACCAGTTTGCCGCGGCGCTGGAACGGGAGCCCCGCGTGGGCCTGGTGGTGATGACACGCCTGGCGGTGACCTACGAGATCATGCCCACGGAGGAGTTGCATCACGTCGTACAACTGGCACATGACAAAGGCGTGCGGGTGTACGTCGACGACGCGGGGGGGGCACGGGTCGGCCCAGCCATCTTTGACCAACCACGCACGTTGCAGCTCGGCGTGGATGTCGTAGCGACTGGACTGGACAAATATGGTACCGTCGGGCCACGCCTCGGCGTCATGGCCGGCGACAAAGCTCTGGTGTCGCGCATCAGGGCTCGCGCCTTCGAGATGGGCCTGGAAGCGCGGCCGTTTCTGTACCCGGCAGCGGTGCGCTCTCTCCTGGGCTCAACGACCGAGCGGGTGCAAGAACTGGTCGCGACAACCCAGGAAGTGTCCTCCGCGCTCAAGGATGTGCTAGGCGATCGTCTGCACCAGACCCCGGTGATTGCCGCGTTGCTGGCTGATGACATTCTCGCCATTGCGCTGGAGCGGGCCGGCCTACGCACGCCACCCATCGTACCGTATGAAGCCTCGGCGGCGCTCGCCATGCTCCTGTTGCGGGATTACGGCATTCTGACCGTGCACTTCGTCGGCTTACCGCCAGGGACCTCAGCCCTGATGTTCAAATTCATTGCGCCCGAAGTACTCAAACGTTTTGGAGGGGCGCAGGCGTATGCGCGTGCGCTTGACGCCAGTCTCACGACGCTGGCGGAGATGCTTGCCGAGCCGGCACGCCTCCGCCACCTCCTCCTCGGGGAGGCATGAAGCCGTAGGCCAAGGCGCCAGGCACGACAGACCACACAGGCAGAGTATAGGCAATGCACACGGCCTGTTCCACGGCCCGCGCCGCGCTGCCTGCGGGACTGCTGATGCAAAGCTGAGCGGCGCTGCTTGAAGAGGGATGAGCACGCCGAGCGTGGCGGCCGTTGGGGTCCATTCCTCCAGGGACGCCTGCGGATGACCCAACAAGCCAAAGGCCACGGTCTGGCTGAAGGTTACACCGCCCACTGGAGAGGTCCGCTGCACACACTGCGTCGCCTTGGCAGCTGGATTGGCAGTCGTGGTCAAAACTTCGCGCCTAGCACGGGCAACCTGGGGTAGAGTGGTAGCCACGGGGAAGCTCCTTCCAGGGGTAGGATAGTGGCTGGGACAACCACATCATGCGACAGGGGCTCCCCTCAATCTGCTGAGCTTGATGCGTATGTGACATCGCCCACGCGTTCCCCATGCAGATAGACTTCGGCGGCACGGGCGCGCAACTCCGCGATATACTCCTCACCAGTCCTGACTGGCATAGCGATGCCCCCCTGTTATACCTCACCCGTGAGCAACTGCAGCGCTTCTTGATACTTGTGGGTGGTCTGGGCCACCACCGCGGCCGGCAGCGCAGGCGCCGGGGGATGCTTGTCCCAGCCGGTGTGGCTGAGATAATCACGCACATACTGCTTGTCAAAACTCGGCTGCCCCTGGCCCGCCGCATAGCCTTTGAAGGGCCAGAAGCGCGATGAATCCGGGGTGAGGACTTCATCAATCAGGTAGAGCTGGCCATCAAGCAGGCCAAACTCGAATTTGGTATCGGCAATGATAATACCACGCGTCAGGGCATAGTCACGCGCCTCGCAGTACACCCGCAGGCTGGCTGCCTGGATCTGCTCGGCCAGGGCGCGACGTCCACCCAAGACCTGCACCATGTCCTCAAACGCAATGTTGAGATCGTGCTCGCCCTCTGGAGCTTTGGTTGAGGGCGTAAACATGGGTTCGAGAAACTGGTCGGACTCGCGCAGGCCCTCAGGGAGGGCGATGCCACAGACCGTGCCGTCGCGGCGATACTCCGACCAGGCGGAGCCGGTAAGATAGCCGCGCACAATGGCCTCGACCGGCAGCGGTGTCATGCGGCGCACGATCACGGCGCGGTCGCCGACCTGGGCCACTTCCTCGGGCGTGAGCACCTCTTCCAGACGCCGTGTTGTGAGGTGATTCGGCACCATAGGCGCGGTGCGAGCAAACCAGAAATTCGACATGGCGGTGAGAATACGTCCCTTATCGGGAATCGGCGTCGGCAGCACCACGTCAAAGGCCGACAGGCGGTCGGTGGCGACGATGAGCAGATGCGCGTCATCGACCGTATAGATATCCCGCACTTTCCCTTGCCGCAAGCGTTGCACACTGCGTAAATCCGAGGTAAAAATGGTGCGCATACTCACCTTTCTGGTGTATCCAGATCAACCACCCGCAGACAGTGTCGTGCCACCATCAACGGGGTCCGGTCCTGCCACTGACTGGCATAGCCTACGGGGCTAGTCAACGCGGTCACGGCGTCCATCTGGACGCTGACCCGATGATGCGTGTGGCCTGCCAGCACGAGCGTCACCTTTGGGAAAGCCTGGAACGCCTCCCCGAACAGCACGCTCCCCATAAACGCCTTCCCATAGTCAGCCCGGGGCTCGTGCCGGTATTGTAGCATACTACGAAATGGTAACATGTACGTCACTCCAACGATCTGCTGCACCTGCGGCGCCACGTCGTGCAGTTGCTGGGTCAGGGCACGAACCATGTGTGCGGTGATGCCGGCATCGCTCACACGTGGCCGGCTGCCGTCCGCACGCTCCGCCGCTAGCCAGTGCACGAAGCGGCGGTCGTTCCAGACGTGCTGTTGCCAGGTCTTGCGGCGATAATCGTCCCGCGTCAGGGACGCATCCAGGGCCTCGTTGCGCAGCGAATAGTCATACCAGCCGAGACTGCCGCAAAAGCCGACGTTATCAAGGATGTAGGGCGCCATCCACAAGGGATGCACGCCAGCCTCACGACACAGCGCGGGCAATAAGTGATAATACTTGCGCTGACTGGTGATGCCGCGTGCCACCCAGGAGGCCTGACGCACCCAGATATCGTGGTTTCCCGGCACCAACAATTTTGGGCAGGGCAAATGTTGGAGGGCCATCAACGTCATACCAAACTGCTGCTCGTCCGCGGCCACGTCGCCACAGCAAATGAACACATCCGGCGCCAGATCCCGCAGCATAGCGACCATCTCGTGCCATACCAGCCGATTGGCCGCGTCATGGTCCGTGTGCAGATCCGACGTAAAGGCAATGCGCATGCGGAGTAGCCTCCGTGGACAGCAGCTCCCGCTAGGGGCGACGAGCCGGTCGCCTCGCCGCACCACTCCCTGGCCACCGGAGCGCCCACAGTGTCGGCAGTGGTGCAGAGGCTCTGGGGCATGCCGGCACTGCGGGCTCTTGCCACATCAGAGTTGCATGGAGAGCACGACTACCAACGTGAGCAGCCCGATAATCATATAGGACACGTGCTGCATGCGGCGGGTGACGCGCTGTACGACGTCCGCGTCATACGGGTAAATGCCGGCATCCATGCGCGTCAGGCGAAAGGCCATACTAAAAAGTTGCATGGGTACCAGCAGCATCACCAGCAAGACGGCAGCGAGCTTGAGGCTCATGAGGATATAAAATGTGCTCAGGGCCTCGGGGCTTGCCTGGCGTGCCAGACGCGCCATGGGCAAGAGCGCCAGGCCACCGGTCATCAGCTCCAGCGTCAGGGCCAGCAAGACGACCGTAAAGAAGCGCCGCAGGGTCTGGCCGAGGCAGCGCACATAGCTCTGTACGTCCATGAGCGTGCGCTGCAACACCGGCAGCAAAAAGAAGCTCAGAAACACGTAGCCCCCGAGCAGGACGACCATGGTCAGGAGATGGAGACAGCGTATCGCCGTGTGCATGCGTGCGCGCTACCTCAGCCCTGTCCGAGCTCTTGTTGGCACAACGCGACACCCTCGGCCGCGGCGGTGTAGCCCAGGCGCTCGGCCTCCTGAAAGCAGGCCAGGGCCTCCGTATAGCGCTCAAACCCGTGCACCAGCGCCACCCCTTTGTTAAACCAGGCGTGTTCCAGGCGCGGATTGAGTTCCAGGGCGCGGTCAAAGCACGTCAGGGCCTCCTCCGGTCGCTGCAGTTCCCCTAGGGTGAGGCCCCGGTTGACCCAGGCTTCGACGTTGCGCGGGTTGAGGGCTAAGGCCCGCTCACAGCACCCTAACGCTTCCTCATGGCGCCCCATATCGCCCAGCACCACCCCGGCATTGAACCAGGCTTCGACATTGCGCGGGTTGAGGGTGAGCGCATTGTTGTAACAGCCGAGGGCCTCCTTCTGCTTGCCCAGGGCATCCAGGGCTGAGCCGATGTTGACCCAGGCTTGCTCGTTGCGCGGGTTGACTTTCAGGGCGCGGTCACAATACGCCCTGGACTCTTCCATCTGGCCCATGCCGCCGTGTATCATGGCTTTGGTAAGCAGGGCCTGCTCACTACGGGCGTTGCGTTGAATGACGTGATCGCAGCAGGCCAGCGCATCATCGCCGCGTCCGAGGGCTTCTAAGGCGACGCCGCGATGCACCCAGGCCAACTCGTGATCGGTCTCCAGGGCCATGGCGTGGTCATAGCACGTTAAAGCCTCCTGATGCCGTCCGAGGGCATCGAGGCCAACACCGGCATTGACCCAGCGCACGGCGTCCAGGGCAGGGCCCACCACCGGCGGTGGCAGCGGCGTGGACGCCACGCTGGCATAGAGGTCCACGAGTTGTGTGCGCAGGGCATGCACATCGGGCAACCGTTGGTCTGGGTTTTTGACCAGACACTGTGCCAGCAGCGGGCGGAGGGCACTGGCTTCTGCTGGGATCTCCGGGAGCGCCTGCGTACGATGCTGCTCGGCGCACGCGGCCCAGGTGCTGCCGGTAAAGGGGAGCGTGCCGGTCACCATCTGGAACAGCAGGACGCCAAAGGCATAGATGTCCGCCCGCACATCGGCCTGGTGCGCATTGTCAAACAATTCAGGCGCCATGTAGACGGGTGTACCCGCAACGCTGCCGCTTCGACTGGGGCCAATATGCAAACGCTGCACCGGAGAGGGTTGGGCGCCATCCACGAGCACCTCCAGGCCATCGAACACCGGCGCCAAGCCCATGTCGGTGAGTTGGAGCAGGCCGTCCGGCGTGATGAGACAGTTGCGCGGTTTGAGGTCGCGATGTAGGCGTACACCATGGTCCAGTGCATGCTCCAGGGCCTCACAGATCTGCACGGCAAAGCGCAGGATTTGCGGCAGGTCTTGCATCAAACGCGGAATGCCGAGCCAATCGCGCAAATCACCGCCATTGACATAGTCCAGAAACAGCAGCGGCTGGCCGTCCACCATGGTGACGTGATGCGCCTTGACCATGGTGGCGTGCGCCGTAAGCTGTATCCAGGCGTTGCCGGCTTGCACAAAGCGCTCCACGAGCGCCTCCTGATGGGTGTGCAGTGGCTCTGGCAATGTCTTGACTGCGTATGGGACATGGGTTTCGTGATCATAGACGATATACACCAGCCCCAGACTGCCGGGCTGGAGGTGATGGACTTCCCAACGGTCTTGGATACGGTCGCCGACCTGCCACAAAGCGGCCATCGTGTGTGATCTCCTTCATTCACTACATGCGTGCGAGCCTCTCGGCACCAGGGAGAGGCTCGCACGATCTCTGGCCCTTGCCCCCCAGCGGGGGTTAGACTTGCGCGCGCAGAATCACCCGCACCGAGCGCTCTGGCATGAGGTACGCCTGCGCCACGCGCTGCACATCCGCACTGGTCACCTGCTGGATATGCGCACTGTGCTCCTGGAAAGCGTTCCACTTGCCGTGATGTAACTGCCCCAGACCATACACCGCGGTGCGCTGGCTGGTGCCCTGCATGCCAATGTCCAGCGCCCCTTCCAGATAGGTCTTGGCGCGTACCAACTCCTCGCTGGTCACGCCGGCATCCTGTACCTCATGCAGCACCCGTGCAAACTCACTGAGGGCTTCGGCCTCTTTCTCAGGACTACAGCCAATGTACAGCGCGAAGAAGCCCGGCTCGACGGGATAGGCATCAAAACTCGTCACGCTGTACGCCAGGCTCTTGCGATCCCGCAGTTCCATAAACAGCCGACCCCCCATACCGCCCAGGATGGTATCCAGAATGCGCAGGGCATAACGATCCGGGTGATGCATGGTGACAGTCGGAAAGCCCCAGATGATGTGCGTCTGCTGGCCCTCGGTGGCCAGGACATGCGCCTCCATGGCGGTCCACACCGGCATGGCGGGATTTGGGCTCAGGGTCAGGGGCGCGGCGGTAAACAGCGCGGTGGGGGCCGCGCGGTGAAACAGTGTCAGCACTTCGTCCACGGCAATGTCCCCAACCACGACATACACGGCCCGATCCGGGCGCAGCATCCTGCGCTGCAGCGCCACCAGGTCGGCGCGGGTTACCGACTCCAGGCTGTCGCGCCGGCCAATGGACAGGTGATTGTAGGGATGCACGCCGTAAAACGTCCGCAGAAAATGTTGAAAAGCAAACTGGAAGCGATTTTCCTTTAAGGTCTCCAGGTCACGCAGTTGATCAGTGCGTTCGCGCTCGACCTCGGCGTCTGGGAAAGCCGGCTCGGTTAAAATTTCAAAATACAGGTCAAGGCCGGTGGCAAACGTCTCCTTCAGGAAGCGCGCCCCGAGTTGCACCGCATCGCGGTCACTGGAGGCGTGCAGCGAGGCGCCCAGGCGATCCAACTCGCGCTCAATTTCCCCGGCACTGCGCAGCGCGGTGCCCATGTCCCACACCGAGGTGCACAGCCGTAACACCCCCTCTTGGCCCTGCGGCTCCAGGCGCTGCCCACCATCAAACACCGTGCGGATGGACACCAGCGGCGCCTTGCGATCGGTCTGCACGATGAGCTTGCTACCCCCTGGCAGGTCAATCACCGGAATGGGTGAGGTGGTCTGCGGGATGTGGCGCACACTGTGACGCTTTTCCGGCTGTGTCCAGTCGAGCACCGTGGCGCTGTCGGGCAGGGTGTCGCCCTCGGGGACGAGCAGGGCGATGTTGGCGCGTTGTGGCTCCAGACAGGCGGCCGCGGCAGCACGCAAGTCGTCCTGGGTGAGAGCGTCAATGGCCGTAATGTAGCGCGCTCCGTAATTGGGGTCGCCGTAGATCAGAGCCGAGCGGCCCAGTTGGTCAGCAATCCCCTGATAGGTTTCGCGGGCATGGACAAAGTGGCTGATAATACGCGTCTTGGCTGCCGCGAGATTCTGATCAGAGAGCGTCAGGGCGGGCTCGTATACCTGGTGCATCAGGCCGCGCATGACGGCGGGCACCCGGTCCATGTCACAGCTGGCCCCGAGCAGAAACACGCCTTTATCACGCGGCGTATAATTGACCGCATACACATCGTGCGCCAGGTCACGCCGCCGCTTGAGGGCGGTATACAGCGCCGAATTGTAGCCACTGCCCAGCAGATCGCTGAGCAAGTCGAGGGCAGGCACGCGTGGGTCAGTGGCTTCCATGGACGGCAGGCCGATCTCGATGCGGGCCATCTCAGCTTGAAACGGGAACACCGCCACCCGCGGCGCGGCCTGGGCGGGCTCGTCCGGGCGCGGACGGGGCGGTAGGGCGCGGGTCGCGATCCCACCGAAGCGCGCCTCAACCGTCCGTAGCAGCACGTCGGTGTCAAAATCACCGACGGCGACCAGCACCATGTTGTTGGGCACATACCAGGTGTGGAACACGTGCCGCATGTCGTCAGAGGTAATACGCGTAAAGGTGTCTTCAAAGCCGATAATTGGGCGGCGATACGGGTGCACCGTGTAGGCGAGATCAAACAGGCGCTCGGCCAGCTCGCGATCCGGGTTGTCCTTGCCGCGCCGGAACTCTTCGTAGACCACTTCTTTTTCGTGGTCGAGATCATGCGGGGTAAACAGGGAGTGCAGGATGGCATCGCTGAGCACATCAAAGCCAGTTTCCCAGAAGCGGCTGGAGATGGTGACATGGTAGACGGTCTCATCGTAGCTGGTCCAGGCATTGACCGAACCTCCGGCCCCTTCGATAAGCCCGGCAATCTCACCATGCGGAAAGCGCGTGGTGCCTTTGAACAGCATGTGCTCGAACACATGGGCAATCCCCGCCACCTTGAGTTCCTCGTCGGCGCTGCCATAGCGCACCCAGGCCTGTAACGCGACCACCGGGGCGCTGTGATCTTCCAGCAGGACGACCTGGAAGCCGTTGCGCAGGGTGTGGACCTCGGCGTGGGGGCCGTATTCTTCCCGTGTGTGGCCGGGCAGGGACAATGCTGTGGCCATGGCCATGTATATGCACCTCTGCTATGTGGGAGAAGACCGTACGTGTATGATCGAGGGGATGCCGCGACCGTGTATGGCGTAATGATAACACATAGGGGCGTGGTGGACCTACTGTACTGGCCGTGCGTACCCTGCGGAGGCCACGTCTCTCCCACGCCCACGAGCCCAGCGCTATAATGAGGGAATCTGCAAGCCCGGCGGGGTTTGCAACACCGACAGCAGCGGGGACACTGTTCCCAGGACACTACGGTCAAGGCTCGCAATCGTCGGGCGTCCACACATGGTCATGGCGATTTCCAGCTCATCGCGCAGCATCTCCAGGACCGCCCGCACCCCAGATTCCCCAGCCACCGCCAGGCCCCAGAACAACGGACGCCCAATCAGCACGGCGCGGGCGCCCAGGGCCAGCGCCTTGAGCACATCGGTGCCACGGCGAATGCCCCCATCGAGGTACACTTCGCACTTTCCCTGCACCGCATCCACCACCTCGGGGAGCACCTCAATGCTGGCAAACGTCGTATCGAGCTGCCGCGCCCCGTGGTTTGAGACAATAATACCGCGCACGCCATGCTCGGCACAGAGTCGGGCATCTTCGGCGGTCATGATGCCCTTGACCACGAGGGGGAGCGGCGTATGGCCAGCCATCCACTCCACGTAGGGCCAGGTGGCGGCGCGGTCGATCAGATTGTTGACCCCACGTGGCGCGTCGGAACTGCGATGCCAGGCGTTGTCCTGCACTTCGAGCCCGGCATAATTGGGGGACGAGGGGCTGGTGTAATCATTGCGGATATTGCGCTCGCGTTTGGCCCGCACGGTGGAATCGAGGGTCAGACACAGCGCCGTGTACCCTGCCTCCTGAGCGCGGTGCGCCATGCGCTGTGACAGGCTTTGGTCTTTGTAGAGATACTGTTGAAACCAGATCGTACCTGTGGCGGCGTGGGCCACATCCTCCAGCGTATACGTCGATCCTGAGCTCAGGACCATCACCGTCCCTGCACCCCCGGCGGCGCGCGCGGTCGCCAGCTCGGCGTCTGGATGGGCACGGCCATGGCCACCAGCCGGATCGACCAGCACGGGGAACGTCACCGGCTGCCCCAGCACGGTCGTTGACAGGTCGGGCTGACTGATATCGACCAGCATGCGCGGCCGTAACATAATGGCGTCAAACACCGCACGGGTGCGCCGCAGGGTGATCTCATCGGCCGCGCCACCAGCGATGAAGTCGTATTCCGACGGCGCGAGTTGCGCTTTGGCATGGGCTTCGTACTCATAGATATTGACGGGAGCAGGCATGGATGTATCCTCCTCGACGCGTAGGCGGCGTCTCGCTGACTCAAGTGCTCATGATGCGGCGCCGATCATGGCATGTTTCCCGGACAGCAGCAAGCGGGGGCGCTCTCGCCCCTGACACGCAGCCACCAGCTGCCGTGCCCTGTCCCCGACGTGACACATGGTGCACTCCGAGCGACAAGATGTCATGGTCGGCTGCCCTGGCCGCCTGCGACATAGCTGTGGTACAGACCGTGCCCCGTGGCAGGGCGTGCGTCGCAGGGCGTGATATGTCTGGCATTCTCTCGGCTTTGCGTTACACTACCATAATAGAGGGCGCGCGTGGCACGCCGTGTGCAAGGCAACATCAGCACAACGCGCTGCGGGTGAACCGCACACGCAGCCAATCGCTGTCCGGGGTGGCGGCATACCGCCTAGCGCCCCGTGCGTATGCACCTTGGCTTAGGGAGACACAGTATGCCTCGTTACGTGAGTACCACTCTCGGCTTCGCCCTTGTCCTCACACTGTTGCTGACACGCAGCGGGAGCGCCCAGCACCCAGCACCGCCTTCACCGAGCGGCGGGCCGAGCGCTCAGGAACCTGCGGCGCCCCGCATGGCGCCGGAGTCCATGCGGCCACGCCAGCCAGCCATGCAGGCGCGGCGCAGCGACATGATGGACCATGGTGGCATGATGGACCACGGCGACATGATGGGCCGCGGCGGCATGCGGATGCAGCGGCACTTTGAGCACATGGCACAGCAGCTTGAACTCAGTGATGCGCAACGCGCTCAGGCCCAAACCTTCGTCCGCAATCATATGAAGGACATCATCCGGCTCCGGGCTGAGCTGGAGACCCTGGGGGTTGATCAGCAGGCCCTCTTGGAGGCTGAGCCCATGGATTTGGCTAAGGTGAAACAGGCCTTGCAAGCGACCGCGGCAAAGAAAGTCGATATCCGTATGGCCCACCTTGGTGCCATGCAAGAAGTGCAGAAGCTCCTCACCCCAGAGCAACAACAGAAATTTCGGCTGCTCAAGCGTCATATGATGCACGGCGGGGGTGACATGCCCGGACATGACGAGAAGGAAGAGCGTGAGGACGAGAAGGCAGAGCATGGGGGGCGGCGGGAGCGTGGTTCCCGCGGGCACTAACGCGAGGCCCATCCCCTCGGAGCGACCAGCCGGTCGCTCCGAGGTTGACTGATGAGGTATTGTCGTGCGTAGAGGATAAGAAGGAAAAACCATGGCATGGCACGCCACGAGCCGTCGCGAGACCAGCGCTCGACCTGAAGAGGATTTGTTGCTCTGTTGTGCGCAGATCCCCATGGATATCACCAGCACTGCACAGATCAAGAGGTTGGTGCAGCAGCCGCTGGACTGGGAATATCTTCTACGCATGGCCCAGCGTCACGCGCTGCTTCCGCTGCTCTTTTGGCACCTGAACGCTACCTGCCCGGAGGCAGTGCCCACCACCTACTGGCAACGCTTACGCGAACGCTTCGACGCCAATGCGCGCCGCAACCTACGTCTGACCGGGGAACTCCTTACCCTCGTCCGTCTCTGTGCCGCGGAGCACATTCCCCTCATCCCCTTCAAAGGCCCAGTGCTGGCCGCCTCGGTGTATGGCGACCTGGCCTTGCGACAATTTGGTGACCTCGATATCCTCGTCCCGGCCCCCGACGTGCTACGGATGAAAACCCTGCTCCTGGCGCACGGCTACCGCATGATGTGGCCCATTGCCGCAGCCCAGGAGCGGCTGTTCCTCAAGACGAACCATGAATACTCGTTTATCCATCGCGATGGCGTGAGCTGCGTGGATTTGCATTGGTCCCTCAGTCACGAGGCTTTCCCAACGCCTCTGGATCCGCAGCGTTTATGGGAAGGGCTTGTACCAGTCATGCTGGGAGGGCGCGAGGTGTTGACTTTCACCCCAGAAGACACCCTCCTGCTGCTCTGTATGCATGGTGCCAAGCACTGCTGGGACAAGGTGCAACTTATCGGTGATGTGGCCCGTTTACTCGCCGTCTCGGGCCAGCTTGACTGGGAACGTGTCCTGCGGCAAGCCCAGACGGCGGTCAGCGTGCGTCCGTTGTCTCTGGGGCTGCGCCTGGCGCATGATCTCCTCGGCTGCCCACTCCCAAAGGACGTCTGGCACAGGGTTCAAGCCGATCCCGTGGTGCCCAGGATGGTCACTCGGGTGCGGGCTCGCTTCTTTCAGCAACAGGGCACCTGGCCCATGTTGGTGCAGAATACGTGGCGTGGGGCGCAGGCCTTAGATACCCTGCGGCAGCGCAGCCGCTATGTGTGTGAGATGCTGTTTACCCCCACACTCCTCGACTTTGTTACCTTCCACCTGCCAGCCTTGTTCTTTCCACTCTACTATGTCCTCAAGCCCTGCCGGTTGAGCGCCACATATCTACTCACGCCTTTGAAACACCAGCTCCTCAAGCGCTTCCAGCGCTCATGATCGACGCGCTGCGTGTATCCAGTCCCGGACCTCTGGGAGAGCGCCTGACACGGCGGGATCATTGAGATGGCCTTGCCCGGTGAGGAGCAGCACCTCCACCCCCGGTTGGGTCCGAAACGCCTCCAAGTCGGTGAGCGCTTCTTCCCAGTAGAAATCATTATCTGACGCAACAATGAGCAGGCGTCGCGCCGCGCCGGTCAGCACGGGCACCCAGACGTCCTGGCAAAAAAACGGGGCGACGGCAGGCACCCAGTCCGCGATCACGCGCCCATTGGCCGGGGCCAGCAGGACGGCGGTATCAACGAGCGGGGTGTGCCATGGGCCGTGCTGGCGTGCTGCGGCCACTGCGAGGAAAAACAGGCGGCTGGCCAGTGAATGCAGGATCAGCACCCCCTCGGCCAGCTCCTGACACTGGGCAAGCAGAAACGCCAGACACGCGGCATACTCCGGCGCCGCATTATTGGGCAGTTCCAGGGCTTCGACGTGGTACCCGAGGGCCCGCAAACTGGCATCAAGCTGGCGTTGTGGATGCGGGGCATGGCTGCCCTCGTATCCGCCGATACTCCGCACGCAGGTCGGCGCCACAGCAGACTCCTATTCCGTAAGAGCTCCGGACGAGGCCGGGACCGCAAGACATTCCCACGTCATGCCGGCTGTGCCGTAGAGTCGATAAAAATTGTCGGTCGTATGCTGTATGACCTCCGCGACCGGCACCGCCTTGACCTGAGCGATAGCGGCGGCGACGTGGCCCACAAACGCCGGTTCATTGCGGCGTCCACGATGCGGCACAGGGGCCAGATAGGGACTGTCCGTCTCGATGAGCAGGCGTTCCAGTGGCACCACCCGTAGCGCTGCGCGCACTTGGTCCGCTTTGGGAAAACTCACAATCCCCGTAAAGCCAATATAAAGCCCCATGGCGAGCAACGCCTCGGCCATCGCGGCGGTGCCCGTAAAACAGTGCACATGCCCGCCACGTGGCACCGGATAGCGCTGCAGAATGGCCAGTGTCGCTGACTCCGCGTCGCGCGTATGAATCACCACCGGTACGTCGCAGAGCACCGCACGTTGGAGTTGCGCCACGAACGCCGCCTGTTGCACGTCACGTGGGCTATGATCGTAGTAGAAGTCTAGGCCGATCTCGCCCCAGGCCAGCACTTTGGGATGCCGCGTGAGCTCTGCCAAGGCGTCCAGCACCTCTGGACCGACCGTGATCGCTTCATGCGGATGTACGCCAACGGCGGCATAGATGCCCGCCACCTGCGCACTCAAGGCCACGGCGGCCTGGGAGTCATCCAGGGCGCACCCTACTTGCAGGAGTTGCGTGACGCCTGCCGCAGCGGCACGGGCAATCACCGCCAGACGATCCTCAGCGTAGCGCTCGGTGTAAATGTGGCTGTGCGAATCAATCATGTGTGCTCCCAGCGACCGGATCCTGGGCGCACAGCACCCCATCCGCCAGCAGATCATGGAGAATCTCCTCGGCCTCATCACGCGCCGCGCCAAGCGTGCCGAGTTGCGTGAGGAGCGTGGCGCGGGACGCCGGCACAGCCGCGAGGACAGCCCCGAGGGCATCCGGGAGGATTTCCAGCGTGGCGCTAGCGCTGGCGGGGTGCCACACAATGAGCAGCCATTCGCGGGTCGTAGGCCGCGGCGGCAGCGGGTTGGCAGCGGGTTGGCAGGCCGCGGCCACCAACCCCTCGGGATGGCGTTGTAATGCGGCCAGCACCGTCTGGTAATACGTCAGCATCCCCGCAGGGGCGTCGAGCAAGGCCACCGTGGACGCCAAGGCGAGACCATCCTCCTGCACCGCGGCTACCGTGTCTGCCGCACGATAGCGCCGGCGCCGCAGACGAGCGATGGCAGCTTCCAGGTGCACCAGATCGGGGTGGATATTGCCCGGGGTGAAGCGTTGCATGTCAGCGGAGCCCAAGTACGTGCCAAAGGCCGCAGCTAAGGAGCCGCGCTGTTGCATGCAGGCATGAAACGGTGGCGCACTGAAAAACGCCTCGACCAGTGTCGGCTGGGCAACATGGTGGCCCAGCGTATGCACCGACACGGGGAATTCTTCAATAAGCGCGGTGAGCGTACGAGCCCGGCGGAATGGGTCCACCGCATACGCCCGAGGATCCGCCTGTACCAGCCAGCTGCGCTCGGCTGCCGTGAGATCCACATCATGGAGTGCTGCGGCAGGATCGGCAAAAATGCCTGCCACAAACGCTGAATCGTACAGCATGCGCACAACCACCCGCTGCAGGTGTGACGCACTCATATGCCTGTGGCTCCGGGCCGCACGTGCCTGAGGCGACGGTGTAAGCGTCGAAAGTCAGGCCGCATGACCTCAAACGGTTGGCGCTCACATTCAAACACCACGGCACGCAGGGACGTGGTACGTTCCACCACATAGTTAAAGATCGTCCACGTGTCTTGCAGCACATGCTGGGAATGATCGTCGTCAATCCAGCCAAAGCCTTCATGGTCGCGCAGAGTGCCACCCGCCACGTGGATTTCGATGACCCGCTCCAGCGGAAAATTGTCCAGACCGTCGAGCATGGCACGTCCGGTCAGACGCTGATAGATGGCGAGATGCGCACAATCCAGCAATAAGCCGGTATCAGCCGCCTCGATCACCTCAGCAAAATAGTCGAGCAAGGGCATATCCCCCAGAAACACCTGACCAGGCGGATTTTCGGGGAAGATCTCGTATCCGGTGGCCTCCCGCAGATGCACGATGCCACGGGCCTGGGCCTGAGCCGACTCACGTGAGAGAATAGGCGGCAACAAGAGCATATGCCCACGCTCGCGGCGTCCAAAGTGCCACAGGCCGGCATCACCGCAGAGCCACGCCGGCTTGAGCTGCGCCGCCAGCACACGCACATCGGAGAGCCAATCCGCATCGAAATCTTCGGGCTCATCCAGGTTAATGTCCAAAAAATGGTACGTCGTGGGGAGACCTTGGGCCGCCCATTGGCCTGCGAGCTCATCGAGCCCTTTACTCACCTCAACGCCGACTTCCAGAAACGCCGCATAGTCGGGATGCTGCGCATGGACCCGGCGTGGATCCAGGGCGCCGTGACTCTCGAGAGCCCCGTATTCCGTGGAGAGGCCTAAGCCGAGGTACGGCAGGCGTGCCATTCGATCAGCAAATGTCATAGAGGCGCACCTCACAAAAAAAGGGCTTTAGCCCGTGGAAGCCTCGGGGATTTATCCCCAGAGGAGGAAACGTCCCCAAGGCTTGAGCCAGAGGGGTTGCGTGTGACATACGCATATGATAAAATACCCTTGTGAAAACAGTACGCACGATTCCCTGCAAACTGGCGCCGACTGCGGAACAACGTACGGAGTTGGACGCCACCCTTGTGGCCTTTGCTGAGGCCTGCAACGTTGCGGCAGAGGTCGCGCGTTCGATCCATTCCACCAACAAAGTGACGCTCCAACATGCCTGCTACCAGGAACTGCGCCAGCAGTTTGGCTTGTCGGCGAACCTGGCGATACGGGCCATTGCGCGGGTGTGTGCCGCGCTCAAAGTCCCGGCAAAGATGCACTCGACTTTTGAGCCGACGTCTGTGGATTATGATGCCCGTCTCTTCAGCTTTCGGGAATGGGACTGGAAGTTCAGCATGACGTTGCTCCACAGCCGAGCCCACCTGGCGACGCAGCTGGGCACTTTCCAGCAGCGCCAGTTGCAAGGACGCCTGCCGAGTAGTGCCACGCTGGTCAAGAGGCGAGACGGCACCTTCTTCGTGCATGTGGTGCTGACGGACACCGCGCCAGAGCCTGAAGAGCCACGCGGGATGATCGGCGTGGACTTGGGCGTGGTCAACCTGGCGACGACAGATGACGGGGAGCGCTTCAGCGGGGACGCGGTTGAGGCCGTACGGAAGCGCTACGGGCGTATGCGGCGGACGTGCCAACAGGCGGGCACGAAGAGCGCGAAGCGCAAGCTCCAGACCATCCGCGTGCGGGAATCCCGTATGCGGGCCAACGAAAACCATCGGATTAGCACACGACTGATTGCCAAAGCCAAAGACACGAGGTCCGCTATTGCCTGCGAAGATTTGGCAGGGATAGGGGATCGGATGACGGCTCGTAAGGCCCAGCGCAGTCGGCTCAAAGGGTGGGCGTTCTTTCAGTTGCGCACCTTCATCACCTACAAGGCGAAGCGTGAGGGGATTCTGGTGCTGCCGGTCGATCCGCGCCACACGTCCCGGACCTGCTCTGCCTGTGGACACTGCGAGAAGCGCAACCGGCAATCGCGGGATGCGTTTGTCTGTCGTCATTGCGGATACGCCCTTCCTGCGGACTGGAACGCTGCCAAGAACATCAAAGCCAGGGGTGAAGTCATGCACCCTGTTGTTGGACCTGTTGACGCTGGGCCTCGGAACCCGGTTGAGGGTACTAACAAGCCACGCGGCTTTAGCCGCAGTGGTTCATGACAGAACGAGATAACAGTGCCGACACCAGTGCACACCACGCAATGCCCGCGGCGGGTGCCGTCTCACGGGGGGCAGTATAGCATGTCTGGGAAGGCAGCGACGGCGTGATAGGCTGCCAATCCGGTGCCACTGCGGTCGTGGCGCAGACCGTGGCGGACGCTGTTCCAGGCCGGGGTCGCCAGCGGGAAGGGGTGTGCTGCTGGCGTGAGATCAACAGTGCTGTGCGCCGTGCAGGGCAGGGCCATGTGGGGTTCTTGCACGGCGAGAAAGGTGAGGGGATTGCCAGAATAATCCGTGGCGTGACTGACCATGCCCGGTGTCGGGTCCACCAGGAGCTCGTGCAAGGTACAGGTTTGCGTGTCGCTGTCGCGGGGTCTGAGGTGCACGGCATTGTGGCAAATGGAGACGGCGCTGGCATAAGTATACGTGGTCGTATGTCGCACGCGGTAGAACATAGCACCCTCACAGGGACATGTGGGCCAGATGCCGCGACAACTCGGCATGGCTCAGGTAATGATGCGTAATGCTATCGGACAACGCCGCCAGGTCGGTCAAGAGCTGTGACAGGATGGTGTCCAGATGGGTCCGACGCCCACCGGGACTGCTGTGTGCGAGCACCGCGACATCGGCCAATTGCAGGCTGGTGAGCGCTCCCAGTATCAGGCGCTGTGCCGGACTGCGTGACGGCAGGGCGCGGTCTCGCGGCAAATGGTCCACATGCTCGGCTAAGGCCACTAGTTGGTAGAGCACGGCACGGGGATTGGTCTCGTCGGTGAGCAGCAGATCCAGGACCGGGGCGCACTGCGGCGTGGTACGATAGCGTGAGCGATAGGTGATCAAGCTATCGCCAATCTCCACCAGGGCTTCTAACACCACATCCTCATGTGTATCGAGCGCCACCAGCGTGCTCCGCACCAGTCCGGTGGTGTGCAGGGCGCGTTCGAGACGGCGTCCTATGTCCAAAAAACGCCACTCCGGCCCGCGAATCATGTTTTCTACCGCTAAACCACTGAACGACGTCAGGATCATCAGGGTGTGATGCATGAGGGCCAGGGCCTCGCTCAACTGCAGGCCCTCGTCTGCCTGGGGGCGGGAAAAGTGCTCAAACAGGTCCGTCACAATATGCCACGATTCCAGGGTCATGTAATCCCGCACCAGGGCTGCGACGTGGTGCAGAGCCTTGAGGGTTGCCGCCACACTGCCGGGTATGCGGAGATCGCACAGGGCCGCGAGGAGTGTCTGGGCATGCGCCGTGAAGGCCGAGGCGAGTGGCCGTTCCGGTGGCGCCACAGGCGTGATCTCCCATCTGGCCTGCAGGGCCCGCAGCAAAGCCGGGAACGCCGCGCTACTGCCCAGACCCGATTCGTCCGTCAGACGCAGCACCATACTCCGCAGCAGCCGCACCAGCCCTTCGGCCCGTTCGGCGTAGCGCCCCATCCACAACAGGTTGTCTGCCGCCCGACTGGGAAAATTATAGCCACTGCGGCGCAGGGACACGGTCTGGTCCGTTGGCGGCAGCCCGCTCAGCGTCCCCGGTGCGCCCTGGGACATGACCCACGTATCCTTGCTCCGGCTGTCATTCTGCATGGACGGCCCGGGGATGCCGTTGGCCGCGGCTACCCGAGTAAGCCCCCCTGGCATCACCTGGTAGCCCCCCTGCGTGGCGACCACATAGGCGCGTAACACCATGGGCTGCGGGTCGACGCCCGGGCTCTGCCAGACCGGGACACACGACGGGACCAGAGGTTGCTGCGCGGTGTAGGTATACGGACGCTCTCGTAGGGCCACCACGTGCTTCTGGCGTTCCGCAGCACTGAGCTGGCCGCCAAACACCACGGCGCGTGACCGGGTGGGCAAACCGGGAAGGAGCATGAGGTGCTCCAGGTGCGTCTCCACATACGCCTGCGCCTCGTCCTGCCCACACCACCAGGTGGGGACGGACGGCAGCGCCAGGTCTGCGCCCAACACCTGCCGGCATAAAGCGGGTAAAAAGGCCATCAGGGCAGGGGTTTCCACCCAGCCACTCCCCAGGGCATTGACAATGGCGACATGGCCCATACGGGCTGCTTGGAGCAACCCGGCAGTGCCCAGCAGCGAGTCCTGTCGGAGTTCCAACGGATCACAAAACGTGTCATCCAGACGCCGCAGGATGACATCCACCGGCTGTAGACCGGCCAGGGTTTTCAGAAACACGCGCTGGTCGCGCACCGTGAGATCCCCACCCTCGACCAGGGTGTAGCCAAGGTAGCGCGCGAGAAAAGCATGCTCAAAGTAGGTCTCGTTATAGGGGCCAGGAGTCAGCAGAACCACCAGGGGATTGTCGCGGTGACGCGGCGCGCTATCCAGCAGGGTCTGGCGCAAGGCTGCAAAGAACGCGGCCAGATGCTGCACCTGACTGTCGTGGAAGACATTGGGTAACAGGCGGGACACGATCAAGCGATTTTCCAGGGCATAGCCAGCGCCAGCCGGGCTTTGGGCCTGGTCCGCCAGCACCCACCACTGGCCGTCCGCGGTCCGCACCAGGTCCGCGGCGTAGAGAGGGAGATGCCCAGCGTGCGGTGGCGGGATGCCATGACATGGCCGTAAAAATCCGCCATGGGCGAAAATCAACTCCGGTGGGAGCAGCCCCTGTTGTACGAGCCTTTGCGGCCCGTACACATCCGCCAACACGGCATTCAACAGCGTGGCACGCTGCACCAGGGCGGCTTCGAGTCTGGCCCATTCTTGCGACGGCAGCACCCAGGGAATGGCGTCCAAGGTCCACGGGCGATCCATCCCCTGCGGATCGCCATACACATTGTACGTCACCCCATGATCATGGATCATGCGTCGGGCCTGCTCCCACAGGTGGAGCAGGCCTGTGGGCCCCATGGCGTCTAACGCGCCCACCACCGGCTGCCAATGCGGTCGGAGCACACCGGAGGCCGTAAAGACTTCGTCATAGGCGCCATCGGGGACCGTATACGCCTCAAACAAGCTGTGCCTGGCATCAGGAGTCGGGTGGGGTAAGGCATGCGGCTGTATCATACGTCCGTGATTCGTGGTAAGGGGTTTGTACAGGGTGCTGCCAGCATCAGGGGGGCACCACGCTCGGATAGTGGCATGGTGACGGTGCAGCTTTGTACCACGTCTCACCCGCGCAGTCCACCGGCGCATCAGGATGCACCAGCCACGTGTTCCCCCCCCCCCATTCTGCGGACGCCGGACGGCGAGGCTCTCTACGCCTTTTAGGTGATCGTTTCATGGCTTGACACACCTTTTTTGCATTCGTATTCTTTATCAAGCGATTTTTTTTACTAACTCACCTTACGCGGAGCCCTGTACGGGGGTGAGGGCCCGTAAAGTGGCGAAAGCGGAGCGGAGGGCATTGAGGTAGAGTTTGGACTTTAGGGCAAAATGATGAACTCACCTTACGCGACTGGAACGAAAAAAGTGTAGAATCGCCCGTATGAAATCACAACCGATAGCAGATTTGTATTCCGACTACTTGCTGGCGTCGTTTGGGGCGACCACGGCTACCGGGCTGAGCGC
>SXGT01005309.1_pt1 | contig 21503 bp, 20 predicted proteins | sample 3176221 | NCBI WGS metagenome assembly SXGT01 (sample SAMN11356862, study PRJNA531348) | freshwater metagenome | isolation source: freshwater sample F1-120 | place: China: Fuxian Lake, Yuxi | collected 2017-12-25
GGCAGAGACCTCAAAAGCCCGCAGCGGGCTTGCCACTGGGGCTCCACTGGCCTGCCCCCACGGCAAGCCCGGCTGCCGGGCTTTCGCGGCTCTGCCCATGCCCCGGCGATCGAGAGCCGGGGTGCACGAGGGCCCCGCCGACCTTCCGCACAGGTCGATATTTACTTCGACCGCTTGCTTGGCTTCACCTCCACCGGGATAATGCCCGGATCGAGCGCGAGACCGGCGAGCTCCATCTCTCGGCAACAGGCGTCCACGAGTCGCTCGAGATCCCTCTGTCCTTGTTCGGTCAGGCCTCCGTCGGCGAGAAAAACATGGGCGAGTCGCTTGGCGCGATCGAGCTGATTGGCCTTGTACCAAAGCGAAACAGCGCTGATGGCAAGTAAGCTCCGGACACGGGTCGATGTGGGAGGCACGGTTCGGGCGACCGCCTCCTCGAGTTGCGCGGCCAGTTCGAAGCCTTGAAGCGCCTCGTCGCGGCGTCCGTCCGCCCATGCTCTCTCGGCCCGAAAGGCATGCTCTTCGCTCTCTGCTCGTCGGGGATCGAGGAAGGGATTCTGGGTCGTCACGTGGCCACCTCCGAGATCAGCACTCGCGCTATCGGATGCGATGCCTTTTGCAGGGCGATGGCTATCTTGCTCGAGACATGCCTCCTTCGCTGAGTTCCTTCACGATTCGATAGTCTCCAGCGAAGACATCTCCGGGGCGGAGCGATGCCGGCTTGGTGGACATTCTTCCAAGCTACCTGCCTTGCGAGATGGATCCAAGGGTTGGAGGGCCGCCGAAGCCACGGTGGCGAGCGCGGCCGATGGGGCGCCGCTCGTTCCTGTCGAGCCTGGAGGGGCCTGGGTGGAGCCCACGTTATCTAGCGCCCCAGGGCTCGTGGGCTGGCCAGGAGGTCGGGGGCTCACGAGCTTCCTCGTAAGGGAGCGCCCTGACGACCTGCTGAACGAACACGATACTCTTCACCCAGGCTCATGGCGCCGCGTTGCTCCCCTCCCAGCCGTTCGAGGGGCCTCATCGCGAGCGGAAGCCCCCCTTGAACCTCCTTCGGGAGGTTCATCGCAGGTGCGAGGCTGGATCCGGGGCCCTCCAGGTGCTCCATCGCAAGTGCGAGGCTGGGGCCAGAGGCCTCCAGGTGCTCCTCGTGAACGCGATGCCCCTCCCCGAGTCCGCCTGCCAGCAACATCACGAATGCCTGGCTCGCTCGTGGCGTGAAAAGGAGCTTCGACGAATCCTGTTGCTCGAGCTTATGGGCCGCCGATAGCTTCTCATGATGCCCGCCACCGCTCTCCCGTCGACCATGTCCCTCTAAGTCTGCCGCGAGGAACTTGTCTTCACCCAGGCCCGCTGCCTCGCTGACCCGGCCGCCAAGGATCTGGTCGATCCCATCACCGAGGTGCTCGCCCGCTGGACCGAGGTTCACACCGAGCAGCTCGCTCTGTGGGATGCCCAGATCGGGGCCGATGCGCTGGTCACCATCGCCGATGACGTGCTCGACGCGATCGTGGATCGCTTCTCGGTCGCGGCGCTGGCGGTGGTCGGCCAGAACCGCGAAGATTCGCGCTACACCCTGTATTTCAAGACTCCGCCATCCAGCCTCAAGGTGCCGGTCCTCGGGCCTCAGCTCGAGACCCTCAAGGGCTGGTCGACGATGCTGGCCACCGAGAAGGAGCCCTCCCTCGCGGCCTTCTCGAAGGAGCTGAAGTCGGCGCTCAAGCGAGCCAACGAGGCTATCAAGGCGCGCACCATCACCGCCGCCGCCAACGATACCTTCCGCAAGACCGGCGCTCTCTCCAGGTACTTCGGCGCCGTCGAGGCGGCGCGCGATGCGCTCTTCGTGAGCCTCGACGCCCGGCGCGCGGAGCGTAAGAAGGATCGAAGGTGGCCCGAGGGCTTCTTCCGCAAGCGCGCGGCGGCCAAGCCGTCGAGCGAGGAGCGAGAGGCCAAGGAGGTCAAGGCCGCCGCCAAGAAGGCCCACGCCAAGGCGGTGGCCGACGCCGAGGCCAAGGTGAAGGAAGCTCAGAAGGCCCTACGCGATACGAAGAAGACGAAGAAGTAGATCTACCCCCAAACCTTGCCCAAGGCGCGTCGCGAATCACGTGCCGATTTCACGCAACGGTCCGACGCGTCCGGCCGATACGGCTGTCGTGCAGAAGCCCTTCGACCAGTTCGCCAAGCGTCTGTTCACGGCGGCGTGGGAGGGGACGGGTGTGGTGCAGACCGACGCCGAGATCCTGGTCGACTCGCAGTTCATCGACGTCTGGTTCGAGCCCGACCCAGCTCGCGACGCCGAGCGCGCCGCACGGGGGCTGATGGGCGCCATGGGCCGGGAGGTGTGCGGGGTGGAGGTGTTCCGCAACACGCCGGACGCGCTGAAGGTGGCCGAGTGCCAGCGCAAGCAGCTCACCCAGCTCCACACCAGGGCGCTCGCGGCCGAGCGCGCCAAGCAGCCGCCTCCCGCGCTCCCCCCGGCCATGTGGGTGCTCTCCTCGGGCCACCCCACCACGGGCATGGAGGCGGCGAGGGTGCGGCCGATGGAAGGCTGGCCCCGGGGCTTCTACGAAGGCGGCTGGTCGCTGATGCTGCGCATCGTGGTGCTGAGCGAGCTGCCGGTTTTGCGCGACACCTTGGTGCTGCGCCTGTTCGCCAAGGGCAAGGTGCGGGAGGCTGCGCTTCTGGAGCTTGCCGCGTTGCCCGAAGACGCCTGGGAGCGGGAGGTGGCGATGCCCGCGCTGGCGAACCTGCACCTGTTGCTGAGCGCCGAGCGGGTGACCTACGATGAAGGCTCGGAAGAGGAGCAGTTTCTCATGACCACACAAAACCTCTACGAAGAATGGGCCCGCAAGACGCGTCAGGAGGGCTACGAGCAATGCGAACGCGAAACCAAGAGCCTCTACGAGCAATGGTCCACCAAGCTCGTCAACGACGGCATCCAGAAGGGCCTCGATGACGGCATCAAAAAGGGGCGTCTGGAAGGTATCCAGGAGGGCGAGCGCGGCGCGCTGACCCGCCTGTTCGCCAAGCGCCTGGGCCGCGCTCTGACCGAGACCGAGCAGCAGACGGTGGCCGTGCGCCACGAGAAACTGGGGCTGTCGCGTCTGGAGGATGTAGCCCTCGAGCTGCGTGATGAAGCGCTCGCTGCCTGGCTCGCCGACCTCGCGGGGGTGTGACAGCTCCAGGACAAGCAAAGGACACGGGGCCTGGAGCCTCACTTCCCCAGCAAAATCTCCCGCTCCACGAGGCCGTCCTGCCGAAGTTTTGGCCCTTCGCCGAGGGGGACCTGGTTCGATTCACAGAGAGCAGGCCACGAGGCAACCACCCCGCTAAAGACGGGCGAGGGGAAAATCGCTCGCTCGGAGCGGTCACTACCAGACGTCCTCCACGCTGCCGGCCGTCGTCGCCCGCACCAGCCAGCGCTTCAGTGTCTCCATGTCGGCGCAGGACAGCACGCGGGCGCGTGCCTCGTCCGAGCATGTGAGCCCGCGTGCGTGGAGGAGAGCCAGGATCGCTTCTCTCAGGCCGGCGAGGGCCTGGTCGGCCTGCGCCCTGGCCTGGTCGGCCTGCGTCTGGGCCTCGTCGGCCTTGATCTCGAGATCCTCCACGATGCCCCGAAGACGGCCTATCAGGTCCGCCGAGCCGAAGAGCTCCGCCATGCCCTGGAAGAAGCGCAGCGCCCCGCCCTCGATGGCCAGATCGAGGCCCAGCACGTTCGAGCGGTACCGGCCGGACTGGGGCACGATACGCTCGTAGCGCTTGGTGCCCGGGCCCGTGAGCCGATGCCCGTGGACGCGCTGCTTGGCCCGATCGTAGATGAAATACTCGGGGATCTCGAGGCGCGCATAGCGCTCGACGTTGGTGACGAGATCCTTGTCGCGATCGCCGCGGTGGAGCACCTCGAGCACGAAGTCGAGCCCCTTCTTCTCGTCGGCCACCACCCACGACATACGGGGGTCGTCCTCGGGCTGGGGGACGTCGAGGACGGCGAGCACGTCAGGGGAGAAGATCGCTTCGCCCGGGTACGCGACCGACATCTCCTCGGCCACGTAGACGACGCGCCCCATGGCCTTGAAGTGGAGGTCGAGCATGTCCACGGCCCCTGCCTTGGCCTTCTTGTGGGGCCGCCCTTCGGTCATCGCGAGTCGGGGATCCGAGAGGGCACAGTTGGCCTTCACCAAGAAGTGCTCTCGCTCCTCCTGCGTCATCGCGCGCCATTCCTCCGTGGTGGGGACGATGGGGAGCGAGTCCGGAACGAACGGCGTGTGGACCTCGGTGGCCATGAAAAGACGCTAGCACCCAGGCCGAGGCGCGCCCCTCGCCGTCACGCGGCGCTTGACTGTCGGGCGTCCTGTGGCAGGAAAGGGCCCATCAAAGGGAGGTTCGACGATGATGGTGCGCGCGTTCTTCGTGGGTGGGCTCGTCTCGGTGCTCGGTCTGGTGGGCTGCTCGGTGGACATGGGCGAGGGCGAGGGCGAGGACACGAGCGAGTCCTCGGAGGAGGCGCTCGCCATCAACCCCTGCTCCCTGGTGCGCTGCGCCGCGGGCACGCACTGCGAGGTGAAGCGTCGCCGGGCCGTGTGCGTGCCCGACGCCCAGAAGTGCAGAACGAACGCGGACTGCCGCCTCTACGACAACTACTGCGACGGCTGCGCCTGCCAGGCGCTCAGCACGTCGAGCCCCGATCCGGTGTGCGGCGGGACCATCGTGGCGTGCTTCGTCCAGCCGTGCATGAACAAGACGGCCGTTTGCAAGGCAGGCACCTGCGCGGTGCAGTGAGGTCTTGGCCCTCTCGGTGCGGTTGCGCAATCGCTCGGCTCGAGTCGCACAATCTGTGGCGGCAGTGAGCGGCGAGTCCACGAAAAAATACGGGTTGAATGGGTAGGGTGTGTGGGGCAAGGCGTGGCGGGCTGCCGCGATCTGGGCAAGACCAGGGCGCTCGGGGGGGGCGAGCGGCGTGGTCGTCAGCCCGAGCGACGGCGGGGTGTCCGGGCCGACAGCTCTGTCCCCTACCTCTCCACGCTACGCGGTTGCGAACGGCCTCGTCCCCGGCAACGCGGCTCTCAGGCGCTCTGCGCGTCAGTATTCGTACCCCTATCCTCTCCGCCAGGGCGACACCTTCGGCGCAGGCCGGCCGCGCCTCGGACGCGATGCTGGGACACTGGAGGAACATCTTCGATGAGACCTTCGCGGCCGGCGGGGTCATGGTGATGCTGCAGCACCCATGGTTCCAGGCCGCGGGGGGCCGGCCCTACGAGGATTACGACGTCCACGCGCCCGATGGGCTCGTCGCGCTCATCAACCCTATGTACAGCCGGAGCAGCACGGCAGGTTCCGACGGGGTGAGGCGCAGGGTCGTGTTCACGACGATGGGAGAGGCTACCAGGCGGTACCTCGAGTTCCTGCGCCGCTAGGGAGTCGTTCGATGATATCAAGATTACGTCGGGCTTGTCGCGCAGCGGCGCTGGGGGCGTACGGGCACGGTGCACGAATGGGTGCGGCGGGACCTCGCTCACGAGTTTTGACGGGCGGTCGCGGCGCGCTCCTCGTCCTCGTCCGCCAGCTCCTCGAGCGCCGACCTCACGGCGGAGTCGTCCTCCTCGCAGGCCGTCGCGTCCAGCGCGACCCTTAGCCTGGGGGACGCGGCCGCGCTGGCGGCGACGCGGACCCGGGCCTTGCCTTCCTCGTCGAGCGAGCGCCTGAGCAGCATGGCGGCGCCGGCCCGGGCGTCCTCGGGCGCCGAAGGATCCTCGACGACGCTCCAGAGATCCTCGTCGCGCACCACCGTGTCGCGGTAGCCGCCCTCCGCCTCGCGCAGCTTGCCCAGGGCGTCGAGCCACTCGCCTCGCGTCCGGGTCCCCTTGCCGACCAGCGCGGAGATCTGCGCCGTGGGTCCCCTGGCGCGAAAGGTGGCCAGGGCCTCTCTCATCCGGGCGAGCACGGCGTCCCGGTGCAGCCACGCGGAGGAGCCCTCTTCTGCGTCCAGGTTGTTACGCCGGCGCACGCTCGTATAGAGCACCTCCTGGCGGCCATCGACCAGGGTGATCTTGATGGTGCGCTCGCCCTCCGGCGCGAGGTGAGCGATCTGCGACATGGGGATGAACTTCTTTTGCCAGAACCACCTCACGAGGACGCCGTCGACGCCTATCGCGATCTTGGAGGGGAGCAGCCCCGCGAGAACCACGGGCACCATGAGCATCGGGAACAGCGGGCCGGCGGCCTTGATGCCCATCGAAGCCAGGGTGATCGCCACCAGCAGCGTCGCTGCCGTGGTGCCGAAGACGAAGAGCAAGTTCCTGCCAAGGGTCGAGTACATGGGAGACGAGCCCGTGAACTCGGCTCGCTTGCTGCCAGGGTCCAGGCCCAGGGCGGCCAGCATGTCGAGGGCCTCTCGCTCCTCGGCCTCCGCTTCGAAGAGGATGCGGCCCCGCCTGTCCACGAGCCTGACCGAGGATCCCAGCGAGCTTGCCCTGCCGAGGTCTCGAGCAAAGCGGGGCTGGAAGAAGCCATCGGCGATAGCTTCGCTAGGGACGAGCAGCTCGCCGTTCGCCCATACCCCCTCCCTGTCGGCGCGCACCCTCGCTCTCCTCCTGCGGGGGCGCATGTTGGTCCGGCTGTTGGTCAGCCAGAGGACGAGCCCCAGGATCGCCAGGTGGATCCCGAGGAAGCCCTGGGGAAATACCCCTGCCGCGGCCGCCGCCAGCATGGCCGGCCCGCCTAGCAGCATCGCCAGCGCTCCTCGCTCGATCAGCTTGTTCCTCTCGAGGAGATCCAGCGGCCTCTCGAAGGTGGGGCGCTCCAGGGCCATGGGCCCCAGGATATCCCATCAAGGTTCAGGGAGCAGGCACCGCGCCCGGTGAGCTGGGGCCCAGGGCCTGCTCCAGCTGCACCGAGGCCTTGAGGGCCGCGCCCCGTAGATCGGCGGCGCGCTGCTTGGCCTCCACGTAGGTGGAGTGGGCGTCGAGCAGCTCCACGATGCTGGCCCGGCCCTCGCGGTAGGCGAGCTCGGCCATCTGCCGCATTCTCTCGATGTCGGGCGCGACGATGTCCCGGAAGCGGCGCCAGGCGACGACCCGTATCCTCATCACCGCGGCGGCGCTCTCGACCTCGCGGCGCGCCAGGAGCTCCGTCTGCTGGCTCCTCACCCGGGCGCTCATGGCCTCGGCGTTGCTGCGCCCCAGGGCGCCCTGCCCTCGATCGAAGAGGGGCAGCGGGATCGAGAGGCCCGCTGTGATCGCTCCGCCGCCCGAGGGTCCGGCGTCGGTCGGGATGTTGAAGAAGCGCGAGTAGCCCACGCTGACGTCGGGCGAGGGCACATAGCTCCTCGCGGTGGACCGGGTGCGGAGATCGCTCGCGGCGACGCGCATCCTGGCCGCGGCCACGTCGCTGCGCTGGGCGAGGGCCCGCAAGACCAGGGCCTCCTCGTCCGCGGGGGGCTCCGGGGGTTCGTCCAGCGCCTCGGGCACGACCAGGCCCTTGACGTCGATGTCCTTGCCCACGGCGCGGGCGAGGGCCACGCGGGCGGCGACGAGCTCGGCCTCCGACTGGGCGACGCTGGCCTGCAGCGCGCTGCGCTCCACGGCGACCCGTACGCGGTCGTAGGGAGCGTTGGCGCCCGCGGCCACGCGCTCGCCGATGATGCTCTGGACGCGCTCCAGATCCCGGGTGGCGAGGGTGACGACCCTCCATTTGATCTCTGTGATCTGGAGATCGATGTAGGCGAGGCGAAGGTCACCCATCAGCTGCCAGGCGACCGCGGCGAACTCCCTCTCCTGCGCCGAGGCAAAGCCCTGGGCTGCGTCCCGACGCAGCCCCACCTGGCCGGCGACGGGTATGTTCTGGCTGAGCGAGAGGTAGAGCTCCTGCTGCCCCCCCGAGGGGATCCCGTGGGCGACGAACGCGCCCTGAGCCGAGAGCCAGGGGTTGCTGAGGAGGCCCGCGGAGACGACGTCTGCCCGGCTGGCGGTCAGCTCGTAGCGCGCGGCGAGCAGCTCCAGGCTCTCTCGACGGAAGCGCTGGAGAGCATCCCGGAGCAGCAGCGGCGTGGCGCCAGCGGCGCCCGGGAGCTCGAGGGGAGGGGGCTGCGCCCGATCCGGCTGGGCGGGCGCCTGCGCCGCGGCCTCAGGTGCCAGGGAGAGCAGGGCGAGGGCGAGGGCGAAGCCACGGCAAGACATGCGCGGAGCTTCGCGCGGACCGTGACATTTGCAAAGAGCCTCACGTCGGGTTGACCGGCTAGCATACCCCTTCCAACCCGGGGGACACGCCCATGTACCGCTCCGCGCCGACCGATCGCCTCTACGTCTGCCCTCGGTGCGCCTCGCCCGAGAGGGCGCCCTTGCGAGGAGGGCAGGTCGCGTGCTCTCGGTGCCGCGCGCCCTGCGCCCTGCCGGATCGCAGCGCGGTGCTCTCGCCCGCCGCGGCGCCGCCGATGCCCTCGAACGATCCGATGCGCATCGCGCAGCTGCGGTCCCAGGACGGTCGCCCTCGCCTCACCCCTCCGACGCTCCAGGCGGTGCTGGGCGGCAACAACATCCAGCCCGGGAGAGAGCAGGAGGCGATCATGATCTGGCAGAGCCTCCGCGCGCGGTCCCAGCAGGGCGACGTGGCCGCGAGCGAAGACATGTCGCTGCTCACGCTCCAGCTCGCCCAGCTCGACTCCATGCAGCCGCGGCCCGATCTCGCGCAGGCGCTCTCCGAGAGCGCGCTCGACGTGGCCGTCCTGCCTCGCCATCGCCAGGAGCAGCTGGGGCGGCTTTGCCGGCTGGCCGCGGCGCAAGGGGATCGCGCGCGCACGCTCGGTCTCCTGTCGCTCATGAACCCTGCGGCCAACGAGCTGGACAGCGACTCGGAGTACCGCGTGTCCGCGGCGATCGCCGCGGCCATGGATCGGGACGGCGCGCGCATGCTGGCGCTCCTCGGCCCCCAGAAGGACGCCGTCCCGATCGCCGACTCGATGGATCCCATGGCGTCGGTGCTGCGCGCCCACGCGTACGAGCTGCTCGGTAACGTCCCGGCCGCCTCGCAGATCCTGCGGGAGCTGCCTGACCCACGCATCCTCCAGCTGGTGCAGGGGCGCTTCGGCTCGTTGGGGCTCTGCGCGCAGTCGTCGAGCGCCTACATGCAGGTGACCACGCAGCAGGCGAGCCAGCGCGCCGCGGCGAGCGCCGGCGGCATCGGGATCCTGATGGGGGCCATCCTGGCGCTGGTCGGGCTCATCGAGCTCGTGGTCGGGGCCGGGGTCGGCATAGCGTCCGACGGGATCGCGACGGGCGCGATCAACGGCAGCATCGGCCTGGTGATGCTGGCCATCGGGATCGCCCTGATCGTGCGCGGCCGGGCGAAGGGGCGCCACGCCGCCTGGCTCCGCGTCCACGGCCTGTCCCTCTCGGCGCGCGTCGTGAACGCGCAGCGCACCGGCACCCAGATCAACGACGTGCCGGTCTACCGCTTCGTGCTCCAGGTCGCCGGGCCGGCGGGGCCATACTCCGCGACCTTCGACAAACTGACGCCCGAGCATGAGGTCGCGATGGTGATGGGGCGCGACGTGCGCGTGCGCGCCAACCCGGCCAAGCTGTCCGAGATCATCCTGGAGGACTGAGCGCCAGGCCGGGCAGGAGGCGATTTCAGACAGTAAACGATGGACCGGAGGAGAAAATAGCGGAAAGCTTGTACGAGGAAGCTCTTGACCCGGAAGATTTCGGGGGCTCCGTTCGCGGTCGGGACCATCCTCGGCGTCCTCGACGGAGACGATACCCTGGGGGAACCATGAAGATCCGTATTCTGTCCACGTTCGCTCTCCTGCTCGTCCTGGCGGGGGCCTGCGGTGATGGGAGCACCTCGGACCCGGAGGGCGACGGAGGAGCCGAGGCAGAGGCCACGGACTCGGGGCGCCCGGAGGCCGGGCCCACCGACGCCAGGGCGCAGGACGGCGCGGACGCGATCGCCGACTCTGCTGGCGACGTGACGCCGACGGACGCGACCGACGCGTCCGACGCGAGGCCGGACGCGACGGACGCGTCCGACGCGTCCGACGCGACGGACGCGACGGTCACGGGGCCTCAACCGCCCGGTACTCCCTGCTCGCCGGTCAACAGGATCCTGGAGATCCCTTGCGGCTTCTGCGGAAAGATCACCCAGGTCTGCTTCGCGGGCGGCTGGGGAGGACCCGGATCGTGCCTGGGAGAGAGCACGGCTCCCGATCGCTGCATGGCGGGGACCCCCGCGATCGTGGAGAGCTGCGGGCTCTGCGGCACGCGCACCACCTCCTGTCAGCCCAATTGCACCAGGCTCCAGAGCGCCTGCCTGGGCGAGGTCGCCGGGGGTTGCGTCCCGGGGAGAAAGGAGAGCAGCACGGTCGGTTGCGAGCCTGGCGAGGCCCGGGAGCGCACCTGCCAGCCCGGCTGCACCTGGGGGCCATATCCGCCTGACTGCTCGCCGCAGCTCTGCCCCTCCGGGATGGCTGCGATCCCCGCGGACACCTACATGATGGGATCGATCGATCCGGAGGGGCAGCTCAACGAGCGCCCCGTGCATACCGTCAACGTCGGTGCATTCTGCATGGACGTGACCGAGGTCACGGTGGACGCTTACACGGCCTGCGTGACCTCGGGCGCATGCACCCCCGCGGCCGTGACCCAGTACTGCAACTGGGGGCAGGCGGGCCGGGGGAACGATCCCATCAACTGCGTGGACTTCGATCAGGCGAGCGCCTACTGCACCTGGGCGGGCAAGCGCCTCCCGGACGAGGAGGAGTGGGAGTACGCCGCCCGGGGCACCGACGGGAGGAAGTACCCCTGGGGGCCCACTCCGGTTCCCCTCACGCAGCTATGCTGGAGCGGGCTCGTGGCCCGCGCCGTGCCCGGGCCGGCCGGTGGCACCTGCCCGGCGGGGAGCTACCCGGCAGGCCGGAGCCCGTTTGGGCTCGACGACATGGCGGGGAACGTGTGGGAGTGGATCAACAGCGGATATTCGGTCGACTATACTAGCCCCCGCAACAACGCCAGCCGGATCGTCCGCGGCGGGAGCTGGATACAGAACGTCGCCTCGGCCGTCCGAGGGGCGATCCGCGTCGAGATCCCCCCGGCGACGCGGGCCGACGGGGTGGGGTTCCGCTGCGCCCGTTAAGAACACCTCCCTCCTCACCGTGAATCGAACCAGGCCCCCTCAGCGAAGCGTTTCAGCTTCGGCAAGGACTGGCTCTTGATCGCTCCCGCTCAGTGTCGGTGCTTCTGCTTGCCGAGGGCGGCCCGGGTCTCCTCCTGGGTCGCGTCGCGCAGGCCGTCCCCGGGGGGCAGTGCCACGCGCAGCGTCGTTCCGCTGGCGAGGACCAGGCGAAAGCGTAGTCCCTGGCGCCCGGGAGCCATCACCTCGATCGCCTCCACGCCCTTGGGCTCGGCGCGGCGAAAGGTGAAGGGCAGGGCGGCTTCGATGTTGCGAAAATGAATGAGGGCTCCGGGCGTCGTGGAGGTGACCGTGAGCGAGGCGGTCCCCGGGATGGGGTGGCTACGAGAGCTGATGGGAGCTGGCGTGTTGCGCGGCTCCCCGCTGTCTATGGTCTCGGCATTTCGCCGAGCGTGACGCTGGGCCTCGGCGGTCAGCGGAGAAGTCGTGAGCTTTGGCTGGGCTGGGGTATCCGGTCCTCCGCCCGACATCTTCCGTGACGAGGAGCGAGGCATGTTGCGGTCGTCAGGCTCCTCCCGGGGAATGATGGGGTGACGGCTCCCACCGACCGGCGGGACGCCAGGGAGCGGCATGAGCGACGGATCGCTCATCGGGCTGCGAGGCACCTCGGCGGGCGGAGCGGAAGAGAACGGCTTGCGCGAGGAGTCGCCCGGTGACGGGATGCGGGCCTCGAAGGACGGCGGCCCAGGCGGGTTGAAGGAGGGTGACCTGCGTGTGGCCTCGAGGGAGGGCGGAGCGCGCGTGGCCTTGAAGGAGGATGACCTGCGCGTGGCCTCGAAGGAGGGCGAACTGCGCGGGGGGTTGAAGGAGGGCGAACTGCGCGGGGGCTCGAACTCCAGCGGGCCGGCCATGGGCGCCTGGCCTCCCGAGGTGTCAGCGCCGAGGAAGTCATTGAACGCTTCCCTGACCTCCGTCATCGTCTGGAAGCGATCGGCCCGGTTGCGCGCCATGCACTTCTCGACGATCCGGACGATCATCCGAGGGAGGCCGGGGGAGATCTCGTTGATGGGTCTGGGCCCCAGGGTGACGATGCGGTAGAGTAGCTCTGACACCTGAAGGCCGCAGAATGGCGCTTGCCCCGCGATCATCTCGTACGCGACGCAGCCGAGGGAATAGACATCGCTTCGCTCGTCGACGCTGGCGTTGTCGTCGATCTGCTCCGGTGACATGTACGCCGGCGTACCTATGATGCGGCCGAGCTGAGTACGCTGCCTGTCCCCGACCGCGACCAGGGACTTGGAGATGCCGAAGTCGATCACCTTGGCGAAGTCGTCTCCGTCCTTCTCGAGGAGAATGATGTTCTCCGGCTTCAGGTCACGATGCACGATCTTGGCGGCGTGCGCGGTCTCGAGGGCCGAGGCGATCTGCGCCAGGATATGCGCGGCGCGGAACGGAGAGAGCTTTCGATTGTTGTCGATGTAGTCGGCGAGGGACTGCCCCTTGAGCAGCTCGTAGACGATGAAGGGGGTGCCTGATTCGGTGTACCCCATGTCGATCGATTCGACGATGTGGGGGTGGCCGAGCGTCCCTGCGAGCCGCCCCTCGTTCAAGAATCGAGCGACGACGTCGGCGTCGTCCGCGATCTTCGGGTTCAGGACCTTGAGCGCGAACGAGCGGTTGATGAGGGTATGGCGAACCTCGTAGACCTTCGCCATGCCGCCTTCGCCGATGAGGCGGATGATCTCGTATCGACCGCCCACGACGGACGGGGGGGCGTCGTCCCCTGGGTTCATGGGAGCGTCCCGCGCCATGGCGCTCTCATGCCCTTCCTGCCGCGTATGCCTTGACCGTCGGATCGAGGGAGCCAGCGCAACGGCCGGCTGGCTCGGCCGTCACGCTCAAGCCGGCGAGCGCGCTCGCGACAGGGGATGCATCTTCATGGGGCGTTGCCTCGGGGTGCATGGAAAAGCAATCAAGACTGACCTAATCCCGTACCAGTGGCAAGCGTTGCCTGGTCCTTCCAGTTTCCATGTGCGCTCCTGGAATGCCGTCGAATTTGGCCCAGCGCCGGCGTGTGCGGCAGTATGCTCCGATGCAATCGGAACGTCGCCGCCGCCGCAGCGCTCTCCCCGTCGAGGCGCTCCAACACTTCCTCCACGCAGAGCGCAGCCGCCTTGGTGTGCGGGCGCTCACGGTAGGCGGGCCCGACGGGCGGCTCATCGCCGGCGCGGGCGAGGAGATCGAGCGCGTGGCCAGGCTGGGAGCGCACCAGGACGGCGCTGTCGCGACGTGGCGGACGAGGCTGGGCAACCGTGACGTGATCCTGACCTCGTGGGGCAGCGCCATGAGCGCCGAGCTCGCCGAGGGCGTGCGTCGCATCCTCCTCGCTGGCTGACGGCCTGTCCTCGCCGAGGTTGCGGTCGTTCACCTGGAGGCGGTGAGGCAGACCTCGTTGCCGGGCACGTACTGCCTGCACTGGGCCAGGATCTCGTCAGCCGTCTTGGAGTAGCTCCACTTCAGGTAGCTGGCCGTGGTCTCGAAGCAGTAGCGAGCATCCAGGGCGTCGGCGTAGTCCGTGCAGTGGGGGAAGGCGAGGTGGGCGTCCCAACGGTTGTCCACGAGGGAGAAGACGACGCCCCGGATGCAGGCCGTGCGGTCGTCGCCCTTGGCCAGCCCGCAGGTGGACGCCACCGATTTTCCGCCCCCGACGCGGACCTCGTCGGAGAGGTCGCGGCCCAGAGACTGGATGCAGATGTTGCGGTGCGCCCCAGCCTTGCCGCACTCGACGAGGATCTGCGCGGCCGTGAGGCCCATCTCGCGCATGCGGCTCGTCTGCAAGAGGTAGCAGTCTGCCCTGTACTTTGTATCCAGACTATTGCACGGATACTGGTAATCGGTTGGCGAGACGTCCCGCTTGTCCCTCTCGGCGGCGACGATGTTCTCCATGAACACGCCCCCGAAGCAGGCGCTGGCGTGCCAGCTTCCCCCCGTGGCCTCGCAGACGGTGAGCGAGGAGCGGAGATCGTAGCCAGAGAAGTACATGACCGCGTGCCCCAGGCCGTGGAGGCACTGGAAGAGGAGCCGGAAGGGGAGGGCGGGATCGCAGGCGAGGGCGGCCTTCTTCTGCAGCTCGCGCAGGGAGATGTGCCCATCGCCAGGGGCGTCGCCCCGGAGAAAGCGCTCCAAGGCCCCGTGGTAGCACCCGGACAGGCAGGTCTGATCGCAGGCCTGGAAGGAGAGGTCCACCGTGCCGGTCACCCGGAAGGTCTCGCGGCCTATGGCGTGGGCCACGGGGTGGCAGCCGGCGCGGATGTCCACGTCCAGGTCCCCGTAGCACTGGAGCATGGCCAGGGCGTCCTTCGTCGAGCGGTGGGCGAGGTACTCCTTGAACACGGGGTCGAGGCAGTCCGCGGTGGATGGGCCCTTGGCGATACAGGTCTTGAGGGCCTCCGGGCTCACGAAGCCCGAGGCGGTGTCGTCCTTCCACGAGGCCACGGCCGCGCAGGGACCCGTGGGGCCGCCCGGCCCGACGGGGCTCCACGGGGGCTGCGCCAGATCGGCGGGTGGCTCCTCCCCGGAGCAGGCCAGGAAGGGGAGCAAAAGAAAGGCGGAGAGGATCTTGAGGCGCTTGACCATCACGGGCTCCTACACGGCGAGCGTAGCTCGATTCACCCTGGAGCGCCGCGCCAGGCCGTCGTGGCTACTTGCAGGCGGTGGCGTTCGCGTTCTTGGTGCAGCAGGATAGGACGTTGGCCTTCTGGTTGGTGCAGTTGTTCTCTGCCTGGGTCGCGCTCAGCTTGACGTCGGTCTTGCCATCGCCTCCGCAGACGCGGTTGTCGAGGAGGCAATTGTTGAACGTGACCACCTCGCTGTAGCATGCGCTGCTCTGGTTGGCCTTGTAGCTGGCGCTGCACTGATCCTTTTGCGATTGGGTCAGTGGGGTGTCATTGGGACAGGTGCTGTTGCGATTGCAGGGATCACTCGACGAGCAGGCGACAGACGTCAGCGCGGCCACGATGGAAACAAAGATGGTCTTCACGGTTGGACCTCCCCGGTCTTCGGCCAGTCCTGTAGCGCGAAAAGAGGCGGGTGCCAACCCAGCTCGCATGGTAGGACATGGCGCGATGAAATTCCGCTGCGAACACCGGTTCCCTGGCCTGACCCTCGCCGAGTACGAGGAGCTCTACTTCGACGAGACCTTCAACATCGCGCTCTGCGAGCAAGTGGGCCTGGCCCGAACCTTGATCTCACGCGACATCGGCAATGGAAAGATCCGCCGGGTGGTCAAGGTGGCGCCGGCTCGCGAGATCCCGGCGGCGGCCGCGAAGGTGCTCGGGTCTTCCAAGATCGAATATACCGAGACCGTGGACTACGTATTTGGCTCTGGCCGCGGTCAGTGGTCCACCGTGTCGAGCGTCATGACCGACAAGGTCGACTCCCGGGGCACCGTGGCGTTCGCGCAGAGCGGCGGCCAGGTCGTGCGGACCGTCGAGGGCGACGTCACCGTGAAGCTCCCGTTCCTCGGAGGCACCGTCGAGAAGTTCATCGTCTCGGACGTCGAGAAGAGCTACGAGAAGGCGGCCGAGTTCACCCGCGGCTGGCTCGCCAAGAAATAGGTGGGCTCCAGCCTGGGGTTGCCGGGTCGTGGCGTCACGCCTCGATCGCGGGGCGTGACCGGTTCGCCTCGGGCCTGGGCAACGGGTTCCACGAGGTCTTCGCCGGCATGGGCGATCAGGAACGCCGCCTGGCGCGCCGCGCGAACAGAGCGGCCAGGCCAAGGAGCGCCCAGGGAGGGGGCGGCGAGGGAGAGAAGGGCGCCGAGACGGCGCAGCCGCCTCCTCCGAGCAGCCCCGCCGCCGGGGGAGCCGCCGGGGGAGCCGCCGGGGGAGCCGCGGCGGGGCTGCTCGGAGGAGGCGCGACGTACGGACCGCTCGCATCGCAGGTGCGGGTCGAGGTGTTGCAGATGGATCCGGCGACGCAGTCGGAGCTGCGGCTGCACGAGGTCGGGCAAGCGGTGGTGTTCCCATCGCACACGTAAGGGGAGCACGACGGGTCCGCGCCAGGCTCGCCGCGCTTGGCGGGCGTACAAGAGCCTGGCTGGATGTTGCACCGGTCGCACCCTCCCTTGCAGGCGGTGTCGCAGCAGTATCCGTCGGCGCAGTGACCGCTCAGGCAGGCCGAGGCGCTCTGGCAGGCTTGCCCCGTGTTCAGCTTGCATTCGCCCGAGGCGTGGCACGTGCTGTTGCCGGGGCAGACCCCTGGATCGCTGATGCACGCCCCCGACCCCGGCGCGCAGGTGTTGCATGCGCTGTTGCACGCGGTCGCGCAGCAGATGCCCTTCTTGCACGTGCCCGAACCGCAGTCCTCCCCGGTGGTGCAGGCCCCGCCGGCCGCGGTGAACAGGAGCTCGGCGCTGGAGAGAGACCCCAGGTCGGAGCGCCACCCGCCCGCGACCAGCACGTTGCCCGACTCGAGCACCCTGGCGGTGTGGTAGCCCCGCGCGGTCGCCATGGAGCCGGTCGCCGCAAAGCTCCCGGTCACCGGATCGTACAGCTCCGCGCTCGAGAGGTTCGTGAACGTGTACCCCCCCACCAGGAGCACCTTGCCCGACCCCAGCACGCTCGCCGTGTGCGCTCGCCGTGGGGTCGTCATCGTGCCGGTCGGCAAGAAGTTCCCGGTCACCGGGTCGTAGATCTCCGCGCTCGAGAGGTGGCTGGTGCCCGCGCCCATACCGCCCGCGACGAGCACCTTGCCCGAGTCGAGCACGCTCGCGGTGTGGAGTCGTCGTCGGGTCGCCATCGAGCCGGTCTGCGCGAAGGTCCCGTCCGTCGGGTTGTAGAGCTCCGCGCTCAACAGGACGGTCGAGCGCTCGAGCCCTCCTGCGACGAGCACCTTGCCCGAGCCCAGCAAGCTCGCGGTGTGGTAGGAGCGCGGCCCCGCCATCGAGCCGGTCAGCGTGAAGGTCTCGCTGCCCGGATCGTAGATCTCCGCGCTGGGGTGCACCGCGCCTCGGCCATCCTCGCCCCCCACGAAGAGCACCAGGCCCGACTGCAGCACGAGCGCAGCGCCCCCCGCGCGTACGGTCGTCATCGGGCCGGTCGCCGTGAAGGTCCCGCGGACCGGGTCGTAGATCTCCGCGCTGGAGAGGTGGTCGCCGCCGACCGTCTGGCCGCCCGCGACGAGCACCTTGCCCGACCTCAGCAAGCTCGCCATATGAAACTGCCGGGGTACGGTCATGCGCCCCGTCGCCGAGAACGTGCCGCTGATCGGGTCGTAGAGCTCCGAGCTATCCTTTGCAGCGAAGCCATAGCCGCCAGCCACCAGGACCTGGCCCGACGCGAGCACCCTCGCGATGTGGTCCTTGCGGGCGTTCACCAACGAGCCGGTCGTCGTCCACTGCGGATCGATCAGGGCAGGGTAGGCAATTCCGCTCCAGCCGACGCGCAGGTCGCAGGTCGCGGCGCCTGGCGGCGTCACCGGACGGCCCCACGGCCCCGCCTGTTGGGTGTCGTAGGCGCACCCCACGATCGAGAGGGAGGCCGAGCGCTGCTTCCCCTCCGCGTCCACGGTGTAAGGCGGCGTCACGCGTAGCCTGGGCGTCCCCTGGTGGTCGAGGAACTCCAGGGTCTCGCTCACGAGCCGCAACCCGGCCACGCGCGACACGTCCACGTCGTAGGCGAGCTCCTCGCGCGCTGGCTTCGAGTCGAAGACCAGGAAATCCTCGCTCCCCTCCGGGTGTACGCGGTGGACCAGATCGGCTCCGGGGAACACACCCGCGTAGAGCGCGAAGCCGTCCGCCACCGCGACCGGCACGTCCTGGGCGTCGCGCAGCGCGAAGCGCACGCTCGTGTGGGAGCGAGCGTCCTCCAGGCGAGCGTGTCCGCTCGCGCGGAGCGGCAGCCCGACGAGCGCGGCGTGCCCTCCGCGCGTGGCCTCGAGCGGGATGAGCGCCTGGACGCTCACGCCGCCGTCCGACTCGAAGGCCGTGGCGACCCCCTTGCCGAGCACCGATATCGGATCCTGTGTGGGGCGCGGACCGCAGGACGTCCTGGGCGACTCGTCTGCCCTCAGCAGAAAGCGCCGACGCAGCTCCGCGATGCGTGCCCTGGCGGCGGGGGCCTCTTCGAGGAAGACGCGACGGGTTGTCGTGCTCGGCCCCGTGGCGCTCTTTGAGCCTGGCACCGTGCCCGGGGCGGGCACCTCCCCCGCGTCGATGGTCGCGCTTGGTGGCGACGAGGGGCCGCATGCCCCGAACGCGAGCAGCCCCAAGCTCCCCGCCATCCACCCGAGCGCGCCGGACCTGCTCATCTCTAACCACCCTTCCCTGGGGCAGTTTCGCACTGCCATATCTTCGTATCCGGGTGGCAAGGTCGCCGATGGTTCGAGGTCAACCGATAGAGCTTCAGTGATACGCAGCGAATGCTGCAACGTCAAATGGAATTCGCAGGTGACGCGCGCAGTACCGCTTGCGCAAACGTGGCCCTTGGCCCTCCGCCTGCCCTCCGCCTGCCCTCCGCCTGCCCTCCGCCTGCCCTCCGAAATGATGGCAGTTTTTTGCTGCAGGTGCCGGGGAGAGTCGACTACTTTCGCCCTCGGCTCCCGAGCCCGGGGCCAGGCCCGACTCCAGCCTCTCCCGATGAAAAGAATCCTCCTCGCCGCCGCTGCTTCCCTCCTCGTGGGTCTCCTGATCGGCTTCCTCGCGGGCCGCATCACGCTCGAGGCCAGCTGGTCCAAACCCATCACCAAGGTCACCGCGGAGGACTTCAAGCGCTCTTCGGGCGAGGGCGCCGATCCCACCCCCCCCGAGGGCGCCCCGATCTTCAGGGCGCTCCCGTTCGGGCGTATGCGGATGGAGGCGAAGAAGTACACCGAGAAGGATCCGCTCCAGGTCACCCTGACATCTTTCGGCAACGGCGAGGGTGGCTCGGAGCTGCACCTCATGATGAGGAACGACGCGGGCTGCAAGGTGGTGGCGTACTCCGGTGTGGCCTATGCGTTCAACGCCTACGGGAAGCCAGCCACGGCCAACAAGGGGGGCGAGCCCTATGTGGCCTTCACGTCCGAGGCCACGGGCGACAAGGTCTCCATCGCCCCCAAGGGGAAGCACATTCACTCGCAGAAGCTCAGACACCCGGACATCGCGTCGCTGGGGGTGGCCCACGTGGACAGCTACTCGTGCGACGACGGCACCAAGTGGACGCGCCCTTGAGCCGTGGTCCTCTCCCGGAGAGGGCAGGCCCTCAGGAAATCATCTCCACCAGACGATCCAGGAACGGGGCTTGATCGGGGTGAATGAGGATCCTCGCCCTGGCCAGATGCACGAACTCCGCGCGATCCACCTCCCAGGAGGCGCACCTGGGCACGGCGTCGTCGGGCGCCTTCCCCGCGAAGCAGAAGATACGCTTTCGTGATCGCGTGTAATCCACCGAGCCCAGAGGAGCGAGCTCGCCAGCGGTGATCCCGGTCTCCTCCAGGGTCTCCCTCCGGGCGGCCGCCTCGATGTCCTCGCCCTCGTCGGGGAGGCCCTTGGGGATGCCCCAGGGCGCCTTGCTGTTGTAGTTGCCGGAGGGGTGGACGAGCAGCACACAGAGGCCCTCGCCCGTCCGTCGGTGGAGGAGAGTGCCGGCAGAGACCTTCATGGCGAAAGGATACCTTGGTTAGCCGGCCTCCGGGGCGAGGCGGCGGTAGATGTCGACATAGTCGCCGACGCGGTGCTGCCAGCCAAGGGGGAGCTTCATGCCATTGCGCTGGAGGCGGCTCCAGCGGTCGCGGTAGGGGCCCGATCCGCTCCCCCACAGATCGAGCGCGCGGTTCATGGCCCAGGAGAGGCCGGCCTCGTCGAAATGATCGAAGGCGAAGCCCGTACCCCTGAGGCTGTGCGGGTCGAAGGTATGCACCGTGTCGGCGAGGCCTCCGGTCCGGTGGACGATGGGCGGCGTGCCATAGCGGAGGCTGTACATCTGGTTGAGGCCGCAGGGCTCGTAGCGAGAGGGCATCAGGAACATGTCGCTCCCCGCCTCGATCAGGTGGGCGAGGTTCTCGCTGAAGGCCGGCTGATAGACCACCTTTCGAGGGAAGGCGCGGGCCAGGGCTCGAAAGAACTCCTCGTACCTGGGCTCCCCGGTCCCCAGGACGATGAGCTGGAACATCCGCCGGTGGAGCATGGCCGGGAGGACCTTGGCGCAGAGATCGAAGCCCTTCTGCCAGGCCAGCCTGGAGACGACGCCCATCAACGGGACCTCGCGCCGGTAAGGGAGGCCCGCCGAGAGGACGAGCTCCTCCTTGCAAACGTCCTTGCCATCGAGATCCTCGGCCGAATACGTGCGAGGGATACGGGGGTCGATCTCCGGGTTCCACTCTCCCTCGTCGATGCCATTCAGTATGCCAAAAAGGACGTCTTTTCGCATACGAAGGAAGGGGTCGAGGCCGACGCCGTGGGCGGGGGTCTGGATCTCCCTGGCGTAGGTGGGGCTCACGGTGGTGATGGCGTTGGCGTGGAGGAGCCCCGTAAGGAGGAAGCCCAGGCGCCCCGAGCGCAGCTCGTCCTGGTGCAGGAGGCCCCGGGCCTCGGCCAGCCCGGTCTCGGGGAGGACGCGGGCGTCGAAGCTCCCCTGGTGCCCGATGTTGTGGATCGTGAGCACGGTCCTCGTCCTGGAAAACAACCTGTCCCACGCGAAGGCCCCGCGGAGGAGCGCAGGGACGAGGGCGGTCTGCCAGTCGTTCACGTGAGCGATGTGGGGAGCGAAGCCGGTGTGCTGGCAGATCTTGAGGGCCGCCCACGAGAGGACCGAGAACCGGAGGTGCTCGTCGGGCGCAGAGCCATAGATGGAGGGGCGATCGTAGAGCGGAGGGCAGTGGACGAAGTAAACCCGGAGATCCGTGCCAGGCAGCACCGACGCGAGGATCGCGACCCGGACGTGCGTCCCGCCCAGATCCAGCAAGATCTCCGGTATTACCTCCGTGAACTCTCGCCCCGCCGCGCGCACGCGCGCGTACATCGGCAAGACGAGCCGGACGTCGTGGCCGAGCGCGTGCAGCTGGCGGGGGAGGGCGGCCGACACGTCGCCCAGGCCTCCCACCTTGGCGAAGGGAGCGACCTCGGAGGAGACGAAGAGGATGTTCAAGCGCCTGGAACACTAGAGCAACCTTCCCCGTTACGGAACAGGAGCTTCGAAAAACAGGGAGGAGGGAACGGCCTTGCCGTCACGCATCGGGACACCTGGTGTCGTCTCCTCGGACTGTGACATGGTTCGATTCACAGGGAGCAGGCCAGCAGGCAACGCCTCGCAAGAGGTGGGGCGAGGGTTGACTTGCCGCCCGCGGCGGTCGACCGTTCGGCCATGCGCAAGTACAGCATCGACATTCCCCTCAGGGGCCGTGTGCCC
>SXGT01010164.1_pt1 | contig 21503 bp, 14 predicted proteins | sample 3176221 | NCBI WGS metagenome assembly SXGT01 (sample SAMN11356862, study PRJNA531348) | freshwater metagenome | isolation source: freshwater sample F1-120 | place: China: Fuxian Lake, Yuxi | collected 2017-12-25
GGACACCGAGCTCGGCCCCGGCGGCGCCGGCGGCCACGCCGCGGGCGCACAGCGACAGCGCGCCGGCGACGTCATCGCCGATCAGCGCGGCCTCGACCGCGCGCACGAAGTAAGGCACCGCGCTCGCCGGCTGGGCGGCGCGCTCGAGGTGCTGGGCGATCACCGCCGGCGCCTCGCCGGCGCGATCGAGCCACTCCGAGGCCAGTCGGTGGGCGAGCAGCCGATCGTCGTCGGGCAGCGTGCCGTAGGCGGCGTCGCGGATGAGGCCGTGGCGGAAGGCGAACTGGCGCTCACCGGAGAAGCGGCTGCCGTCGGTGGGCACGATGAACTCGCGCTCGACCAGCGTGGCCAGGCGGCTGGTGACCATCTGCGCGTAGGGCGCGCCGCCGACCAGGTGGATGACTGCGCCCGGCCAGAACACCGAGCCGATCACCGAGGCTGCGCGCAACACGCGGCGGGCGTCACCGTCGAGCTTGGCCAGGCGGGCCTCGACCGTGGCCAGGACGGTGTCGGGCCAGTCGCCGCTGTCCTTGTCGGCGCGGACGCGGGCCAGCTCCTCGAGGAAGAAGGGGTTGCCGCCGCTCTTCTCGGCCAGGGTGCGGATGGCCTGGGTGCTGGCACCGTCGCCCAGCACGGCGCGCGCGAGCTGCCCGGCGGCCTGGGGCGCCAGCGCGGTGAGCTCGATGCGGGTCAACCCGCGATCGCTCCACAGCTTGGGGAAGCGTTCGTGCAGCTCGGGCCGTGCGCCGCACAGCACGAACACCGGGCCGGTCACGTTGCGTAGCACCCCCTCGACCAAGGCCACTGTGCCCGGGTCGATCCAGTGCGCGTCGTCGAGCACCAGCGCCATCGGCGCCCGCCGGGCCTCGGCGCCGATCCAGTCTTCGACCGCGCGCCGGATCTGATCGCCACGGGCCTGCGGATCGACGACCTCGTCCACGATCGTGGGATCGAGCAGCTCGGCCACCGCCGCGACGATGCGGGTGGCGGCGTCGCCGGCCACGACCTGGCGCACGCGGTGCTCGATGGTCTCGCGGCGCGCCGGCGCGCCGTGGGTCTCGTGCAGGCCGATGGCACGTCGCAGGATCTGGGCGATGGGCCCGAATGGCGCGCTCGTCGCCAGCGAATCGCCGTAGCCGCGCCACACCACCGCGCCGTCGCGCTCGAGCTGCGCGATCAGCTCGGCCATCAGGCGCGACTTGCCGGTGCCGGGCGGGCCGCTCACCAGGATCGCCGCTGGCGTGCCGTCCTCGATGCACCCGTCCCACGCGCCGCGCAAGAGGCGCAGCTCGCGGCCGCGACCGACGAACGGCGTGACCACGCCGCGGACCTGGCGCGAGCCGGCGTCGGCCTCGCCGAGGAGGATGGTGCCCACCGCCTGTCGCTCGACGTCGTGGCGGCCGGCCAGCAGCGACGCGGTGGCGTCGTCGAGCAGGACCGATCCGCCGGGCGCGGCGGTGACCAGGCGGGCGGCGGCGTCGAACGCGCCGGTCGCCGCGGTCGAGCTGCCGCGCCGTCGGCCGGTGGCGACCGCGATCTGCGCGCCCGGGAAGCGCTCGCGGATGAAGAGCGCATAGCGGGCGGCGCGCGCCGACATCTCGGTGGCGCCGTCGCCAGCGAACACCGTCGCCCAGGTGCCGTCGGCGAGGCGCTCGAAGCTTCCACGCATCGCCGCGGCCTGACGCATGGCCAGCATGACGTCGGCCTCGGTGCCGAGCGCGATCGTGGCGGTGGTGCCGGCCGGCGCGGCGTCGCCCGGCTCGGAGACGTTCTGGTTGGGCCGGCGCACCAGCACCGCGGCCAGGATGCGCTCCTCGCCGCCGGTGATTCCACCGACGATCTCGCTCGGCGGCGGCGCGCTGGCCACGTCGGGCGCGACCTCGCGAAGCACGCGGGCCAGCTCGGTGCCGTCGGCGTAGCGCCGATCGCGCGGCTTTGATAGCGCGCGGGCTACGACCTCGTGCATCGACGGCGGCAGATCCGGCCGAACCATCCACAGCGGCGGTGGCTCCTCGAAGAGCACGCGGGTGAGCACGGCGATGGTGTTGGCGGCGTCGAACGGCGCGGCGCCGGCCAGGCAGCGGAAGAGCACCGCGCCCAGCGCGAACACGTCGACGCGGGCATCGAGGTCGCGATCGCCGCGGGCCTGCTCCGGTGCCATGTAGCCGGGCGTGCCGAGCGCGGTGCCGACCTGAGTGAGCGCGCGGTGGCTGATGAGCGAGCGGGCCACGCCGAAGTCGAGCAGCTTGGCCCGCGCCGGATCGCCCCCGGGCAGGAAGATGTTCGACGGCTTGACGTCACGGTGGACGATGCCGCGCGTGTGGGCGGTGCCCAGGGCCTCGGCGATCCGGGCCAGCATCTCGATGGTCTCGGCCGGCGTCAGCGGTCCGCGCTCGAGCCGCTCGGTCAGGTCCACGCCGTCGAGCCACTCCATGGCCAGGAACACGCCGTCGGCGGTCCGACCATGGGCCACGTAGCGGACGATGGCGTCGTGCTCGAGCGTGGCCAGCACCTCGGCCTCGTGCTCGAAGCGGTCGACCTCGGAGACGCGGTCCTCGCGCAGGAGCTTGAGGGCGACGGTGTGGCCGGTGACCCGGTCGATGGCCCGGAAGATCGCGCCCATGCCGCCCGATCCCCGACGCTCGCACAGGTCGAAGCGGGCCGCGACAGTCTCCACGATCCGATTATCGCCAAGGCCCCGGCCCGGGCCAATGTGCGCAGCGTCGCATTGCTCCGGAGGGCGCATTCGACATCAGCGCGACATCAGGAGGGGGTGAGGTCACCGGGAGTCTCGATCGGTTGCTTGACCGCGGGTGCACACTGGTCTCCCATACGTTCGCGCCCGCATGGCGGGTGGGGGAGACCATGAAAACCAGCATCACGCGTCGTCGGGGAATCGCCCCGGCTGTGTACCTGCTCGCGTTCGTCCTCGCCGGCTGCAGCGGGGACGGCTGCTCGTGCCTGACGCCCATCCCGGGCGGCTTCCCCGCGGCGCAGCGCACCCCGAACGCCGCGCAGATCCGCGTCTCGCAGACCGGCCTCCAGGCGGTCACCGCCGATCCGGCGGCGCTGATCTCGGGTCTCACCGGCGGGCCGCTGACCTTCGAGGCGCCGGCCAACTGTGGCGGCTCGCCGGCGACGTGCTGTCCCGGCGGCAACCCGGTCTCGCCATGCGGCCCGATCGTCATCGATCTCGTCAGGCAGCCCGGCGATCAGCCGCGCCTGGTGCTCACGCCGGTGGCCAACCAGTCGCGGCTCGACGTGACCCTGCGCGCCCGCGTGCGCACGATGATGGACATCCCGGTCAACATCCCGCTGGTCGGCGACTGCGGGATCAAGATCGACACCACCGCGGGCAGCGTCGACGATCTGCGCGTCGACCTCCCGGTCAACTTCGTGCAGGACGCGATGGCGGGGACCACCCGCATCGATATCCCCAACGTGACCATCACCCAGCTCGCCAGCGAGGACGTGACGCTCACCGGCAACTTCGGCTGCACCATCGCCAGCCTCGGACTCGGCGTCTTCCTCGGCACGCTGACCAGCACCTTCCAGGACGCGATCCGGGACGCCATCACCGAGCAGACCTGCAAGGCCTGCCCGTCGGGCAACGTCTCCGAGTGCGGCTCGTTCGCCACCGCCTGCACCAACAACGTGTGCATGAAGGACGCGAATACCTGCCTGCAGGAGCTCGGCGTCGCCGGTCGCCTGGCCGGCGCTGGCCTTCTGCCCGGCGCGGGCGGCGCCATGGACCTCTACGAGGTTCTGGGCGGCTACGCCACCACCAACTCCAATGGAATCGCGCTCGGCATGCTCGGCGGCATGTTGCCGGCCGGGCAGATGCGCGACCGCTGCGGCCCGCCGGCGACCGCGCCGGCGCGCGTCACCATCCCGCAGTCGAACTTCTTCCAGGGCAACACCCGGCCCGACAACAGCCAGACCTTCGACGTCGCCATCGGCGTGCACGAGAGCCAGCTCGACAACTTCGCCTACGCCGGCTACGACGGCGGCATCCTGTGCATGACCGTCGGGGCGTCGACGGTCGACCTGCTCACCACCGATACGTTCGCGCTGTTCCTGCAGTCGTTGCCCAACCTGTCGGGCGGCTCGCGAGGCATGGCGGTCGGACTGCGCCCGCAGAAGCCGCCGACCATCGAGCTCGGCCTCAACACGTTCATGGACGATGGCAACGGTGGCCGCGTCGTCGACGAGCCGCTGCTCGATCTCCGCTTCGAACAGCTCGAGGTCGACTTCTTCGCCCAGATCGAGGACCAGTACATCCGCATCTTCACGCTGGTCGCCGACGTTCACCTGCCCATCGGCCTCGAGGCCGGCGCCGACGGCTCGCTGACCCCGGTGCTGGGCGACGTCGACGGCGCGTTCACCAACCTGACCGTGAAGAACAGCGAACCGCTGGTCGAGAGCCCGGCCCAGCTCGCCGCCATCTTCCCCATGATCCTCGATCTGGCCCTGCCCCAGCTCATCGGCGGCCTCGGCGCCTTCCAGGTGCCCGAGATCGGTGGCCTGTCGATCAGCGTCACCTCGATCACCGCCGTCGACAACAAGGCGTTCTTGGCCATCTTCGGCGAGCTGATGCCGGCGTCATCGCCGCGCCCGCAGCCGGTCGAGACCACCGCGGTCATCCTCGGCCAGGAGCTTCCCGGCACCGAGATCTTCGACAACCCCGAGCGCTGGACCAAGGAGCGGCGGCCGCGCTACGAGCTGGCGCTCGGCGGCAGCGAGCCCGATCTGGAGTGGTCGGTGCGCGTCGATCAGGGCACCTGGTCGGCGTGGAGCCCGTCGCCGCGACGCACGCTGTCGTCGAACCTGTTCTGGATGCAGGGCAAACACACCATCGAGGTGCGGTCCCGCCGGCCGGGGCAGCCCGACAGCGTCGACCAGACGCCGGTGCAGCTCGATCCCATCATCGACACCATCGCGCCCGAGCCGGTGCTCGAGACCAACGGCTCGATCATCCGCATCGGCGGCAAGGACACCGTCTCCGGCGAGAAGCTCATCGGGCGCTGGCGCCTGCGCAAGGGCGACTGGCACGAGGTCGAGCTGCCGGCCGAGGTCAAGCTCGGCAACGCGTCGCCCATCGAGCTCGACGTCGAGGTCTACGACGAGGTCGGCAACATGGCGCCGACCCGCGGTTCGACGGCGCTGTTCCGGGCCGACTTCCACGGCGCGCCCGGCGAGAGCGGCTGCAACTGCGGCGCCTCGGGCGACCCGCGCGGCGCGGCGGTGCTGTTCGTGATCGTCGGCCTGCTGCTCGCCCGTCGCCGCCGCGCGGCGGCGCGGACCCCGCTGGGGCGCTGGTCGAGGCGCCTGGCGGTGCTCGTCGTCGGCGCCGTGCTGCCGGCGTGCAACTGCGGCGGCTCACCGCCCTGCGGCGACGTCGACTGTCTGCCCGGCGAGGTGCTGCAGGGTCCGATCGGCCGCTGGAACGCCATTGCCGGCGACGGCAACCGCACCGTCATCACCACCTACGACACCACGCTCGGCGACATCGTGCTCGCCGACGTGTCGGCTGGCGGCGAGCTCAGCTACCACGTCGTCGACGGCGTCCCCGACGAGACGCCGATCTACGACCCCAGCGGCTACCGCGGCGGCATCGAGGGTACCGGGCCCGACGTCGGCGCCTGGACCGCGGTCGGCCTCTCGGGCGGGCTGGTCCGCGCCGCATACCAGGATCGCGAGCGCAAGGCGCTCCGCTTCGCCGTCGAGACCTCGCGCGACCACTTCGCCACCCACGACGTCGACGTGCCCGAGGGCACCGAGGTCATCGGCCTGCACACCTCGATGGCGATGGGTTCGTCGGGGCCGGCCATCGCGTACCTGGCCACCGGCGTGATCGGCGCCATGGGCACGCGCGTCACCGAGCTGCGGCTGGCACGCGCGTCGTCGATGTCGCCCAACAACCCCGGCGACTGGGACATCGCCGTCATCGCCTCGGCGCCATCGAGCTGCGCCGGCCTGTGCGGCAACCAGGCCTGCGTGGTGCCGGCGATGGACGGCGCGCCCCAGACCTGCGTGGCCCCGTCGGGGACGTGCAACCCAGCCTGCGCCGACACCGACGTCTGCGTGGCCAACGTCTGCCGCGAAGAGGTCCCCGATCCCAAGATCGAGGACATCCCCGGCGGCATCGGCCTCTTTCCAACGGTGCTGGCCATGCCCGACGGCCGCCTCGTGATCGTCCACTACGATCGCGTGCGCACCGCGCTGGTCGCGCACTCCGAGTCAAGCGCCGGTAGCGGCAGCTTCGCCGAGACTCTGCTCGACGGCCAGGACGGCGCCGACGACGGCATGTGGGCCACGGCCGCGGTCGATGCGACCGGGACGATCCACATCGCCTATCAGGACGCGCTCGGCGATCAGCTCCTCTACACCACCTACGGCTCGAGCCCGGGCACCCCGGTCGTCGTCGACGACGGCGTGCGCCAGGGCGACCGCACCCACTCGGTCGGCGCCGGTGCGGTGATCTGGATCTCGAACGGCGCGCCCTTCATCGCCTATCAGGACGGCACCACCTCGAACCTGGTGACGGCGACGAAGAGCGGCACGACCTGGACCCACAGCGACATGGCGACTGGCGATCTGCTCGACGGCTTCCACATCGCGGCGCTGCCCGGCGGCGGCCGCCTGGTCTGGGATCAGCTCGACAAGACCCACTCGCCGCCGCACGTGCTGTCGACTGTGACAGCCCCGTGAACGTGCGGCACTGAAGTCAGCTCGCGTTGATGTGAATCGACGTCGGTGACACGGTGCTGGGATGCAGCACGCGCTCGTCATTGCGATCGCGGTCCTGTGCGTGCAGGCGCTGGTGGGCGTGGCGTGGGTATGGGTGTGGCCGTATGTGCGGCCCGACGGAGCCACGGCCACGGCCACGGCCACGGCCACGGCCACGGCCACGGATGCGGATGCGGATGCGGATGCGGAGGCGGGCCGGCCGGCGGTGGTGCTGGTGCACGGAATCCTGGGATTCGGATCGTTCGGAGTGGGGAGGGCGAGGATCCATTACTTCCGGAGGGTGGCGAGGAGGCTGGAGGCGAGAGGGATGGACGTCAGCGTGGTGCGGTTGCCGATGCTGGGCGGGACGCCGGTGCGAGGGCAGGTCTTGCTCGAGTTTCTCGAGCAACTAAGGAGCGATAGGGTGGTGATCGTCGCGCATAGCCTGGGCGGGCTAGATGCGCGGTGGGCGCTGGCGCGAGGCGCGAGCAAGAAGGTGACGGCGCTGGTGACGATCGGGACGCCGCATCGCGGAACCCCGGTGGCGGACGCGCTGGTGCGTGGGCCGGCCGCGCAGCTCCGCCGCGCGCTGGCGCGGGTGGGGATGGGCAGCGATGGCGTCGACTGGCTGACCACGGAGAAGCTGGCGACGTTCAACCAGGAGACGCCGGACGTGGAGGGCGTGACCTACGTGAGCGTGGTGGCCGCGACCAGGGAGCGACGGCGCGTCCATCCGCTTCTCCGGCCGACGCACGCGTACCTGTCGGGCCACGGCGCGAGCGATGGCCTGGTGCCGGCTTGGTCGCAGGCATGGGGCGAGGTGATCGCCGAGGCCGAGATCGATCACTGGGCCCAGGTCGGCTGGTCGGGCGGCTACGACGCCGCGGCGCTGGTCGAGCGCGCGCTCGAAGCCGTGCACGCGCTGCCGTCCGGCGCGACGCCGAAGCAGCTCCCGGCCGGTGGTCAGCGCTCGTCGGCGCCGACGTCGGGCGCGCTGGTGCGAGTCTCGCCGTCGAGGTCCAGGCCGGTCACCGCCTCGTAACCGGTGGCGCCCTGATCGATGGCGGCGCTGGCGCCGGGGGCGAGGTGGAGATCCCCGCCGCCGACATCGGCGAACAAGGACGGCGCGGCGCTGGCCAGGTTGCCGGCCTCGATCGACGTCGGGTTACCGTCGCGAGCGAGGATGCGCGCGGTCACCAGGTTGTTCACGACGGTGACGCTGGTCTCGGCGAAGCGCCACTCGATGCCGGTGAACGGGGCCCCGGTGGTGCCGATCGAGTTGTGGATCACCGTCGCCCCGCACGCCGACCACAGCGCGATACCGGTGTCCATGCCGTTGCCGGAGGCGAACAGCGTGGCGTCGTTGCCGACGATCGCGTTGGCGCGGATGACCCCACCGTAATGTCCGGCCATGGTCACGCCCGGGCACGGCGTGTCGGCGTAGGTCCGGCCCTGGCTGTCGAGCCCGAGGCCGATGGCGCGGGCGTTGTTGACCAGCAGGTTGCGCTCCACCAGCGTGTCGCGCGAGCCGCGCCAGAAGTGGATGCCGTGCTCGCTCAGGTACTCGCCGCCACTGCCGGCGCACCAGAAGCCCTCGATGTGGTTGTCGCGCACGGTCCAGCCCCGGGCCCGGTGAGCGTCGATCCCGCCGGTGTAGCAACGACTGCCGCTCGACACCTGTTGGGTCACGAAGCCGGCGCCGCCGCGGGTCAACTCGAGGTGCGAGCACGAGACCTCGCCGCCGTCGGCGTCCATGGGGTTGGAGTTGATCTTGATGGCCTGCTCGCCGGGATCGATCACGTGCACGTCGTGGATGCGGGTGCGTTCGGTGGGCGAGTCGGTCCCGAACACGTGGATGGCGTGGAAGCGCCCCTCGACGATCGTGAGGTGGGCGATGGTGACGTCGTCGGCGGCGACGTTGATCACGCCGCCGAGGAACGGCACGTGCCCGGCCTCGAGCCGCACGTCGCCGCGGTCGCCGGTGGCGCCGCGCAGCGTCACCCCTGGCGTGTCGATCCACAGCCGCACGCCACGCACGTCGTAGGTGCCCGCGGCGACCTCGATGGTGAGGCCGGGCGTCGCGCTCTCGATGGCGGCGGCGAGCGCGCTCGCGCTGGCCACGGTCATCGTGGCGCCGCTGGCGGGCGGCACCGGCGCGCACCTCGCGCCGCCGCTGCCCCCGTCGCCCGACGTGCCGGGGGCGTCGATGGCGGCGTCGCCACCGCCGCCGTCGTCGCCGCTGCCACCGCACGCAGCCGCGAGCACGAGGACCAGACACGACCGCCGCATGGCCGGATCTTCGATCCGGTCCGTGCGGCGGTCAATGACGACCGAAGGCGTGTCCCTACTGGTACTTCAGCCAGTAGATGAGCGCCGCTTTCGACGAGGCCGACAGTTCGGCGCCGTAGGTGTGGCCGCGGTTCTCGATCACGTCATCGCAGAGGAGCTGGCCAGTCGCCGGGTCACGCGAGAAGACGTAGGTGAGCGGGGTGCCGGCGGGAATGGTCGGTCCCAGCGCGACCGGCAGCACGTTGACCTTGGGCACGCGGGTCGTGCTCATCATCTCGAGCATCGCCGCCTCGTAGGCCTGGGCCCGCTCGGGCGGGGCCGCGCTGGCCGTCGCCCACGGGCCGACCGACTGGTTGTGGAAGAACGGCGCCGTCGACCAGATGCCGGTCAGCGGCATGGTGCGATAGCCCTTGAAGCCGCGGTTCTTGAACACGTCCGACGAGAACTGGGCCCACAGCTTGCCTGTGTCCCAGTTGGTCGACCTGGCGCGGCAGGTGTTGGTGGTCTGCGCGTCCATCGGGTTGATCTCGTCGTCGGAGTAGACCTTGCGGCCCTCGCCGGTCACCGAGTGGCAGTTGCTGCAGGTCGCGGCGAAGGTGAGCCCGCCGCGCAGGTAGGTCAGCACCTGGTGCGGATGCCCGGGGTACTGTGGCGCCTTCACCGAGCGCAGGAACGTGCCCATGTCGTCGAGGTCCTCGTCGGGCGGATAGTTGGCGCAGTCGCGCTTGCACTGCACGATGTCGATCGGCGCGCCCGGGTTGGGGCGATCGGGGCGGGGCGCGACGCACTCGGCGAAGCACACGCCGATGTTGGTGTAGACGCGGACCGAGGCGAGGTTGCCGCCGGCGTCGTCCTCGCCGCCCTGGCCGTTGCGCAGCTCCTCGTGCCCGGTGCCGATGTCGAAGGTGCGGCGCTTCTTCTGGTCCCAGAACGCGGTGACCACGCCCGGGTTCATGATGTTGTCGTTGAACAGCGCGGTGGTGTCGACGGCGCCGTCGGCCCAGCCGGCGAACATGAAGCGGCGCACGTCGGTGGCCGCGAGGTTGTGGCTGAAGATCTTGCTGAACTTCGCGTGCTGATTGCCGATGGTCGGGTGGATGTTCGCCCAGTTCGGGTCGGCCGGATCGGCCGGCGGATTGTTGGGATCGAAACCGGCATGGCACGAGGCGCAGGCGACGCCGAAGAACGTCGTCCCGGCTGGCCCGGGCTCCTTGCGGATGCCGACCACGCCGGTGGCGGACGGATCGGAGCAGACGTCGGGACCGCCAGCCGGGTTGGCCTCGCAGTCGGGATCGTTGATGAGACCCCACTGCGCGAACCGATCGGCGCGCGGTGTGTTGAGCACCTCGGTGAAGGCGATGCGGATGCGTTTCGACGGATCCGGGTGCTGGGCGAGGAACGCGAAGAACGCGCCGCCGCCGTACGTGTTGTTGAACCAGATATCGCGCCCCCGGCGCTCTGCCGACGAGAGTCGCTCCTGCGACTGAGTCTGGCCGAGCTGTTCATCGTCGACGGGTTCGACGACATCCTCGGGCTCGGTGCAAGCGGTCCCCCCTCCAAGCAACACGCCAAAAGACACAAGCAGTGTCACACGCGGGAAGTTACGCATGGTCCCTCCGGGTCGTAGTTGACCCAGCGTCATCCTGCGTAGCCCGTCAGTGAGGTCGCAATGTAGGCGATCGAAGAATCGTGTCTGCGTGAAAGCACTGCAAGCGACCTCACCGTGACGAGGTCGTGTAGGTCATTCAGCGACGGACTTCTCTCGATTCCTCACCACCACCCACGCCACGATGATCGACAGGTTGTAGAGGACGATCATGGGCAGGGCCATCATCACCTGCGTGACCACGTCGGGCGACGGCGTCAGCACCGCCCCGACGATGAACGCGATGACGACGAACCAGCGATTGAACTTCCACAGTCCCCGATGGGTGACCAGGCCGATCTTGGCCAGGAAGTAGATCAGCACCGGCAGCTCGAACACGGCGCCGAAGGCCAGCATCATGTTGCGCGCCAGATCGAAGTAGTCGCGCAGGAACAGCGTGGCTTCGGTCTTGGCGTTGGCGTAGCCGAGCAAGAAGACGAAGAGCCGCTCGAGCACGAAGAAGTAACAGAACGCGGCGCCGGCGATGAAGAACGCCGCCGAGAACACCGAGAACCAGATGCCGGTGTTGCGTTCCTTCTTGTAGAGCCCGGGCGCGACGAACTTCCAAAGCTGGAAGAAGATGAACGGGCTCGACACGAAGATGCCGGCCCACAGCGCGACCGACAGGTAGACCCAGAACGGCTCGACGATCGAGCCGAAGTGCATCTTCACGTCGGTGCCGAGGCGGTCGGAGTGGTGGGCCCACGCGTTCTCGAGCGGCACCCGCAGCCAGGCGTAGATGTCCTCGGCGAAGAACCACGAGCCGCTGAAGCCGATCAGGAAGAAGATGGCGGCGTTGCGCAGGCGCACGCGCAGCTCGCGCAGGTGCTCGAGGAACGGCATGCGGCCGTCGTCGAGCTCGGTCTCCTCGGCGGGTTCACCCATGTTCGCGCTTGGCGGTGCCGGCAGCAGGACGGATCAGGCGAGCTGGGTCGTCGGGATCGGGTTCGGCTGCCGCAACCGACTCGGATTCGGCCGCGGGTTCGGTCGCGCCTGTGGGTTCGGTCGCGGCTGCGGGTTCGGCTGCGGCTGCGGGTTCGGCTGCGGCTGCGGCTGTGGCTGCGGCTGCGGCTGCGGGTCCGGCGGCGGACGCATTCAGGGCCGCCGCGGCGTCGTCGGCCTGCACCGCCGGTTGCGGCTTTCGCGGCGGCACTGGCGGCCGCCGCGCCTCGTCACCTCGCAGCGCGCTCTTCAGCTCCTTGAGGGCGCCGCCGATCTCGCTGTCTTCCTCGATCGTGCGGGTGAGCTCGCGCTGCTGCTTGCGGATGTCGCGGATGCCCTTCGAGATCTTCGCCGCCGCCTCGGGCAGCTTGTCGGGTCCGAGGAAGATCATGGCGACCACGAGGATCACCAGGATTTCCGTGCCGCCCATGCCGAACATCGGCCGGAGCATAGCACCGACGCCGCCTCAGACGACGCTGGCCCGGCGCAGGTCGGCGGGCTCCATCGACACCGCCGCGAACCTGGCCTCGAGCGCCTGATCGCCATGGGTCTTCCAGTACTGGTACTCGGCGTCGCTCACCGGCACCACCATGGTCAAGGTGATCGGCGGTGGGCCCTCGTCGAGCGGCAGCCGCAGCCCCCACCGGCGCGGCACGGTGAAGTAGGCGTGCGGCAACCGCAGGGACAGGTCGCCGGCGCCGATCACGCCGACCAGATCGCGCACCATCGTGCCGGGTTGCGGATAGAAGCCCGAGTCCATCACGTGGAAGACCGCGTTGGCGACGATCTGCGGCGACGCGGCGCCGTCCACCGCGGTCGCGATCAGCACCTCGAGCCGCGGTCGTCCATCGGGCCACACCACGTTCGACAGCCCGAGCGAGCCGTACGTGACCATGCCGTGCTCGGGCGTGTCGCCGAAGCGGGCCACGTCGATCACGCGGCTGGCGTCGGCGGCGTGGCGATAGGACTTGGCGCTGAACGCGCCCAGCGCCGTGCGCATCAGCTCGCCTGCGCGCGCCGAGAGCTGGAGGAACACGGCGAGCGCCGGCACCGACAGCGCCAGCTCGAGCCACGTCGGCTGCAGCGCCAGCACGCGCTTGAGGTAGTTCTGGGCCACGATGCGGTGGCCGAGATCGGCGTGGGCGAGGGCGCCGCCCCATAGCGCGGTCGCGCTGTCGGGGCGCAGGCCGATCGCCTTGTCGAACGCGCGCGCCGCGTCGCCAGGCCGGGACAGGCAGAGCAGGCAGTGACCGAGACCCTTCCAGGCCTGGTGGTGCGACGGGAAGATCGCGACGGCGCGCTCGAAGCGCGCATGCGCCTGAACGTACTCGTGGCGCTGGAAGAGCTCGTTGCCCTCCGCCGTGAGCTGGTCGGCGGCTGCCAGGGTCACCACCGCAGCCTAGCAAACCTTTGTTGATGTAGGCATTTTGCCCACTATCTCGGGGCATCAGCCGAGTCAGCAGGAGCGTGAGAAGCGCCCTTGCGCTCGGTAGGCTGCCTGACCAACCATGTGCCAGATGATGTCCTCCTGGGTGACGCGCCGAGCGCTGGTCCTTGCGCTGGTCCTGCTGGCAGCCGGGCTCGCCGCCTGCGCCAGCTCGCGCCCCGAGGGGACCGCGGTCGACGCCGCCGGGGACGACGACGCGGCCACCACGGATGACGCGTCGACCGACCCCGACGCGACCGACCCCGACGCCTCGTCCTCGACCCCCGACGCCGCGGCTCTCGACGCCGCCGCCATCGACGCTGCCGGCATCGACGGCACCACCATCGACGCGCCCACCGACGCACCCACCGACGCCAACACCTGTCCGACCGCGCCCTGCGACCTCTACGCGCAGTGCGGCTGCACGCCGCCGCTGGTCTGCGATCTCGACTTCACCGACCTCGTGGGCAACTCGTGCCGGGCCGTGAACATGCCCGGCACCGAGACCTCGAGCTGCTACAGCGGCTCGCCGGCGACGGCCCAGCCCAGCTACTGCGCCGCCGGCTACGTCTGCCTCGGTAGCGGCACCGCCGCTCACTGCGAGCAGTACTGCGACGCGTCCAGCGACTGCGGCCAGCCCCGCGGTCAGTGCGTCATCCAGGTCGTCAATGGCACCACGCCCATCCCCAACGTGCAGGTGTGCTCGTCGAACTGCAGCCCGACCAACAGCGCCGCCGGCCCGTGCCCGCCCGGCGCCGGCAAGTGCGCCTTCTTCACCGTCAACAACGCGCTCACCGGCAACGTGGATCGCGACATCGTCGACTGCACGGCGCCCGGCGCCAGCCCGCACGGCAGCATCTGCACCAGCGACACCACCTGCGCCGCCAACACGCTGTGCTCGACCTACAACGCCCTCACCCGCTGCCGCAAGGTCTGTAACCTCACCACCGGCGGCCAGGAGTGCGCGACCCAGGCCGGCACCACCTGCGTCGGCTTCAACCCCGCGCTCAGCGTCGGCGGCGCCAACTACGGCATCTGCGCTCCCTGAGCGGCACTGATCGGCGCGCCATCACTCGACGCCGACCACGCGCCCGATCACGCGCTCGATCGGCACCGCGCCCCAGGAGCGCGAGTCGGCGCTGTCGACGCGGTTGTCGCCCAGCACGAACACGCAGCCCGGTGGCACCCGGCAGCCGGAGGCGCCGGTCAGTTCCATCGCTCGCGTGCCCTGTCCGAGCGTCGGCACCGGGCCACCGCAGTCGAGCGTGCCCAGGGCATCGCGCACGTCGGGATAGGTCAGCTCGTCGTCGCTGTGCGTGCGGTAGCGATGGCCGCCGTGGCGTTCCTCGAACAGGTCGGGGCCTGCCGGCCGTCGCGCCGCCTCGGCATCATTGACGCGCAGCACGCCGCCACGCATCACGATCTCGTCTCCGGCGAGACCGATCACTCGCTTCACGTACACCCTGCGGCCGAGGTGGAACGCGATCACTTCGCCGCGCTCCGGCGCGCGCCAGCGCACGGTCAGCTTGTCGACCAGGAAGCGATCGCCGACCACGATGGTCGGTGACATGCTCTCCGACGGCACCTCGAAGGCCTCGATCACCTCGAGGCGCGCGAGCACCAGGGTGCCGGAGCCGACCGAGCCGACCAGGAGCATCGCGCGCCAGTTCCATCCGCGGTCGCCGGGTCGGCCGCGCCGGCCGGCGTCGAGCGCCGCGGCCAGCCGCGCGCCGAGGAGAGCGTACAACGCCCACGGCGTGGTCAGGCACACCGCCACGCACCCCACCATCGCCGCGATCGACAGCGCGGCGGCGCGCAGGTGGCCGGTGAGCGCGTACCCGGCGCCAGGGAAGAAGAGCTCGAGCAGCGCGCAGCGGATCACGCCGCGCCGGAGGCTCGCAGTGCCGTCCACTCGCGCGCGAGCATGCTCATGCGGATCATGTCGAACCAGCGATCCTGGTGGAAGTACTCCTCGCGCAGCACGCCTTCCTCGACGAAGCCGAGCTTGCCGTAGATGCGGCGGCCGCGCTCGTTATGGCTGAAGACCATCAGCCACATCTTGTGCAGGCCGAGCGGGCCGAAGGCGTGGTCGAGCACGAGGCGGATCGCGCCGGTCCCGTAACCGCGGCCCATGTCGCCGCGGGCGGCGACGATGCAGGCCAGCCGGCCAACCTTGCTGCGATCGTGGATCTGATGAATGCCAGTCTGTCCCAGGTAGCGGCCGGTGGCGCTGTCCTCGATCGAGAAGACCACGTCGGTCTTCGACGCGATGGTGCGCCGCACGTAGGCCACCTCGTCCTCGCGCGAGAAGGCGTGGCCCGAGAAGGCGGCGATGTTGCCGGTGATCTCCGGATCGTTGACCCACGTCATGATGTGGTCGACGTCGCTCTCGGCGAGTGGGCGCAGGCGGACGCTGCTCATGTGCGAGTCCAGTGTATGATGGATCGCTCATGAGCGAGCGAGTCTGCGTGCGAGCGATCTCCGTCCAGCGGCCGGTGGGCCCATGAGCGTCCCTACCGGCGCAGACATCGAAGCGCTGTGCAGCAAGTGCGGCGACGTGTGGCACGTCGTTGTCGCCAAGGTCGGTGAGGACATCGTCCGCGTCATCTGCAAGGAATGCGGGGCGCAGCATCGCTATCGCAACCCCAAGGGCATCACGCCGCCGCGGCGTTCGTCGTCGAGCACGTCGTCGCCGCCGCGGTCGCCGCGCGCTCACGCGGTGGTGCAGCGCTTCGACACGCCGGCCGTGGCCGCCGATCTCAGCAAGCCCGCTCGCACCTACAAGGCGACCGAACGCTTCGCCGTCGGCGAGCGCGTCGAGCACCCGACTTTTGGCACCGGCGTGGTCGAGAGCGTCGAACTCAGCAAGATGACCGTCTTCTTCGCGGTCGGCCGCAAGGTCCTGGTCATGGCCAAGGCCACCGAGGCCAGCGGCGGATTGTCGCGGCCCAAGCCGTTCGAGCACAAGCCGGCCGGTCCGCCCCCTGACGCCAAGGCCGGCGAGTCGACCGAAGAGTGAAGTGGTAGGGTCCGGCCGTGCGCGGCCGCTCCGGAACCGTCGTCGTCGCCATCGTCATGTCGCTCGGGCTCACGCTCGGCGGCATCGGCGCATGGTGGGTGGTGCAGGCGCGGCCGCGGCCCGGCGAGTTCGTCGATGCCCTGGCCACGCCCGACGGCGCGGTGGTGGTGCGCAAGGAGCGGTCGAGTGATCGCGCGTTCCTCGAGGTCTACGACGGCACTCGCCTGCGCTGGCGCGGCATGATCCCGCGTTACGCCGGTCACCCCGGCGTGATCGCGCTGGCGGCGTCACCTCGGTCGATCACCGCGCGGGTGGTGCGCGGCGGCCATCCCTTCGTGTTCGCGTTCGATGCGGCGACCGGCGCCAAGCTCGACCTGTTCGACCTCACGCCGGGCACCAAGCCCGACCCGACGGGCCAGAACTTGCCCACCGTGGTCACCGTCGGCAACGGCCACCACAGCGTCGAGCTCGTGAGCGCCGCCGACGGTGGCAGCGAGATCTTCGGGCTCGACCTCGAACAGCGTCGCCTCATGTGGCGCCGCCCGCTGCCCGATCGCCCCGAGGGTGCCGCCTGGGTCGGCGACCTGATCGTCCTGCGGTACGGCGGCGGCGTTCAGTCCCGCGCCCTGCGGCTCGGCGATGGCAGCGACGCGCCGGTCCCGGATGCCGGCCGCGACGACGCGCCGCACATCACGGCCGGCGGTCGGACCTGGCGGGTCACGCCTCGCGAAATCAAGGTGATGGACGCCGCGACCGGACAGGTCCTGGGTACGATTCGCTGACCCGGCCGGCCCGCCACGCGGCCACCACGTCGGACGGCTATACTTCCTGGTCGCAAATGCCGCCGTCGGCGAGTCACTCCGGAGTCCACCGTCTGGTGGATATCCTGCCCTTGCCCGAGTCCACCGAGAGGCTGGTCGTCGCCAACGAGCACGACGCCGAGACGACCGCGCGCCCCACCCCCGAGGGCGCCCGTACGCCGTCCCATCCCGGCGCCGGCGCGGTCGTGGCCACCACTGACCTGAGCGCGCCCGAGCTCTTTCTCAACCGCGAGCTCACGTACCTCAACTTCTGCTGGCGCGTGCTGCGCGAGGCCGAGGACGAGCGGGTGCCGCTGCTCGAGCGGCTCAAGGTCCTCTCGATCGTCTCGTCGAACATCGACGAATTCTTCCAGAAGCGCATCGGCGGGCTCAAGCAGCAGGTCGGCGCCGGCCTGCACGCGTCGACCGCTGACGGCCGCACCGCGATCCGCCAGATCCAGGAATGCCTCGCCGAGATCCACGAGCTCGAGAAGCGCCGCGCCGCCGTGCTCGAGGCGTTGCTCGCCGCGTTGCGCGTCGCCGGCGTGGTGCTGACGCGCTGGAGCGATCTCGACGCCGCCGATCAGGCGCGAGTGCGCGAGTACTACCTGCACAACATCTTCCCGCTGGTCACGCCCCAGGCGATGGATCCGGCCCACCCGTTCCCGTTCATCTCCAACCTCTCGCTCAACCTGCTGGTCACGCTCCATTACCCGCACGATCCCGAGCTCCTGCTCGCGCGCGTGAAGGTTCCGGTCGGCGCCGGTATCCCGCGCTTCATCACGGTCGGGCCCAATCGCTTCGTCGGGCTCGAGGACGTGATGGCGCAGAACCTGGACCTGCTCTTCCCGGGCATGGAGGTCGAGAGCTGCGCTCAGTTTCGCGTCACCCGCAACGCGGTGACCGAACGCGACGAGGAGGCGGCCGAGGATCTGCTCGAGCTGATCGAGATCGAGCTGCGCGAGCGCCGCTTCGCGCCCATCGTCCGCCTCCAGGTCGAGAAGACCATGACCGCGTTCCTGCGCGGCAAGCTGGCCGCCGAGCTCGCGCTCGACGAGAACCGCGACGTGTTCGAGGCCGAGGGCATGCTCGGTCAGCGCGATCTGATGGAGCTGGCGCTGCTCGATCTTCCCGAGCTGCACGATCCGGTGCACGCGCCCACCCAGCCCGTCGACCTCTCGCCCGATCGCAGCATCTTCCACAGCATCCGCGACGCCAAGAGCCTGCTCGTCCATCACCCTTACGAGTCGTTCCAGCAGTCGGTCGAGCGCTTCCTCAAGGAGGCCGCCAGCGATCCCAAGGTTCGCGCCATCAAGATGACGCTGTACCGCACGTCGAAGGACTCGCAGGTCATCAAGCACCTCATGCACGCCGCCTCCGCCGGCAAGCAGGTCGCGGTGGTGCTCGAGCTCAAGGCCCGCTTCGACGAGGAGGCCAACCTCCGCTGGGCCAGCCGTATGGAGCGCGCCGGCATCCACGTCACCTACGGCGTGGTCGGCCTGAAGACCCACTGCAAGACCATCCTCGTGGTGCGCCAGGACTACGACGGCCTCCGTCGCTACGCCCACCTCGCCACCGGCAACTACCACGCCGGCACGGCGCGCCTGTACACCGATCTGGGCCTGTTTACCTGCGACGACGGCATCGGCCGCGATCTCACCGAGCTGTTCAACTACCTGACCACCGGCTTCAAGCCCAAGCGCAAGTACACCAAGCTCCTGCCGGCGCCCAAGCACCTCAAGCCGGCGCTGCTCGACAAGATCGAGCGCGAGATCGCCCACCAGGAGGCGGGAAGCAAGGGCGTCATCCAGTGGAAGGTCAACGCCATCGAGGACGTCGACGTGGTGAAGGCGCTCTATCGCGCCTCGCAGAAGGGCGTGCAGATCGACCTGGTCGTGCGCGACACCTGCCGGCTGCGGCCCGGCTTGCCCGGGATCTCCGAGAGTATCCGCGTCATCTCGATCGTCGGCCGCTTCCTCGAGCACGGCCGCATCTTCTACTTCCACAACGGCGGTAAGCCCGAGTACTACATCGGCTCCGCCGATGTCATGCAGCGCAACCTGGAGCGCCGCGTCGAGGTGCTGACGCCCATCGAGGATCCGCGGCTTCAGCACGAGCTGCGCCTGTTCCTCGACATGCAACTCGGTGATCAGCGTGGGGCCTGGGACATGTTGTTCGACGGGAGTTACGTGCAGCGGGGCGGAAGCGCACAGGCCAAACACGCCCAGCAGCAGATGATCGAACGCACCGACCGCCGGCTCCGCGAGGCCACGCGCCTCAAGCGCCGCAAGGTGAAGGGCATCGCCAAACGAAAATTGCGGTGAGCCTGAATTGTGATTTTGGTGATGACCGCTTCGATGGCGATCCTTACTATCGAAGAGGTGGGAGGGCCTCATGAACGATCGTCGTCGAGCTGAGGAGGAGCGGGTCGAGCGGCGCCGGTACTACCGCGCTGGTCTCGAGACGGGGGCGGTGATCCATGCGGCCAAGCTGGCGCTCAAGGGGCGGATCATCGATCTGTCACTGGGCGGAGTGCGCATCCGTCGCGCCGACGACGCCGCGCCGTGTCCAGCACCGGGCACCACGGCGATGGTCGAGATGGAGATCGGCGAGCACGGGTGGATCGCCGCCGATGGCTTCGTGGTCCGCGCCGCGATCGACGAGATCGTGATCTCGTTCGCGCCGCTGGCCGCCGAGGTCGAGGATCTGATCGAGGACGAGGTCCTGGCCGCGATCGAGGCGTCGCGGCGGCCGCGCATGATCGTGGTCGATCAGCAGCCCGAGCGCCGCCGCCGTGTGGCCGACAAGCTGCGCGCCGCCGGCTGCGATTCCTACGAGGCGGCGACCCCGCTCGAGGCGATCGATCTGATGGAGCGGCCGCGCAGCCACATCAGAGGCGTCGCCGTGGCCGAGCACCTGACTCAGACCGGCGGCGACGAGTTCTGCGACTTCGTCCACCAGACCAACCCCGGCATCAAGCTCGCCCTCATCGCCGAGCAACTCGCCGACGGCACCGTCGATCAGCCCATTCCGCGCGCCCACCGCATCTCGGAACGCATCCCGACGGTGGCGGTGGTCGAGAACGACGAGACGATGGATCGCTCGCTCAAGGGTTTCGTCGACTCGGTCGCGACCCGCCCCGGCCGCGGATCATCCTGACCCGTCGAAGGGCCTGCACGATCGGGCAGTAGGGTCGGGTAGCTGACACCCGGGCAGCGTGCGCCTAAAGTCGGGCGTGGCAGGAAACGCGACCGGCATGCGCGGCGGCGGCAGCAGTCCGCACCGGCAGCACGCGCCGGCCAGCGGCGCCGGCTCGCTGAGCCTCAAGAACCTGCTCGGCGTGTTCGGCTACGCGCGGCGCGCGCTCGGGTTGGTGTGGGCGACCAGCCGCGGCGTCACCGTCGCGCTCGCGGTCGGGGCAGTGCTCTCCGGCCTGGCGCCGACGGCGATGGCGTGGGCCGGCAAGCGCCTCATCGACGCCATCGTGCGTGCGGCCGCGACCGGCGCCGTCGCCGATCGCGACGCGGCGCTGGTGTGGGTCGCGGTCGAGGCCGGCCTGGCGCTGATGCTGATGATCGCGACGCGGCTGCTCAACATCCTGCGTTCGCTCCTGCGCGCGCAGCTCGGCAACCGCATCAACGTCATGATCCTCGAGAAGTCGCTCACGCTGGATCTCACCCAGTTCGAGGACTCCGAGACCTACGACATGCTGACCCGGGCCCGGCGCGAGGCGTCGTCGCGGCCGCTGTCGATGGTGATGCGCACCTTCTCGCTGGTCCAGGGCGCGATCGCCGTGCTCGGCTTGCTCGGCCTGCTCGCCGCGTTCTCGCCGCTGGCGCTGCTGGTGCTGGTGGCCGCGGCCCTGCCGGCGTTCGTCGCCGAGGCCAAGTTCTCGGGCGACGCCTTCCGCCTGTTCCGCTGGCGCACGCCCGAGACCCGCGAACAGGTCTACGTCGAGACCGTGCTGGCCCGCGAGGACCACGCCAAGGAGGTCAAGCTCTACGACCTCGGGCCTCGCCTGCTGCGCCGCTACCAGGCCATCTTCGATCGCGTCTTCGCCGACGATCGCGCGCTGACGTGGCGGCGTGGCCTGTGGGGCCTCGGCCTCGGCGTCCTCGGCTCGGTCGCGTTCTACGGCATGTACGTGTGGATCGCGCTGGCCGCGATCGAGCGCCAGATCTCGCTCGGGGCCATGACCATGTACGTCGTGGTCTTCCGCCAGGCCCAGGCGACGATGGGCGGCCTGCTCGGCGACGTCGGCGGCCTCTACGAGGACAACCTCTACCTGTCGACGCTCTACGAGCTGCTCGATCTGCCGGTCGCCGGGGCCGCCGCGGCCGACGGCCAGGGCGCCACCAAGGGCCCCGATCCCGCCGATGGCGTGCGCTTCGAGCACGTGTCGTTCAACTATCCCGGCGCCGCCACGCCCGCGCTCGCCGACGTGTCGCTGCACGTGCCACCCGGCTCCAAGCTCGCCATCGTCGGTGAGAACGGCTCGGGCAAGACCACGCTCATCAAGCTCCTGGCCGGTCTCTACACGCCGACCACCGGCCGCGTGCTCGTCGACGGGTTGCCCATCGGCGAATGGGACCGCGCCGCCCTGCGCCGCCGCATCGGCGTCATCTTCCAGGACTTCGTCCGTTACCAGCTCAC
>SXGT01840483.1_pt1 | contig 21499 bp, 18 predicted proteins | sample 3176221 | NCBI WGS metagenome assembly SXGT01 (sample SAMN11356862, study PRJNA531348) | freshwater metagenome | isolation source: freshwater sample F1-120 | place: China: Fuxian Lake, Yuxi | collected 2017-12-25
CGGCAAAGTCCGCCGGGTTGGGCACGCGACCCGTCACGGGCACGACGTGCCCGGGATTCGTTCCCCATGTTACCTGCGGCGTGATCTCGGTCGCCTGGAAGACCAGCGACTTGTCGTACTTGGCGCCGTCATCGGTCGGCAGTTGCTTCCAATGCGCGACAGCCGCGTCGTAGTCCTTGGGCGCAAACGTGCGTCCGCGGATGTACTCGTAGGTTTTCTCATCGGGAGCGATCATGCCGGCACGTGCTCCCGCCTCGATCGACATGTTGCACACTGTCATGCGGTTTTCCATGGTGAGTGAGCGAATCGCGGCGCCGGTGTACTCAATGACGTAGCCCGTCCCGCCGTCCGTGGTGATCTGTCCGATCAGATACAAGATCAGATCCTTGGCAGTGACCCCCGAGGGAAGCTGGCCATCGATTCGCAGCTCCATCGTCTTGGGGGTCGATTGCAGCAGCGTTTGCGTGGCCAGCACGTGCTCCACTTCGCTCGTGCCAATGCCAAACGCCAAGGCGCCAAACGCGCCGTGCGTGGCCGTGTGACTGTCGCCACAAACGATCGTCATCCCCGGCTGCGTCAGCCCTAACTCCGGCCCAATAATATGCACAATGCCCTGCTGTGCATCGTTCAAGTCGTAGAGCGTCACACCAAACTGACGGCAGTTCTCCCGCAGCGTGTCGATCTGTTGCTTGGAAATCGGATCGGCGATCGGTAAACGCCGATCCGTGGTCGGTACATTATGGTCGGGAACGGCCGTGGTCAGCTCGGGCCGGCGGACGCTGCGCCCGGAAAGCCGCAGTCCATCGAAGGCTGGCGGGCTGGTCACCTCGAGGACCAGGTGGCGATCGATGTACAAAATCGTCTGCTTGCCCGGCTCTTGGTGAACAACGTGCGCATCCCAGATTTTCTCGAACATCGTACGGGGACGGGTGACGGTCATGACAGCGAACTCACTTGCATGGAAAACAGCCCCAATCGGCCACAGACAAGATTATACACCGGAGCCGTTGACCCGGAAATCGGAACATCGGCGTGGCGGGTTGTTTCGTTTCGAAAAACCGCTGATAATTAGACACAACTGGATTTCGTGCGAAAGGGGCGACCGATGGCCACCGTCACTGATTCACCATCTGCCACTGATGGTTGGCGGCCTTAGCCTTGTCGACCTGGTGGGTCGTTTCGGCCCCATGCCCGTTGGTCGTATTCGAGTGCAACCAAGCCCAGGCTCGGCGACTGAGGATGACGTGATTGCCGCGAATGAGCGCCACGATTTCTTGTGCGAACTGGTCGATGGAATCTTGGTGGAGAAAGCCTTGGAACTCAGGGAATCGTTACTGACGGCCTGGCTGATTCGAGCATTGGGAGACTTCGCCCAGCAGCATGGGCTGGGAGTGGGAGACTACAGTGTCTACACGGCCAACAGCTCTTCCGCTTGTTTGCAGACCGCGTTGACTCGCCACCAGTCGCGCGCCAGGTCGCGATTCCATCCGCCCGAGACCGAGCAATTGGCAAGGGCCGCGCCCAATTCGGCAGCGCTTTGATAGCGTTCGAGGGGATCCTTGGCCAGGCAACGGAGCACGACCTGTTCCAAATCGCCGGGGATGTCGGAGCGCAGCTGCGAAGGGGGCGCCACATCTTGATGCACGTGAGCAAGAATCACCTTCATTGGTTTGTCGCCGGGAAACGGCGGTTGCCCGGTCAGCAGGAAATACAGGACGGCCCCCAGCGAATAAATATCGCCGCGACCGTCGGGCTCCACCTCGCCCAGCGCCTGCTCCGGCGACATATAAAGGGGTGATCCCGTGATCGAACCCTCCTGAGTCAGATCGACATGGGAAGACTCCAGCGAGGCCTTGGCGAGACCAAAGTCGAGCAACTTTGTCACGTCGTACACCCCGCCCCGCTGGGCCGCAAAAATGTTGCCAGGCTTGATGTCACGATGCACCAGGCCCATCGTATGAGCCTCTTCCAGCGCGTCACATGCCTGCTGAATCAGATACACGGCGCGCGCCGGCGGCAACGGGCCATGACGGTCGACCAGCTCCGACAGATTCAATCCCGGCAGATACTCCATCACGTAATAAAACGTGCCATCCTCCGTGCGGCCGTAGTCGAACACTTCCACTGTGTTCCAGTGCGAGAGCCTGGCGGTCGCCTTGACTTCGCGTTCGAATCGAGCGAGCGCCTTCGGATCGGTCGCCTGATTGGGGCGGATAAGTTTCAGCGCGCAGGGCCGCTTCATCATCTGATGCTCGGCGAGATATACCTCGCCCATGCCCCCCGCGCCAATCAATCGCAGCAATCGATACTGACCAAACCGTCTGGCCTCAAACGCTTCACGCCGTAGCGTGCCAATCGTATGCACGCCATACACGGCAATCGCAAAGCCAATCACGGCCTGCAGCGAGATCTCCACCAGGTAGCCATCCGTCTTGGCAAGTCCGCTGGCAAACGACGGGCTGGCAAAGTACATCACAACGGCAACCACCTCCGGAGTGGCCGCCATCGGGCCAATCACGTACGCCGCACGCTTCCACGTGTTGGGAATGAACAGCGCGTAGGTGAAAATCAGCAGGAACCACGACGCCAATGGGTTGGCCAACCAGCCGCGCTCGGCCCAGAACTCGTTCGAGAACACGTTGAGCATCGCGAAAAACGCCGCCGGCGTCCCGAAAATCAACAGCTCGTAAAATCGCAACCATCGCAACGTCTGTTTCTGGCAACTACGGCACAGCAACACCGTCGGCAGCGCAAGCGCCACGGTGGTGGCAAGATGCAGCCAAAAAACAACCAGCGGCAACCAACGGGACGGTGCTGGGGGAGCCAACAACCGCCACAGAAAGAATGAGCCGAAGCCGGCGAACAAGCAAATCGCGGCCGCGCGCAAACGGACCCGCAGCAGGTTGGCGGTTTCGCTGGTAAGTTGCGGCCCACTCCCTTCGACCAGGCAGACGTGAGCACCGCAATCGCGCTGGGTGACGTTGAATCCAGACGCGGGGGATTCCAGCGTGGCATCGGCATCGGACCCTTCCAACGTCTGTCCCACGTGAGGCTCCCGGTGATCTTCGCCCGCTCGCAACGTGCGCGTACCACCATCATATCCGCTGTAGGGCCGGCTGTGCCGGCCGGATTCGCGCGATTTTCCCATCTGCGGCCGGCAAAGCCGGCCCTACCAGGATGCCGAACGTCAAACACTCATCGGCCCTGCCCGCATGCATCTCGGCCGATCCACTCTCCGCTGTTGGGCCGGCTGTGCCGGCCGGATTCGCGCGACTTTCCCATCCACGGCCGGCCTCACGGAAGCCGGGATTCCCGCTACGCCGCGCGCCGCGGTCGGGCTTTCGCCACGAGCAACTCAACTTCAAGTTGGCTCAGTGGTTGCAGCATCGGTTCCCCCGTCTTGGGATCGATGGCTTCGATCAACACCGTCGCCCCTGGTGCAAGCAGCCGAGGAATGTAAAACCAGGCGCGATCCAGCGCATCGCCGAATTGGTCGGCCGAGATGATCAGCAACTCCGTGCCAGCTAGCGAGTTGGCAACCTGTGCAATTGCCGTGTAGGGGTCCCCAGGCACCAGCCGTACTTTGGCCTGGCTAGGAGTGAGCATCCGATGAAATGCTTTCAGTGAAAGCCCGTGAGTACGACCCGCTCGGCCTTCGAACAGATCAATGCCCGTATAGACGATGCCAGCAGTCGGCCGATTGCGCAGCGCGGCCTCAAGAAGTCGCTGAGTGCGGTGCCCGTTTCCAACGCCGATTTCGACGATGGAGCGAATCTTTCGTTCGCGAATGACTCGGAAAACAGGTCGTTCTTCCGCCGACTGCGTAATCTGCGCAGTGCAGTTCAAGAATAGGTTCTTAATCCGATCGAAAACCGACACCCTCGCCCTCCCTGGCGGCAAGTCTCAGTGACAAGAGTCTTGTGGTAATCTTCGGCGGTCGCGGCGATCGGAATCGAATAAATTCACGGGCCGGGGACTGGCTCATTTTCCCGGCGAATTCGCCAGAGGAACGTCGTCCTTTCCGGGAAAATGTGCCCCCTCGCGTTGCCCCGGCCGACAAAGCCGGCCCTACAAATTGCCGAGCGTCAACCGTTCACGAGCCGGGCCCCTCCGCGTTGGCCGTGAACGGTTACCCTCAAGCAAATCCTCGCGTGCCTTCCGCCCGGAGACCGCAAAAGTTGTCCTGACTACCCATCATCGTTTTCGTGGCCAGACCGGGTTTGCCTATTTTGACGCAGGGCCGCTATTATGGGCACGCGATCGTAGATTGGGGTTTCCGATGAATCTATTCACCCGTTATGTACTGCGCGATGTCTTGCAGATTTTTCTGCTGACCCTATCGTCGCTGACGCTGTTCATGCTGCTGATTGGCGTGGGAAAAGAGGCGATGACGCAGGGTCTGGGGCTGCTGCACCTTGTGCAGATGCTTCCGTATCTGCTTCCCAATGCGCTCTTGTTCGCTATCCCCGGCACCATACTTCTGGCCGCCTCTCTGGTTTACGGGCGGATGTCGAACTTTGGCGAGATCGTGGCGATCAAGTCGCTGGGGATCTCGCCGATGACGATCATTTGGCCCACGCTGTTCTTGGCGACGGCACTCAGCTTCTTGACGGTGCTGCTGAACGATCTGGCGGTGTCTTGGGGATACAACGGCGTTCGCAGCGTGGTCATCAACGCCGTGGAAGACATTTTGTACGGCATGCTGCGTTCGCAGAAATCGTATTCGTCCAAGACGTTTTCGGTGAACGTCAAACGTGTCGAAGGCCGCAAGCTTATTCAGCCGGTAATCACGTTCGCCGGCGGGGCCGACGGGACGAGCATCACTGTGACCGCCCAGGAAGCCGAATTCCGTTCGGTGCCAGGTTCCGGATTGCTGACCGTCATTTGTCGCAACGGTCAGATCGATGTCGACGGCAACGTGATCAGTTTTCCCGACGAAATCGAGCGCGAAATTCGACTCGACGAAGCCTCCGGCAAGGCAGGCAACATTTCTCCGGCGCATCTTGCGCTGGCCAAGATTCCCGAACGAATCGCCGAACAAAATCTGGCCATCGAGCGGGGAAAACAGCTGCTCGCGGCCAAGGCAGCCTACGCGATGATGACCGGCGACCTGGCGGATCTGGGCGGAGCAGTTTGGTCGAACCAGACGAAGATCGTGAGCGAACAGAAAACCACGCTTTATAAGCTGCAAACCGAACCTCCGCGTCGCTGGGCCAATGGATTTAGTTGCTTTTGCTTCGCCCTGGTCGGCATCCCTTTGGCAATCCGCCTTCGCAATGCCGACGTGCTGACCAGCTTCTTCCTCTGCTTCGGCCCGATCCTCTTGATTTACTATCCGCTGATGCTCGTCGGCCTGGACCGTTCCAAAGCCGGCGCGGTCCCGCCGATGACGGTCTGGATCGCCAATCTGATCCTCGTCCTGTGGGGCATCTGGCTGCTCCGCCGCGTGGTGCGCTACTAAACTCGCGCCAAATCCCTCTGAGACTTGTGTCAACACGGCGCCCAGGCCCCGAACACAGGGACGGTCGGCGATTGGTAACCGTTCAGGGCAAAGCGAGGGGGACAGGCACATTTTCCCAGGAGCCGCGTTGGACAGCCACCCAACCGTACGATGCAACTTGCGCGAATTCGCCGGGAAAATGAGCCAGTCCCCGGCCCGTGAATGGTTGCCAGTATTTGGACTTAATCCTGCGTGATGGCTACACTGGTTCATGCGTTCTGCACCCCGCTCGCTGAATGTCACGATGTTGAGGCTCAACGAGCGCCATCGGCAGCCGGAAATCATGGATCATCCGGCGCTCAGCGCCGCGGAGCATGTCGCAGCGCTCCGCGGATTGTCGCGGCTGAACTTTGCCGGCAACAACCCGGGATTGATCTGGTCGGTGCTCAAGGATTTGAGCGGTAAGTCCGGGGACACGATGCGCGTCTTGGATATCGCCACCGGTGGCGGCGATGTACCGCTGGCGCTTGCAAAACGCGCTCACAAGGCCGGACTGCGTATGGAGTTCGCCGGCTGCGACATCAGTCCGCTGGCCATCGATTACGCGCGCTCACGGGCCGCCGCGGCAGGCGCTCGGGTTGAGTATTTCGAGCATAATGTTCTCGATCAGCCGCTGCCTGCCGGCTATGATGCATGTATCTGTTCCTTGTTCCTCCATCATCTGAGTTGGGAGCAGGCGGTGGGATTGTTGCGTCGCATGGCCGATGCATCGGGCCGCTTGATCGTGGTCAGCGACTTGAACCGCACGCCTGCCTCCATGCTCATGACTCTGGCCGCGTCGTACCTGCTGACGCGATCGAAAGTGGTGCATGTGGACGGCCCAAGGTCGGTCCAAGCGGCGTTCAACTTGCAGGAAGCAACGCAGTTGGCTCACGCGGCGGGGCTGACGGACTTTCATCTTCGCGCCGCGTTTCCTTGCCGATTTCTGCTCACCTGGCGACGGTAATCTTCGATGTCGCAAGCCCGCACATACCTCGCGAACGCTTCCGGGTGGTATGATGCCGTCGTTGTCGGAGCGGGACCGGCGGGCAGCGTCGTTGCGCGTGAACTGGCCCGGCGAGGCAGACAAGTGCTGCTGGTCGAAAAGGCGACGTTTCCGCGGTCAAAAATCTGTGGCGGCTGCTTGAACGGGGCGGGCGTCGCGGCCCTTGAAGGAATCGGTTTGGGCCATCTTCCGAATCGGTTCGGGACGCCGCTCCGCGCGCTTTCGCTGCACTGCGCGGGCAAACGAACGACGATTGCGATTGGAAATAACGTGGTTGTCTCCCGAGATGCATTCGACATGGCGCTCGCGGAGGAAGCCGTTGCCGAGGGGGCGATCTTGCGTTTCGGAGCGGAGGCTCGACCGGAAAGCGCTGACGAGAACTTGCGCACACTTCGCCTGACGCAGTCGGGGCGCGTGACGAGTGTTTCCACGAAGGTGGTGATTGTCGCAGCCGGACTGAATGGTTGGCACGAGGCCGACGTCGCCACACGACGTCGTCCCCAACGCGGCTCTCGCGTCGGCGCTGGGGTGATTCTGCCGGAGTGCCCGTCGAACTTGGAACCGGGCGTGGTGACCATGTCCGTGGGCGTCGGCGGTTACGTGGGGCTGGTGCGATTGTGCGACGGCCGGCTCGATATCGCGGCGGCGTTCGACAAATCGTTTCTGGCAAGCGCTGGTGGCCCTGCAAACGCAGCGAGCCTCATTCTCGGGCAGGCAGGAGTTCCACCGCCGGCCGGAATGGCGGATTTTCCCTGGCTTGGCACTCCCGCGCTTTCGCACCAGTTGCCACGCATGGCCCTGGACCGTACTTTTTTCGTGGGGGACGCCGCGGGCTATGTCGAACCCTTTACCGGCGAAGGCATGGCCTGGGCGATCGAGTCGGCGTGTGAACTAGCTCCGCTGGCGGCCCGCGCCATTGAGGCATATTCACCATCCATCACCGCCGAATGGTGGGAGCGGCGCCGTCAATTGCTGGCACGGCGAATGACCGTTTGTGGCATGGTTGGCCGCCTGTTGCGTCATCCGTGGCTGGCGAGCCTCACAACGACGGTGCTGGCCCGCGCGCCGTGGCTGGCGGCACCCCTGGTGCACTCCATCAACCGCACACGATCTGTGGTACAATAGCGAACGCCAATCCGACGCGTCTTCGGAGGCTTTGATGCTTTTCCGCGGTTACCGCCTCGGGTTAGTAACGGCGAACCAACCAAGATATGCAACTCTCAATTCTGGGCCTCGGCACGGCTCAACCAACGCATCTGATTGAGCAGGCTGATGCTGCGGAATTCGCTGTCACGATCAATGGGAAATCGGCCGAGCACGCCCGCACACTGCAAATGCTCTATAAGCGCAGCGGCGTCGAGCGTCGCGGCAGCGTGCTGCTTAGATGTGCGGCAGGAATCGAAGAACGGCAAGACTTCTTCTCGCCACCCGAGGACGCAGAAGATCGCGGCCCAAGCACCGGCGCACGCATGGCAGAATATGCCGCCGAGGCGCCCGCGATCGCCATTGCCGCGGCACGCCGCGCGTTGGCCGATGCCGCGATTTCGCCCGATTCCATCCGGCATCTTGTCACCGCCTCCTGCACTGGCTTCGCCGCGCCGGGGTTCGACATTGTTCTGATGAACGAGCTGCCGCTGGCAGCTGGCGTCACTCGTACGCACGTCGGTTTCATGGGTTGCCACGCGGCGATCAACGCCTTGCGCGTGGCGTCGGCCATGGTCGCCAGCGATCCCGGCAGTCGGGCCCTGGTGTGCGTGGTCGAGTTATGCAGCCTGCACTTTCAGTACGGCCACGAGCCCGACAGCATGGTCACGAACGCGCTGTTTGCCGACGGCGCTGCAGCCGCGGTGATCAGCTCCGGACCGTCCTGGCCCGACGATTGGGAACTGTCAAAGATCGGATCCCACCTGTTCGCCGACTCACTCTCCGCGATGACCTGGCAAATCGGTGACCGCGGGTTTGAGATGCGGCTATCGAATCGCGTGCCGGAGCTAATCGCCGCCGACCTGCGCCCCTGGATCGTTTCATGGCTCGCGGAACAGGGCTTGCAACTGGCCGATATCGCATCGTGGGCGATTCATCCTGGCGGACCGCGGATTGTGAGTGCCGTCACTTCGGCGCTCGGCTTGCCGCCGGGCGCCGACGCAATCTCTCGTCAAATCCTGGCCGAGTGCGGCAATATGTCGTCACCTACCATTTTGTTCATCCTCGAAGAACTGCGCCGCAGTGGCGCTTTGCGCCCCTGTGTCGCGATTGGCTTCGGCCCTGGCCTGGTCGTGGAAGCAGCCCTGTTTCGCTGAGGTAACCGTTCACGCGCAGAGCGAGGGGGGGAGAGGCACCTTTTGTCGGGAACCATGGGACCTACCACCCAACAGCAGGACGCACCTCCGTGATTTCGCCGGGAAAAAATCAGCCAGTCCCCCCGAGGCTTGCTCGGCAGAGTACAACAGCGTCGGTTATGCCATTCACCTTGGATAAACACCATGATCGATTGCCCGACGATTCGCAAACGCAGCATCCGCTTTCACTACGATTTGGTGACGCCGTTCTATCGATTGTTCTGGGGGCGCCACCTGCACCACGGATTGTGGAACGGCGACGAAACTCCCCGGCAAGCACAACAACAATTGACCGACGCTCTGGCCGGCGAAGCGGTAAGAGTGGGTGACCGCCTGCTCGACGTGGGTTGCGGCATGGGCGGTTCCTCGATTCATCTGGCCCGGGAACTGGGCTGTTGCGTCACCGGCATCACGCTGAGTTCCGTGCAACAGCGTTGGGCCACTGGGGCCGCATGGCTGGGGAGAGCAAATCGCCGCGCCGACTTTCTTTGCGCCGACATTGAATCGCTCGATCTGCCCACCAGCTCCTTCGACGTGATCTGGAGCATCGAATGTACCGAGCACTTGTTCGATAAGCCGGCATTCTTCCAGAAGGCGGCTGACTGGCTGCGTCCCGGTGGCCGCGTCGCCATTTGCGCGTGGCTGGCCGGAAACACCGATTCTGCGGAGAATGTCCAGCTTGTCAAAAAAGTGTGCGAAGCGTTTTTGTGTCCCTCGCTGGGTTCCATGGCGGATTATCAATCCTGGATGCAAGACGCGGGACTGTGTCTGAAAGTGTGCCACGACTGGACCGACCGGGTGGCGCGAACCTGGGAAATCTGCCAGCAACGCGTGGAGCGCTCAAGAGTCCGCAGTGTCGCGAGCTGGTTTGGCAAAGAGACGGCCGACTTCCTGGACCACTTTTCCACGATCTTACGTGCCTACCGCAGCGGCGCCATGCGGTATGGCGCACTGGTATTTGAAAAACCGCCGGTGGTCAAGGATTCGATAACGTCCCCCGAAGAAACGGATTGTGTAACATTGGCGACTCGATTGCGCTAAAGCCTGAATCCCCCTCGCACGGTGGCATTCACTGGCGTCAAAGTATTCATTCGTAACTCTTGTAATCTGGAAGGCAACGACGGTCGCGGAATTCTTGGGTCTTTTGCACCAGAATGAAGGGAGTAGCTACGCATGCGACGGGGTCTTGGCATCGGTTTAGGAGTGGCCACGCATCTATTTTTCTTCGTCACGGTCTGGCGGCTGCTGCCGTTTCTTGCCGGTGAGCTTCACGTGACCGGATCGCTTTGGATCGACCTGGCACTTGCCGGTCAGTTTGCGGTCGTGCATAGTCTGCTGCTGCATCCGGCAGTACGTCGCCGCCTGGAGCCCATCGTTGGCGATTCGTTCTATGGCTGTTTCTTTTGCGTGGCTACCTGCATCACTTTATGGTTGGTGTTTACATTCTGGCGGAGCAGCCCGCGAGTTGTTTGGCAGTTCACGGGTTGGACGGCGAGGGTCATTGATCTGGCTTACGTTGGTTCGTGGATCGTGCTCTTCTACAGTCTGTCGCTGACCGGTTTCGGATATCAAACCGGCTTCACCCCCTGGTGGCATTGGATCCGCGGCAGCCGGCCTCCACGGCGCAGATTTTCGCCCCGTGGAGCGTACTTGCTGTTGCGTCACCCGGTGTATCTTTGTTTTCTGGGCCTGATCTGGTTTCACCCGGTGGCCACGCTTGATCGCACGGTGCTGCTCGCGGTGTGGACGACCTATGTGATGGTGGGCAGCGTGCTCAAGGATCGACGACTGGCGTTTTACGTCGGCGCTCCTTATCTTGAATACCAATCGCGCGTGCCCGGATATCTGTTGATGCCGTATGGACCTTTGGCGCGGATTCCCGTGCGAAGCGATTCGCCTTCCCCACCCTACGCCACCCCGAGCAAATCGCTCGCCGTGGCATCCTGATTCCGCCCTTTCCCCCCAAGGCGGGGGAGAGGGGAGTAAGTTTCAGACAACCATGCGTCTGTTCGGCCTCGTGCTCAGGAACGTGATGCGGCGGAAGCTCCGGTCGTTGCTGACAGCCACCGGCATCGCGATTGGCGTTGCCGCCGTCACAGCATTGCTGAACTTTTCAATCGGCTTCGAAAAATCGGCATGCGAGGTTTATCGAGGCCGAGACGTGGACCTGGTTGTGGTGCGGGCCGGTGTTACCGAGCGAATGACCAGCAGCCTCCAGCAGGCACTAGCCCAACGCATTGGCGCGCTACCGGAAGTTGCCGCCGTCAATCCGAGTCTGACGGAGATGGTTTCTCTCGGAGAAGGCAGTCTGGTCGGCGTGACCGTTCATGGCTGGCCGTCCGACAGTTTTGCTTTCGAGCGGTTGGCAATTGTCGCTGGAGAACGGCTCGCGCCCGGTCGCACGCCCCAAGTGCTCCTGGGGCGCGGATTGGCCGAAAACATGCGGAAGGGAGTCGGTGATGAGCTGGAGATCGAATCGCGCAATTTCCGTGTCGTGGGTTTATTCCAGGGGGTCAACGTGTTTGAGGATGCCACGGCGATTGTCTTGCTTCCCGAGCTGCAGCGCCTGATGGAACGTCCTGGCCAGGTGACCGAGTTTCAAGTCCTGCTCGACCCCGATCTCGCCGACATGACCGCAGTGATCGGAGACCTCTGCCACGGCATTACGGCACTGCGGGATGCGGACGGTGAAAGTCTGGGACTTTCCGCGATTCCGACCGAGCAGTTCGTTTCCACCAGCACCGCCGTGCGTCTTGCGCATGCACTCGCCTGGTCCAGCTCGGCGATCGCGCTTTTGATCGGCGGCATCGGCATGTTCAACACCATGACCATGACGGTCCTCGAACGGACGCAGGAAATCGGCGTGCTGCGAGCGATCGGCTGGCGGAAGCAACGGGTCTGGCTGCTGATCTTCTGCGAGTCGGAGCTGCTTTGCTTCGCCGGGGCGCTGCTGGGTATCGGCATCGGCGTGGCGATCACGCAAGTTCTGAGCAATGCGGATTCTGTGCGCAGCTTGATTCGCACCGATGTGTCCCCCGCGGTGCTCGTGTGGGGCGTAATTCTGGCGCTGGCGGTCGGGCTTGCCGGGGGTATTTATCCGGCCGTCCGCGGCGCCTGCCTGGACCCCGTCGAGGCGATGCGGCACGAGTAGTTCTGATGCGATTCGACCAGATCATTTTGAGAAACCTGCGTCGCCGCCCCTTGCGGTCCGGCCTCACCTGCGCCGGCATCGCAATGGCCAGCGCCGCATTCGTGGCGCTGGTTGGTGCGACCCATGGATTCGAGCAATCATTTCTCGATCTCTACCGTGAGCGGGGGGCTGATCTGGTCGTGCAGCGTGGCGGCGGCGCCATGCAATTAAGCAACGGAATCGACCAGGCTCTTGGCGAGAAAATCGCGGCGATTCCAGACGTGCAGCAAGTCATCGGCGGACTGATGGACCTCGTGGCCCTTGAAGACTTCAATCTGTTCGCCGTGATCGTCAACGGTTGGGCGCCCGATTGCCCGGTGCTCGACCGTGTAAAAATAGTGGCGGGACGCCGTCTGCAAGCCGGCGACCGCCGTCGCGTGATGCTCGGTGAAACATTGGCCAAAAGCATCGGTCTGAGCGTCGGCAACATGCTCGACGTGTACGGCAAGTCGTTTGAAGTCGTCGGCGTCTTCCAAAGCTTCAGTGTCTACGAAAGCGGCGGTATGTTCCTGCTGCTCGAAGAGATGCAGCAGATGATCGACCGCCCCGGCCAGGTGACGGGCTACGTCGTCAAGCTGCGCACCGAGGGAACGTCCGAAACCGTTGCTGCGCTAAAACGGGAAATCGAGTCGCTCGACGCGACCCTGGCCGCCACGCCGACAGCCGACTTCGTCGCCAACATCACCCAAATCCGCGTGACCCGCGCGGCGGCTTGGGTGATCTCGACGATGGCACTGGTGATCGGCGCGATTGGCGTGCTTAACACCATGGTCACCTCCGTATTTGAGCGCGCGCGGGAAATCGGTCTGTTGCGCGCTATCGGCTGGCGCAAGCAGCGGGTGGTGGCACTGATCCTGGGCGAATCGCTCGGCATGAGCCTGGTCGGAGCAATCGTGGGTACAATCCTCGGCACGCTGCTGTTGCGCGGCATTGCCACGCTGCCCGCGTGCGCAGGGCTGATTGAAGGCAATCTATCCCCGGATGTCGTTTTCAAAGTCCTGCTGATGGCAACCACCACCGGTGTGCTCGGCGCTGTTTACCCCGCCTGGTGGGCCGCGCGAATGTGCCCCACCGAGTCGCTCAGACACACATAGAGCAGAACTGGAGACGCCGATTTTGATTGTCGTTTGCCTCACGTAATGGTAGAACTCACCGCGATGGCCAACATCGTTCTCATCAATCCCCGTTTCGAGGAGTCGTTCTGGGGCATGGAGCATGCCCTGCCCCTGTTCGGCAAGCGGGCCAACCTGCCCGTTGCCAGTTTGCCGCTGCTTTCGGCCCTCACGCCTGCCGAGCATCAAGTCGTGCTCGTCGATGAGAACGTGACCCCGATCGACTTCGACCGCGTTGCCCGCGCGGACATCGTCGGCCTGACCGGCATGAGCGTGCAGCGGTTTCGCATGCGAGAGATTCTCGAGGAATTGCGCAAGCGCGGGGCGTTCGTCGTGGTTGGCGGACCGTGGGTTACCGTCAAGGAGGATTATTTTGCCGACCTGGCCAGCGTGATTTTCGTGGGTGAAGCCGAAGATACCTGGCCGCGATTCTTGACCGACTGGCAGCAAGGCCGCCACCAGCCGCGCTATGAACAATCCGAGAAAACCGACATGACCCGGGCGCCGTGTCCGCGCTACGACCAGCTCGAAGCCCGGCACTATATGTTTGGCAGCCTGCAAATTTCCCGCGGTTGTCCCTTTCAATGCGAATTCTGCGACATCATTGTCACCTTCGGCCGACGCCCGCGACTGAAATCCAGCGCTCAGGTGATCACGGAGCTCGAAGCGATGCGCGCGATCGGCATGGAGATGGTGTTTATCGTGGACGACAACCTGATCGGCAATAAGAAAGCCATCGCTCCGGTGCTGCGCGACGTGGGCCAGTGGCAGCGCGCCAACGGCTTCCCCTTCACGTTCTTCACCGAGGCTTCGCTGGATTTGGCCGACGATCCCCCGCTCATGCAATTGATGACGGAAGCGAACATTCAAGCGGTGTTTGTCGGCATCGAGAGTCCCAATGCCGAGTCCCTCCGCGAAACGCTCAAGTTTCAGAACCTGCGGGAAGGGGGCACAATGCTGGAGAAAGTCCACGCCATCCAGTCGGCCGGCATGGAGGTCTGGACTGGGATGATTGTGGGTTTCGACCACGACGACGAAACCATTTTTGACGCCCAGATCGAGTTTGTGCGGGATGCCCGGGTGGTGCATGCGATGCTCGGCATGTTATCGGCGATACCGAAGACGCCGCTTTATGACCGACTCGCCGCCGAAAACCGCCTCGATCCGGACGATCAACCGGCCTACGGCACGAATATCATTCCGCGGCGACTGTCGCGCGAGGCTCTGCGCGACGGTTACGTGCGGATCATGCAACAACTGTATGACGCCAAAACCTACTTCGACCGCACCGACCGTTTGTTCCTCGATCCGACCTTCGAGTACAACCGGGCACAGCGGGCCTATTGGCGTCGCCATCCGCTGGCCTGGCTCACGGCGCAGAGCAAGTACCTCATCCGTTCGGCAGCGCTATACCATCGCCTGATGCGCCACGTGGCCGACCCCGAGTTGCGGCAAGAATACCGCTCCCGCATCGCAAACGTGTGGCGCCTGCGTCGCCAACCTTCGTTGTTATTCGTCTATCTCATCAAGTGCGCAACGCACTACCACTACCACCAACTGACAAAGCGCCTCAGCAGCGCCGATCTCCCGATGGTAAATACGTTCTGATGTTCACCCTCGCCATCTTTCGAGATGCACCAATCGTACACTCCACCTGGGCAGGCTGTGACGCTTGTTCCACAAGCCCCTCCTGGGACGTTGGACGCGACGCGGTTGAAGGCATTGCTGGAAGGCAGGGCATGCGATACGATGACCGGCGACTCACCAGCACCGTCCTGGCGATGATTACCGGCAATCTGGACGACGCTGGTCAGCCGACGAGCGTGCTCGTCGATCCGAAAACATCCGATACCGCCGGATCTGGACTGAATGGTCCATCCCCGGCGAAATGCTATAATCTGGCAACAACTCGTTAGCGGCGCGTCCCACAGGTGATCGGTCATTGGTCGGACGCCATGATGCAAGCGGTCGACCGGGCGCTACATGCGGCGCCGGAGTTGCCGTAGGCGGAGTCCAAGTCCAGGACAAAGTATCGTCGGTCGTCGGAGGGTGCCTGATGGTCGTGCGAAGTCTGTTCCTATACCTCGGCCTGGCCTGTGCCGTGCCATCGTTGCGAGCCGAGAATTGGCCGGCGTGGCGCGGGCCTTCTCAGCAGGGCGTTACCAGCGAGACCGACTTGCCCGTCCTCTGGAGCCGGACGGAAAACATTCGCTGGCGCACGCCGTTGCCAGAACGTGGCAATTCGACGCCAATCGTGTGGGAAGATCGCATTTTCGTCACACAGCCCGAAGATCAAGAAAACCGGCGGACGCTGATGTGCTTTGATCGCGCCGCTGGCAAGTTGCTCTGGCAAGAGGGCCTGACGTTTGCTGAGAAAGAACCTACTCACAACACCAATCCGTTCTGCTCCCCGTCGCCTGTCACGGATGGCGAACGGGTGATCGTTTGGTTCGGCTCGGCCGGACTGGCGTGCTATGACCTCGCTGGCAAGCTCCTCTGGCATCGCGATCTTGGCAGCGTGAATCATCATTGGGGCAGTGGATCATCGCCCGTGCTCGTCGGTAATCTGTGCATCATCAACTATGGTCCCGGTAATCCCTCGTTTGTGATTGCCGTCGATAAGCGCGACGGCAACACGGTCTGGAAGTTCGACGTGCCGCACGAGCACTATGGTGAGAAAACGGCGCTCGGACCGTCCGGGTCGGCGGGGGGTAGTGAACTTTATGGCTCGTGGGCCACGCCGCTGGTGATCGATGCGGCGGGACGCAAAGAACTGATTGTGGCGCTACCTCAAAAACTCCTGTCGTGCGATCCGGAGACCGGCAAGGAATTTTGGAGTTGCGGCGGCCTCTCCGACCTGGTCTACGCATCGCCGTCGGCAAGCAATGATATTGTCGTGGCGTTCGGTGGATTTCATGGCCCTTCATTGGCGGTCAAGGCCGGAGGTCGCGGTGACCGGACCGTCAACCGGCTTTGGTATGCGCCGCGCAGCCGTTCGCGACTGCCGTCGGCCGTGGTTCGCGACGAACACTTGTATGTCGCCGACATGCAGGGGATCGTCGAATGTCAGCACGCGGGCACGGGCGAGACTGTCTGGGAAGGCCGGGCAAAGGGCACCGATGGCAAGAATGAAACATGGAGTTCGCCGGTCCTGAGTGGCGACAAACTTTATCTGCCCAACCAATCGGGCGATGTGTTCGTGATAAAGGCCTCCCCCCAGAAACTTGAAGTAATCGCCACCAACTCCCTTTCGGAGCCGACGAACTCATCGCTGGCGGTCTCGAACGGCGAGATCTTCTTCCGCACCCACGAAGCGCTATGGTGCATTGGCGAGGATTAGGACCAGAAATATTGGTCCGGGGGGTTGATCGGAAAACTGCGCGGCTGATCGCCGTCGATCGTCGCCAGATGCGGAAATGGATCGGTGGCAAGCACCGCGAGAGCCGGTTCGCGAACCCGCGCAGGATCAATCGGCTGCGGAGACCGTTTCAGGGAGCATCGGCTCGGAATTCGGTCGTGAGCGCCAGATTGTCTCGATGGATCACCGCTTCGTAAGGGCAAGCGCCCAGAATGGCGGCGATATCATCGGTCTTGCGCCCTTTGATTTGGGCCAGGTCGTCGCTGTTGTAGTTCGTCAGGCCGCGGGCAATTTCTGCCCCCGCATGGTCGCGGATGGAAACCACATCGCCTTTCTTGAAGGGGCCCGCGACCTCGGTGATGCCGATGGCCAACAGACTGCGGCCTTGCTCGACCAATGCTTTTCGCGCCCCGCCGTCCAGCACCACGGTTCCGCGCGGTTGAACGGTGAAGCCGATCCAGCGCTTCCAGGACGGAAGCGAGCTGCCCTGGGCAACGAAAAGTGTGCCCACGACTTCACCGGCAATGATCTTGGCGAGACTGCCGGGTTGGCGGCCGCTGGCGATAATCACGTTCTCTCCCGAGGCGGTGGCGATCCGGGCGGCTTCCAGCTTACTGGCCATGCCCCCTTTGCTCAGTCCCGTGGCCTTGTCGCGCACCAGGTCGTAGATCGCAGGCTCAAGCCTGGTGATGGTGTGGATCACTTGCGATTTTGGGTTTTGCGGGTCTCCGTCGTACAGGCCATCCACGTCGGAGAGAATCACCAGCAGACCGGCGCGGATGCAATTGGTAACCATTGCCGCCAGCCGATCATTGTCACCAAACGTGGTCCGCAGCTCATCGACGCTGACGGTGTCATTCTCGTTGATGATCGGAACGGCGCCGTACTCGAAGAGCGTGCGAATCGTGTTCCGCACATTGAGATAGCGCGTGCGGTCATCCAGGTCTTCGGCGGTGAGCAGGAGTTGTGCGGCGTGGTGGCCGTGCGCCCGCAGGCCGCGGTCGTAGGTTTCGATCAAGTGGCTTTGCCCGACGGCCGCGACTGCCTGCAGTTTTGCCAGTTCGGTCGGCCGCCTCGTCAGGCCTAGCCGTCCCAAGCCTGCCCCCACAGCGCCCGAGGTGACCAGCGCTACCTTCCGGCCAGTGGCGATCAGCTGATGCAGCTCTTCCGCCAACGCGGCAACCCGCTCCTGATTAAGGGCGCCATCCGCACGGGTAAGCACGCGCGTGCCGACCTTCACGATGATCGTACGCGCGGCCGTGGCGATTTCCTGGCGAAGTTGGTCGGACATGAGCGGATTTCAGTTCTCAGATGGTTAACCGCTGCCATTGAGCGGATGTTCTCAGCTTAACACCAGAAACCAGCAATTCGATCGAAGGAAACGTCGTTAGTTGAGTAAACCGGTCGCGACACGTAAAATGAGGGGGCGTTCCAGACCAGAAGAGCACCCGGCACCAGACACCCTGCGATGAGCGAATTGCACCACGAGTGCGGCGTTGCGGCAATTTATCACCTGCCCGGCAGGGAAGTAAGCCCGCTCTGCCCCGAGCAGGGTCCTGATGAAGTCTCGCGGCTCATGCCCCGGATGCTGCTCGATATCCAGAATCGCGGGCAGCTTTCGGCGGGCATGACCACGTTTCATCCCGACCGCAACCAATTAATCGAAACGTACAAGGAGCTGGGGGGCGTGAGTGAGGTGTTCCGGCTCAGCCATCGCGAGAAAAGCGAGGCCCTGATGCGCCGCTACGCAGGGCGCGCGGCAATCGGCCATGTGCGCTACGCCACCTGCGGAGCCGAGGACCGTAATTACGCCCAGCCGTTTGAGCGCAGCCACGTGCAGAAGCATAAGTGGTTCAGCTTCGGCTTCAACGGGCAGTTGGCCAACTATCAGGAACTGCGCGAATTGCTGCTGGCCGATGACGACAATCATCTGGCCCGTGACACCGATACCGAAATCATCATGCACGCGATTGGCCGCGAGCTGTCGAGCAATGCCCGGCCTACGCTGTTGGAGATTATGCGGAGTGTTTCGCGGCGATTCGACGGGGCGTATTGCCTTTCACTGCTCAACGCGTTAGGCGATATGCTCGTGGCCCGCGATCCCTGGGGCCTGCGACCACTTTGCTGGGCGAAAGAGGGACTGCTGTTCGCCGCGGCCAGTGAGAGCGTGGCGCTCCTCAACCTGGGCTTCTCTGCCGACAACATTCAATCACTCGAGCCCGGGCATTGCATCACAATCATCAACGGAAAATTCGAGTTGCAGCGATTCGCCCCGACACCGTCGCGGGCACATTGCTTCTTCGAGTGGATTTATTTTGCCAACGTGGCCAGCACGATGGACGATCGCAGCGTATATCTTTCGCGTAAGCGGCTGGGAGAAGAACTAGCGCGGCTCGAAACGCTTACGGTGGATGCCGACACCATCGTGGTGCCCGTTCCCGACACCAGCAAAGCGGCGGCCGACGCAATGGCTTTCAAACTCGGCGTTCCGTCCCACGAAGGATTGATTCGCAATCGCTACACGGGCCGCACGTTTATCGAAGGCAGCAGCAATCGCCGTCGCAAGGTAGAAACCAAATACACCCCGCTCCGCGAAGTACTCGATGGCAAGCGCGTGCTGCTGGTGGAAGACTCGATCGTGCGTTCGACCACGATGCAGGTGCTGGTGAATCGCATCCGCGAGCTGGGCGGAGCGAAGGAAATTCACGTGCGCGTGGCTTGCCCGCCGATCATCGCCCCGTGTTTCTACGGCATCGATATGTCCACGGTCGGCGAACTGTTTGCACCGCAATTCATGCATGGCGGCCCCCTCACTGACGAAGTTCAAGCCCGCATGGCGAAGCAATTGGGGGCCGATTCGCTGCGGTATCTGCCGGTGGAGTCGATTGCCCGCGCCGTCGGTTTCGAGAGCGACGAATTGTGCCAGGCATGCATTACGGCCGAGTATCCCACGCCCGCCGGACAGCGGTTGTACCGGATCGCCCTGGACAACGCAGGCTGCGACGGCGGCGCGCGAACGTACGAGCGTGTGGGGTGAGTGGAGCCGGGGTGGCGGGGTCGGGCCGGCGGCAGGGCGCCCCGAGCGGAGTCCCTCGATTTGCGGGACGTGCGCGACCAGGTCGAAACGCAGTTGAAGAAACGGTCGGCGATTTTACGAGGTAGCCGTTGGCCTGGGCCAGGCAAATTGCCGGGCCTTTGGCCTCAGGCCGTTGGCCTGGGCTAGGCAAATTGCCGGGCCTTTGGCCTCAGGCCGTTGGCCTGGGCTAGGCAAATTGCCGGGCCTTTGGCCCTTTGATTATTCTTTGGCATGGGAACCCCAGGCCGTTGGCCTGGGCTAGGTAAATTGCCGGGCCTTTGGCCCTTTGATTATTCTTTGGCGTGGGAATCCCGGGCCGTTGGCCTGGGCTAGGTAAATTGCCGGGCCGTTGGCCCTTTGATTATTCTTTGGCGTGGGAATCCCGGGCCGTTGACCTGGGCCAGGCAAATTGCCGGGCCGTTGGCCCTTTGATTATTCTTTGGCGTGGGAATCCCAGGCCGATGGCCTGGGCTAGGCAAATTGCCGGGCCTTTGGCCCTTTGATGCATGTTCGTGTTGATCCGGCCCAAAGGGCCAGTCGTTTACCTAGCCCAGGCCAACGGCCTGGGTAAAAAGGCAATTTAAAAATTCCTGTAGGGCCAAAGGCCCGTCTGTTTGACTGGTACCTTACATGCCACAATCACTCACCCAGGTCTGGCTTCATGTCGTCTTCTCGACGAAAGAACGACGTACCTTCCTCCAGAACGAGACGTTTCGATGCGAGATGTTTCGCATGCTGGCCCATCACGTCAAGGAATCTGGCTGCGTGAGCGCATCGGTTGGTGGCTACATTGACCACGTTCACCTGCTGACGGGCCTTTCGCGAACAATTACGATCGCGAAGCTTGTTGAACATGTCAAAACGGAAACGTCCAAATGGGCGAAGTCATCCGATGTTGGTACGTCGATGTTCTCCTGGCAAGCCGGCTACGGCGCATTTTCAGTGAGTCATTCGAAGCGCAATGATGTCGACGCATACATTCGCGGGCAAATCGAGCATCATGAGAATCGATCGTTTAAAGACGAGTTTCGTGGAATGTGCAAGCGACACAGCATTGAAATCGACGAGCGTTATGTTTGGGATTAATCTTGCAAATTGCCGGGCCTTTTTTGGCGTGGGAATCCCAGGCCGTTGGCCTCAGGCCGTTGGCCTGGGCTAGGCAAATTGCCGGGCCTTTGGCCTCAGGCCGTTGGCCTGGGCTAGGCAAATTGCCGGGCCTTTGGCCTGTGATTAATCTTTGGCGTGGGAATCCCGGGCCGTTGGCCTGGGTTATCCGACCCATTTAGACCGTCGACCGTTGCGGGTGCAGGCGCTCCTGCCGTATCGCGATGCGGTTCATCGCGTTTAAAAATGCCCGGGCGCTGGCTTCAATGCTGTCGGTCGAGACGCCGCGGCCGCGATGCAATTGCCCGTCATGCTCGACTTCCACCGTCACTTCCCCCTGGGCGTCTTTGCCCACGGTGACGGCCTGCACGCGGAAATCCTTGCAGACCACGGTCAGCCCCGTGATCTTCTCGATCGCCAGAAAAATTGCGTCGATCGGCCCGTCGCCGGCCGTGACCGTCTCAACTGCGTCCTGCTCGCCGCGCCGAAGCGTGAGCCTCACTTGCGGTGTCCTGCCGGTACCACCGTCCAGTTGATACGAGATGAAAGACCATTGGCCTTCGCCGGCGTCGAAATGCTGGTGCTCGCAGAGCGCCGCAATGTCGCCGTCGTAGATTTCCTTCTTCTTGTCGGCCAACAGCTTGAAACGCTCGAATACCGTCTGCAGCTGCTCGCCGTTGAGGTGATATCCAAGGGCACGAGCGCGATCCGCCAACGCAGCGCGGCCGCTATGTTTGCCCAGCACGAGATCGGTCTTTTGAAAGCCGACATCCTCCGGCCGCATGATCTCGTACGTGCGGCGCTCCTTGAGCATGCCGTCCTGATGGATTCCGGC